>ERZ1643246.3095-NODE-3095-length-14792-cov-3.852955_pt1 | contig 14792 bp, 13 predicted proteins | sample MGYA00579265_ERZ1643246 | MGnify/ENA primary metagenome ERZ1643246 (study PRJEB29033, sample SAMEA4952261) | chicken gut metagenome | biome: Broiler Chicken; feature: Gastrointestinal Tract; material: Caecum | place: Ireland | collected 2018 | study: Broiler... | reverse complement strand
TACATGCCTCAACTATTTTATAAAGCTCGGCAATGCTGGCATACTGCCAAAGACTGTGGTACATTCTGAAACACCAGAATATAACAAGCGTAATCAGAGTAAACGGAACCACATTTAAAATATATTTATTTATATATTCCTGCGGTATGCTCGCGATGCTTATATCAAACCTCATAACAAGCGACAGAAAAACCGCTCCGTTTATAAGGATAATATCCGTTATAATCAAAAAGATTCTTCTAACAAGAAGCTGTAATTTATCTTTCCTTGTCTCTTCCATTTCTTTCTCTAATTCCTTTCACCCAGCGGGGCATTTTAATTAACCCTACTAATGTACCAATTCCGTAACTCAAATGCAACAATAAAAAAAGAAACGGAAGCGCTGCGCATGTAACATTGCGCTTCCTGCCCGCCTTTATAACCGATACAGCAGACATAACAATAGCAAGTACAGCATAAAGCGACCACATAAGCTTTGTAAGCGACGACACCAGTGTTTTAAGAGCGCCGAACACCTTAGCACACGCCATACCGGCGGCTGACGCACATTTCTTAAGGCCTCCGAACACTGTAAGTCCCGCAGCAGACAAAATAATAGCAGCGACAAACACAAACGGCACAAAGTGATAAATTGAGAGACATTTCGGACATACTCCCGTTGTCAGCCCAATCCAGAAGCCGTTGGCATACTTTTGCTTAAGCATTTTTATAAGGCTTCCCCTTGTGTACTGCCACGAAATGATTTCAGGGCAGAACGCCAGCTTAAAGCCTGCCTTTCTCATTCGGTAATGTATCTCGTTATCCTCGGTGCGCGCCAAATCCTCATTGAAAAAGCCGACCTTATCGAACACCTCACGCCTGTATGCAGCATGAAAAAGCGAATTGACATATTTCTTGCCGGGATTATTCCGGTAAGGCGCGATACTTGAGCCGAACATCGAGCTCTCCGCAAGAAGCAGGGTCTGATTAAAATGAGTGTCATTGACTATGATATTCGGACGCCTCCCGCCCACAATGTACTCTCCCTTCTCAAGCTCGGCTACATTCTTGCTCACAAAATCTTCAGGTATCTTGGCATGAGCATCGACTTTCAGTACAGCCTCACCCTCATAAGCCCTGAGAGCCACATTCCAGCCCGACGGAAGCGTTCTCTTCGGATTGTCAAGCACGGCAACTCGCCTGAACTCCACGCCGTACTCTGCCGCAAACTGTTCCATAAGCTCTCTGGTCCTGTCAGTCGAGGCGCCGTCAACCAGAATAACCTCCATATCTTTGTGCGGATAATCCTGAGCGGCAATATCCCCAAGAATGCCGTTAATTGTTTCTTCCTCATTATAAGCAATCACGCAGATTGAGATAAACATAGAGCCTCCGTAAACAAACTATTTTTTAATCACTGAGTAAAATGTATTCCAAAGAACGCTGCAGTCATCAGCAAATCCGAACTTTCTCAAACTTTCAAGGTTATATTTCATCTTCACTGGAAGTACCTCTTTTAAGTATGTCTCATCCGCATTTGCGGCGTCCTTTAAAAGCTTGTCCTCATCCTTATACGCAATGCTTGTCCTTGAAGTAAGCCCTGCCGGAAGCAGCAGAGTAGCATACATTTCAGGCGTATAGTGCTTCACGTATTTTATAACCTCAGGTCTTGTCCCAACAAGCGTCATATCGCCCGCAAGAATATTAAAAAGCTGCGGGAACTCGTCAAGGCGGAACTTCCTCAAAAATCTTCCCACCCTTGTTATTCGCACATCTTTGTCAACTGTCACCTGGCTTCCCAGCTTTGAGGCATTTTCAACCATAGTTCTGAACTTATATATTCTGAATATTTTTCCGTACTGTGTTACCCGCTCCTGCCTGAAAAAAACAGGCCCCTTTGAATCCAGCTTAATCATCACGGCAATAACCAGCATCGGAACAGCAAGAAATACCAGCATAATACCGGAAACTATAACATCAAACAGCCGCTTTATCTTAAACCAGCGGCTTCTCCTTACAAGAATATTATAGTATTTGCGCACCTCTCTTGTTCTCATTTTGTCCGGGAGGTCTTTCCACTGTCTTAACTCCATCTTACTGCCTTTCCGGGCTGTAATCTGCCCATAACTCCGGTAAACCGGCGCTGTTATACCTCTTTCTTAAGCCTGTTGAAATTATCAATCACATACTCTGTCTGCTCGTCCGTCAGAAGCGTATGCAGAGGAAGCGTTATTTCATTTTTATACATTTCATACGAATTAGGAAAATCTTCTATATTAAATCCGAGATTTTTATATGCCGTGTGCATCGGCAGCGGTTTATAGTGCACATTCGTCGCAATTCCCTTCTCTGCCATAGCAGTAATCAGCCTGTTTCTCTTATCCTCGTCAAACCCGAGAACCCTAACCAGCATGAGATGCCCGCTTGAAATAATATCGCCGTCAAAATGCTTAAGCATCATAATATCATCAGCTTTAAGACGCTCCTCATATCTCTCAATTAGCTCTCTTCTTCTGTCAAGCAGCCCTCTGTAACGCCTCTGCTGTACGAGACCGATAGCCGCCATAATATCAGTCATGTTGCACTTAAAATAAGGTCCAACTATATCGTACTCCCACGCTCCCAGCTTTGTCTTGGCAAGCGCGTCCTTTGACTGTCCGTGAAGCGTAAGCAGCATAAGTTTTCTGTATATTTCCCCGCTGTCAACTCCCGGAAGCTCGCGCCACACGAGGCCGCCGCCCTCGGCAGTTGTAAAATTTTTCACGGCATGAAAAGAAAAGCTTGTAAAATCAGCACACTCTCCGCTCATTCTGCCTCCCCTCGACGCACCGTAGCCATGCGCGGAATCGGCTAAAATAAGAATATGCCCGAGCGCCTCCTGCATAGCGCAGGCAGGTTTAAACAAGCTTTTTTTTGCATCAACGACCGCACGTATGCGGTCATAATCGACCATCACGCCGCCTATATCAACAGGAATTATAGCCTTTGTATGTTCATTTATCATGCTCTCCAGAGCATCATAGTCAAGATGAAATGTCCCCTTGCGCACATCCGCCAGACGCAGCTTTGCCCCCACATGGCAGACAACACTTGCGCTTGCTGTATAGGTATACGCAGGAACAATGACCTCGTCCCCCGGCCCAATCCCAAAAAGACGCAGAGCCATCTCCATACAGGCAGTCGCCGAATTCAGGCACACACCTCCCGAAGCATGTGTGAACTCTGCCATTTTTTTCTCAAGCTCCTTTGTCCTCGGTCCCGTAGTTATCCAGCCTGAACGCAGGACTTCTGCAACTGCCTCGATTTCAGCCTCAGTTATATCCGGCGGTGAAAAAGGTACACTCATCTTATCTGTCATTTCGTTGTTTCCTCCTCGGTTACAGACTCATCTGTTTTAACCATATCAGGGAAAGCATAGTTTAAATACCCTGAACTGTTTGCGATTGATATAGTATAGCTAATGGTATTATATCCATTTTTTGTAAGAGTTATAGTCTTATTTCCCGCTTTTTTCTCAAATGAGCACGGAACTATCCCCACATAGACGCTGTCCACATACAAGGCGGCTCCCTCCGGAGCAGTCACGTTCACCTTATATCCGCCGGTCAGGTCTGACGCGGTAGTGCTGTTTGTCGAGGAGGACTTTGCAGTCATGTCAATCACTTTTGTAAAGTACGCCGAATTGACTACAAACGTCTCTGTATATTCCTCATAGTGATTAGCCTTGAGTGTAAGCGTGTGTCGTCCGTAGGTAAGCTGAACAGGCGATGAATAATCAACCTCATCGCCGTCAATAGTCATAATCGCATTCTGAGGTGTAATCTTAAAATTAACCGTCCCCTGTTTAGTTGCGGGAAGTGTATACTCGCTGAAATCAACCGATGTCTCCTGTCCCTTTTCGACAGTCACTGTCTTAGAGCCTGTAAGCCCTGAAGCCTGAAGCTCTACAGTGTAAGTTCCCTCCCGTGCAGTAACCAGCATATCGCCGGTAACGCCGATAAGCTGGCTTCTTCCTATGCTGGCATATCCGCCCTCAAACGCGTCAACACCGCTGAATTTGATGTATCCGTGTCCGGCGTCAACAGTGATAGAATACACTTTGTTGTCTATACCGCGAAGCGTCACCACGTCCTGCTTTACTATCTGTGCAATCGAAATCTTCTCGCCATCCGACAAAATCAGCGCATTGCTGTCGTACACAAGATTTGCAGCGCCCACCGTTATCTTCCTTGTGCTCTCGTCAAACACAAGTCCCTCGATGCCTGTTCTCTCCCATGCGTCACTGGCGCCGTAAATTGATATGGCAGTGCCGTTTTCACTGCATTTAACCTCATATATTTCGCCCGGCTCCATGTTTGAAGCCGCCATAACCGTTCCGTACTTTGTCTGAATATCAGTACCACCCGTATACGGTACTTCATACTCTATTCCCGTTGATATTTCCACAAATCTCATTTTTTTTGAAGCTGTATCAAGTGAGGAGAGCACTCCCTCTATAACAATATCATCCGAATCAACCGTTGTCGGAGCTTCGGTTATTGACTTGCTCGGTGCCGGAAGAATTGAACTGCCCGGTATTATTGTACTTTTTTTGCCGCTCTGCGAGCAGCCTATAAGTATTGTGCTTATAAATACCGTCATAATATAAACCGAAGCAGCACGATATATTTTATTTAAAAGAAAATCAAGTCTCCGGCTGTTCTGCGCTATCACAAGCTGAAGCTTCTCCATGCTCTTAGGCGGTATCCATGCCTTGTTCATATTGTAATAATAATTTATAAGCTTCCAGAATTTCTCCGGAAAAGAAAAAAGCACCGACAACAACTCCAAATCTTTCTCGGAGATTGCCTTCACTCTATCATATTCATCAAGCATCTTATATGCCACCTGAATATCCCAATCATATTTCTCTAATATTTTTCTCATAAATTGATATAAATCACAAATCTGACGTTCGTTTCTGCACTTGTCGAAATTTGTTACAGCCACGCCGCTGTTTAAAAATAACACATTATGATAGCTGTAGCTGCCGTGCATAAGCTCTCCGTTTTCCTCAGCCCTTGCGAACCGTTCGTCGAAGCGTCCGTCGGTGAGTTTTTTAACAGCCTCTACCGCCTCGACGTAGAATGAGCCAATATTTTTATATGCAAGGAGTTCAAATTCCGAGCGCTTTTTCTTATTTTTCAGGTAATTTGACGCAAGCTTTAACTCCTTCATATGGCGCACGTAGCTCTCCGACAGCTTGAGCCTTTCCACCGCGGGATTTTTGCCGCTCTCCCTGAAATACACCGCTGCTTCGTCAAGCGCCGTGTGCAGCTTTGCAAGCGCCGCTACGGCTGCCGACACATCCGAAATGTCCTTTACGCTGCACTCGCTCCCCTCAAACCAGTTTTTCAGGATATATTTTCTGCCGTCCTCCTCATGTGTGGTTATCAGTTCACCTGACGCATTCCTGACAAAAGTATCCACATTCAAAAAGCCGTTTTCCGATACGGCTCTCGTAATCATATCTTCTCTCTCATAATAACGGTCAGGATGCACGCACTCTAAAAACAGTTTCACGCCCTGCTCAGTGGCAAGTATCATCCCTCCTCTTCCTCTTGCCACACGATATACATCTATATCATACTGCTTTAATGCGTCCAGTGATTTTTCATTCATACCCTGCCTCCACACTTCCATATGTCTGTCTTATCATATGAGCGGGCAGATTGAAAAATTCCCCCAACTTAATCAAGATGTTCAATTAATGCAATGAGCGTCGCCTTATCATTCAGTCTCGGATTCTCAATTACTATATGGAGAAGCTTATCGAGCGTCCTGCCTATCTGCGGCCCCTTAAGCCCATACTCCATCAAGTCATTTCCCGTTATATCCAAATCCTTTACGGAAATGCAGTCTCCTCTCCTTGTTATCTCTTCATACATTGCCCGAAGAACAGCAAGGTGTTTTCTCCGTCCGTAAAGCTTAATCCCCGTAATCTCCTCTTTTGCCGCTATAATTGTCTCCTCATGTTCAAACATCATAAGCAGAAGCTCCCTGCCATATCTGTGAATTGCCTCCCTCACGGCAGGCTCATTTTCCTCTATCACAACTTTGGAATTAGCAACGAGCTTGGCAGCGTGCTCTATAGTGTAATTGTCAAGCTTCAGAGACTTGAGTACCGCACGCGCCGCCTCAGGCTCCAGTGTGTTGAGAAGCGCCGCATATCTTTGCACAGGCGTTTTTCCGGCATTTTTGAGCATTGCTACAGCGCTTTTTGCGTATTTGCTTCCCAAAAGCTTTCCCACCTCCGGCAGAACATGCGAAAAAAGCCCTGTCTCCTGATAGCGCACAACATATTCAGGGTGCTCAGAGAGCAGAGTTTTAACAAGCTCCACCTGGACGCGCTCCATGCTCACATGGCTTATAGACGGGGCAAGTTCAGAGATTGCGCTGTATGTATTTTTTTCTATGTCAAATCCCAGCTGTGCCGAAAAACGCACCGCGCGCATCATTCTGAGCGCATCCTCTGTAAATCTCTCTCTCGCATCCCCGACACAGCGTATAACCTTTTTTTCTAAATCCTCCATACCCTCAAACTCATCAACAAGGCCGTCTCTTTCATTATAAGCCATCGCGTTTATCGTAAAATCCCGCCGTTTTAAATCATCTTTTAAGCTTGCGGAAAATTCCACCTGTTCCGGGTGTCTGCAATCCTTATACTCCCCGTCAATACGATAGGTTGTAATCTCATATCCGTTCTTTCCAATCATCACGGTAACAGTGCCGTGCTGTATTCCCGTGTCAATAGTTCTCCTGAAAACAGCTTTTATCTGCTCCGGAAGCGCCGATGTCGTTATATCCCAATCCTGAGGCACTCGACCCAAAATACAGTCGCGGACACAGCCGCCTACGGCATATGCCTCAAAACCGCTCTGCTCTATTTGTCTTATAATATCTTTAACTTCCTGCGGCATCTCAATCACATATTTTTCCATAAGCGTTAATCTCCTTTCAGACCCGTTCTGTGCCTTTTGCGTAATAAAAGCGGACTTTTTAATGAGTCCGCTTTTTATTAATCATGAAATTCCGACGGAATTTTTATATATTTTCTTTATATTAATATGCCTTACCCCAGTAAACCATTTTTCTGGCAGGTTTTCCGCAGCAAACGCACACATCTGAGAGCTGCTCCTGATTAAACGGCATACACCTTGAAGTAGCCGATGTATCTTCCTTAATCTTATCCTCGCATGCCTGGTCGCCGCACCACATTGCCTTTACAAAGCCCGGCTTTGTTGCGACCGTCTCCTTAAACTGCTCGTAATCAGTCGCTACATAGGTGTGCTCGTCTCTGTGCTTTCTTGCGCGCTCAAGCATCTCACACTGCACGGCGTCAAGAATTTCGCGAATTTTGACAGAAAGCTCACCGATTGGAACTGTCACCTTTTCCCTTGTATCTCTCCTGACAATCACAGCCTGTCCTGCCGCGATATCTCTCGGTCCCATCTCTACTCTCACCGGAATACCGCGCATCTCCTGCTCAGAAAACTTCCAGCCCGGATTCTTGTCACTGTCGTCAACCTTTACGCGAAGCCCTGCTTCCTTTAATACCTGAGCTGTCTCTTGCGCCTTTTCAAGAACGCCCTCCTTGTGCTGCATAACAGGAATAACATCAACCTGTACAGGAGCAATTCTCGGCGGGAGCACAAGACCGCTGTCATCTCCGTGTACCATGATTATTGCTCCGATAAGACGTGTTGTCATTCCCCACGAAGTCTGATGTACATATTTGAGTTTATTATCCTTATCTGTATACTGTATTCCGAAAGCCTTAGCAAACCCGTCGCCAAAATTGTGGCTTGTACCAGACTGCAGAGCCTTGCCATCGTGCATAAGCGCTTCTATTGTATAGGTAGCTTCCGCTCCCGCAAACTTCTCTTTATCTGTCTTTCTTCCCCTGATTACAGGAATAGCCAGTACTTCCTCGCAGAAATCAGCATATAAATTGAGCATCTGCTGAGTCCTCTCCTCTGCTTCCTCCTGTGTTGCGTGAGCAGTATGACCCTCCTGCCACAAAAACTCTCTTGAGCGCAGAAACGGTCTTGTCTCCTTCTCCCAACGCACAACCGAACACCACTGATTATACACCTTAGGCAAATCTCTGTACGACTGTATCTCATCCTTATAAAAATCACAGAAAAGTGTCTCAGATGTCGGTCTTACGCACATTCTCTCCTGAAGCTCATTATCTCCTCCGTGAGTAACCCACGCAACCTCAGGTGCAAATCCCTCAACATGGTCTTTTTCACGCTGAAGAAGACTTTCAGGAATAAAAAGAGGCAGATATACGTTCTCAACTCCTGTCTCCTTGAATCTTGCGTCGAGTTCACGCTGAATATTCTCCCAAATCGCATATCCCGCCGGTTTGAAAATCATACAGCCCTTTACGCTTGAGTAGCCCATAAGCTCAGCTTTTTTTACTACATCTGTATACCACTGCGCAAAATCCACATCCATAGATGTGATTGCCTCTACCAGTTTTTTGTCTTCTGCCATTTCTACCTCCAAATTTACCGCTGTGCGCGCGTCTTAATTTTGTAAACGCCTCTGCGGAATATTTTCTCAAATTAATACCGCCTGCAAAATCTTTTGCCCAAGCCGCATTTTACGTATTTTTTAGTGTACCACGTTCAATCTCTGTTTTCAAGTAAAGTATCAGCGCCTTCATTATGCAAAATGACACAGGTCCCAGAATAAATCCAAACAATCCGTATACGAGCAGTCCCAAAAATATAACCATAAGCATAATAAAAGGAGATATTCCTACCCTGTCGCCCAGGCATTTGCTCTCCATAATCTCGCGCACAAAATATGTGATTACATACACTGTAACAAGCACAGCCGCCGTAGTGATATTTTTATTTACAAGCTCAAACAGCGCCCACGGAAGAAGCACCGTACCCGTACCGAATATTGGAAGCGCGTCTACTATGCCTATTGTTATTCCTATAACAACGGCATAAGGATTTTTTATTATCATAAGCGCTATTGTGCAGAGCGTTGCATTTATCGCCATTATAAGGAGCTCTATCTTAAAATAAACATCTATCAGCCTGTGCAGACTGTCTCCCACTGCCTTTATCTCCCTGTGAAAACAGCTCGTCCTCTTCCAGTTCCTAACAGAATCAAGCGCTGTGGACAAAAATACCACCGATATAAAGCATATTATAACAGAGCCTACAACTGTTATTGTTTTTACAACAGCCGGAAATGATACCGATACAACCTTTGTCATCATCTGAGACGTTCCGCCGTCACTGATTGCCTTCTCAAACTGCTCCATGCATCGGCATATAAATTCCAGACACTGACCGTCGGCAAGCCCCAGCCAGCCGTCTATATTAAAACATATTCTTGCCGCTGTCTGTCTGACCGCAACCATATTATAATCATAATTTTTTATAAACGCCCGTATCTCCGCTATTCCGAAATATATTACCGCTCCCAGCACCGTGCACAGTATGACCGAAAATAAAAGCACAATAATTCCCGACGCAATCATTTTTCGTCCCCGAAACACCTTAGACAGCGCATTCACTGGTTTTTCTATCATCAGAGCTATCAGGTAAGCTATCACAAACGGCGCAGCCAGAGGAAAAATATATTTAAAGCCAAGATAGACAGCCAAAACTATTACTGCCGCTCCTGCGAGATATTGCAGTTTCTGCTTGTTTGTCCACTGTTCTTTCAATCTTCGCCTCCGAATAATTACTTTTATGTAATTATTGCCGGAACACGACTATACTATTCTTTTAACCACTCCGGTCTGACTGAAAATTCATGTCCTGCCGCTGTCAGCGATGAGGCACACAGCGCAATCTCATTTTTTTTAAGCTCAATTCCGGGGACTGAAGCTGTGCAAAGCGCAGGGTTTCCGTATTTCATATCCCCCAAAAGAGGCAGTCCTCTCGATGCGAACTGAACTCTTATCTGATGATGTCTTCCCGGATAAGCCTTATTTTTACAATCGTATAAATCTGCGCCTCCGCTTTATCTGATCTATCCGTTTTATCATATTCCGTAGAATATTCCGTTTTATCAGACACAGCATTTTCATCTCTTACAGCAATTTCTTTTACTGTCTCATAAAAAAGCTTTGCATGTTTTGCTCCGGAGTCATTTTTTTTGGCAACCCGTGATACTCCTGCTCTTGCGTCCTTTTGAAGATAATCCACAAATTCTCCTGTTTTTTGCGGCAGTTTTCCACATACAACAGCATAGTATTGTTTACAAAATCCTTGTGCCTGCATTTGTGAACTTAAGTCTGCCGCTGCTGCTCTGTCCTTTGCAAAGAGCACAAGCCCGCTGACCGGTCGGTCAAGCCTGTTTATAACCGCGGCGTAACAGTTTTCCCCTCGGTTTTTTCTGTAATTTATAACCTCGCTTGTCAAATCCAGTTCAAATGACTTTCCGCTCTGCACAAGCTGTCCGGCGGGTTTATTTACAACTATAATTTTTTTATCTTCATATATAATATTCATTCTGCTCTCTATTCCTCCGCACATGTTTAAATCTAAAATTTTTATTTTAATTGAACAAAAATTTTACTTGACGCAGGTAATTACGTTTATTAAACTTTTTATATAGACATATTTTAATTATAAATGTACTATTTATTTTAATATGCCGCAAGTATAACATGGAGGAGTTTTAATGGATAATTACACACCAGACCCGTTCACAAACGAAAATAATTCAAATAACACGGACGGAAAGAATACAAATAATTTTAACAATACAGCCGGAAATACTTCGGATAGTGCCAATGCCGACAGTAATTACAGTAATCAGGCAAACGGAGGTTACAATAATCAATACAACAACGGCTATAACAACCAATACGACAGCCGTAACAACAACAGCGGCGCCTACAATCAGTACAGCGGCAGCGGCTACAATGGTTACGGCAACCAGTATAACAGCTACAATAATACCCAGAACAACGGATATAATAACGGTTATAACGGTCAATACGGCAATAACGGCTACAATAATCAATACGGCGGCTATAACAATCCTTACGGAAACTATTATAACCAGCCATACAACAACGGCTACAACGGACAGTACAATATTCCTCGCCAGACCGCTCCGACATTTGCAACATGGCTTACATTAAGTATTCTGTGCACGATTTTCCTCAGCAAAATCTGCGGAGTGATAGGAATTATTTTTATTGTTCAGGCAAATAACAACTATAAATACGGTTATTTTGATGAATATGAAAGACAGCTCAAGCGCTGTAAGATTGCGCTTCTTGTCGGTCTGATTCTGGGAATTTTACTCTTTATTTTCACTTTACTTCTTATCCTTTCAGGCGCTGCCGCATATTCATATTATTATTAATCATTTAATACCGGTTAAACAAAAACCCCGCTGTTTACAGAGCTTTACGGTTACTCTCTGCAAACAGCGGGGTTTTGTGGTTTTGATATAAGTGTTTGGATAACGTAAGCGAAAAATCACTCAAACCAAACAGCATACGGCTCTGCTTCTTCACCGTTATACTGCATAAGCACGCAAAATATATTATTGTTCAGCTCTCTGTTTGAGTTCATAACGCCTAATTTAAAGTTCACCTTTACAGCTGTTTTTACGTTATCTATAACAGGCTCCGCAACAAAATAATCTGTGTTAAGCTCCTCAAGCCCGCCGCTCTCAATTCCTGTCTCTTGGAAAAACTGTTCTTTATCCCATGCATTCATCAATTCTGAAATTTTTTCCCGTTGACTTTCATTAAACGATACCTTTCCACTCTCTTCGTCAAAAAGCCTGTTTGTCACTTTTTCCTCAAAATCATACACCAGAAAATTTTTCTGGACAGTTCCGCTGCCTGTCGACTTTATCCAGATTACCCCCAACTCGTCCTTACCGTCGTTGTCAAAGTCCTCCTCATAAAATTCGATGTCAGCCGCCCGCTCTGACGCCGCGCTTATTTCAAGCCCTTGTACGTCTCCCGCAGCTCCGGTGTATGAAACCGTGCATATACCTGCATCATATAAAACCTGTGCGCTATATTTATCGTTTTCCCATGTTATACTTGTATACTCAGAAGAAACTCCTTCTGTATTTTTTATATCATTTGAAGACAGCACCGATGCTATCTTCTCCGTCTCACTATCATTACCCCATATCCCGGCTACTGCTGACTCTCTCTCCTGCATACTCTGCTCATCATTTTTTTCTTTATCATTTGAATTATCCGCCCCTTTATTTCCGCAGCCAATAAATATAAATGACATTAAAAAAATTATTATTACGCTTAATTTTTTCATAGCCGTTATCCCTGCTCAATCTGAAATTTTAAAAACCGTTGCTGTTTCTGCAAAAGCATTTCATACACCATAGCCGTCGCTTAAATATTCCCACTCCCCTGAAACTGCATTTTTTTGAAATACCCAGTTCCAGTCGTTATAAGATGTATTTTTCTGCATACGCCCTATTGAAACTGAGCCGGTTGTTACATTTCCATGCAATGTAATCCTGCTGTCCGTGTCGGTTTTGTAATTTGTACCTCCTGTTTCACTGTACCACATATCTGTCATATGGCATCCAACATATTTATCCTCAAACAAAACCTTTAACGCCTCCATAGCGGAATAAACTTCTTCCGATGTAAACGGAGCGGAACCGTTGACAATTCTGCCCTGCTCAACACAGACACCCTTTGTCGGTTTATTTATATTTTTGTAAATAACCGCTCCTGCTATAATTACAGCTATCACAACGATACAAGTTAAAATAATATACTTTTCTGATTTTTTCATATACATCCCCCCTCTTTATTTTCTTATAATTCCATATGTAGAATAACCTGCAACCTGCTCCCAGCCATTTGTATCACTACTTGTCCATGCTAGATAATTATCGCTGTGCTGAGCTACTCTGTAATCATAATATCCATTTGTAAGATAATCATCTACCTCTACAACAAATCCAACATGGTCCCAATCTAAATCATTATAAAAGTCAATACAAATAAAATCACCTTTTTTTAAATTACATGTAAAATCATAATGACTTTTTGTCTTATAATCAACAACATGATAATAACAAAACTTCGTTGCCAATGTCCACGAATACGAATATTCATGACTATTTCCGTTTTTTGTATGCCACCAGCCAGACAATTTAGATAATGTCTTAACTTGACTAACTCCACCATATTCAAGAATTTGAGATGCGAAATTTGTACAGTCTGCATCAAAAACCTCATAATCGCTTGTATTTGGATTTACAGCATAAATCATTGCATAATGTATTGCATCGTCTATGTTAAATCCTGAAGAATATGTTTCTGTTTTACTTAACACATTTGAAGAATTATTAGGCAATACTGAAAGGAGATTTTTTTGATCGTAAACATCATTGCATACAAAGTTTAAAATCTCATCATTTTTTAAATCATTTTCATAAATATCAAAAAAGGATAGTAATTTTTTTGTCTCTTCAGGATACATATCAATATATTTACTCCAATTTTTCTGTAAAGCAATATAATATATATTCCAATTATTTACGCATAACTCTCTTAAATTATATTTATCAGATAATTCTTTCAAGACAGCTGGTGCTATTAGTTTTATATTTTTTAAAGCCTCTTCTTTATCGTCAAAAGTGGGATAACAATAACTTTTTTTACCGTTAATTACGATACTGTTTTTTATTGATATTTCGCCTATATCACACAAAATATCCGAACTACTAAATCTAAGATTCTCTGAACAAACTAACTCATTGACTTTTGTTTCATATTCGCTTGTCATTCCATACACAATAAATGGCTTAGAAACTAGCACAATAATAATCAATACGCTTAAAAGTTTTTTCATAGAATACTCCTTTCTGGTGGTTAATCCATCAAATTTATTTAATTTAAATTAAATAAACATACACTTTTTTTAATATCTGTCAACATTGCTAACTTTTGTATTTTTTACCACCCCATAACTTATATAAAAATAACCGTCATTATTTTTTGAACGATGCCACAAGCATTGTATTCCTATCTAACCCCGATTTTACATGTCATATTTTATTATTAATTATCACATTCTTGAATGAATAGAAATAATCCCCCTTATATTCCAATTCTCCCACACTTCCCTCTTCGAGTCTGTCATAAATATCTTTCGTTACATCAAGCTTAATATATTCTTTATCCGTCTTAAAATACAGCCTGTATGCTGTTCCCTCTTTTCCATATCTAAATCCGCTTTGCGGACTTTGAAGCCCTGCCTTACCTATATTTGTCTTTACCTCTTTATATTTTTCCTCTACCTTTGATACAAGGCAAGCCTTAACCTTAACTTTTTTTCCTATTATATTTTTCAAAAAATGTTTGTAAACAGCAACTAAAAAATATATGACAGCAACAGCTAAAACTATAAATGCTATAATCTGTATCCATATCGGAAACTGCCATGCAGGTTGTCCCGTAGTATGCTCTCTAACTACCATACAATTATCTCCTTCCTGTAACCTTCAAACAAAAAACAGGTCGAAACCGTTGACAATTCTGCCCTGCTGCCATAAATCCACGATAAAACAGCAGTTTTCAAAGATACCTTGACATAAAATATAATATATATATATGTGCAGGATAAAACAAATAAAAGAAATATTTATTATATCGTCCTCTTTTATTATTATACATGAGCATAAAAGGCAACGCGCATATAACCAGAACTCGGTAATCTATACGTCTGAGCGAATCCAAAGGATTTAAACGCAAAACGATTCTGCACGAAAACTCTATCAAATCTTTA
>ERZ1643246.3094-NODE-3094-length-14802-cov-10.790941_pt1 | contig 14802 bp, 14 predicted proteins | sample MGYA00579265_ERZ1643246 | MGnify/ENA primary metagenome ERZ1643246 (study PRJEB29033, sample SAMEA4952261) | chicken gut metagenome | biome: Broiler Chicken; feature: Gastrointestinal Tract; material: Caecum | place: Ireland | collected 2018 | study: Broiler... | reverse complement strand
TTCCTGCATCTCCGGCATAATATCCGTTCTCAGCGGAAAACTGCGCCACCTTATATGGCGTTATAGTATTGTCGCCTGTCAGTCCTGCCGCCACCATAGCGATTGCCGTCGGCCCGCACCCGTTGACAGCGATCATGTCGTCCGAATAAAACGCGTATCCCCATCGTTCATCCCACTGCAGGAGCAGAGGAATCTGACCTTGTACTACTTCACCGACTGTGTCCGCCGGCGGAGTGTCTTTCTTTTCCGGATAATCAAAAACAAAGTCCACTGTCTCCTCATTATTTTTCAGCAGCTCGATCAGCTGTTCCGGATACTGATCTTTATCCGCCATCACTTCCCGCACTTTCGGGTTGAACAGAGCCATCACTGCCAGACTGCTCTTTCCGGTGATCATATCTTTTGCCCAAAGAACCGCTGTGATCATCGGTATGATAATCGCGATGCAGAGAATGCTTTTCAGAATCCTGTGCCTTCTTCTCACCCTTCTCTTTTTTCTGCGTTTTCCTGACCTGACGCCTCCTGTATACCGGCTTTCCTCATATCTGTTTACTTTGTATCTGTTTCCCCTGTATCTGCTCTCGCTTTCCCATTCCTCCCGCATAAGGGCATCTCCTCCTTTTCAATAAGGAGATTATACCCAATCTTTTCGACGAACTTTTTGAATGGATTCTTAACTTTTCCATATATTATTTTTTAAGAAAAAATTAGCACCGGTATAAACCGGCGCCAATTAAAACAACACTTTAGTCTTCCCTGTCATTGGTAAGATTCAGCCTGTCAAAGATATAGAACATCAGTCCCATGAGCATGCCTACCACACAGGCAAGCACCATTCCTGTAAGCTGAATACTTCCGAACTGTACCGTGATACCGGACAGGCCGACTACAAATATAACAGATGTCATAGCCATATTTCTGGATCTGTTATAGTCCACCTGTGACTCTACCAGAATGCGGATACCCGATGTACCGATCATACCGTACAGCAAGAACGAAATGCCGCCGATAACAGGTCCCGGGATCGTATTGATCAGTGTCGTCATCTTTCCGATAAAAGAGCAGATGATGGACAGCACCGCAGCGCCGCCGATCACATATACACTGTAAACCTTTGTCATCGCCATGACTCCGATATTCTCGCCGTACGTCGTCGTCGGAACAGAACCGATCAGGCCCGAGAGCATACTGGAGAAGTTATCGGCAAAGAGGGAGCGGTGGAGCCCCGGATCTTTTAAGAGATCTCTGCCCACGATCTTGCTGGTCACGATCTGATGTCCGATATGCTCTGATGTAATAACAAGCAATACCGGAATAATGATCACGATCGCCTCCCACTTAAATTTCGGCGTAGAAAAGTTCGGGATTGAAAAGAGCGGTGCTGCTGCAACCTGCGAAAAATCCACAATGCCGCAGGCAAGGGCTGCTATATAGCCGGCAATAATAGCGATCAGGATCGGAATAACTGACAAAAAGCCGCGGAATAAAACAGAACCGAGCACAGCCACCAAAAGTGTCACTAGAAATACGATCACATTTTTTACATCGATCACTTCATCGGTAAGTCCCGCATTAGACGCCGCTGTTCCTGCAAGTTCCAGCCCGATCAGGGCTACAACAGGGCCCATCGCCGCAGGCGGCAGCACTACATCGATCCAGTCAGATCCGAATTTGTAGATAAGCACGGCCAGTATGCAGCCGAGGAAACCGACCACAACAAAGCCGCCAAGAGCATATTCATATCCCCACTTAGAAATAACAACTCCCGCCGGTGCCAAAAAGGCAAAACTGGATCCCAGATATGCCGGCGCTCTTCCCTTTGTGATCAGGATAAAGAGAAGTGTACCGATCCCGTTCATAAAAAGCACGACCGCCGGGTTAATGCCGAACACAAACGGTACGAGCACGGACGCGCCGAACATCGCAAACATGTGCTGGATGCTCAGGGGCACCAGCATTTTAAAGGGTACTTTCTCTTCCACCTGAATGATTCTTTTGTTTTCCATGTAAGTCCTCCTGTTCTCTCACTCTCATTAGTAACTGCATCTTTTATATTTTATCATACTGACATACAAAAGGAAAAGGGCTTTTACTTCCATACCTCACGTATCACACGCATTACATTTCCGTAAGCAATCTTATCTAACTGGCGGGGTGTAATGCCTTTCTTTCTCATTGCATCCCATACTTTTTCCATATCCTGTACTCCCTGCACGCCGGCCGGCAGGGCCGCCGGATTAAAACCATCGAAATCCGTTCCCAGTGCGGCCGTATCCTCGCCGCCTTTTCCGATCATCCACACTGCATGCTCTGCAATATCCTCAGGAGACGCACCGCTCTTCCCCCTTAGAAACGCAGAATAAAAATTCAATCCTGCTGCACCTCCGTTTTCCCCCAGCGCACGCAGCATCTCATCGCTCAAATTTCTCGGGTGCCGGCAGAGGCTTCTGGCATTTGAGTGGGAGGCCGCTATAGGGCGTCTGCTGTATCTGATACAATCCCAAAAGCCTCCGTCTGACAGATGGGATACATCCACGATCATACCCAGTTCATTCATCCGCTCTACTGTCTGTATCCCAAAATCTGTAAGACCTTTTTTCATAATATTTTTGTCACGGCTGTTTGGATATCCGATACAATTCTCATAGTTCCATGTCAGGGTGACTAGGCGGACGCCTTTTTCATACAGCTCATCCAGCCGGGAAAGGCTGCCGTTTAAGACTCCGCCTTCTTCTACTGTAAGGATGCCTGCAGTACTATTTGTACAGCTGCTGTTTCCCATCCTGTTTGACGATATATCTGCAGAGGTTTTTGCAATCTGAAATTCTGCACCGCACTCTTCTCCTGCATATGCCGTCATCTCCAGCACAGCTTCGTATGCCGCATCCCAGCGTTCCCTGTCTTCCGGCTTTACCTGAACTCTGCTGTCCGCATACGCAGTAAGACCCTCAGATTTCTCCCCGTAATCAGCTGCATTTACATAGCACGCGAAAAACTGTGCCGCCCCTGCCTGTTTCAGCCTTTCTATATCCACAGACAGACGGTTTCTTTTCAGGCTGCCATATTCCGGATTCTTTACGACCTCGCTGAGCGTATCACAATGCATATCAATCCACTTCATCGCTTTTCTCCTTTCCATGTATGTAATATATTCAATCGCATAATTTATATATACCGGATCAATCTCCGTATTATATGTATAATTTTCCATTTTCGTACATACTCTAACATACGTCCGTCCTGTTTGCCGGGACATGAGAAAAGAACTATGTAAGGAGAGCTTATGGAACCTAAAATCGGAATAATCGTCTGCGGATTTACCCGAAACCGTCAGTTTGTCACCAACCCGTATATACAGTCTGTGCGTTATGCAAAAGGAATTCCTCTTGTCCTGCCCATCGTGCGCAGCGATCATCTTCTTGATGAATACACATCCTTATGTGATGGATTTCTTTTCTGCGGAGGGGATGATATCACTCCGCTGCTCTTCGGCGAGGAACCTCAGACCGGGAACCAAAAGACCTGCGTCACTGTGGATCTCTTCCAGATCCGTCTTATGAAAAGAATACTGCGCTCACGCAAACCGGTTCTTGCCATTTGCCGGGGAATGCAGATCTTAAGTGTTGCCTGCGGCGGAACTGTATGGCAGGATATATCCCTTATTCCGCGGAAAACCATTGACCATATGCAGCAGTCTGCCGCAAGAAGCGAGATCAGTCACAGAATCCGTACAGAAGAGGGGAGCCGTATCAGGAAATATATCGGCTCCTGTCTTTTTGTAAACAGTTTTCATCATCAGGCTGTAAATGAACCGGGAGAAAATGTACAGATAAGTGCCCGGGCATCGGATGATACAATCGAGGCGGTGGAAATCCGGAATCATCCTTTTGCCATAGGCGTTCAATGGCATCCCGAATGTATGTACCGCTCTTCTCCGGAAATGAGAGGGCTTTTCCACGAATTTGTTCTTCACTCACTTATAAACCGGGATAAATCAGGACATACTAGTACCTGAATTCATATAGTACAAGGAGGTTATGACAATGTCAGAGATTTCAATTCTTGATCTTCAGAATCTGCGTCATCTTATCGGCGGCTATTCCACAACCCACTGTAAGATGACAGACTATGCTTCCAAAGCTGAAGACCCTGAGATCAAAAAGCTGTTTCAGGATGCGGCTGATTCCGCAATGAAGAATAAACAGGAACTCTTGAAATTCCTGTAAAGCAATGATAACGGCATACAGAATCAGGCTTCGAAACAAAGAGAAAGTAATTCAGAGAGGTATCAAAATGGACGAAAAGACAATGGTTGCCGACGCCCTTGTCGGCATTAACGGTGAACTCAAAATGTTCGGGGATATGATCCCCCAGACAGAAAACAAAGAACTGAAGCAGTGCCTGAAACAGATCCGCAGCCAGTGCGAGATGTCTCAGGAAAAGATGTACGATGCAGCCAGAGAACGCAGTTACTATGTTCCGGCCGAAAAAGCGACACAGGCTGAAATTGACCACGTAAAATCAATCGTACAGATGAATTAACAATACAGGGAGCCGCTTACTGCAGCCGGGGACGCAGTAAAATTCACAGATTTACTGCGTCCCCGTTCGTATTTTATAAAACATACTGTTCGATCGCTTTTGCCGCACCGTCATTACTGTTCGTACCCGCAACATAATCCGCCCGCATCTTCAGACTGTCTGCCGCATTCCCCATGGCAATCTTAAGTCCGGAGGCTTCAAACATAGACAGATCATTTTCCCCGTCTCCGATACAGGCAATTTCATCTCTTCTGATGCCGAGATGTTCTGCCAGTGCCTCCAGTGCCTTTCCTTTAGAAGCCTCCTCAGCATATACCTCTGCATAGATTCCGGTGTATGCCGCATGGAGTGCCGGATGCCTGTCTAACACCGCCTGCAGTTTTTTCTTTGCTCCCGGCAACAGAAAATAAAACTGAAATTCTTCCACTTCGCATCCGTTTCTTCGGATAAACCTTTCCATATCACGGACACAGTAAACGCCTCCTGCATCTTTGCCGTAGATCAGCCGTCCCGCCATCGTGAGCAGACGTCCCTGAAGCAGATAACGATGCCGGACATGGGACGCAATCCCGAAATACCTTCCCCGGCACTGCCTGAGAAGAGGCAGCACCTCCTCCGCCGGCACAGATGCCCTGAAAATTTCCTTCTTTTTTTGTATATCCGTGACTCTTGCACCGTTTGAACTGATTACATAGCGGAACATTCCTCTGTTTGCATAGTCATCGGATGTACCCGTGCGGCGCAGTGTACCTTCCGCCAGCCTGTGGGGAATACACTCCAGATTCCGTCCGGTTGCCGGAACTACAATAATACCTTTTGCAGCAGTTTCTCTCAGTGCAAGAAGCATACGGTCTGTTATCCTGCTGCGCCTGTCCAGACATGTTCCATCCATATCCACTGCAAGTAATTTGATCATATGTTCACTCATTTTCCTCTTTTGTAAGACAGATTGTTTCCAGATCATCCGGCACATACAGGCTGCCGCTGAAATACTGCCTGCCTTCCGCTGTATATCGTTCCTTTCTTGCCGTGATATCCGAATCTTCCGTATGATAGAGCACCAGATTCTCCACTTGGAGCTTTTCCGCCGTTATACAGGCATCCTTTACCGTCGAATGATGTTTTTCATAAGGAGAATATACCGATGCATCCTCATCCAGACAGAACGCTTCATGCAGAAGCCACCTGCTTCCCTGCACATACATTCTTTCCAAGTCGTTATACGGTTCGTCTCCACAGCAGCTCAATTTATCTGTTTCATTCAGATACATGGCAAAGCCATGTTGTTTGGTTTTTGACGAATGAATATTAAAAAACGTGGTTTTATGGCCGATAATCTCGTATACATCCCCGTCTGATACCGGCATAAAAAGAATGCGTTTCCCGATAAACTCCGTCTCTTTCTTCGAGAGAAGCATATGTGACATATCATCCAGTATAAGAAGAACCTTTTTGTGTCCGTATATCCGGACTTTTTCCTTATAAGCATCCTGCTTCATTGCCTGTGTAATCATGCGGATCATCCACATTACTCCGAGAATATGATCCATGTGCCTGTGCGTGACAAAGATATCATGTATTTTCTTCCAGTCAATCCCCGCCTTTTTAAGCTGTCTAAGGATACCGTTTCCTCCCCCGCCGTCCACGAGAAAGTATTTATCACCGTCACTGAGCACGAAGCAGGTATTATAACATTCTGTCACGACTGCACTGCCGGTTCCCAGCATAGTCATTTTCATAAACTCAGCCCTCCGCAATCTCTCTTGCCACATACACACCGCTGGCAGATGCATGAGACAATGAATGTGTCACACCGCTTCCGTCTCCGATCACATAGAGTCCTTTATGGATTGTCTCCAGATTCTCGTCAAGCTGTACTTCCATATTGTAGAACTTCACTTCCACACCATAGAGCAGCGTATCGTCATTTGCGGTTCCCGGTGCGATTTTATCAAGTGCATATACCATCTCAATAATACCGTCAAGAATACGTTTCGGAAGCACCAGACTCAAATCTCCCGGTTCTGCAGAGAGCGTAGGCCGCACGAACCCTTCCTCTATTCTTTTAGCAGTACTTCTCCTGCCGCGTATCAGATCTCCGAACCTCTGAACAAGCACACCTCCGCCCAGCATATTGGAAAGCCGGGCAATACTCTCTCCGTATCCATTGCTGTCTTTGAAAGGCTCGGAAAAATGTTTCTCCACCAGAAGAGCAAAATTGGTATTCTCTGTCTGTTTCGCCGGATCCTCGTAACTGTGTCCGTTTACCGTCACGATGCCATTAGTATTCTCGTTGACGACAATTCCGTAGGGATTCATACAGAATGTCCTTACTTTATCCTCAAACTTTTCCGTGCGGTACACGATTTTGCTCTCATAAAGCTCATCCGTCAGATGAGAGAAAATCACCGCCGGCAGCTCCACCCTGACTCCGATATCCACACGGTTGGATTTCGTCGGAATGGAAAGTCCCTCACAGATCTTTTCCATCCATTTGCTTCCGCTGCGCCCCACGGATACAATGCATTTTTCACACTCGTAAGACTCTCCGGCGCAGTCGATCCTGTATCCTTTTTCAGTCTTCTCCAGATTATCCACGTGGCAGTTAAAGTGGAACTCAATCTTGTCTTTAAGCTCCTCAAACAGATTTTCCAACACTACATAATTAATATCCGTTCCGAGATGGCGTACCGATGCATCCAGAAGTTTCAGCTTATTCTGCATACACAGCTTCTTAAACTTGGTCCCTGCCGTGGAATACATCTTCGTACCTTTCCCGCCATAGCGCACATTGATCTCATCCACATAATTCATCAGGTCTATGGCTGTATCTTTCCCGATATATTCATAGAGCGTTCCTCCGAAATCATTGGTGATATTGTATTTTCCATCGGAAAATGCACCTGCTCCCCCGAATCCGCTCATAATGGCGCAGGTTCTGCAGTTAATGCAGCTCTTCACTTTCTTTCCGTCAATCGGGCATTTTCTCTTTTCCAGAGGATTTCCTGCTTCAAATACAGCTGTTTTAAGCCCGGGAGCCTTCTGCGTCAGTTCATATGCCGCAAAAATTCCCCCCGGACCTGCACCGATAATAATCACATCATACTTATCCATTTTATCTTCCTTTCTTCTATATCGGATCCGATATCCGTCCATTAACAGTTCTCTTTTATTATTCTTATTATGTACCGCTTTTACTCTTCATGAAGCACAGACTGCACGATCCGTTTTGTCTTTGGCAGCCAGAACTGAACAAGAGGCCCGGTAAGAAAGACTGCTGCTACTGTTCCCGCCCCCACTGTGCCGCCCAGTATAAATCCCAGCACGACAAAGAACAGATCGCATCCCACTCTGATCCAGCGGAACTGTACGGACTCAATCATATCTGACAGAATAACCGCCACCAGATCATTAGGGCCTGTTCCCGCATTACTGTTGATGACAATCGACATACCTGCGGAAAGAATCACGCATCCCAGAAGCATACTTACAATACGGACCGCCATCGCGGATCCGCCGTTAATGTAACCGCCCAGCAGCCATGTAAACAGATCTATGATCGGCCCTCCGCAGAACGCGCACACAACTGTACCCGGCTTGACATAGCCTTTTGTCGTCAGGAGCATTACAACCATAAGGATACAGAGCACGATCACATGGACTGTACCTACTGTCAATCCGAATACCCTTGACAATCCCTGAATAAATACTGTAAATGTGTCTGTCCCCAGCTCAGACAGTAAAAACAGCGTCACTCCGAGATGAGCGATCGTCAGTCCGATCAGAAGGATTATCAGGGCTTTTGCCCATGCAGATGCATTTCTTCCCGAAGTGTCCGCAGCAAACTTCTCTTTCTTTTCCATAATATTATTTCCTCCGCCTTTACCATTTCATACTGCCTGCGCGCCGCCATCACAAAAAGCTGCCGTCCCACTTCTTTTTAAGTCTGTGGAACGGCAGCTTATCTTCATCCTGATCAGGTGGGATTACTCAACTTCTGAAAACTGATCTTTTCCCACTCCACACAGCGGACAAACAAAATCATCCGGTACGTCTTCCCATTTTGTGCCCGGCTCAATACCGTTGTCCGGATCTCCGGCAGCCTCGTCGTAAATGTATCCGCATACATCACATACATATTTTTTCATTGTACAGTACCTCCTGTGATTTTATAAAATATTCTTTTTTTACCTTTAATACAGGGAGTTTCTCCCTCATTCATGATAGCATACCCGCATCTGTTTTTCAATCTTCTTTTTCGCTTTCCTGCAGACCGAGTATCCCCTCAACCAGTATTCGCACATCATCGAAAATATAGTCAAATGCCCCCGCCTGACACATATTGATCAGAACCATACCAATGGGAACTGCCAGAATCATCCAGAGAATGCCTCCCATACGGTAGCCGATATAAAGAAGGATGAGCGTGACCAGCGGATTTAACCCCACGCTGTCGCCTACAAGTTTTGGCTGCAAAAGCTGATGAACTGCCTGTGTGATAACGTAGATGACTACAAGTGCAGCAGTCATCTTGTAATCGCCCATAAAGAACTTGTAGACTGCCCACGGAATCATAGCTGTCCCGGTCCCGAAGAAAGGGAGAAAATCAAGGAAAGCGATCAGAAATGCAACAAGCACAAAGTATCCCGTTCCAAGCATTCCCAGTCCTATGAGAAGTATTACAAATACGATAGCCATGATCTTAAACTGTGCCTTAAAGTATCCTCCTACCGCATACCGCAGGTTATCTATTACAAGAGTCATCCTCTTCTGCACAGATTCCGGGGATACTCTTTTCATCCAGTTCAATACTTCCTCGCGCTGCACGATAAAGAAATACGCTGACAATATTGACACTAGAAAACTTATCAGGTAAGACGGCACCTGTTTTGCAATATTACCCGCTGCCGTCACTGTCGGCTCACTGATATTCGATACAAGATTTCCCATATACTGATCCAGATTCTCTGCCACTGCATTCCAGCCGTTCTGTATCCCGGAAGGCAGACGCTCAAAAATTCCTGAAAGCGTATCACCGATCTGACGCAGTCCCGACTCCAGCTGTGCATACATCTCCGGGAAGTTCTGTATCAGAGAACTGATCTCGGCCGCCAAACGGCTGATTCCGAAGTAGAGCGCCAGTACGATCGCAGCCAGAACGAATATTACAATGAGCGCAGACCCCAGTTTCTTGACAATTTTAAGACGTTTTTCCAGCCAGTTGACAAGCGGTGACGCGATTGCCGCGATAATCCAGCCGATCACAAACGGCATAAGGAACCGAAGCAGGTTCCAGCCTATAACAATAAATGCGGCAGTGGCAAGAACGCTGAACAAAAGCCTCAGTGCCACCTGCCAGTACGGACGATTATTTTTCATCCTGTTCCTCCACGGTTATACCGAAACATTCAGACTCTATCAGTTCCCAGATCTCATCCCTGCCCTGCTTTGTGGACGAAGAAAACGGAATTACCTTTGTGCCCGGGACAAGAGAGAGACCTTCTCGCAGCATTTTAATATGCTTCTGCACCTGAGAACGCTTTATTTTATCGAGCTTAGTAGCAATGATAACAGGCTGATACCCCTGCTCCACCACCCACTGATACATCATTTTGTCATTTGCCGAGGGCGCATGGCGGATATCAACAAGCAGAAATACTGCCTTAAGCTGTTTTGAACTGTGCAGATAACGTTCGATCATCTTGCCCCAGCGTTCTTTTTCCTGTTCGGAGACTCTGGCGTACCCGTACCCCGGCAGATCGACCAGATAAAGCTCATCATTAATATTATAGAAATTAATCGTCTGTGTCTTTCCCGGAGTGGCCGAGATCCGCGCATATGACTTTCTGTTCATAAGCGCATTGATCAGCGATGACTTTCCCACATTGGACTTTCCCGCAAACGCCACTTCCGGCTTGCTGTTTTCCGGCAGGGTACTCGTAACCCCGCACACTGTTTCCAGATTAATGCTTCTGATTACCATAGAATCCTCCTGTTACAGCGGAATATTTCCGCATTCCGGACCGCTGTGTGTTTCTCTATTTGCTCAGCGCCGTTTCCAGCACTTCGTCCATGTTTTCCACCGGGATGATCTCCAGGCCTTTTGTAATCTCGGAAGACAGTTCTTCCACATCCGCTGTATTTTCTTTCGGCACGAGCACAGTCCTGATTCCCGCGCTCTTGGCTGCCAGAAGTTTCTCCTTAAGGCCGCCGATCGGAAGTACGCGGCCGCGCAGGGTAATCTCTCCTGTCATGGCAAGATCCGCCCTGACTTTCTTCTCCGTCACCGCTGAAAGCATGGCGGTCGCCATCGTAATACCTGCGGACGGCCCGTCTTTGGGCACTGCTCCTTCCGGAATATGGACATGTATATCGTGCTTTTCAAAGAAATCATCCTCAATATTATATTTCCTGCTGACAGAACGGATATAACTGATGCCTGCTCTTGCAGATTCCTTCATCACATCGCCCAGCTGTCCGGTCAGCATCAGTTCACCGCTTCCCGGCATCACATTAACTTCGATCTGAAGCGTATCTCCACCGACACTTGTCCATGCAAGCCCTCTTACAATACCAACCTCCGGAGACGGATTTGCCATCTGGTATGTATACTTTTCTTTTCCGAGAAACTTATGGATATTCCGGTCTGTCACACTGATCTTCTTCCGGTCTGTCGTCAGAATTTCTTTCGCCGTTTTTCTGCACACATTTCCAATCTCACGCTCAAGCTGACGCACCCCTGCTTCCTTTGTATAGTTGCGCGCAATCTTCCAGATCGCATGCCTGCTGAATGTAAGCTGATCCGGTGTAAGGCCGTGTTTTTCCAGCTGTTTCGGGATCAGATGTTCCATGGCGATATGCAGTTTCTCATTTTCTGTGTAACTGCTGATCTCGATCACTTCCATGCGGTCAAGAAGCGGTCTCGGAATCGTCTGCAGAGTATTGGCTGTAGTAATAAACATTACCTCCGACAGATCCAGAGGCACTTCCAGATAATGATCCCGGAATTTACTGTTCTGTTCGCTGTCCAGCACTTCCAGAAGCGCCGAAAAAGTATCTCCCTTATAGTCTGTGCTTACTTTGTCGATTTCATCCAGAAGCATCACTGGATTTTTCACTCCTGCCGTACGGATTCCATTGGCAATGCGTCCCGGCATAGCACCGACATAAGTTTTTCTATGTCCCCGTATCTCTGCTTCATCGCGTACTCCGCCCAGAGAAATACGTACATACGGCTTCTTCATGGCACGTGCCAGAGATTTGGCTATAGAAGTTTTTCCGGTGCCCGGCGGTCCTGCAAGACAGAGGATCGGGCTGTCGCCTTTTTTCGTAAGTGTCCGTACCGCCAGAAATTCCAGAATACGTTCCTTCACCTGTTCCAGTCCGTAATGATCCTCATCCAGCACTTTTCGGGCATACTCAATATCATTGTTGTCCTTTGCCGCTTTATCCCACGGCATTTCAAGAAGCGTTTCGATATATGTGCGGATCACACCGTTCTCAGCAGGCGAGTTCAGCGAACTTTTAAAACGGTTGATTTCTTTTTGAAGTTTCTCCTTTACCTCTTTAGGTGCTTTCAGCTTTTTCAGTGCATTTTCGAACTCTTCCGCATCTGAGATTGTGGAATCTTCTCCCAGTTCTTCCCGTATCAGCTTCAGCTGTTCTCTTAAGATATACTCTCTCTGATGCTTGTCAACCCGTTCTTTTACTTTCTTCTGAATTTCCTCTTTGATATTTATGATCTGTACTTCATTAACCAGTTTAAAACAGAGTTTCTCGTAGCGTTTGGAAAAGTCTGTTTCATTCAGTATCTCCTGCTGATCTGTGTAATAAAGAGGGATATTTGCCGCGATCTCGTCCACCAGCTTTTTAATTCCCTTAATATCAAGCAGCTGTGCCACAGATTCTTTCGACATCTTTCCGTTTTTTGCAGCATATTCGACCAGCAAATCTTTGAGACCGCGCTCCATGGCCTCGCCTTTAAGATCATCCGGTATCTGCAGATCCGTCTCGTCTATAATCTCCACCTGTGCCCGCAGATAAGGATCCTGATATTCAATCGCTTTAAGTCTTGCTCTTGTTTCTCCTGATACCAATACTCTGACGATATGTTTCGGCAGTTTAATGATCTGCTTGATCGTTCCTACCGTACCGATCTCATAGACATCGTCGATTCCCGGATTATCCGTATCTATGGATTTCTGAGCAGTCAGAAAAATTTTCTGTTCCTCTACCATCGCTTCCTGAACCGCAGCAATAGACCTCTCCCTGCTCACGTCAAAATGCACGACCATTTCCGGCAGGATCGTCATTCCTCTGAGTGCTACCATGGGCATACTCTTTATCCCGTTGTCCATCTGATTTCCTCCTGTAGTCTGTTTCCCGATTTATAAGACAAAAGGCGGGCACATATGGAATTTACCACCACTGTACCCGCCTGCTGCTGTTATGCACTCTCCGATGTCAGAAATGATCTTCTCTCTTCCCCGTCACGCAAATACAAAGGCGCTCCTGTCCCAAGCACCGCGTCCTTTGTGATACGGCATTCCTTGATCGTCTCGTCTGACGGAACCTCGAACATTGTATCCATCATGATTTTTTCCATAATGGCGCGGAGACCTCTCGCTCCGGTTTTTCTTTTCAGTGTTGTTTCTGCTATCGCCGTCAGAGCATCCTTGTCGAATTCGAGCTTCACACCGTCCAGTTCCAGAAGCTTCTGGTACTGCTTCACAATTGCGCTCTTCGGTTCTGTCAGAATACGGATCAGAGCTTCTTTATCCAGAAGATCCAGCGACACAGTCACCGGAAGTCTTCCTACCAGCTCCGGAATCAGTCCGTATTTTACAAGATCCTGAGGAAGGACCTCATGGAGGAGAACGTCCATATCATACTCATGTTTCTCCGCAATCTCAGCATTAAATCCAATTGACTTTCTGTCAAGACGTGTCTCAATAATCTTGTCAATGCCTTCAAATGCACCGCCGCAGATAAAGAGAATATTTGTAGTATCGATCTGGATCAGTTCCTGATGAGGATGCTTTCTGCCTCCCTGCGGAGGAACCGAAGCAACCGTTCCCTCTATAATCTTAAGAAGCGCCTGCTGTACGCCCTCGCCGGAAACGTCTCTTGTAATAGACGGATTCTCTGATTTTCTTGTAATCTTATCAATTTCGTCTATATAAATGATTCCGTGCTCAGCCCTTTCGATATCTCCGTCTGCCGCCTGAATGACTTTCAGAAGTATATTTTCTACATCTTCTCCTACATATCCCGCCTCAGTCAGTGCTGTTGCATCGGCAATTGCAAACGGAACATTCAGGATTTTTGCCAGTGTCTGGGCAAGAAGCGTCTTGCCGCATCCTGTCGGTCCCAGCATCAGGATATTGCTCTTCTGGAGTTCAACACCGAGATCCTGCTCAGCCATAATCCTCTTATAATGATTGTAGACGGCCACCGAGAGCACTTTCTTTGCCTCGTCCTGACCGATCACATAATCATCGAGGAATTCTTTCATCTCCTCCGGAGTCAGAAGATTGATATCATCAAACGCTCTGTCGTCATTATAATCTACTTCTTCCTCGATAATCTCGGAACAGATAGCGACACACTCGTCACAGATATATGTGCCGTTCGGTCCTGCAATCAGCTTCTTTACCTGTGCCTGTGTTTTATTGCAGAACGAGCATCTCACGATATCATCCATCATTTTTCCTGCCATACTTTTTCACCTCATACCGCTGTCTTAGTGGTTTACGATCACTTCGTCGATCAGACCGTATTCTTTTGCCTCTTCCGCAGACATAAAGTTGTCACGTTCCGTATCTGCTTTGATCGTCTCGAGATCCTTGCCTGTATTTGCAGCCAGAATCTCATTTAATTTCTGTTTTGTGCGGAGGATATGTTCCGCGGCAATCTGAATCTCAGTTGCCTGTCCCTGTGCACCGCCGGACGGCTGGTGGATCATAATCTCTGCATTCGGCAGAGCAAATCTCTTGCCTTTCTTTCCGCCTGACAGGAGGAAAGCTCCCATACTTGCAGCCATACCGATACACACAGTAGATACATCACATTTGATATACTGCATTGTATCATAAATCGCAAGTCCTGCTGTCACAGATCCTCCCGGGCTGTTAATGTAAAGCTGAATATCTTTATCCGGATCATCCGCCTCAAGGAAAAGGAGCTGCGCTACTATCACGCTTGCGGAAACATCATTAACCTCCTCGCCGAGGAAGATAATTCTCTCCTTTAAAAGTCTTG
>ERZ1643246.3093-NODE-3093-length-14806-cov-11.398820_pt1 | contig 14806 bp, 15 predicted proteins | sample MGYA00579265_ERZ1643246 | MGnify/ENA primary metagenome ERZ1643246 (study PRJEB29033, sample SAMEA4952261) | chicken gut metagenome | biome: Broiler Chicken; feature: Gastrointestinal Tract; material: Caecum | place: Ireland | collected 2018 | study: Broiler... | reverse complement strand
CTGGGCATGGGGGCCGGCAACGGCTGGCTCCACAACGTGGCGGCGGCGGACACGGACCTGGTGTTCGGTATGCTCTGCGAGGAGTGGGGACTGCTGATCGCCGTGCTGGCGGTGGGCTCCATCATCACCCTGGCGTTTTTCGCCGCCCGGGCCTGCCGGGTGGGCCGGTCCAGCTTCTACACCATCGCCGCCTGCGCGGCGGCGTCCCTGCTGGTGTTCCAGACCTGCCTGAACGTGTTCGGCTCCGTGGACCTGCTGCCCCTCACTGGCGTCACGTTCCCCTTCGTCTCCAACGGCGGCTCCGCCATGATGTCCGCCTGGGGGCTCCTGGCCTATCTGAAGGCCACGGACACCCGGGAGAATGCCAGCTTCGCCATCGCCCGCAGGCATCAGCGGCAGCTGACCCAGGCGGCCCGGCGCCGGGCGGAGCCGGTGGGGGATCCCTTCGACATGGAAAAGGAGGAACGCCATGAAGAAAATTGAACGGCGGGCCTTCGTCTGTCTGGCCCTGGCCCTGCTGCTGGCGGCGGGCCTGGGGGTCTTTCTGGTGAAATACTTTGCGGACGGCGGCAGCTGGGCCTCCTCCGCCTTCAACCGCCACCTGTACAACAGCAGCGGGGAGCTGGCCAGCGGCACCGTGCTGGACCGGGACGGGGATGTGCTCTCCGAGGTGGTGGACGGCCGCCGGACCTACTACGACAGCGCCACCGTCCGCAAGGCTACCCTCCACGCCGTGGGGGATCTGCAGGGCAACATCGGCACCGGGGCGCTGAACGCTTTTGCCGACAAGCTGACGGGATACAGTCTCCTGAACGGCGCCTTCGGCGCCCAGCAGGGGAGCGATCTGTATCTGACCATCGATGCCCGGTACAACTACACCGCCTATGAGGCGCTCGGCGGCAAGTCCGGCACGGTGGCGGTCTACAACTACGAGACCGGGGAGATCCTGTGCATGGTCTCCGCCCCCAGCTACGACCCCCTGAACGTGCCGGAGGACATCACCACCAATGACCGGTACGAGGGCGCTTATCTGAACCGATTCCTGTCCTCCACCTTCACGCCGGGGTCTGTCTACAAGACCGTCACCCTGGCGGCGGCCCTGGAGGAGATCCCGGACCTGACGGAGCGGACCTGGACCTGCACCGGCAGCGTCCAGATCGGGGACGAGACCATCATCTGCTCCGGCACTCATGGGGAGCAGGACATTGCCGCGGCCTTCGCCAACAGCTGCAACGTGGCCTTCGCCCAGATCGCCCAGGAGCTGGGGGCGGACACCCTGGAGAAGTATACGGAGCAGGCGGGCCTGACCGACAGCTATTCCATCAGCGGCCTGCCCACGGCAAAGGGCTCCTTCGACTTTGACGGCATCACCGACGGGCAGCTGGGCTGGGCCGGCGTGGGCCAGTATCACGACCAGGTGAACCCGGCGGCGCTGATGATCTACATGGGCGCCATCGCAAACGGCGGCAAGGCGGCGGAGCCGTACCTGATCCTCCGGACGGAGAGCGCCCTGGGACTGCCCAGCCTGCCTCATTTCACCACCAGGACCGGCAGGCTGATCTCCTCTGACACGGCATCCGCCCTGGCGGATCTGATGGCCAACAACGTGACGCAGACTTACGGCGCCAGCCGGTTCCCCAACATGGACCTCTGTGCCAAGTCCGGCACCGCTGAGGTAGGAGAGGGGCAGACGCCCCATGCCTGGTTCGCCGGTTTCCTGCGGGGGGAGGACACCCCCTATGCCTTTGTGGTGCTGGTGGAAAACGGCGGCGGCGGATCCTCTGTGGCGGGCAGCGTGGCCGCCAAGGTGCTGGACGTGATCGTCAACGGATATTGATACGAAAGCGGGTTCAAGATGAGCGACAAGAAAAGGGGTCTGCTGTTTCAGACCAAAAAGCAGATGAACAATGGGGCCATCGCCACAGGACTTGGATTTGTGCTGTACCTGGTCCTGCTGGTGCTGGAGCTGGAGCTGCCGGCGGACCTGGTGGCCATCGCCTTCGGCGTAGTGGGGATCTTCAACTCCCTCTCCGTGCTGGAGGGGCGGCGGCGCAATCGGGAGGATGTCTCCTACAACCTGCTGTGGGGCCAGCTGGCGCTGACCATCTTCCTGGTGGCCTGCGCGGTGCTGGCCGTCCGGCAGCGGATGGGACTGTAAGCGTTCAGAATACGGAAGAGCGGGGTGTATCAGAAGATACACCCCGCTCTTTTTATTCCTCGAGAGACAGCGCCTTCTCCGGCGTCTCCGCTGCGGGCAGCAGCCGGTGCTTGACCTTCTGCAAAGCCCACAGGAAGCAGAGTACGTGGACGCCGAAGGTGACGACCCAGCTGACGGGATAGGACCAGTAGAGCATCTGGATGGTGTGGAACTGCGGGAGCTGGAAGATCGTGGCGATCCACAGCAGCCGCAGGCCGCAGGCACCCACCAGGGACACCAGCATGGGCATGACGGAGTAGCCGATGCCCCGCAGGCCGCCCACCATCACATCCATCATGCCGCAGACGGCGTAGGTGGCACAGACGATCTGCATCCGGGTGATGCCGGCGTCGATGACGGCGGGGCTGGTGGTGTAGATGGAGAGCAGCACCCGGCCGGCCAGTGTGGCGGCGTTGCCCAGGACCACGCCCACCACCAGCACGCAGCACTGGGCCCGGATCACGATCTTGCGGATGCGGTGGTAGTTGCCGGCACCGTAGTTCTGGCTGACGAAGGAGATGGTGGCCTGGTACATGGCGTTCATGGACACGTAGACGAACTGCTCGATGTTGGCAGCGGCAGAGTTGCCGGCCATGGTCACCTCACCGAAGGTGTTGACGGAGGACTGGATCACCACATTGGACAGGGAGAACAGGATGCCCTGGAACCCCGCCGGCAGGCCGATCCGCAGGATCTGGCTCAAGGTGCTGGGGTGCAGACGCATTTTTTTGAGGTCCAGATGCAGGGGGCCGGTGTCCTTCACCATGCAGCGCAGCACCAGGGCGGCGGAGATGCACTGGGAGATGACCGTGGCAATGGCCACGCCTGCCACATCCAGATGGCACACGATGACGAAGAACAGATTCAGCACGATGTTGACCACGCCCGCCAGAGAGAGGAAGTACAGCGGCCGCTGGGTGTCTCCCTCCGCCCGCAGCAGGGCGGCGCCGAAGTTATAGACCATGGTGGCTGGCATGCCCAGGAAGTAGATCCGCAGATACAGGGCCGCCAGATCCAGCACGTTCGCCGGGGTCTGCATCCAGATCAGGATGGTCCGGGCCCCAAAGACGCCCACCACCGTCAGGATCAGGCCGCTGATGATGCTCAGCAGGATGGAGGTGTGGACCACCCGGTGGAGCTCGTCCCTGTCATGGGCGCCGTAGCATTTGGCGGCCATGGTGTTGGCGCCGACGGCCAGTCCCACGAACAGGTTGGTCAAAAGGCCGATCAGGGCGGAGTTGGAGCCCACCGCCGCCAGGGAGTTGTCCCCGGCCCACCGGCCCACCACCACGATGTCCGCCGCGTTGAAGAGCAGCTGCAGAACACTGGAACACATCAGCGGGATGGAGAATCGCAGCATCTTGGAGAGAATGGGGCCGTTGCACATATCGATCTCATAGTGCGTCCGCTGCTTGCCTGCCATGACAATAACCCTCTCGTTTTTTCAAAAAATTTGCGCTCTACAGCGCAACCCATATTCTAGCACGAGGGGGTCGGAAAAGCTACCGGTCAGGCCAAAAAATTTTACACGATTTTAACAAAGGAAACAGGCAAAAAGCTGTGCCGGAGAGACAAAGCCTCTCCGGCACAGCGGCGATACCTGAATTTAGAAAGCGGGGACCACAGCGCCGTCGAACTCCTCGGTGATGAAGTCGCGGATGGCGTCGGAGTGCAGGGCTTCCACCAGGGCCTGCACGGCCTCGTTGTCCTCATTGCCCTCCTTGACCACCAGCACGTTCACATAGGGGGAGTCGCTGGACTCGATGGCCAGAGCGTCCGTGGTGGGGTTCAGGCCGGCGCCCAGAGCGTAGTTGGAATTGATGACCGCCAGGTCCACGTCCGCCAGCACGCTGGGGATGGTGGCCGCCTCCAGCTCCTGGAACTCCAGGTTCTTCGGATTGTCCACGATGTTGTTGGGGGTGGCGGTGAGATTGGAGCTGTCGTCCAGGGTGATCAGGCCCTGGGCCTCCAGCAGCAGCAGGGCGCGGCCCTCGTTGGTGGCGTCGTTGGGGATGGCGATGACGGCGCCGTCGGCCAGCTCCTCCAGGGAGGCCGTCTTGCCGGCATAGACGCCCATGGGCTCGATGTGGACGGAGGCCACGTCTACCAGATGGGTGCCGCGGGTCTCATTGAACTCCTCCAGGTAGGGGATGTGCTGGAAGTAGTTGGCGTCCTCGTCGCCGTCCTCCACGGCGGTATTGGGGACCACATAGTCGCTGTATTCATTGATGACCAGGTCGATGCCCTGCTCTGCCAGGATGGGCACGCACTGCTCCAGGATCACGGCGTGGGGAGTGGGAGAGGCAGCCACGGTCAGGGTGACGGTCTCCGCGGCATCGTCGCCGGAGGTGTCAGCGGTGTCGTCCGCGGCGGTGTCGTCGGTGCTGCCGCCGCAGGCGGCCAGGGACAGGCACAGGGTCAGGCCCAGCAGCAGGGCCGGCAGTTTCTTTTTCATGTCAATTCCTCCAATAAATCATGTAGTCGTATGGATTTCTTTCAAACGCCGGCTGAGATCTCAAAAGCCGGGCGGTGAAGACGGGGAAATTATTTGGTGTGAACAAATCGGGCCAGCAGCTCCAGGGGAGCGAATTTCTTGGCGTCGGCGGTCTGGTCCAGCCGCTTGTCGATGCGCCGGGACAGCCAGTTGAAGACCAGCTGCACCACCTGCACCAGGATGACCAGGAACACCACCGTCACCCACATGACGGAGGTGATGCCCCGCTGGTGACCGTACCGGACGGCGATGTCGCCCAGGCCGCCGGCGCCCACGGTGCCGGCGATGGCGGTGTAGGCCAGGATAGTCACCAGAGAGATGGCGCCCCCCAGGATCAGGGAGGGCTTCGCCTCCGGCAGGTACACTTTCCAAACGGTCTGGAGCGTGGAGGCGCCCATGGACTGGGCGGCTTCCACCACGCCGGCGTCCACTTCACTGAGAGAGGTCTCCACCATCCGGGCGATGAAGGGGGCGGCAGAGATCACCAGCGGCGGGATGGCGCCCTTGACGCCGATGGTAGTGCCCACCACCAGGCGGGTGAAGGGCATGACGGCCACCATCAGGATGATGAAGGGGATGGACCGGCCGATGTTGACGATCCAGTCCAGCACCCGGTAGACGCCCCGGTGGGGACGGATGCCCTGAGGCTGGGTGACGATCAGAGCCACTCCCAGGGGCACGCCGATCAGATAGGCGAATACTGTGGAGACGACGACCATGAAGAGGGTATCCCACACGCCGTCTGTCAGGACAGTTCCGTATTCCGCCCAAAAGGCGCTGATGGTCTCAAGCATGGTACTCCACCTCCTCTGCGGAAACGTTGGGCTGTGCCCGGATGTAGCTCAGGGCCTTGGCGGCGCTGTTGGGGTCGTCCGGCAGGGCCAGCAGCATGGTGCCGAAGGCCTTGCCCTCGATGTTGCGGGTGTCGGCACCCAGGATGTTGACCTTGACCCCCAGATCGATGGCCAGGGTGGCGATCAGGGGCTGATAGACCGTGCCGCCGTTGAAGGCCACCCGAATGGCCCGGGTCCCGGCGGGATACTGCTGGATGCTGACGCCGCCGGGATACACCAGCCGCCGGGCGGCGTCGGTATGGGGATCGGAGAAGATGTCCTCCACCTTGCCCTGTTCCGCCAGGATGCCGCCATCCAGAATGGCCACCCGGGAGCAGATCTCCTCGATGACGCTCATCTGATGGGTGATGACCACCACCGTGACGCCCAGCTTTTCGTTCAGGTCCTTCAGAAGGCCCAGGATGGAGGCGGTGGTGGTGGGGTCCAGGGCGGAGGTGGCCTCGTCGCACAGCAGGACCTTGGGGTCTGTGGCCAGGGCCCGGGCGATGGCCACCCGCTGCTTTTGGCCGCCGGAGAGCTGGGAGGGGTAGGCGTCCGCCTTTTCGCTGAGCCCCACCAGCTCCAGCAGCTCCAGGGCCCGCTTCCTGGCCTTGGCGGCGGGGACGCCGCTGATCTCCATGGGAAAGCAGACGTTCTTCAGAACGGTCCGCTGCATCAGCAGGTTGAAGCTCTGGAAGATCATGGTGACGTTCCGCCGGGCCAGCCGCAGCTCCCGGTCGGAGAGGGAGGTCATGTCCTTCCCGTCCACGATCACTGTGCCGGACGTGGGCCGCTCCAGCAGGTTCATGCACCGCACCAGGGTGCTCTTGCCGGCACCGGAGAGGCCGATGATCCCATAGATCTCCCCCTCCTGGATGTCCAGGTTGATATCCTCCAAAGCATGGACGGCGCTTTCACCCGTTCCGAAGGTCTTGTACAGATGCCGGATCTGAATGATGGACACGGGGCCACGCTCCTTTCAAATGAATTTCGGCAACAAAAAAGTCCTTGAGACAAACTGCCTCAAGGACGACGAGATCGCCGTGGTACCACCTTGCTTCGCACGCTCCCTCACGGAAGCGGCCTTTGGGAGTGCCAACACACCCCTGCGCTGTGACGTGCGCACACGTCGTGACCTATGCCCAAAAGGCGGTCGGCCACGCAACTCCGAGACCATGTTCTCCAGACCCTTCCAGACCTCTTCTCACCAGCCGAGGCTCTCTGCGCTGTATCTGCCTGGGTACTCTTCTCTTCATCGTCTTTCGCTATCAAGTTTTCCAATAACTGTCTCATAGTTTATCTGACAGCGAAGGAAAAGTCAACAGGAAAAATTGACCAGAAAACCGCTATCTGCCGCTTCGTTTCTGTGAAGTTCCACAAAGCGGGGTCGGATGCTGTCGGATCCGGGAATTTTTTCAAAAGAAGGGGCGGTATCGGATTGCAACCGCTGGGCAAAACTGCTATCATGAAAACCAACGACGATAAAATGACGGAGGAACGGCGTTGAAGCGGAACCGGGATCAGAATTTTGGCATTCGCTGGCTGCGGGACCTGCTGTGCGGGATCCTGATCGGTGCCGGCGCCATCCTGCCGGGGGTGTCCGGCGGGGTGCTGGCGGTGGTGTTCGATATCTACCGCCCCTTTATGGAGGTGCTGACCCACCCCCGGGAGGCCATCCCCAAATACTGGCGGTGGTTCATCCCCATCGGGCTGGGATGCGCGGTGGGCTTTCTGGGCTTTGCCAAAGGCATCGCCGCGGCCATCGATGTCTCCAGCACCGTCACCACCTGGCTGTTCATCGGCCTGATCGTGGGCACGGTCCCCTCTCTCTTTCGGGAGGCGGGGAAGGAGGGACGAAGCGCCGGCTCCTGGATCAGCATGGCGGTGTGCGCCGGGGCCATCTTCTTCAGCCTGTTTTACGTAGGAAAAGTGATCTGTGTCACCGTGGAGCCCAACTTCTGGTGGTACAATTTCTGCGGCGCCCTGTGGGGCATGAGCCTGGTGATCCCGGGGCTGACCTCGTCCTCGGTGATGATGGCCCTGGGCCTGTACCAGCCCATGCTGGAGGGACTGGCCGAGCTGGACCTCCTGGTGCTCTCCGCCTGCCTGCCGGGGATGGTGCTGACGATCCTGCTGCTGGCCCGGCTTGTCAGCTGGTTCTTCCGAAAGCACTACTCCATCGCCTTCCACGGTATTTTCGGCATCGTGCTGGCCTTCACGCTGGTCATTGTTCCGACGGACTATGTGGCCCTGTGGGAGATCGTGCTGTCGGCGGTGTGCTGTATCGGCGGTTTTCTGCTGGCCTACTTCATGGCACGGCTGGACAAGCGGATCCAGGAAAACGGCGGCTGAAAAGCAAAGAGAAAACTCCCCCTTCGCGCACAGCGCGGAGGGGGAGTTTTGTTACAGATCGAACACGCCCATGATGGCGATGCCTGCCACGATCAGCGCGATCATGGCGTAGTGCTTCCAGGAGAGCTTCTCCTTCAGGAAGATCCGGCTCCACAGCACGGAGGCCGCGCAGTAGGAGGCGATGATGGGGGCGGACATGGCCAGATGCTCCGTGTCCGCGATGGCGTAGATGTAGGCGAACTGTCCGGCGGTCTCACAGACGGCGCCCACGTACTTGGGCGCCTCCATTTTCGGCACCAGCCGGTCCTTTTTGATGAGCACCACGTACACAAAGGAGAGGATGCCGGCCAGCAGGAACGTCAGCTCATAGGCCACGTTGGCGCTGGCCTCGTAGTCCTCCACGGTGCGGCTGATGATCTCCAGCACCCGGCTGTCGGCAAAGGTGCCGGCGGCGTCCAGCACGCAGTAAGCGGCGGGCATGGCCAGGGCCATGAAGCTCTTGGTGTACTTGTAGTTGCTTGCCTTCTGCCGCTCGATGCGCAGCTCGTCATCCTCCCGGACCTCCACCACGCCCAGACCCACGGCGCCCACACACACCAGCGCCACGGCGAACAGGGCCAGGGGAGAGTATCCGGCGATGCCGTCAAAGAGGATGGCCAGCACGGCCACCAGGGCGCCGGAGGAGTTGCAGATGGGGGAGGAGATGGACAGTTCGATGTACCGCAGGCCCACATAGCCCATGGCCATGGAGAGGATGTACAGAAGGGACACCGGCAGGTACGTCAGGAGGATGTCCAGGTTGATGACCGTGCCGCCCACGAACACCTCGTAGGCCGCGTGGAGCCCCATGACGACGCCAACGGCCATCACCATTTTCAGGTGGCTGTACTTGTCCCGGGCGTCCCGGCAGCCGATCTTGGAAAAGAGGTCAGAGCCGCTCCAGCAGAGCAGCGCGATGAGAGAGAGCCAAAACCACATGTTGCGTTTTCTCCTAAATCTATTATGGTATTGAATGAATTATCTGCCTTCCGGCAGGGTCACCAGCCCCGCCTCCACCAGCTTCTGCAGGGACATGAGGATGCCCAGCTTGGCGTGGTACCAGGTGAGGCCGCCCTGGAAGTAGACGGCGTAGGGGGGACGGATGGGCCCGTCGGCGGAGAGCTCGATGGAGCTGCCCTGGACGAAGGCGCCGGCGGCCATGATGACGTCGGAGTCATAGCCCGGCATGGCCCAGGGCTCCGGGGTCACGTAGCTGTCCACCGGGGCGGCGGCCTGGATGCCCTTGCAGAAGGCCACCATGGCCTCGGCGCTGCCCAGGGTCACCGCCTGGATGATGTCGTGGCGGCTCTCCGTGGCATTGGGGACGCAGGCGAAGCCCAGCTTCTCGTAGATGTTGGCGGCAAAAACGGCGCCCTTCAGGGCCCCGGACACCACTGTGGGGGACAGGAACAGCCCCTGGTACAACGCGGGCATCAGCCCCAGGTTGGCGCCCACCTCCTGCCCAAGGCCCGGGGCGGAGAGCCGGTAGGCACACCGGTCCACGCACTCCTTCGTGCCGCAGATGTAGCCGCCGATGGGGGCAAGGCCCCCGCCGGGGTTCTTGATGAGGCTGCCCACCACCATGTCGGCCCCCAGGTCCGAGGGCTCCACGGTCTCCACGAACTCGCCGTAGCAGTTGTCCACCATGACCTTCACATCCGGCTTGATCCCCTTGCAGAAGGCGATCAGCTCCCCGATCTGCGCCACCGAGAAGGAGGGCCGGGTGGCATAGCCCTTGGACCGCTGGATGGTGATGAGCTTGGTCCGGTCATTGATCTTGCTTCGGATGGCGTCGTAGTCGAACGTTCCATCCGGTTTCAGGTCCGCCTGGGCATAGGTGACGCCGTACTCCGCCAGGGAGCAGGGGGAGGGCCGAATGCCGATGACCTCCTCCAGCGTGTCGTAGGGGGCCCCCACCGGGGACAGCAGTTCGTCCCCCGGCAGCAGGTTGGCGGAGAGGGCCACCGTCAGGGCGTGGGTGCCGCAGGTGATCTGGGGCCGCACCAGGGCCGCCTCCGTGTGGAACACGTCGGCGTACACCCGCTCCAGGTTGTCCCGGCCGTCGTCGTTGTAGCCGTAGCCGGTGGTGGCGGCAAAGTGGGTGGCGTTCACCCGGTTTTTCTGCATGGCGTGCAGGACCTTGCCCTGGTTGTACTCCGCCGTCTGGTCGATGGCGTCGAACCGGGGCCGCAGGTCCCGGAGCACCGCTTCGCCGTATTCATACACAGCCCGGCTGACGCCCAGCTGTTCATACATGGTCTCGATTTCCATGGTCTTCCTCCGTTGTTCCCAAAATTTCGTCCGCCAGGTCGCTGAGGACCTGGGGCTTCGTCACCACCAGGCCGCTGACCTCATTGCCCAGGATCAGCAGGGTGTCTCCGGGAGAGATGCCGAAAAAGCGGCGGGCTTCCTGGGGGATGACGATCTGTCCCCGGTCGCCCACCTTGGCGGTGCCGAAGACCCGGTTTTTGGACATGCCCAGCATGTGCTTGCCTCCAGGCATGGATATGCCCCCTTTGAAATCATATTTTTCACACAAGTGTGAATCATAGCACAACCGGAAGAACTTGGCAAGCGTTGTTTTCCAAAAATCGAAAAAACGTGCAAAATGCTTTGGGATATGCTATCATACGGCTGGAAACCAACCAGAGGAGGCACACGGATGAACTGGCGGATCGTAGACATGTCCCGGGAGCCCAGGCGGGACCAATTTGCCTATTTTCAGACCCTGGCCAACCCCTATGTGGGGGTGACGGTGCAGGTGGATGTGACGGAGCCGGCGGACTGGTGCCGGGAGACCGGGACCAGTTTCTTCCTGGCGGTGCTGTACGCTGCCGTCCGGGCGGCCAACGGCGTGCCGGAGCTGCGGCGGCGCATCCGGGGGGACCAGGTGGTGGAGTGTGACCGCTGTCCCTCCTCCCACACGGTGGCCCTGCCGGACGGGACCTACTGCTACTGCCGGCTGGAGGCGGACCGCCCCTTTGCGGACTTCCTGCCCTATGCGGCGGCGGAGCAGGCCCGGGTGAAGGAGGCACCCTCTCTGGAGGACGGGGAGGACGGCGAGAGCCTGTTCTTCGTCTCCTGTGTCCCGTGGCTGTCCTACACGGCCCTGACCCAGCCCACGCCCACGCCGGCGGACAGCAATCCCCGCATCACCTGGGGCCGCTGGCACCGGCAGGAGGGGCGGATCCTGTTGCCCATGACACTGCTGGCCAACCACGCCCTGGTAGACGGCATCCACATCGCCCGATTCTATGAGAACCTGGACCGGGAGCTGGCCGCCCTCTGCGGGAGGGAAAGAACAACGGACTGAATAGGAGAGGAGAGAGCGGCAGGTGAAGCGCTGCATTGTGATGGCCGGGATCGCATGAAACAAATACTGGAAAGGAGCCTTTCTCATGCAGATTCCGGCAAATACCATCTACCCCCGCTCAGGCGACCGGGAGACCGTCTACCTGAAGGCGGTGGTCACAGACCCCAATATTTCCGTGGGAGAGCACACCATCTACAACGACTTTGTCCGGGACCCCACGGGGTTTGAACGCAACAACGTGCTCTATCACTACCCCATCAACGGCGACCGGCTGGTGATCGGAAAATTCTGCTCCGTCGCCTGCGGCGCCAAGTTCCTGTTCACCAGCGCCAACCATACGCTGCAGTCCCTGTCCACCTATCCTTTTCCCATCTTCTACGAGGCGTGGGACACACCCGTCTCGGAGATCACGGAGGCCTGGGATAACCGGGGGGACATCGTCATCGGGAATGACGTCTGGATCGGCTACGAGGCCGTCATCCTCCCCGGCGTGCGGATCGGGGACGGCGCCATCGTCGCCGCCCGGGCGGTGGTGACAAAGGACGTGGAACCCTACACCATCGTGGGCGGCGTGCCGGCAAAGCCCATCCGGAAGCGGTTCGACCCGGACACCATCCGGCGGCTGGAGCAGCTCCGGTGGTGGGACTGGCCCCGGGAGAAGCTCCGGCAGCTGCTGCCACTGCTCCGCAGAGGGGAGCTTGCCGCACTGGAGCGGGCCGCAGAAGACATCTGACAGATGAAAAGCCGGGCGGTACGCATTGCGTACCGCCCGGTCTGACGTTACAGGGGATCACACGTGGATGCCGCCCACAAAATAGGTGTTGTAGTATCCGCTGGTCAGGTCACTGATGATGACGCCGCCGCTGCGGGAAGAGGAAGAGTGGATGTGCTTGCCGTTCCCCACATAAATTCCCACATGGGAGCAGGCCTTGCCGGCGTTGCGGCTGGGATCATTGAAGAACACCAGATCGCCGGGCTGCAGCTCGGAAATGGAGTACACCCGGGTGCCCAGGCCGCTCTGCCACTGGCCGGTGGCGGTGTGGGGCAGGGAGTAGTCGTACTGGCCGTAGATATACATGGTGAAGCCGGAGCAGTCAAAGCCGCTGGGAGAGGCCCCACCGTATACATAGCGGGTGCCCAGATGCTGCATCGCAGTGTCCACGATGTCGCCGTTGGAGGAGGAAGACTCCGTCAGATCCACATAGTCGCTGCGGATATAACCCTCGGTGCCGTACTCGCAGGTGACATCGTACCAGCCGTCCACCAGACCGTTGACGGTGACGATGGCGTCCGCCTCGATGGTAGCCAGCACGGAACTGTCGGTGGATGCGCCGGAACGGACGTTCACGCCTTCGGAATTGATACGGCCGTATGTAGTGAAGAGGTTGTCCTGATCCACATTCAGATAATCGGCGGACACATAACCGGTGTTGCCGTTGTAGCTGATCTTGTACCAGCCGTCCGTGGAGTCATCCAGAATGGCGACCGCCACGCTCTTGTCCAGCATGGTGACCACGGAGGAGGCGGTAGAGGGCTCCGACCGGAGCCGCAGGGAAGAACCGGTGGTGCAGCCTGCGCCGATGGCAACATCAGATGCAAATGCGGTGACGGCCAGCAGCATGGCGGTAAGGACGGAGAAAAACAGGACCTTGCCTGCTTTGCCTGCCAAATAAGACATACGTGAACAGCCCTTTCGTCAGTCTTTTGTAGTGCGGGGAGAAGATCCTGTTATAATTTTCCTGCCAGAGCCCGGTCCAGCCAGACAGAGGCGATGTCCATCGCGGCGTAAAGGCTGTCCTTTTCGCTCTTTTTGATGACCCGGTCCCGGGATTTCAGGTCCGGCTCGGTCAGCTGCAGCTGGATGGAGACCTTGGTGGCCACGTCCAGATCCTGCTCTTTTTTGGTGCTGAGCACCTGCATCATGATGATATATTTATCAGCCATCGTGCCGTAGTAGATCAGATTGTCCACCCGGCGGAGAGGATGGCCCTTATAGATCAAACCTTCTGCCTTCTTGGGCTTGCTTTCTGCCATGGAAACACTCCTTCGAAAAGTTGTAACCGAATTGTAACAGATTTTATCCAGTTTGTCAATGTTTGGCCACAACAAATTACAGGGAAATTCCTGGAAAGAGAACTGCCCGCTGAAAACGGACAAAAAAGATCCCGCAGGGGGGACACCGCATGTAAATGCGGCGCCTTCCCCCGCGGGAAAGACTACTCAGAACACTGTTTATTGGCCCAGATATTTGCGGACCAGCACCTGCAGCAGCTCATCCCGGTCGATCTTGCGGATCAGGGTCCGGGCGTTGTTGTGATTGGTGATGTAGGTGGGATCCTCGGAGAGGATATAGCCCACGATCTGGTTGATGGGGTTATAGCCCTTTTCCTCCAATGCCTGATAGACGGTCAGAAGGATCTGATGGATCTCCGCGTCCTTTTCCGTAGCCAGATTGAATTTTCGGGTAAAGTCGTCCATGCAGACACCGCCTTTTCCAGAGGGACCCAGCCTCACGTAATACAAAAGTATTATACTCTTCTTTCTGGAAAGTGTAAAGCGTTTTCACAAGGATTTTATCAAAAAAACATGCCTCAGGACAGGCCGGAGGGCCTGTCCTGAGGCGGCTTGTTCCAGGGGAGGGAGAAGTTACCGCAGAACGGCGTTCAGCTCACTCTGCAGCAGCTCCAAAATGCTCTTTACATCCGCGTCCGCCGGCCCGCAAAAGCGCCGCTTTTGCGGGGGCCCGATATCAGACAGGCCGGGCGGAGTGGATCCGCCCGGCCCAAGGTTTTGCCGCGGGCAAAACGCTTGTACGCGCGCCCGCGCGCTCCCGCTCTGCGGGAGAGAGGCGGCCGCTTACCGCAGAACGGCGTTCAGCTCGCTCTGCAGCAGCTCCAAAATGCTCTTCACATCTGCGTCTGCCTCTTCGGCGGTCAGGCTGCGGTCGTCGGAGCGGAGCGTCAGGTTGAAGGCCACGCTCTTCTTGCCCTCCGGGATGCCGGCGCCGGTGTAGATATCGAACAGCGTCACATCTTTCAGCAGGCCCTTGGCGCCCCGGCGGATGCAGTCCTCCAGGGCCCCCACGGTGACGGCCTTGCCGCATACCACGGCGATGTCCCGGGTGACGGCGGGGAACTTGGGCAGAGGCACATACTCGGGGTCAGCACCCTTGACATTCTCCAGCTCGTCCATGGACAGCTCCGCGCAGTAGAACGCGGCGTCTACACCGTAGTTCTGGGCTACCAGGGGATGGATCTGGCCGAAGTATCCCAGGCAGTCGCTGCCGCTCCACACCTCGGCGAACCGGCCGGGGTGGTAGGAGACCGCCTCCGGGAAGCCGCTGCCGGTGCGGAAGGTGACGTCCTGCACCCGCAGCTCCTTGAGGATGGCCTCGATGAGGCCCTTCATGGCGTAGAAGTCCATGTCGCCGCCGTAGGCGCCCAGGGTCAGGGTCTTGGACTCGATGGCCAGGCCGTCCTCGCCGCCGGGCAGGTACGTCCGGCCCACCTCATAGAGCCTCACATCCTGGTTGCGGTAGTTGTAGTTCCGGGTCAGGATCTCCAGCATGGAGGGCAGGG
>ERZ1643246.3092-NODE-3092-length-14814-cov-10.624094_pt1 | contig 14814 bp, 19 predicted proteins | sample MGYA00579265_ERZ1643246 | MGnify/ENA primary metagenome ERZ1643246 (study PRJEB29033, sample SAMEA4952261) | chicken gut metagenome | biome: Broiler Chicken; feature: Gastrointestinal Tract; material: Caecum | place: Ireland | collected 2018 | study: Broiler... | reverse complement strand
GAATTATTCTTGACCGTCTTGCATCCAAACACAATAGAGCTGCAGGAATGGCAGCATCAACAGGATGCCTGTTGTGCCTTATCGCCCTTGCAGTAGGAACAGATTCCTATACGCTGACGATAACTGCGGGCATCGGCAATGCGCTGTTCCATGTGGGAAGCGGGGCTGAAATTCTTGAGACATACAAGGGCAGAGCTGCAGAGTCGGGGATATTTGTGTCAACCGGAGCGCTCGGGATATATGCAGGCTCTGTGATTCCCGTGATGAACGAGATGAACGAGATACGTATTCTTTCTGGTGTAATCCTGTTCGTCCTGCTTGCTTATTCAGTAAAACTGACATTGTCAGAAAAAGAAGAAGTTCCTGCAGGCAGACCAGAAGGCCAGAGTAAAATGCGCAGTCGAAAGATATTTTCAGTATCGCCTGTACAGGAGACGATATCCGTGCTTTGCTTAATTCTCGTAGTAGCCTTCCGTTCCTTTGAAGGTTCTATATTTACTTTTCCATGGAATAGCGGCATTCTTACAGGAATCGCATTGACAGGAGCTGTTTTTCTCGGAAAAATGCTGGGAGGTTTTGCTTCTGACTTTTTCGGAAGTTATAAGACAGCCGCAATATCTCTTGCAATTTCTGCAATTCTTCTTGGAGTGTCAGACCGAACGGATGCGGGACTTGCAGGTGTCCTGCTCTTCAATATGACAATGCCGGTCACTTTGATCAGTCTGTATCGGAAATTTCCGGGATATCCGGGGACTTCATTTGGCCTATTGACTTTCGCACTATATCTTGGAGTGCTTCCCGTATTTGCAGGTGTTCCGGTAAGTTTGTATTCTCCTAGTGCATATACAGTCCTAACTGTGATTTCTCTGATTCTGATTACGGTAGGACTTTGCCTTCCATTGCAGAGAAAAGGAGACATGCTGCATACACGAAATAGGAGGAAAATGCCATGATCCATTTATGCACGTTATTTGTTTTACCATGGATACTGACAGTTGCGGTTGAGGGCGGGGCAGCCCGCCTTTTCTTCGGCATAGAGAAAAAAGAGCAGATACTTCTGCTTCTTGTCAATACTGTTACAAATCCTGCAGCTGTCCTGCTCAGCCTGCTTCTTCCTGTTTACACAGTAATTCCTTTTAATGCGGCAGTATTGGCTGTCGAGGTGCTTGTTTTTATCTTAGAGGGTTTCCTGTTCCGGAAATGTATGATATGGCAGGAAAAAGAGTACGGCCCATGGAGAATGGCGCTTGTGCTGAATGTGATTTCATTTGGCACAGGATTGGTTGTTTCGATGATGCTGTAATAGGGAGAAAAAGTTATGAAGAAAAAATATTACGGAAAAAGAAAAGCCTTTTTGAGAAGGGTAATGTCTGTTTGTATTGCTGTATTTGTTTTAGAAAATCCGCTTTCGGTATCAGCTGACGTTATTTTTGAGCCGGACAATGGTTTCTACGGAAGACATAGTGACGAGTGCGCCTATTTTAATCGATCATGTATTGCAGGAGAGGATACATATTTGTGGAATGCCCCGAATCTGGTTACAGGTAGTCAGAGAGCACAGGAAGGGGAGCAGATCTATATTTCTTATGTCTATACTGACAAGGACGGAATTGAGTGGGGGCTGGCAGAATATTTGGATCAATGGATTCTTATGGCGGATCTGTATCTTGAGTACGGAAGCTCTGAATTTCTGGAGGAACATTCAGGGGAAATATATGAAGATGAGCCATATCTGCTTTCTGCCGGAACAATATTTGTATTATGGTCATATCCGGAATCCGGTGTAATAAGTCAGGGGTATGCTTCTGTGCCGGACGATTATGAGATCTCTACATTCTACACGGATCCTGATGGGCGGCTGTGGGGATATTCAGCGTATATGTACGGTACGAGAGATATCTGGATCTGTCTTTCGGATATGGCTGATACCAATATTCCACAGAGAGTTGAGCATGAACTGATCCCTGCACAGGAAGTTGACGCATCACAGATTGCCGCTGTAAAAGAAAGCGGACAGTTTTCAGTACTTTTTCTGATCATTCCGGTTATCATTATTGCCGGGATAGCAGGATTTTTGATCTGGCGGTTCTGGATCAGGAAGTGATAAAATATTGTTTTCGACAGTCATATCAGTATATGAAATGGATTACTGAACTGCTGATATCCGAGGTATAATACATATGATTTATTGTATTTTTTCCAGTTGATGTGTATAATAGAATAACGAAAACAGAATGCGCTCTTTTTCAAAGAACTTTGAAAAAGGGCGCTTCAACGGAAAGAAGGAAAAACTATGACAAGTACAATATCAAGGGAAAATGCATTGAAACTGCTGATGAAATACAATAAGGAACCGTTCCATATTCAGCACGGACTGACGGTGGAGAAGACTATGCGCTGGTTTGCCAGGGAACTGGGTTACGGCGAAGATGAAGAGTACTGGGGAATTGCAGGACTACTGCACGACATTGATTTTGAGATGTATCCGGAAGAACACTGCCAAAAAGCCCCTGAACTGTTAAAAGAGGCAGGCGTCGGAGAGGATATGATCCGTACAGTCTGTTCCCACGGATACGGAATCTGCAGCGATGTAAAGCCGGAGCATGAGATGGAGAAAGTCCTCTTTGCTACGGATGAACTGACCGGACTGATCTGGGCGGCGGCTCTGATGCGCCCTTCAAAAAGTGTCTCGGATATGGAAGTATCCAGTGTCAAGAAGAAGTTTAAAGACAAGCGCTTTGCGGCGGGATGCTCCAGAGACATCATCCGCACCGGCGCGGAAAACTTAGGCTGGGAGCTGAATGACCTTTTTGACAAGACGCTTCGCGCCATGCAGTCCTGTGAGACAGAGATCAGAGAAGAGATGGCTGCAATTGAGGGGGAATGAAGAAAGGAGAGGATAATCATGGACAGAGTGATACTTGGGAAGACAGGGATCGAAGTCAATAAAAACGGCTTTGGAGCGCTTCCGATTCAGAGAGTATCGAAGAAAGAGGCGGTATATCTTCTGCAGAAAGCATTTTATAACGGTATCAATTACTTTGATACGGCACGGGCTTATTCTGACAGTGAGGAGAAGATGGGCGCCGCTTTTGAATATACAAGAGATAAGATCGTCATCAGTACGAAGTCACAGGCTCAGACCGGAAATGATATGAGAAAAGATCTGGAGGAAAGCCTGCGAAAGCTTAGGACCGATTACATAGATATCTATCAGTTCCACAATCCGGCATTCTGTCCGAAGCCGGGCGACGAAACGGGACTTTACGAAGAAGCCCTCAAGGCAAAAGAAGAGGGAAAGATCCGTCATATCGGCATCACGAACCACAGGATCGCTGTTGCAAAAGAAGCAATTGAATCCGGTCTGTACGAGACAATGCAGTTCCCGTTTTCATATCTGGCTGCGGAACAGGATCTTGAGATCGTTGAGATGTGCCGGAAAGAAAATATGGGATTTATCGCCATGAAAGGTCTTGCAGGAGGGCTGATTAATGATTCGGCGTGTGCCTATGCCTATATGAACCAGCCACAGTTTGCCCACGTGGCGCCGATCTGGGGCATTCAGAAGGAATCCGAGCTGGACGAGTTCCTTTCCTATCAGACCTGTCCGCCGGAGCTTACCGGGGAACTTCAGGATAAGATCGCAAAGGATAAAGAGCAGCTGACGGGTGACTTCTGCCGCGGATGCGGATATTGTATGCCCTGCCCGGCGGGAATCGAGATCAACAACTGTGCGAGAATGAGCCTGATGCTGAGGCGTGCGCCCAGCGAAGCGTGGCTGACAGAAGAGTGGCAGGAGAAGATGAAGAAGATCGAAGGATGTCTGCACTGCGGACAGTGCATGAAGAAATGTCCGTACGGACTCAACACACCGGAACTTCTGGTGAAAAACTATGAAGATTACAAAACGTTTATTTAAGGAGGATATGGAAAATGGAATTTAAAGAAACAGCTGTTTCAGCAATGGAGTTTAATCCTTTCAATAAGATCAGTAAACAGTGGATGCTGGTCACTGCAGGAGACACAGAGTCATCCAATACAATGACAGCGAGCTGGGGAGGCGTCGGGATCATGTGGGGCAAACCTGTGGCTACCGTTTACATCCGTCCCCAGAGATATACAAAGGAATTTATTGACAAAAATGAATACTTTACTCTGTCATTTCTTCCGGAAGAGTACCGTAAAGCGCTGAATGTATGTGGTTCTGTATCCGGAAGAAATGTTGCGGATAAATGGCAGGAGGCAGGTCTGCATCCTTTTGAAATCGATGGCACGACCGCGGTGGAAGAGGCAGAAGAAGTCTTCGTGTGCAGAAAGCTTTATGCTCAGGAGATGCTGCCGGAATGCTTCATTGACAGCGAATGCGATACGAAATGGTACCCGGAGAAAGATTATCACACCATGTATATTGCAGAGATCGTGAAAGTATTGAAAAAATAAACAGAGGCACTGCAGCTTGCCGGAATAAAGGCAAAGGAGAGTTTTATGAAAAGAAAGATCCGCCCCGCGGAGGAAGAAATGGGAAATGTTGCATTTCTGATTCTGTTTGCGATTCTGTGGTATGCCTGCCTTGTTGCTTCTCTTGTAAATGGCGGAACCCGTATAACTGTACTTTTATTTTTCGTGGCAGGACTGTTTCCGGTGTATTCTGCTGTTACCATGATACGGAAAGCGCTGTTTTACCGCAGACAGAGAGCGGACGCCATTGCATATGGATCCTCGCAATTGGGGAAAATTCGGGGCGTAATGCGGCAGGATATTCCTTACCGTTCGGGGGAACATAACACACTCAGATATCACCGGTATTATTATCTTCAAGTGGATATCACAGATCCGGTCACAGGAGCCGTAAGCACGATCCAGAGCCAGGGATACCGAAAGCCGATCCACCGGTATCTTGCATCCGCTCAGGTGCGCGTCTATACAGACCGGAGCGGATGGAAGCATTATCTGGAGGATTTTCAGTACAAAGAACGAATGAGCGATCCGGGAATTTTTGACGACAGACCGATGGAATTTGAGGAAACAAGAGCCGGAAGCGGCCGTGTTGTGCAGATTTTATTTATCGCTGTATTTATACTGATCGTTCTGTCATCATTTTTCCAGAACTGAGGGAGGAGCATATCATGAAGATCAATTCATTCTGTCTTACGTGTCTGATTCAGATGCAGGAGTCACAGATACGGAAGTTTGATGATGAAGAGAAGAAAATGAGATATATGAGAGAGGTACTTGCATTTCTCTCGTCCTGCAATCCGGATCTGTCAGCTCCGGCTCTCGTGAAACCGTTGTCAAGAATCTATGAGAAATACTGGGGCAAGAGGGACAGTATGGCCGAAGTAAAGAAGGAATTCAACGACTTCCTTTTGTCTATGGAAGAAGAGATAGAAGAACAGATCCGGAAACACAGCGATCCGCTGGAAGCTGCGCTCTGCTTTGCACGGACGGGAAACTATATAGACTATGCCGCGGTAAAGGATATCTCGAAAGATAAGCTGCTGGAGCTCTTAGAAGAGCAGGAGCAGGCGGGGCTTGAGAAAAATGAATATGAGTCATTCCTGAAAGACATGGAACAGGCGTCAAAGCTCGTTTATCTGACGGATAACTGCGGAGAAGTCGTCCTTGACAAGATTGCGCTTAAGATCATACAGGAGAGATATCCGGATCTGAAAGTGACTGCTGTCGTACGGGGCGAGCCTGTGGTAAACGATGCGGATCTCGAAGCTGCCCGCTACGTAGGGCTTGACCGTGTGGTGAAAGTGATGGAGAATGGAAGCGGCATTGCGGGAACAGATCTTGACGATATCAGTGACGAAGCGCGTAATGAAATAGAAACAGCAGATGTGATCCTATCGAAAGGTCAGGGAAATTTTGAAACCATACACGGGTGCGGTCTCAATATTTATTATCTGTTCCTGTGTAAATGTGACTGGTTTGTACAAAAATTCGAAGTTGAGCGATTCAAGGGAATGTTTGTCAATGAAAGGAGAATTCCGCAGTGAGAAAGATGCGCCTGTCTAAAAGGGAAATAACTGACATGAATACCATCAGGGAAATCCTTGAAGAATGTGATGTTGTAAGGCTTGGTCTGAGAGACGATGAAGGGATGTTTATCATCCCGGTCAATTACGGGTACAATCTTGAAATTTATGAAGAGCGTACAGAATTGAAACTATATATCCACGGCTCAGGCGAGGGAAGGAAGGCTGATGCGATCGCGGCTGATCCTCATGCGGCGATCGAGATGGACTGCCGGCATCAGATCATTACAGGAGATTATACCTGCAGCTATTCGTATGCGTACCGGAGCATCATGGGCAGAGGAATCATTACACGGGTGGAGTCAGACACTGATAAACGGTATGCACTTGAAAAACTGATGGAACATATGGCACCGGCGGCAGAACTGGAATTCAGTCCGGAGATGCTCGCAAGAACAGCTGTATACAGAATTGACGTAGAATATTTTACGGGAAAAGAGCGCAGGCAGAAAACAGATTAATAAAGAGAAAATATAAAGGAGAAGAAAAATGGTACATCATATTGTAATGTGGAAATTCAAACCCGAGATCGAGGAAGAAAAGAAGCCGGAACTTAAGAAGGCAATGAATGAACATCTGAGTGCTCTTGTCGGAAAAGTACCGGGGCTTCTTAGCGTTGAGTTTGTAGAAGACCCGATCCCGTCAAGTACACATGACATTGCACTGGTGACTACATTGGAAAAAGCAGAAGACATTGCCGTTTACGCAACACATCCGGCTCATGTAGCTGTTGCGGACACTTATGTCAGACCCTATGTGACGGAGCGCGCGTGTCTGGATTATGAGTAGAATCTTGCGCGCAGAATCGATCTGACGAAAATGGAATAGGACATTATATGCCGCACATATACTGACTATAAAAGGCGTATGTGTGGCATTTTTATGGAAAAAGGACAGATCAGAGAACGACTCGCGTCGGCTGCAAGTATGCCGAAAGATGTAGTCATGAAAGCGGCTGTAGTCACTGCTCTTGGAAATTTTGAGGTTTGTATTGAAAATTACCGCGGAATAACAGAATATACAGAATGTCTCGTTCGTGTACAGGCAAAGAGCGGACAGATCCGCATAGCAGGGAAACGACTGCAGGTGGAGTACTATACCAATGAAGAGATGAAGATTACCGGCAGAATAGAAAATATCGAATTTGCTGACGGGGGGAAGAAAGAATGATCCGTTCATTCATACGATTTCTAAGAGGATATGTCCGAATACGGGTTCGGGGATTTTCTCCGGAACGGTTTCTCAATATGTGCTCGTACCATGATATTTATGTCTGGGGTCTCTCACCCATCAGCAACGGATATGAGATGTATTTGAGTGCTGCGGATTTTAAAAAACTGAAACCACTTGCAAAAAAGACGCATACTAAGATTACACTGACCGAACGGCGCGGTTTTCCTTTTTTTCTTTTTCATTACAGAAAGAGAAAACTGTTTTTTTTCGGGCTGCTCCTCTGCATCATACTTTTGAAAGTGTACTCGCTTTTTATATGGGATATTCATTTTGAGGGTAATGAGAAGTGGACCGATGAGACGCTGGCAGAATATCTTCGCAGCGGCGGGGTGAAACCCTGTATGCTGAAAAGCCGGGTTGACTGTCCGGGTATTGTAAAAAATATCCGTGAAGAATATAATGACATAGTCTGGGTATCCGCATCTGTGGACGGGAGCAGACTTAAGATACAAATTAAGGAAAATGAGGATACTCTTTTAGGATCTGCAGATAATGTTGAAAACCGGGAGACAGAGACTGAAAACGACGATAAAGCGAAGGGTATTGTTTCCGATGAGCTGCATCCTACAGATCTGATTGCCTCGGCAGACGGCGTGATTACCAGTATTGTGACCCGGTCGGGAATTCCTCAGGTTCATGCCGGTGATCAGGTGAAAAAGGGAGACATCCTGGTACTGGGCAGAGTGGATGTGACAAATGACAGCGGAGAAGTTACAGGATACCAGTATCAGAAGTCGGACGCTGACATCTTTGCCGATACCACTCTTGAGTATGCGGAAAGCATTGATCGGATATATCAGCGGAAAGTATACGATGACAGAAAAAAAATCCAGCCATATGTAAGAATAGGGGACTTTACCGTTTCAGTCGGAAGCACTTCCAATAAATACGAGCACAGCGAACTGACGGTAAAAGAACGCCAGCTGAAAGCCGGTGAGAATTTCTATCTTCCGGTTTTATTGGGAATCAAAACCGTCAAATCTTATACATTTGAGAAAAAAAGTTATACTGATGAAGAGATCAGAAAGATTTTGAGTGCTGATTTCCAACAGTTTTGTAAAGATTTGGAAGAAAAAGGTATTCAAATTCTTGGAAATAGTGTTAAAATAAATCTGTATGCCGACTCAGCAGATGCCAAAGGCACGCTTTTCCTGAATGAACGGATTACTGAGGAGGCAGATACGGAAATACTGACGATCGAAAGGAAAGAAACAGATGAGTCTGTCGGAACTGATGATTGATATACCGGCCGAACATGAGGCAAACGTATTCGGCCAGTTTGACACATATGCTAAAAAACTTGAACGGACATTTCATGTAACTCTGATTGCACGTGACGGAAGTACAAAGATCGTGGGCGAGACAGAAGCCGCCCGGAAAGCACAGCGCGTAATGACACAGCTTCTCGAATTGTCCAAAAGGGGCAATACAATCACTGAACAGAATGTAGACTATGCGATCTCACTTGTATTTGAGGATCAGGAGGAAGGAATCGTTGAGATTGACAGAGAACTGATCTGTCACACTCTTCAGGGGAAGCCGATTAAGCCAAAAACGCTGGGTCAGAAGAGATATGTGGATGCCATACGTAAAGATATGATTACATTTGGCCTGGGGCCTGCGGGAACCGGAAAGACATATCTGGCTATGGCCATGGCAATTACGGCATTTAAGAGAAACGAAGTGAACAGGATCATACTGACTCGTCCGGCGATTGAAGCAGGAGAGAAGCTTGGCTTCCTGCCCGGTGATCTGCAGAGCAAGATTGATCCATATCTGCGCCCTCTCTATGACGCACTGTATGAGATTATGGGCGCGGACAGTTTTGTTAAGAATTCCGAGAAAGGACTGATCGAAGTGGCACCTCTTGCCTATATGAGGGGCCGCACACTGGATAATGCATTTATCATACTGGATGAAGCGCAGAATACAACACCTGCACAGATGAAGATGTTTCTGACCAGAATCGGTTTCGGGTCAAAAGTTGTTATTACAGGTGATTCCACTCAGAAAGATCTGCCTTCCGGCACCACGTCCGGACTCGATGTTGCAGTCAAAGTGGTAAAGGATCTGGACGGAATCAGTATCTGTACGCTGACGAGCAAGGATGTTGTACGTCATCCGCTGGTGCAGAAGATTGTAAAAGCTTATGAGGAATATGAGAAGAAGAACACAGGCAGAACAAGAGGAAACGCAAGGAGGAAGCGGTCATGAGTCTTTATATTGAGACAGAAGGAATGACAGACTTTGATTTCGATATACAAGAAATTGCAGAACTTGTTGTAAATGCAGCTCTGGACTATGTTCAGTGTCCTTATGAAGCCGAGGTCAGCCTGCTTGTCACTCACGATGAAGAGATACGTGAGATGAACAGAGAACACAGAGGGATCGACCGGCCGACAGACGTTCTGTCCTTTCCTATGCTTGAGTTTGAGACACCCGGTGATTTCTCGGAAGTCAGTGAGGAGACTGCTGATGTGTTCGACCCGGAATCGGGGGAACTGATGCTGGGAGATATTGTGATTTCTGCGGATCGTGTCACGGCACAGGCAGAAGAATACGGTCATTCCCGTAAGAGAGAGTATGCTTTCCTTATCGCACACAGTATGCTCCATCTGTGCGGATATGATCATATGGAAGAAGATGAACGGCAAGTGATGGAACAGAAACAGCGGGAGATCATGGAAAAGATCGATATCCTGCGATAACTAAGGAGGACTGATATGCCTGATACATCAAGCACCAGAAAAACAAAATCCAGAGGGGAAGATTATATTGTACAGGGATCGATTCTTGCGGCGGCTGCGGTGATCACAAAAGTGATTGGCGTTGTCTACCGTATTCCGCTGACAAATCTTCTCGGCGATGAAGGAAACGGGTTTTACGGATATGCATATCAGGTGTATGCTTTTGCCCTGATGATTTCTTCCCTGAGCCTTCCGACCGCAGTGTCGAAGATTGTTTCAATGCGAGTGGCTGTAGGGCAGAGGCGCAATGCCTTCCGGGCTTTTTTATGTTCCCTTATTTTCGCCGTTATTGTAGGACTTATTATAGCGGCAGCCATATTTTTCGGCGCGGGGGCTATCTCGGAACACGTTATGAAAGCGCCGCTCAGCGTCTACGCACTGAAAGTGCTTGCACCCGGATTATTTATTGTGGCGGTAATGGCTGTACTCAGAGGTTATTTCCAGGGACTCGGCACAATGATGCCTACGGCGGTTTCTCAGGTGATCGAACAGCTGATTAATGCTGTTGTAAGTATTGTCGGCGCCGGCGTTTTGTTCGGAATCGGTACCCGTACCGGAAAAGAAGCCGGAGAGGAGCTTCTAGGGCCTGCTTACGGCGCCGCCGGAGGTACACTGGGAACTGTAATGGGAGCGCTGGCAGGACTTTTGTTCCTGCTGTTTGTACTCTGGCTCTTCCGCGGCGGTATCAGGCGCCAGCTGAAGCGTGATCGTTCACGAAAGAAAGAGTCTTATTCACATATCCTGAAAGCTCTTCTTCTTACAGCAGTACCCGTGATTTTCAGCACTGCTATTTATAATATAAATCAGATTATCGACCTGACAGTATTCAACCATATTATGTCATGGCAGGGTTTCTCCGAACAGCAATATATGGCGCTTCAGGGAATCTATACCGGAAAATATGATCCGCTGATTAATGTTCCGCTTTCTATTCCGTCAGCGGTCAGCGCCTCGATTGTCCCGACGCTTACGGCGGCGGTAATGAACAGACAGAGAGAAAAAGTGCATTTTCAAATTGATCAGACGCTGAGAATCGCAACCATTATTACGATACCAAGCTGTGTGGGAATTGCGGTGCTCGCATCGCCTCTCATGGTGCTTCTCTACAATGACAGCAGCGCCACACCGGCCAATCTGCTTATGCTTGGCGCAATTGTTATTGTGCTTTACGGATGGTCGTCAATTACTAATTCGGTACTCCACGGGCTGAATTATATGTCAAGTCCGGCGAAGAATGCGGCGATAGCGCTTGTAGTTCATCTGGCAGCATTTGTGGTTATGCTTGTGGTATTCCGCATGAATGTCTATGCATTGGTAGGAAGCAATATTGTTTTCGCTCTTATTATGTGTATCCTGAATCAGTGGAAGATCCGCAAAGTATGCGGATATAAGATTAATATAAAGCATATGTTCCTGAAGCCTTTCCTGTCTGCAGCAGTGATGGGAATTGTTACATATTTTGTATGGTTCGTACTGGATCTTCTGATCGGAGGCCGCGTGATACCGACAGTGATGGCCATATGTATTGCTGTTATTGTCTATGTCGTGCTGATTCTTAAGACAGGGGCACTCTCAGAAGATGATATTCTTGCTCTACCCATGGGCGCAAGACTTTTAAGGTACAGCCGCAGATTTCATCTGCTTCCTGAAACGGACGAAGAAGATATAATTGAATAAAATATACAAAAAAGCCAATACTGTATGAAAAAAGGATGTGGAGAACATGAACAAAAAGTACATGGTTGGCTTTTTTGCTTTAATTCTGGTTTTCGGAACCCTTCTTACAGCAGGATATCAGATATCCTATGACCGTGTGACACAGCGTCAGGCAGCGCCGGAGCAGGGAGTGACGGACGCCCGGAGCATCACGGCGGAGGGAGAAGCCGTGGACGAAGACGCAGTCGGGGCGGAAGAGGGGTATTATCTCTGCGAAATGCAGGGATTTGTGGTAGTGTACCTCGGTGACAGAAAGACGATCTATGAAATGACAGAAATTCCCCTTACAGATCTCCCGGAAGAAGTGCAGCAGGAAATTGCAGTGGGAAAATATATTCCGACTCAGGACGAACTGTACGGGTTTTTAGAAAATTATTCTAGCTGACTATATTTCCTGCCGGATTGCACAGGCAGGAAATATTATGTTGTACAGTCACAAAATGTAATCTCTGGACGAACGGCTGGAAATAGTGTATAATACAGTCCGGCGAAGCGAAGAAAAACTGAAATGAACAGATAATACGGAAACAAACAGATTGTTTTGAAAGGATCGGTCATGGACAGACAGAAGATAAATAGGATCAACGAGCTGTATCGGAAGTCTAAGGCAGAAGGGCTTACAGATGCCGAGAAGAAAGAGCAGAAGATTCTCCGAATGGAATACGTGGAATCTGTAAAGAGAAATCTGCTTGTACAGCTTAATAACATTGATGTTGAAGAAAAAGACGGAACGGTAGTGAACCTTGGTGAAAAATACGGAAAGAAATCACATACTGAAAAAGGAAATTAGAGAAAAATACCGCTGTATCAGAAAGGAAATATCCTCTGATGCCAGAGAAGAGGCATCTGCACGTATAGCTGGACAGCTTTTTAATGAACCGGCATACCAGAAAGCTCGTTTTATATATTGTTATGCATCTTTCGAGGATGAGGCGGACACGCACAGAATTATCGAAGAATCGCTGCGGCAGGGAAAGCGGGTAGCGCTTCCCAGAGTGAGGGGAAAACACAGGATGGAGTTTTGCTTTATAAAAAGTCCGGCGGATCTCAAGCCCGGATTTCTCGGAATAAGAGAGCCCGGCCCGTGGTGTCCGAAAGCGCCGGCGCCGTACAGTGAGACAATGGTAATTATGCCGGGCATTGCTTTTGACAGAAGCGGCGGGAGAATCGGCTATGGCGGAGGATATTATGATGCATATCTGACCGGACATACCCGTTGCATTAAGGCGGCACTCGCCTATTCTGCACAGATTGCCGATGAGCTACCCTCTGAGCCGGAGGATGTAAAAGTGGATATGATTATTACGGAAAAGGAGCTGATCTTATGCCAGCAGGACTGCCGGGAGATCCGGTAATGCTTTTAAGTGTGATCAATACAAAACTGAGAGATTATTATCCGTCACTGGATGCGCTCTGCGACGATATGCATATTGACCGAAAAGAGCTTTCCGACAGACTTGATCTCATTGATTATGCATATGATGCCGGAAGAAATCAGTTTGTATAAGAAGAACAGCAGCTGACAGACTGCTGATTTACATAAGAAATGGAAGGTAGTATGGAGAAAGTATGGAGCGCTGCCGGGCAGGAAACGGAAATTCCGGTAACTGAACCCCAGAGGCAGTATTATTTTATTGAAAGAGCAAAACAGGATCTGACGGAGTTGAGCAGGGCGGCCGGAAGGCCGCTGACTTTCTGTGTCACGACATTCGGATGCCAGATGAATGCAAGAGATTCAGAGAAACTGACCGGTATTCTTGAGCAGATCGGATATATTGAAGAGAGCGACGAGGAAAAAGCGGATTTTGTAATATATAATACCTGTACAGTCCGGGAAAACGCTAATCAGAGAGTCTACGGCCGTCTCGGTCAGCTCGGGAGAATTAAGAAGAAAAATCCCCATATGATGATAGCCCTGTGTGGATGTATGATGCAGGAACCCGAAGTAGTCGAAAAGCTTAAGAAGAGTTACGGCTTCGTTGACCTGATATTCGGAACACACAATATTTATAAATTTGCCGAACTTCTGGCAACCCGTATGGAATCCGGACGTACCGTGATTGATATATGGAAAGATACGGACAAGATAGTCGAAGACTTGCCGGTGGAGAGAAAATACCCGTTTAAATCCGGCGTCAATATTATGTTTGGCTGCAATAATTTCTGCAGCTACTGTATTGTGCCGTATGTCAGAGGTCGTGAGAGAAGCCGTGATCCGGAAGCAATTATCAGGGAGATTAAACGTCTTGTGGCAGACGGAGTAGTTGAAGTGATGCTGCTTGGACAGAATGTAAATTCATACGGAAAGACTCTCGCACATCCCATTACGTTTGCACAGCTCTTAAAAGAAATCGAGAAGATTGACGGACTTGAGCGTATCCGGTTTATGACATCCCATCCGAAAGATCTCTCGGATGAACTGATCCAGACCATGGCGGAATCAAAGAAAATCTGTCGCCATCTGCATCTTCCGGTTCAATCGGGAAGCACCAGAATTTTGGGAAAAATGAACCGCAGATATACAAAGGATGGCTATCTTGATCTGGTAAAACGCATAAAAAAGGCCATACCGGATATATCCCTGACAACGGATATTATCGTCGGATTCCCCGGTGAGACAGAAGAAGATTTCCAGGAGACCCTGGATGTAGTGAAAAAAGTCCGGTACGACAGCGCGTTTACCTTTATCTATTCAAAGCGCACCGGCACGCCGGCCGCCGTGATGGAGAATCAGGTGCCCGAAGATATCGTGAAAGACAGGTTTAACAGACTTTTAAAAGAAGTACAGGATATTTCAGCAGAAGTCTGCGCTGTTCACGAGGGAACCGTACAGAATGTTCTTGTCGAGTCTGTAAATGACCACGACAGCAGCCTCGTGACGGGACGTCTGAGCAATAACTTGCTCGTTCACTTCCCCGGAGATGCATCTATGATTGGAAAATTCTATCAGGTGCGGTTAAACGAGTGCAGAGGATTCTATTATATTGGAGAGAAGGTATAAAGATCCGATTTTTCGTACCGTCTCAGGAGTAGAAAATCATTTAAAAAGTGATTAAATACGGAATCACTGACTCACG
>ERZ1643246.3089-NODE-3089-length-14825-cov-15.750914_pt1 | contig 14825 bp, 14 predicted proteins | sample MGYA00579265_ERZ1643246 | MGnify/ENA primary metagenome ERZ1643246 (study PRJEB29033, sample SAMEA4952261) | chicken gut metagenome | biome: Broiler Chicken; feature: Gastrointestinal Tract; material: Caecum | place: Ireland | collected 2018 | study: Broiler... | reverse complement strand
CCAGCCTCTTTTAAAAAGCATGATCCGGCAAACGCTTTTTGCGGTTTCCGACAGCGATTCCAAGCCGGTGCACACCGGCAGCTTGTTTGAACTTTCCCAAGGGCAGCTTCGCGTGGTCTCGGTGGATGGTTACCGGCTGGCTATGCGCACGGAACCGGTAAAGACAGAGGGAGACATGAAATTTGTTGTCCCTGGCAAAACTTTGGCGGAAGTGTTGAAATTGCTGAAAGATTCCGAAGAAGATATAGGTGTTTTTGTGGGAAGACGCCATGTTTTGTTCCGGATCGGCGCCTACACCGTGCTTTCCAGCTTGCTGGAAGGAGAGTTTCTGGATTATCGGGCTGCGATTCCCAGTGCGGGCGCCACAGAAGTGGTTGCCGGCACTCGTCCGCTGATGGACAGCGTGGAGCGCGTCTCTTTGCTCATTACCGATCGCTTAAAAAGTCCCATCCGCACTGTGTTTGAAGAGGGAGAAATCCGGCTTTTCTGCTCCACTGCTATGGGGCGGGCCAGTGACCAAGTTGCCTGCCAGATGGAGGGCGCCCGGGTGGAAATTGGCTTTAACAACCGGTATTTGCTGGATGCTCTGCGGAATTCCGACGGGGACGAGGTGCGCCTGATTCTCAACGGCCCCCTCTCTCCCATGAAGGTGCTGCCGAAAGAAGGGGAATCCTTCCTGTTCCTGGTGCTGCCTGTCCGCCTGAAATCGGAGGAGTTTTAGTTATACAAATAGTATAATTTTCAGTTTATACTCTTCGTATAATAGCTGTCTTGCAGGCGGAAAGGAGATTATTTGTGGAACAGATTGTAAAAATTGACACAGAGTATATTCGGCTGGACGCCATGCTGAAGCTGGCCGGGGCTTTTGAAACCGGCGGCCAGGCCAAGGTGTCCATTCAGAATGGAGAGGTGCTGGTCAACGGGGAGGTCTGCACCATGCGAGGGAAAAAAATGCGCCCGGGGGATGAGGCTTCCTTTGCCGGCGTAACCTATCGGGTGGCGTCTCCGTGAGGGCGGTTTCCTTCTCTTTTGAAAATTACAGAAATTTGCAGCCGGGGACGTTGCTTCCCGATGCAGGGGTCAATGTCATCGCCGGAGACAATGCCCAGGGCAAGACCAACCTGCTGGAAGGGCTGTGGCTCTTTACCGGCGGAAGGTCTTTCCGGGGAGCCAAGGACGGGGAGCTGGTCCGTATGGGGGAAGATTCCACAGCCTCCCTATCCCTGACTTTTTGGGCCGGCGGCCGGGAGCAGCAGGGGGAAATCCACCTGCAGGGCGGCCGCCGCAGGGCTTCCCTCAACGGAGTGAGCCGGCGGAGCGCTTCGGCAATGGTAGGGGCTTTCTGCGCGGTGGTGTTTTCCCCGGACCACCTTTCCCTAGTAAAGGACGGCCCTACAGAGCGGCGAAATTTTCTGGATGGGGCCATTTGTCAGCTGCGTCCGGCTTATGCGAGTCTGCTGAACCGGTACCAGCGTACCCTGCAGCAGCGCAATGCCCTTCTGAAAGACATCCCCCGGCATCGGGAGCTTTTGGATACCCTGGAAATCTGGGATGACCGGCTGGCGGGCTTTGGGGGCGCCATTATGGAAGAGCGCCTGCGATATGTGGAGCTGCTTCGTCCAGCGGCGGAAGCGATTTACGGGGGGATCTCCCGGGAAAGGGAAGCCTTAGGGCTGGAATACCAGATGACAGCGGCCCCCAAGGTCCGGGAGCCGGTCAGCTGCCGGGAAGCGCTGAGCCGGGCCTTGTCCCAAAAGCGCCGGGATGATCTGGGAGCTGGCTTTACCACGGCAGGGCCGCACCGGGACGACCTGCTTCTGACGGTCAATGGAGCGGCGGCCCGTTCCTTTGGCTCCCAGGGGCAGCAGCGCTCTGTAGTGCTGTCTCTGAAGCTGGCGGAAGCCGCTGTGCTGGAAAAGGCCCTGGGAGAGCCGCCGGTGGTGCTTTTAGACGATGTGATGAGCGAACTGGATGTGAGCCGCCAGGAATACCTTCTGAACCAAATGGAGGGGCGGCAGATCTTCATCACCTGCTGTGACCCTTCCAGCGTCCGGCTTTTGGAAAAGGGGAAGGTTTTCACCGTGCAGGCAGGTGCTGTTACCCAGGAAGCTCCCCTTTGAAACCTTGCTTTGCAGAAAGGGGCTGGCGCCCGTGTATCTTCACTTAGGGCAGGATACTGTGATCAAAATGGACGAGATTGTGGGGATTTTTGATTTGGAGACCGCTACGGTCTCCAAAATCTCCCGGGATTACCTGGCCCGGGCTCAAAAAAGCGGCCAGGTGGTCAATGTGTCCCTGGAGCTGCCCAAATCTTTCGTGGTTTGCCGGGACGAAACTGGCCGGCTGACGGTGTATATTTCCCAAATTTCCACGGCAACCCTGCTGAAACGTACCGGGTTCGTGGAAGGGCTCTCCAATCTTTGAGGGAGCCCTCGGGCATAAGAAAGGAGCCTGATTCATGAAATCATTTGGAAGGGCCGTGTGCCCCTATTGCGGGAAAAAAGTAAACTTAGCGGCTGCCTGGGGCCTGCGCCGCCGGGGAGAATACCGCTGCCCCCGGTGTCAGGGAATCTCCAACGTGACTCTCAGCGGGGCGGCTATGCCTTTGGCTTTTGTGGCCATTGCCCTGAGCGCGCTGCTGCTGGTGGGGTCAGTGGTGCTGCTTCCGCAAGCGGACTGGTGGGTGATCCTGGTGGTAGCGGCGCCTTTTGTGGTCTTTTATATTTTGAGCCTGTTCTGCGTGCAGCTGAAAAAGCCGGTGCTCCGCCGGACTTCTCCGGCGCCTCGTCCCACCCCTTCCCAGGAGCCCCAAAGCCGGGAAGATTTAGAAAAAACCCGGGTGCTGTAAAGAATGGGAGGTTAGCGGCGCAGTCGCCCTTTCCCAGCCATTGAGAGGATTCTTGACGCATTTGACGGGAAGCGTCAGAAAAACTCTATATTTCAATGCCGTTGCCGGCAGGAGCGCTTTTTCAGGCCCTGCCGGCTTCTTTGTGTTTGTCTTTTGTTGCGTTTTGTGTTATAATACATGATGAATATCATAACGACGGAAATGCCCTCCTGTCTTTTCGGTGCAGCGCCTGCTGCGGGCTCTGACTGGGAAAAGCGGGGGCTCCTTTCCGGGATAATGGGACCGGATCCGATCCTCTGCGGTAACGCGCGGCGGAGGGTCGTTCTTCATTTCCGCGAATCCCGCGGATTCGATAATTGGAGGGTTACATTTGGATTTCAGCGATATGACGCAAACCAACCAGCAATATGACGAAAGCCAGATTCAGGTCCTGGAGGGACTGGAGGCCGTCCGGAAGCGTCCGGGTATGTATATCGGCTCCACAGGCCCCCGGGGCCTGCATCACCTGGTGTATGAAATCGTGGACAACGCCATCGATGAGGCCCTGGCGGGATACTGCGATAAGATCGACGTGAATATCCTGCCCGGGGATGTGATTCGGGTGTCTGACAATGGCCGTGGCATCCCGGTAGGCATCCAGCAGCAGACGGGAATCCCCGCCGTGACCGTGGTGTATACCATGCTCCACGCCGGCGGTAAGTTCGGCGGCGGCGGCTACAAGGTCTCCGGCGGCCTTCACGGCGTAGGCGCCTCGGTGGTTAACGCCCTTTCCGTGTGGCTGGAAGTGGAAGTCTGTGTGGACGGTCACAAATATTTCCAGCGCTTTGAGCGGGGCCAGCAGGTAACGGATCTTCAGGACCTGGGGCCCCTGGAGGACCCCAGTAAAACCGGCACCACTGTGCGCTTTTTGGCAGACCCGGAAATCTTCAAGGAAACGACGGTCTATGATTTTGATACCCTGAAGACCCGCCTGCGGGAGCAAGCCTTCCTCAACGCCGGCATCCACATTGAGCTCACAGACGAGCGGGGCGAGGAGAAGGTTCAGGAAAACTTCTGCTATCAGGGCGGCGTCAGCAGCTTTGTGGAATACATCAACAAGAAAAAGGCGGTAGAGGTCATCCATCCGGATGTGATGCACTTTACCGCTGTCTCTCCCGATGATACGGCTACCGTGGAGATCGCCATGCAGTACAACGACAGCTTTAACGAGCTGCTGTTGTCCTTTGCCAACAATATCCATACCACTGACGGCGGCACCCACGAGGATGGCTTTAAGCGGGCCATGACCCGGGTAATGAACGACTATGCCCGCAAGCACAATATCCTCAAAGAGGGCGATAAAAACCTTTCCGGCGATGATGTCCGGGAGGGCCTGACTGCCATTATCAGCGTCAAGCTCAAGGAAGCCCAGTTTGAAGGCCAGACCAAGGCCAAGCTGGGAAACATGGAGGTTCTCTCCCTGGTGAGCAACCTGATTACCGACAAGTACGCCGCCTATCTGGAAGAGAATCCCGCTACCGCCAAGGCGATCTTTGAAAAATCCCTGGCTGCAGCCCGGGCACGGGAAGCCGCCCGGAAAGCCCGGGAAATGGTCCGGCGCAAATCCGCCCTGGAAAACGCCGCCCTGCCTGGAAAGCTGGCGGACTGCCAGTCCCGGAACCCGGATGAGACGGAAATTTATATCGTCGAGGGTGATTCCGCAGGCGGTTCCGCAAAGGGAGGACGGGATCGGAAATTTCAGGCCATCCTGCCCCTGTGGGGCAAAATGCTCAATGTAGAGAAAGCCCGGCTGGATAAGGTCTACAGCAACGAAAAGCTCATGCCTGTAGTGACGGCCTTGGGCTGCGGCATTGGGGATGAGTTTGACATTTCCAAGCTCCGTTATGGCAAGATCATTATCATGGCGGATGCTGATGTGGACGGCTCCCATATCCGCACCCTGCTGCTCACCTTCTTCTTCCGTTACATGCGGCCTTTGGTGGAGCAGGGGCATATCTATCTGGCACAGCCGCCTCTGTACCGCATTACCAAGGGCAAAAAGCACCGCTACGCCTTCTCCGATGACCAGCGGGACGCTATTATGGCGGAGCTGGGCAGCAACTATGAAATCCAGCGCTATAAGGGCTTGGGCGAAATGGATTCCGACCAGCTTTGGGAGACCACCATGGATCCCGCTACCCGCACCATGCGCCGTGTGGAAGTGGACGACGCCGCCACCGCCGACGAGGTGTTCACCATCCTCATGGGCGACAAGGTGGAGCCCCGCCGGGAGTTTATTGAGCAGAACGCCCGGTATGTAAAGAATCTGGATATTTAAAATTTCCCCGGTTCTGCCGGCACAAGACCGGCAGCCCGAGAAAGCATAAATTATAAAAAAATAAAGGAGGAAAAACATCCCCAGATGGGATGTTCCTGAATATGATGGATCATGACCGAATATTGGAAGTCGGCGCCCCCGAGGAAACCCCCGAAGAGCCGGCGGACAAAAAGGATGAAAACCAAGTAGAGGATGGGGCCTGGGATGGCTCCGAAGCAGAGCTGGTGGCCGATGACGATGCTGCCGTGTATGAAGACCCGCAGACGGGGATTCGCCTGAGCTATACGCTGCGCCGGGAGGAGATCTATCAGTGCCTGAAAAGCACCGGCTATATTAAGACCACCGGGACGCGGGCAATCGTTGAGACAGCAGTGCTGGCAATCGCCGCCGTACTCTTTTTCATCAACTGGTTTTCAGAATATCAGACCGTATCCCTGGTCCTGGGGATTCTGTGCATTCTCCTGGTAGCGGTTATCTGGGTTGTCCCGGAGTGGGGCCTGCGCCGCCGGGCTGGAGTGCTGGCCTCTGGGGCGGAGATGGTCATGGAGATCTATCCCGATGAGATCGTCCTGAACCGCGGGGATTCCCATGCAGAAATTCCTTTGGACGGCACCGCTTCCTGCGCCCAATACGGCAATTGTATGGTGCTGTTCCATGAAGGGAAAATGGCGATCCTCCCCCTTCGGTGCGTGGAGCCGGCAGTGCTGCCGGAAGTCCAGGCCATGATTTTGGCGGGCACCACCCCGAGAGAATAAATTTTTACGATTACTTTTAGAGAGGGCCAAAACCCATTGACCCTGAATAACCGGTAAGAAAATGGAGCAGACTTCCCGGAGAGGAAGTTTACATGGCCGGAAAGAAGGAGGCTTTGACCGGTATGAAAACGGAAGAAACCAAGCGGTATATTCTGGAAAGTTATTTGTTGACGGGAAACGATTTTGCCGATTATCAAGTGGCAGTCCGCCGGATGAAAACCGGCCGGGGCGAGCTTCTGTTGTTCCGGCTGTGCGGCATGGCGCTGATTTTTCTGTCCCTGCTTGGCCGGGTGTTTTTTACCAACGATACCACGTATGACAGTGCAGTGTACTTTCTGTTGCTCTGTCTGGGTGTAGGCATCTGCCTGTATTACGATTACTGTATGCCCTATGTGGTTCGCCGCCGGGCCTTCCGGTATTTCGCCTCCTGCAAGGGGAAGATGCTGGCTAACCATGTGGAGTTTGACGGCAGGGGCATCCGTTTTGTCACGGATATTGGGAGAGAAGAAATCCCCTATGAAAAGCTGCGCCGCGCGTATGAAGATAAACGGGTCATCCTGTTGGAGGAAGAACAAGGAATACGCTTCCTGCCAAAGCGGGTGCTGACCATGGACGAATATGAGGAGGTCCGAAAATTCCTGAAACGGGCCTTGAAAGAAAAATATGTGCAGGAAGGTGTCTGTTAAATGGATGAAAAGCAAGAGCTGCAGGAGCAGCAGGAACAGGGGACGAGCAGGATTATCCCGGTGAACCTGGAAAAGGAAATGAAGGACTCCTTCCTGGATTACTCCATGTCGGTCATCATTTCCCGGGCCCTTCCCGATGTTCGGGACGGCCTGAAGCCGGTACATAGAAGAATCCTCTACACCATGTATGAAAATACCCTGTGGCCGGAGAAGGCCTACCGTAAGTGCGCCGACACCGTGGGCAGCGTGCTGGGACGGTACCATCCCCACGGCGATGCTTCCGTCTACGACGCATTGGTGCGCCTGGCCCAGGATTTCTCCATGCGCTATGTGCTGGTGGACGGCCACGGAAACTTCGGCTCTGTGGACGGCGACCCGCCTGCTGCTTATCGTTATACGGAAGCCCGTATGTGCAAGCTTTCCGTGGATATGCTGGCGGATATCGATAAAGATACCGTGGACTTCGGCCCCAACTACGACGACCGCCTGAAGGAACCCCTGGTTCTCCCCAGCCATTTCCCCAACCTGCTGGTCAATGGCTCTACGGGTATCGCCGTAGGTATGGCCACCAATATTCCGCCCCACAACATGGGAGAAGTCATTGACGGCATGTGCTGCCTCATTGACAACCCGGAAGCCACCCTGGACGAGCTCATGGAGCATATCAAGGGACCGGATTTCCCCACAGGGGCCATTATCATGGGCCGCAGCGGCATCCGCGCCGCCTATGCCACCGGCCGCGGCCGCATTACGGTCCGGGCCCGGGCGGAGATTCAGGAAGAGAAAAACGGCCGCTTTAAGATTGTGGTTTCCGAAATCCCCTATCAGGTGAACAAAGCCCGGCTCATTGAGAGCATCGCGGACCTGGTAAAGGAAAAGCGCATTGAGGGCATTTCCAACGTGGAGGATCACTCTGACCGCAACGGCATGCATATTGTCATTGATGTGAAGCGGGACGCTTCCCCGCAGATCGTTTTGAACCAGCTCTATTCTTATACCCAGATGCAGACCACCTTCGGCGTCATTATGCTGGCCATTGTCAACGGCCAGCCGAAAACGCTGACCCTGACCCAGATGCTTCAGGAATACATCAAGTTCCAGGAAGAAGTGGTCACCCGCCGCACCCGGTTTGAGCTGAAAAAGGCCCAGGAGCGGGAGCATATCCTGGAGGGCTTGAAAATTGCCGTGGACTTCATCGATGAGGTCATCTCCATTATCCGATCTTCTCCGGATCAGCCTACCGCGAAAGGCCGCCTGTGCCAGCGCTTTGGACTGGATGACGTCCAGGCCCAGGCCATTGTCCAGATGCGTTTAGGCCAGCTGACAGGCTTGGAGCGTCAGAAGATTGAGGACGAGCTGGAAGCTCTGAAAGCCAAAATTGCCGATTATCTGGACATTCTGGCCCACGAGGAGCGGATTTTGGCCATTGTCAAGGAAGAAGCCCTGGCGATGAAGAAGAAATACGCCGATGAGCGCCGCACGGAAATCGCGGCTATCAGCGGCGAAGTGGATATTGAAGACCTGATTCCCAACGAGGAATGCGTGCTGACCCTGACGGAGGCCGGCTATATCAAGCGCCAGAAGGCGGATACCTACCACACCCAGAACCGGGGTGGCCGTGGTGTCAGCGGCATGACCCGCCGGGATGAGGATGTGGCTGCGGAGATGTTTGTCCTCAACAGCCACGACTATGTGATGTTCTTCTCGGATTTAGGACGGGTGTACCGCCTGAAGGCCTATGAGGTTCCGGAGGGTTCCCGTACCAGCCGGGGCATGAACATTGCCAACCTGCTGCCTCTGGCTTCCGGAGAGCGGGTCACTTCCATGATCCGGGTGACGGATATGGAGGAAGAGAAATATCTGGTGATGGTCACCCGCAACGGCGTGATTAAGCGCACCAACCTCAGCGCCTTTAATACCGCCCGCAAAGGCGGCGTGATCGCCATTGATCTGGACGAAGGGGACGCGCTGAGCTGGGTACGCCTAACCAATGGCGATGACGAGCTGCTGGTTGCCACCCGCAAGGGCATGGCTATCCGCTTTAACGAAAACGACGTCCGCGCCATGGGCCGTACGGCCCGGGGCGTAAAGGCCATTACCCTGAAGGACGAGGACTGCGTCATCGGCATGTCTATCCTCCGAGAGGGCGGTTTGGTGCTTACGGTGTCTGAAACCGGTTATGGGCGCCTCTCCCCCATCTCCGACTACCGTCTCCAGAGCCGCGGCGGCAAGGGTTTGCTCAACTACCACGTGGAGAAATACGGTGATGTAGCCGCTATCAAAGTAGTGGATTTGGATGACGATGTGATTCTGATTTCCGCTGACGGCGTGATTATCCGCATTCAGGCCAGCTCCATTCGGATTTGTGCCCGTCCCAGTAAGGGCGTGCGGGTGATGCGGATTGTCGGGGAAAACAACAAGGTTGTAACCCTATCTCGGGCGCCTCATGAGGAAAACGAGGAGCCTGCGGAAGATGCCGGCGATGAAACAGAAGCCATTGGCGAAACCGAGAATTCTCAGGAAGAAAATTTCCCCGAAGAAGCTGCACCGCAAGAAGAATAATCCCTGCTAAAAAATGAGCCGTGTCTGCATTACAGACACGGCTTTTTGCTGGGCGGACGATTTAGCCTTGGTATTGGAAGGAGAAGTCCGGGTCGATTGCATAAAGCTGGGCATACAACTCGGCGGCCCGTTCCCGGTAATACAGGAGAATTTGCCCGGAAGTCTCCAGCTGGCCGGCAGAACCATCCTTACCAGAAGAGAAGCTTTCCATGGCGCTGCCAGTGTCGGAAACCCACTCCTCCTGCTGGGTCCGGATGGAATCCTTTTGATTCTCCGGGGCTTTTTCCAGCAGGGCTTTGTAGGCGGCGTCCACTTCCGTTTTCCAGAGTTCAATGAACTGGCTGTTGACGCCGATCATCTGGCCTGTGCTGGAGGCGTTCTCCATTTGGGCGGCGTATTGAGTGTCCAGAGGGTTTTGCGCGAATTTCTGGTCAAACCCTGTGTCGTTTGTGGTGATTTCCGGAAGCAAGCCCGTGTGTTCGCCTTGCGAAGAAGCATCGCTGCCGTTTTCCGGAGAAGTTTCCTCGTCTCGCAGATTGGTGCCGGATTCCTCCTCCCACGAGGAATCTGCAGAAGAGGGCTCCTGGGAGGAAGCACTGGCCGAGGGGGAAGGTTCCGGGGAGACAGTGGATTCCTGACCGCCCAAATCGCATCCCGCAAAAGAAATGGTCATGGCAATCGCCAGCAAAGCGGCGAGAAAAGAGCGTTTTCTCTTCATGGGAATTTTCCTTTCTGATGGTTTTCTTCATCATACCACAGCTATCCGGGAGATACAACCGGCAGTTTCCCTATCCTTCGGGCAGCTGTGCGCAGACGGTAAGCCCCCGCATCATCATGGGGAACAATCGGAATTCAATAGAGGCCAGCTGAGAGAAAGGCAAGGGGTTCTTCCCTTTCCCCACCTCAATGGTAAATCCCGGCCGGTGGAATTCCTCGATAAACCAGTCTTTAAACCCTCCCATAGAGGCCATGGGTTCCGGCTGTGCCGCCTGATAGCCGGAAAGCCGGGCGAATTCTAAAGCCAGCTCTTGGGAGACCGCAGGCGTATGCGCCCCGTATTGCCAGTAGATTTCCTCTCCCTGGCTGTGAAAGGCCATGACCAGGGAAAAGGGTACCCGGCGGCAAAGAGAGGCCACAGCGGCGGTTTCCGGCTCGCTTTCGGGAGCGGTTCCCCCATAGCGGGTGGGGCCCGGGCCGGTGATGCCGGCTTTTTCCTCCATTTTTCGCAGGGTATGCCAGCCGGCGTCAAAATTGTGGTTGATGTCCACACCTCGGGCGTTGGCCTGCCAGCGGGCGGTGTTGCCCCAGGGCTTTTCCAAGCAGATACCGGCCAGCTCCGGGCCTTTCAGGGAAATTTCCACCCCGTCCGGGTTGACCATGGGCAGGCAGTAGAAGGTGATTTTTTTCAAAAGGGAGCGCACCGGGGTGCCGGAAACCGTGATGCCGCTTTCCTGGGCCTGGCAGAGACGGCGGCAGAAGTGCATTAAAAGGGCCGCGGTAATCCACTCCATACCGTGAAAAGCCCCGGCGTATAAAACCGCTTTCTTTCCCTCCCCCATTTCCAGCAGAGGAAGGGAGCGGCCGCAGAGGCTCTCCCCAGCAGAGGAAAGGCGGCAGCAGCCGTAGCGGTGTGACAGGAATTCAATTTCCCGGCAGAGGCGTTGATAATCGTACATAGGGGATCCTCTCCTTTTTCCCGACCAGCAGTTCTCAAAGAAATCTATGCGAAAAGGCAGGAAAAAAGACCCGACAAAAGGGAAGAATTGCATTTTCTGAAAAGTTATGGTAGGTTAGATGCTGTAATGCTGTATGAAGAGGCGATGCAGATGTATTTTCCAAGATTGGAGGATTTGCGAGTAGATCGGGATAAGACCCAGGAAGAGATTGCCCAGGTACTCCACTGTAAACGGGAAGTGTACCGGAGATATGAAAAGGGCATCTATGAAATCCCCGTATGGGCGTTGATGCAGCTGGCGGATTATTACGGCACCAGCACGGATTATATTTTAGGGCGTACAGATCACCCGTAGCCCTATCAGAAAGTCAATCGAAGATAAAAAATAGCCCCGGTTTTCAAAAACCGGGGCCTTTTTCTTGAAAGAGATGATTACACATTAAACCGGAACAGCACGATATCTCCGTCCTGCATGACATAGTCCTTGCCTTCGCTGCGGACCAGGCCCTTTTCCTTGGCGGCGGCCATGGAGCCGCAGGCCATCAGGTCGTCAAAAGCAATGACTTCCGCCCGGATAAAGCCGCGCTCAAAGTCCGTATGGATTTTGCCGGCAGCCTGAGGCGCTTTGGTGCCCTTGGTGATGGTCCAGGCCCGCACCTCCGGCTTGCCGGCGGTCAGGTAGGAGATGAGCCCCAGCAGGGAATAGCAGGCATTGATGAGCCGGTCCAGACCGGATTCTTCCAGGCCCATGTCTTCCAGGAAGAGCTTCTTCTCCTCCCAGTCCATGCCGGAAATTTCCGCTTCCGTCTCCGCGCAGATGGGCAGCACAGCGGCGTGCTCTTCGTCGGCGATCTTTTTCACCGCCTGATAGCCCGGATTGTTTTCCACGCCGTTTTTAAAGTCGTCCTCGCTCATGTTGGCGGCGTAGATAATGGGCTTGTTGGTCAGCAGGGAAACCGAAGCCAGGAGCTCTTTTTCCTCCTCAGTGCACTCCACCGAGCGGGCGGATTTTCCCGCATCCAGGGCTTCACGGACCCGCAGGAAGAAGTCCAGCTCATCCTGATATTTCTTGTCCGCTTTCAGCATCTTCCGGGTTTTGTCAATGCGGCGGTCCAACACTTCCATGTCGGAGAGAATCAGTTCCAGATTGATGGTCTCGATGTCCCGGGCCGGGTCAATGCTGCCTTCCACGTGGATAATGTCGTCGTTGACAAAGCAGCGCACCACATGGACAATGGCGTCTACTTCCCGGATGTTGGACAGGAACTTATTTCCCAGGCCCTCGCCCTTGGAAGCGCCCTTGACCAGACCGGCGATGTCCACAAACTCAATGGTGGCGGGGGTGTACTTTTCCGGCTCGTACATTTCCGCCAGCTTGTCCAGGCGCTTGTCCGGAACCGCTACCACGCCCACATTGGGCTCGATGGTGCAGAAGGGGTAGTTGGCGGACTGTGCCCCCGCGTTGGTGATGGCGTTGAAGAGGGTGCTCTTGCCCACGTTGGGCAGACCCACGATACCTAATTTCATGTATATACCGACCTTTCCTGAAAATAGAGGATCTCTGAGATTTTCTGATGAGTATTATACTGTTTTTTGACTCAAACTGCAACTGCCAACCGGCTTTCTCCAAGATCCTGGCAGAGAATACGCAGTACCGTGAGGGCGTTCAAGATTTCTGCATCTGTATTGATTTATTCTTGTGAATTTGATAGGATATATTACCAGGAGGGGATTTTATGAAAAAAAGTATGGGTATAAACCGGGATATGGGACTGGACCTGACCAGGATTATTGCGTTTGTTTCCGTCCCAGCGGTTCATTTCTTTTTGAATTCTGAGTTTTATCAGAATCCGATTGTGGGAACAAGAATGTCGGTAATGACAGCGTTTCGGACGCTCTTTATGATTTGCGTTCCGCTTTTTATGCTGTTAAGCGGCTACCTGATGTCTGCAAAAGAGATTGCCATGGAGAAAAAGAGTTTACTGCACTTTTACTCCAAAATTGCAAAAGTCGCAGTCACATATGTATTGGCCACCGTTCTCATTTTGATTTTCAAACGGGTGTGCCTCCAAGAGGATATCGGTTTTAAAGATGGGATCTTCAATATATTGGGTTATAATCAATACACCTGGTATGTAGAGATGTATATGGGATTTTTCTTTTTGATCCCTTTTTTAAATCTGTTATGGAACTCGATTGGGTGCCAACAAGGACACAAAATTTTAGTGGCTGTTTTATTAGTGTTGACGGTAGCGCCGAGTATCTTGAATATATGGGACTTTAACACAGAAGGCGCATTGCTGCATCCCTGGTTATCCAAAAGTTATAACCAGCTGGTGCCAAACTGGTGGGGCTCCTTATACCCTATTACCTACTACTATATCGGCGCATATATCAGGTCTCACGTGAAGGTTAAGGAATTGAAAACCTGGCCGTTGGTGCTTCTGTTTTTGGGGTCGGTCCTTGTGTTCAGCCTCTTTAATATATGGCGCTGCTACTCCATTGATTTTATCTGGGGCGCATGGTGTGGCTGGAACGGATTTCAAAATGTGATAGACACCGTGTTGATTTTTTTAATTATAAATTCAATCAAATATAAAAAGAAGGGGCCTGTATTTTCAAAAATAATAGCGCTGATTTCGGAACTTACTTTTGGCGCCTATATCGTATCCTGGATTCCCGATAATTACTTCTATCCCCAATTGATCGATAGGGTATCGGACATGCAGCTGCGGTTCAATTACTTTCCCGTGATGGTTCTCAATACCATTTTGATTTCTTTGCTCCTGTCCTTAGGCATTCATATTGTCATGTTCCTTGGAAAGAAAATTTTCCAAGGAATTAGCAGAAATCTTGGAAAGCGGGCTTCTGCTGCTGGCAATGATGCTGTGCAACCATAAGAATAAAAAATCTCCTGTGGGCTTACTTCCACAGGAGATTTTTTATTCTATGAATGGCTGTCCTATCAGTCCGATACGCAGCCTTCTTTCTCCAAAATCCACGCCTCCGCTTCTTTTGGGGAAGAAACAAAATCCCGAGCGCCAAAGGCCTCCATTTCTTCCCGGGAGCCATAGCCGTAGAGGACTCCCAGGAAGGGGGTGCCCACCTGTTGAGCGCCTTCCGCGTCAAAGCGGGTGTCGCCGATCATCAGGGTGCGCTCCGGAGCCGTGTGGAAGAATTGGATAGCGTGCTCCATCACCATGCGCTTGGAGCCCTTCTCGTCCTCAGAGGAACCGCTGATGAGGTCAAAGCAGGGGGTCAGGCCAAAGTGGTCGGTGACCAGCTCCGCGGCATTCTGAGGCTTGGAGGTAGCCACGGCCAGATGATACCCTTCTTCCCGCAAGCGGCCCAGGAGGGGAAACAACCCGTCAAATACCGAGGCTTCAAACACGCCGGAAGCGTTGTAAATGAGCCGGTATTCATCGATAAACCGGTCGGCCTCTTTTCCGGTGATGCCGCAGTATTTTTCCAGGCTCAGAACCAGGGGCGGGCCGATGAACTTCCGCAGCACCGGCTCTTCCGGTACCGGATAGTGCAGTTTTTCCAGGGTGTCCCGGATGCAGCGCAGAATGCCGGGATGGGACGCGGTGAGAGTTCCGTCCAGGTCAAAAAGGATGAGATCGAATGCTTTCATGAAAAGACACACTCCAGAGCGGGCCTCGCCAAACCTCTCGTTGAAAAGGCGCGGGGGTCCGTGTTATAATAAAAATCCGGTTGGCAGGAGCCACCGGCCTATAGTATAGCATATTTTCCGCCCGGGAAGAAGAGCGGAAAAGAAAGCGGGTGTTGTTTTGGAAAATCCCACAGCAAAACGGGGCGGCCGCATCTGCCTGATGGATGAAATCCGGGGCTTTGCCGTCCTCTGTATGATTTTTTATCACGGTTTTTACTCCCTGGCCTACCTGTTCCAGCTGGACTGGGGCATGGCGCTGCTGCGGTTTTTTATGCCGGCAGAGCCTTTTTTTGCCGGGGCTTTTATTTT
>ERZ1643246.3088-NODE-3088-length-14832-cov-6.152399_pt1 | contig 14832 bp, 9 predicted proteins | sample MGYA00579265_ERZ1643246 | MGnify/ENA primary metagenome ERZ1643246 (study PRJEB29033, sample SAMEA4952261) | chicken gut metagenome | biome: Broiler Chicken; feature: Gastrointestinal Tract; material: Caecum | place: Ireland | collected 2018 | study: Broiler... | reverse complement strand
GGAAGAGCTATTCTTCCCCTTGGCGTTCTAGATATGTAACCTATTTGTATTAAATATGGTTCATATACATCTTCTATAGTTGTAACCTCTTCTCCTAAAGTTGTTGCCAAAGTTTCAATTCCAACAGGTTTTCCTTTATACTTTTCTATCATAGTAGTTAAAAGTCTTCTATCTATTGTATCTAGGCCCATATCATCTATGTCTAGTTTATTTAATGCTATTTTTGCAATATCTAATGTGATTGTGCCATTTCCAAGAACAGCTGCATAGTCTCTAACTCTTTTTAAAAGTCTATTTGCAATTCTAGGTGTTCCTCTTGAACGTTTAGCTATTTCCACAGCTGCATCATTTTCTATTGCAATTTCTAAAATATTTGCAGACCTTTTTACAATTGTGGTAAGTTCTTCTGCGTTATACAAATCTAATCTTTCAACTATACCAAATCTATCTCTAAGTGGTGTAGTTAATGCACCTGCTCTAGTAGTTGCACCTATTAGAGTAAACTTAGGTAAATCAAGTCTTATGGACCTTGCACTTGGACCCTTTCCTATAATTATGTCAAGTGTAAAATCTTCGAGTGCAGGATAAAGTATTTCTTCTACACTTTTGTTTAATCTATGTATTTCATCTATAAAAAGTACATCAAATTCTGAAAGGTTTGTAAGAAGTGCTGCTAGGTCGCCAGGCTTTTCTATGGCAGGACCTGATGTTATTTTTAAATTTGAGTTCATTTCATGTGAAATTATGTTTGCAAGTGTGGTTTTACCAAGTCCAGGTGGTCCATACAATAGTACGTGATCAAGAGGCTCTCCCCTTTTTTTAGCCGCTTCTATATAAACTTTCATATTTTCTTTTACTTTTGTCTGTCCAATATACTCATTTAATGTTTTGGGTCTAAGTACATTTTCTTGCTGAGATTCCATTTCATCTACAACATTTGGACTAATTAAGTTTTCATCATCCATTTTTTAAAACCTCTTATTTTTGTCTATTTTGCTTTTTAGTATTTGCTTTATTCTTTGTATTTTCTTTATTGCTTTCATTATTTTCTTCTTTGTTTTTATTTATTGCATTCTTTTTTTTCTTTGTAATTTTGCTTTATACTTTTTATTTCATCATTTTTGAAATTTACCAGCTCTTTGTATCCAATTGCAATAATTGCAATTACAATTAATGCAAAAGATAGTGCTTTCCAAATTCCATCATCTATTAAAATTACTGCAAACATTCCAAGTGATGCACTAGCCCCATAAAGTATTGCCACTGCTTGTTTTTGTGAAAAGCCCCTTTTCATCAATCTATGATGTAAGTGACCTTTATCTGCTTGAAAAACTGCTTTTAGTGATTTGCCTTTTACAATTCTTCTTATTATTGCAAAAAGTGTGTCAAAAATAGGAAGTGCTAAAACAAGTATTGGAGCAATTAATACAACAAGTGTAACTGTTTTGGCGACTCCAAGAATTGAGATTGTAGCTAAACTAAATCCCAAAAATTGCGCTCCCACATCCCCTATAAACGTTTTAGCTGGGTTTAGGTTAAATGGCAAAAAGCCACCAATTGCTCCTGCTAAAGCTGTTATTAAAATAATTGATATTAATGGAGAATCATTTGTTGAAAATATTATAAGTAAACTTATGCAAGATATAAGTGATACTCCAGAAGATAAGCCATCTAATCCATCAATTAAATTAATAGCATTTGTTATTCCAACAATCCAACCTATTGTTAGTATAAAATTTAAAACTGGATGAATAACTATTTCATTTATTGTATCTATTCTTATTCCAAAAAAGTAAACAATTAATGCAGCTAAAACTTGTCCAATTAGCTTTTGCCATGGTTTTAAAGTCTTTACATCATCTGCATATGCAAATATGCCCAAAACTATTATTCCAAGCAAAAAACCAAGTAGTTTCATTTTGTAATTTTCTTGACGGTTTAAGTCTAAATTACCCTCAATTGTCATTGTTATTATTAAATAAATAGCCGAAACCAAAAATCCTGCAATTACCGCTAAGCCACCAATTCTAGGTACTGGTCTTTTATTTACTCTTCTGTCTGAAGGATAATCTATAGCTCCAACTTTTTTTGCAAGCTTTATTGTATATGGTACCATAACAAACGATGTTATAAACGCTAGTAAAAATGCAATTGCAATGTCTCCCCACATAAGGCTTACCTCCTACGTTTAATTTGCCCTTTATTTTCTTCTCATTAGTATAAATTTAAAATTTTTAATATTTTTTATTCGTTTTCTTCTCTTTTTCCATTATACTCATTTACTAAGTAAAGTGGTCTATTTTTTGATGCATTAAATATTCTTCCTAAATATTCACCAATTATGCCAAATAGCAATATTTGAACACCTGAGAAAAACAATACTAGCAAGATTATTGCTTGATAAGCTTGTACTGCTACATCTAGTCTTATGCACTTAACTATTACATATATAAAGTATATGAATAGTGCTAAAAATGTAGGTATTGCTATGTATGTAGATATTCTAAGTGGTGATGTAGTAAAAGATGTTATGCCATCTATTGCTAAGTTTACTAACTTTTTGTAGTTCCACTTTGTTTTTCCTGCAACTCTTGCATCTCTGTCATACATTACTGCTTTTTTCTTGTAGCCTATCCAACTAAACATTGATTTAGAATTACGGTCTGTTTCTCTAAGTTTTTTTAATGCATTTACACATCTTCTATCTAATAATCTAAAGTCACCCGTATCCTTTTGAATTGGTACTGATGTAAGCATTTGCAAAACTCTATAATACATTTTAGATGTAAACTTTTTTAAAAAGCTCTCACCTGCTCTTGACTTTCTTTGTGCATATACATCATCATAACCTTCTTCCCAGTATTTAATCATTTCTGGTATTAGCTCTGGTGGGTCTTGAAGATCTGCATCCATAAATATAACTGCATCACCTGTTGCATAATCTAAGCCTGCAATCATTGCTGTTTCTTTTCCAAAGTTTCTAGAAAAGTCTACATATGAAATTCTTGGGTCTTTTTCTCTGTACTCTTTAATTAAATTTAAAGTATTATCTTTTGAACCATCATTTACAAATAATATTTCAAATTCATAATTATCAATACTGTTCATTAATTTTTCAAGTCTATCATACAAAAATGGTAAAGATTCTTCTTCGTTGTATGCTGGTACAATTATTGTTATTTTTTTCATTGTTTAATTTTAGCTCCTTTTCTATTTTTAAATTTTTTATCATAAGCTTTTATTAAAATAATTATTTTTTATTATCTTTTGAATTATTTTTTTCTGCTTCTAGTTTACTATTTTTTCTATCTTCAAATTCATTTAATTTTATTTCAAACTCTTGCTTTGATTTGTTTATGGTTGTTTGCAATATAAGTCCTCCAAAGAACGACTGAACCATGCAAATATAAAAGAATATGCTTGCCATAAAAGAAGGCATTTTTGGTACTAAACCACTATTTACATAGTCTATTAAAACTGGTATTAAAAAAGCTGTACCTATTATACCACAAATTAGAGCAATCCATAGAAAAAATGATAAAGGTCTATAATTTTTATATAAAGTAATAATTGTTTTTATTACTCTTGCACCATCTGCATATGTGTTTAACTTTGAAAAACTGCCCTCTGGCCTATCTCTATATTCTATAATTACATTTTCCCAATTTAAGTTTTTGTCTAGTGTATGAATTGTCATTTCTGTTTCTATTTCAAAACCTTTAGAAAGCACTGGAAATGTTTTTACAAACCTGTAGCTAAATGCTCTGTAGCCTGTCATAACATCCCTTATTTTGCTCTTGTAAATCATATTTATAAGAGCTCTTACTGCTACATTTCCAATATTGTGAAAAGGTCTTTTGTTTTCTTCAAAATATGTTGAAGATAGCCTGTCCCCTATTACCATATCCACATTTTTGTTTAAAACTAAGTCACACATTTTTCTTGCATCTTCTGCTGGATATGTGTCATCTCCATCTGTCATAATGTAGCACTCAGCATCAATTTCTCTAAACATTGATCTTATGACATTGCCTTTGCCTTGTTTTCTTTCATACCTAACAACAGCTCCAGCTTTTCTTGCAATTTCATCTGTGCCATCTTTTGAATTATTGTCATAAACATAAATTGTAGCTTCTGGCAATTCTCTTTTAAAATCTTTAATAACCTTTTCAACTGTTTTTGCCTCATTGTAGCAAGGTATTAATACTGCTATTTTATCCATTCTAATTTCCTTTCTAAAAAATTGTAATATTATTATTCTACTTTGTTGCAATATACATTCTCTCCTATTTCACGGCGCGGGTCGCTGCTTGCTCCAGCTTGTGAAATATCGAGAACATATATTGCAACATTTGTATAATGCTTTTACAATTTTTTTAAATATACGTAATTACTGCTGTTAAAATTGCAACAGTGTTAAGTAAAACTCCAGCATATGAAATAACTTTTACCAAGTTTATTTTTCCACTTTCTTTTACTAACTTATTCTGTCCTAATACTAACATAAATGGTAGTAATAATTCAATAAAATATCTGCCTTGAACACCATTTATATAATAATTTTTTAATGTTGACCATTGCATATAAATGCTTGTATAAATTAAACCACATATAATAAACAAAATAACTGAAATTGTTATTTTCATTTTTTTATCCAATTTGTCTTTTATGTCTTTATCAAATAACACAATCATCACAAAAATTATAATATATGCAATAACATTTATCCAGCCAACTCTTACCATTTCTATATGTTCCATATATCCGCCAAATAATTGCATTAAATACAAGTCAAAATCATGATATAAAGTATAGAAACATATTCTTAAATATTCTATTGGATTAGATAAAATATTTAATTTTTGTGCATCAGATTTATTGTTGTCTATTAAGCTTAAATGTGTTGATGCAACTCCTAACCAAGCTAGGTTTGCTATAATAGGTAAGGCTACTGCTAGCACGCACATAAGTACTCTATCACGCTTTTTGCTATATTTTTCTTTTGGTATAAGCAAAGTTAAAAGTGCAAATGGCACATATACTATTTTGCATAGTCCCAAAACTACTCCAATAACTGAGAGAACTACAATATTTTTTATAGTAATTTTTTCTTTGCCAAATATAAGTTTAAGTAAATATGTAATAAACAATATGCTTGAAGTTATAGTTAGTGCATCTGGCGATACTGACGCTATTTGCGACAAAGTAGTTGGAATTATTGCTATAAAGAATATTATATTTTTTCCAAATGGTATTATTTTTATTGCCAAGTATAGTAAAAATACTGAAACAAGTAAATTTACTATTCTTGTTATATAAAACATAATTAACAAATTATTTGTAAATAATGACACTATTCTTATAGTTAGTGCTTGAGGCAAATATGGAAGTGGTGAATAAACTGCCATATATTCTCCACCAACAGTTATGGCGTTTTCTTCATCTACTTCTACATCTGCTGACCTTATTATATCATCATAATAAGTAGCATTTAAGTATCTTTCTTCAATATTATAATCTTCATGCAAAACATCACTAAAGGCTGCTGGAATAGTTGTTATAGAATGTTCATCTATGATTGGCGTATTAAAAATTCCAGTTGAAATTTCATACGCCCTAAAGAAATGTGCATGTTCATCATGACCTCTATACATAGGAACTACAAACACATATGCTAGTCCCAAAACTAAAGTTGTGCAAATAAATAATTTTTCAAATTTAAACTCTTTAAACATTAGTAAGTAAAGTGCCACTATTGCTACAATTGTTACTCCAATTAAAGCTACTGTAAAAATAATATTTGCATATCTACTATAATAATAAATTTCAAAACTTAAACTTCCGCTTTGTTCTACTCCATTTATTGTAAAAGTACCATTTTCATAAGTTTTTGTAGTATTATATAAAACAGGGTTTGTACTGCTTCCATTTTCATATGTTACAACTATTTCATATTCTTTATCTTTTGAATTTGGTTGTTTATCAAAAGCAAATTTATATTTAGTATCAGATTGAACGGGCTCGTCATAAATGCTATTATACTCAGCAATTGTTGTGTTATTTTCTTTGTCGATTATTTTTATATTTATTGGGTCTTTGCTATAAGTTCTAAAAGATTTGTCAAACCCTATTGCAATGGCTTCTAAATTATTTCTTGTAGAGACAAAACTTTGCACTACTTCTACTTTGCCATCTAAGTTAGTGCTTGAAGGTTCTTCATTTTGCTCGTTACTTGCTGATTCAGCGCTTTCATCATTTTTTAGGCTTCTGTCATAAGATAAGTAATTTTCTGTATAATAGCTTCTTTCATTATATATAAAATTACTATACATAACTACATCAATGACTAATATAATTAATATAAATACTATAAATAGTATTTTTTTGTTTGAATTAATTGTATTTTTTATTAATTTCATGTTTTTTAACATCTAGCTCCCCTCATTAAATTTACGTTTATAAAACTATAAATGACAAATTACAATTGCAAGAACTGCCCATATTTGCAATACTACTCCTATGCTAGCAATAGTTTTGCAAGGGTTTTCTTCACTATATTCTGTTTTAATTTTTAACTGACTTCCAATTAGTAATGCAATTAAAGGCAAAATTGGAATAAAGTATCTTCCTTGTATTCCTGCAATAGAATCACTTCCTACTGTTGTCCATTGAACATATAAACTTGTAAATATAAGTCCTATAATTGCTAAAACTGTTAAACCTATCCATACTTTTTGATACAACTTAAATTTATTTTTTATTGTTTGGTCTGTAATTGTAATCCATACAAATATTAAAGCTAAGCAATATGGCACAATAGAATATAATTGTACAAGTTCTCCCCAACCAAGCTCGCCACCAAACATTGAATAAATATATTTTTGCCCATTTAAGTTTAATGTATATAAGCAATCTTGCAAGTATTTAACTGGGTGCATTAATATGCTAATAACTTGTATAGTAGAATCACCTTCTCTAAAGTGCGATAAATAAATTCCTGCAACCATTAGCCATAACAAATTAAGAATTATTGCAAAAGCGCATACTATAATTATATCTTTTATCTTTTTCTCACTCTTAAACTTTTCTTTTGGTATTATGAATAATAATAGTATTAAAGGCAAATATACTATTTTGCACATTGCCATTATTACAGATAATACTGTAAGAATAACTATTTTCTTTCCATCTATAATGTGGTCTTTTTTAGCAAATGCCAAACTAAGTATATATGCTATGTAGAAAAATGCCATAGATATGGTCATAGCATCTGGTGAAAGTGATGAAAAACCTTCTATTGCAATTGGTATAAAAGATAAAGCTAGGAGTATTTTTTTACCAAACGGTATTTTCTTAATTGCAAAGTATATTAAAGCAATTGAAAAAACAGCGTTCATTATTCTTCCTCCGTAAGCAATTAAAAGCACTTTGTCTGTAAATAATCTTGTTATAAATATGCCTATTGCTTGAGGAATATATTGTACAAAAGAATATACGGCAGACGTTTCAGAATATAATTGTGATGTATTTTCTTTATCTAAAGTCATACCTAAATCTTCTTTTACTTTACCATATGTTATACTTGTCCAATCATCTGTTGCAATATTTGCTACACTTTGTGGCATAACTGTACCCAAATTATCTCCATCAATGCCTTCCATAAACCTGCCTATAGATACCTCATATGACCTATACCAATGATATAGTTCATCATGGTTTTTGATAGTTGGCATTGCAATTATGTAAAATAAGCAAATTACAGGAATAGTAACTAAAAATATTTTTTCTACTTTTATATTCTTTTTATATCTTAAATAAATGCTTATAATTATTGCATATACTGCCAAAATAACAGCTGCAAAAATAAAGAACATTAATTTATTGTTATTAAAATAATATTGCTGAATTGCAAGTGTACCATTTACTTCTTGTCCATCTATTGTAAAATTTGTGATGTTTTCAGCATTATCTGCCTCTAACTCTGCATTATCTATATCATTAGCATTTAAGTCATTACTTTCTAAATCAGTCTCTTCTGCGGCCTTGTATTTTACCGCAAAAAACTTATCAGTTTCTTCACCATTTTGTGGTTCGTATTTAATATACAAAGTATATTCTTTTCCTTGTGAATTTTTTTGCTTTTTAAAATTAAATTCATAAGTTGAATTTTCTCTAACATAATTTCTTGAAATGCTCTCTTCTTTTATTACATTTCCATTCTCGTCCTTTATGCCAATTATAACATTACAAAAATTTCCATATTCATCTTTAAAAGGCTCAAAATCTATATCCACCCTCGTAAAATTATTTTGATTACAAAATACTTTTTGTTCTACAATAGTGCCCACTTTTATATTTTCTACATATTTATCTGCCTTTATTTTTTCACTTGTATTGTAAAGTTTATTAGATACTCCCAAAGCATAAAATGCCATAGCAATTATAGCTACTATGCTCATTAAGAGTATTATAAAAAACTTCCAATCTTTCTTTATTTTACTTGTACAATTTTGTATAAAATTCATTAAATTCTCCTTATTAACATTAATAGAAAATCATGTTAAAATCTGCAATAGTGGATAGTGTCTCCCACAAATTTAATCTGGTCAGTGCTAAAATTATCCCAGTTTTGTTCCTTAAAACTTGCTTCTATTTTTGGATCCTTTTTACCTTCAACTAAATCAAGATTATTATAATAATTTAGCATATCTACAATAGCCCAATCTGGACCAAATCCTGATATATTCATATCTTTATGCGCCCATATATTTGGATAGGTATTGTTTAAATATTCATCACTATAAATACATATTTTTGTGACTTTATTACCAGTTTCTTGTTCATATTTTTTAATTTCTTCGCCAACAGTTAAGCTATTCATTTTATCAATATAATTTAAGTTATAATGGCTTATTTCTATTTTATTAAATTCAAAAAACTGCATAATTAACATTATGGTGCAAATCACACCTATTATAATAATAGGAATTTGAATTGTTTGAAGTTTGTTTAAGCTTTTTATATTTTTGTTTATACTATTGCTTTTATTATTTAAAATATTAACTAAAATATAAATGCAAATTATACCTACAATAGCTCCAAAAGGATATGTACTTCTTGGTACAAACCATATAGAAGCAGTATTTTCCATTATATGAGGTACTATTGTTATAGCAAAAGTAGCAAAAAGTACATATACTAGGCCTAGAAACTTAAGCAATTTTGTACTTATTTTTATTTTATTGTTTTTACATAATAAAACAATTGCTAAAACTAATAATGTGGCTATAACTATTACAAATGTGTATTTTGGTAAAATTGTATATGTTGCCAACATTTCTACTGAGCCATCTATTATTTTATGTAAAGATTCTACTAAATTTATTTCTCCATTAACCCTTGCACTTGAGAAAAATAGCCTAATTGTTAATAAATTTATTATGGCAGGTATTCCATATCCTAGTAACAAAACTACATTATTTTTTATAAATTCTTTAGCATTTTTTGAGTAAAAAACTACATAAATTGTTGATAAAGCTATAAATAAACCTATTATACCTTGATAACAAAATGTTGCTATAAGCATAAATATAAATACATATTTAAGTGCTTTTTTGTCGCCATCAAGATATTTTACAAATTTGTCAAAACTAAGTACAGTAAGCAATACTGTTAAACCAAATATTCCTTTTTCTATAAATAAAAATAGTTCTATAGTAAATGGGTTTATTATGGTAACTGTACTAACCAAAAAGCAAATTGCCCCATTATTTATTTTTTTATTTATTACTAAAAATAAATTGTAAATAGAAAGTGTAATGCATAAAATGGCAAGTATATATGATGATATATAAATAAAGCCAAAACTAAAGCCAAGTTTAAAGAAACCTCCTTGCCATATAGCTATTACAAATCTACCTATTGACATAAAGTGACTAACCATTTCACTTGGAGTGCTTTCTAAAGTACAATATGTGTCCGCAGCAAACTCTATTTTAGCAAATATTCCAAAAAATACTAATGTAATTAATAGGCTAATGTATAAGTTTTTATCTTTTAATTTTCCGATTATTTTCTGCATTTCTAATTTCCTCACTAAATTTTTTACATATTTGTTAATTTCTTAAGTACTTTCATAATTCCTGTTTTTTGTAAAAATCTAATAAATCCTCTGTACCCTTTGTGTTGCCACATTTTATCTTTGAATATTTCAAACTTATAGTTATCTACATTATCTGCCGAAAAGCCATAATAGCTATTATATTCTCTAGCTTCCCAAGTATATTTTTCTTCTATGTTTATTAATCTATTTGTTATTAGCTCTTTGCAAATATCTAAATTATTGCTGCTGATTTTCTTTTCTTTGTTAGGCTCTTTAGCAGTAGATTCAATAATATTTGACATTTTATTTACCATTTGATCAATTGTAAATCCATTCAATATTTTATTTCTACATTTTTTCTTGTAATCCTCTAAATTATCAATTATTTTGTTTATGCTATCCACATAATTTTGAACTTCTTCTTTGCTATAATTAAAATCAAAAATGTCTTCTTCATCTTGCAAGCAAGGAACTATAACACCAGTATTTTTGTCAATTAGCTCTTTTTGTCCCCCTACATCACTTGAAACTACAGGAACGCCCATTGCTAAAGATTCATACGCTGTAAGTGCCAAGCCTTCTTTTATAGAACAATTTATTGTTAAATCACTTATGGCATATATTTCATCAGTTTTATTTGTTCTTCCCATAAAAATCATATTATTAGATAAGCCATATCTTTTAGCAGTAGATTTCATTTTATTAAATAAGTTGCCATCGCCAACAACCAATATACAAAAATCATTTCTTACTTCTTTTAATTTTTTTGCAACTTCTAATAGTAAAAATGGCCTTTTTTGCTCAGTAATTCTACATATAAAGCTAATTATGTATTTATCTTTTGGAAGATTATATTGTTCTTTTAATTTTTCTTTATTATATTTACTTGGGTCAAAATGCTTTTCATCAACACCAATATAAACTGTTTCTACTTCATCTTTGTTTCTGCCAAAATGGTCAATTAATATTTTTCTACTATTTTCATTGCAGACCAAAGTTTTGTCCAAAATAGAACCGAGGTTGCTTGAATCTCTAGAATATCCGCCATTACGGTTGTACCACTCTTCCATATGAACATAATCAATAATAGGAATATTATTGTATTTGGCTTTTATGTAAGGAAGTACTCCATATCCAAATTCGCTATTTGTATTTAAAATTATATTAATATTGTTTTTTTCTATTATATAATTTATAAATGCAGGCCAATATTTTTGGTCTAAAAATGTAGTCAAATCATACACTGTGGCATATTCTTCAAAAGCTTGTCTATAAGTATTTATAGCTGGCTCAGTTGAGACTATAGTTATGTCAAATTTTGATTTGTCAATTCTTGAAATTAAATCAAAATTGAACTTATCCGCTCCTCCCATAACCATCCATGGAATTATCATAAGCAAATTTATTTTATTATTTTGCTTTCTTTGCAATTTTGGAATAGATTTTACTTCATCTTTTATAATATCCCAATCAAAATTATATAAAGGATATTGTTTAGCTCTTACTTGCTTTTTTATAGTTTTGGCAGTTGTATTTACTATTTCCATTGCTCTTGAATTATTTTGTCTTGCACGATTTAGCTCGCTTTTTTCTTTTCTTCTGTACCAAGAGCCATAAAAATTCATACGTACAGGAAAACGACCTTTTGCAATTAGTTTTAGCCAAAGGTTCCAGTCTTCATATACATTTTTTTCATTTATATCAAATCCATTCACTTCATCAAAAGCTTGTTTTTTTATCATTGATGTTATAACTAAATTATTTTCTTTTTTCATTTTTTTAGAATTGAACCACTTATTCCAAGTATATTTCAATCCTTCAAAGCCTACAGAATCTGAATATGCCCAAGAAGCCTTTGGATTTGTTTCTAATGTCCAAAATGCAGTTTCTAAATATGTTTTATCAAGCAAATCATCACTATCACATAAAACTATATATTTTGAAGTTTTAGAAGCCTTGCTTGCACCATAATCTCTTGATAGCGCTGCTCCTGAATTTTCTTTGTGAAATACTTTTATTCTGTTATCTAGCTTTTGAATTTCTTCTAGCTTATCTAGACTTTCTTTATCTTTGGAGCCATCATCTATTATTAGTAATTCATATGCTGGAAAAGTTTGATTAAGTATGCTATTTACTGTTTGCTCTATATGTTCTTTATCATTGTAAAAAGGCATAACAATTGATATAAGTGGCTCCATGCTACTTATGTTTTCAAATTCTATTTTTTCTAGTTTTTTGCCCGGCTCTTTTGAGAAATCAAATTTCATTTTAAATTCCTTTCTTTTTAGTTGAAAGATAATTGCGTTTTGGCGTCGTTTAACTGCGCTGCGAAGGTCCTTGGGTGTGCACTTAAGCACACCTCCGGCCTTCTTGCTTGCATTACCTCTCCAAAATCACAATTCTTTTTCAACGTCTTTTATTATTACATATCTACAATTCCTCTGCGAACTTCCTTTGAAGCTTATTAAATATTAGGTATCCTACTATGCAAAGTACAATTCCAATTGCTAAAACTATAAGTAAAGTAGGTATATCTGGCATTGTTTGTCCCCAAAAAATATCTCTATAACCTTCTATTATGTATGTCATTGGGTTAAACTTTAATATCCACTGAAAATTTGCTGGTATAACATCTACTGCATAAACAATTGGTGTTGCATAAAAGAATAACTGCAAAAGTACACCAATAAAGTGTTGCAAATCTCTAAAATATACTGTAACACTTGAAACTATTAGTGAAATTCCAAGTAAAAGCACATATTGTACCAATAATACTAATGGATAAAATAGTATGTTTATTGTTAGTCCTAGTCCATATCCTAATGTAAATAGTAGTATTAATATTGAAGATATTAAAAATGTAACTGTCTCACTAGTTACAACTGAAATAGGTAGTATTTCTCTTGGAAAATATACTTTTTTAATAATGTTGCCGTTTTCTATCATGGTAAATGATGACCTATTTATTACAGTTGAAAAATAGTTCCAAGGTATTAAACCGCAAACCATAAATACCACATAATTTGGTATGTCACTTTTCATAATAAGTGGAAATATTATTGCATATACTATAATTTGAAGTAGTGGGTTTACAAATGACCAAAGCACTCCTAAAAATGAGTTTTTGTATTTGCCACCTATGTCTTTTTTTATGCTAGTTTTTAGCATTTCTCTATAATCATATAATTTTTTAAATACGTTCATTAGAAGCTCCTTTTGAGTTTTATTATTTTAATTTATATTTATGAAATTTTGCGCCTTTTAAGTTGTTTCTTTTATATATTCATCAATTACTTCGTCAGTTTTTCCGTCCATTTGTATAACACCTTTGTTTAGCCAAACTGCTCTATCACAAAGTTCTCTTGCAGAACCCAAGCTGTGTGTTACAAATACCATTGTTTTGCCCTCTGCTTTTAGTTCTTTCATTTTTGCTAAACATTTTTCTTGGAAATGTTGGTCACCAACAGATAAAATTTCATCAACCAAAAGAATATCTGCATCAACATTTATTGCAACTGAAAATGCTAGTCTCATATACATACCTGATGAATAAGTTCTTACAGGGTTATCTATGTAGCTTCCAAGCTCAGAAAATTCTATAATTTGGTCAAGTCTATTATCTATTTCTTTTTTAGTTAAACCAAATATAGAAGCATTAAAATATATATTTTCCCTACCTGAAAAATCTGGATGAAAGCCTGCGCCAAGCTCTAAAAGTGATGTTAATTTGCCATTTGTAATTATTTTTCCTTTGTTAGGATAAATAATTTTTGTCATAAGCTTAAGTAAAGTAGACTTTCCGCTTCCATTAACACCAATTAGTGCAACTGCCTCGCCATTTTTTATAGTTAAATTTATATCTTTTAATACTTCTCTTGTTTCTTTTCTATTTCTTTTCCAAAATAATAGTTTTTCTTTTAAGCTATTTGCTTTGTCCAAATACACGTCAAATGTTTTGTATACATGTTCTACTATTATTCTGTTTTCATTATCTTTTTGCATTTTTTATTTCTTCCTTGTCTTATATTTAGGATTTTTAGAGTTCCTATTACTCTTTTAACATAATTACCAATATTTTAAATAACAAATTTTTCTGCATATATAATAATATAAAAACTAGTTCTTGTCAAAATTTGACTTGTTTTTCTTTTTTTCTTTTTTAGCTTTATTTTTTTTGTTGTTCTCTTTTGTATTATCTGTTTCTTTAAATGTTAATTTAGTCTTTATTAACCCCGGTATCCACATTATTGCCACAATTATTTTGTTTAATACTCCTGTTACATTTTTTATAGCATGGTCTCTTTCCGCCAAAATAGAGAACAAAATATAATGCTTATATATGTAAAACTTTTTCTTTAAAGTAACTCCGCTTAAGTCCATTTCTAGTATTTCTCTAAAATATTCATAATATCCAAGTGGATTTTCTTTAAATACCTTTTGTATATTTTTTGAATATCCATCCTTTTGGTACTCACATACCATAATTGGCTCATTTATGCATATTACATCATATTCTAAGTCCATTTGATGATACATTCTTGCTTCTGTGACAAATTTTTCATCTGCCTCAAGTTTATATGAGAACTTTTTTCTAATACTACTATTAAAAACTAATGCCTTTTCACCTGTTATATTTTCTCTAAAATATAAACTAAACATATCACTTCTGTGCAAGTTTTCTGGAAAATTATTTCCCATGTTATTGCCATTTTGATCATATTTAAGAAAAA
>ERZ1643246.3086-NODE-3086-length-14840-cov-5.927832_pt1 | contig 14840 bp, 31 predicted proteins | sample MGYA00579265_ERZ1643246 | MGnify/ENA primary metagenome ERZ1643246 (study PRJEB29033, sample SAMEA4952261) | chicken gut metagenome | biome: Broiler Chicken; feature: Gastrointestinal Tract; material: Caecum | place: Ireland | collected 2018 | study: Broiler... | reverse complement strand
AAAAAAATTTTTAAAAAAATCCAAAAAAATTTGACAAACAAAAATTGAAGTGATAAAATTAGAAAAAAATTACTTGACAATATGTTGACAAAATTTTTTTTAAGGAGGTAAACAAATGATAAACTTTACTGAAAGAGATAGTGTAGATAGTTTTGAATTTTTTATGGAAAATTTTGAGTTTAGAAAATCTACATACAACTTTCACATTCTTTTAGGTATTTTTATGAAATCTTTAGAACAAGAAATTCAAGAAGGATACAAAAAAGAAGAATGGCAAGAGGTAAGAAATTTAATTAAAAAAGCAATTTACAAACACTTCAAAGACATAGATTTTTCTACATATTATAATAAAGAAGAAATTTTGAAAATTGTTTTGTAATTTTTCCTTCCTATTTATATATATAAGGAACACACAATTCCTTATATATTTTTTTTATAATTTTTCTAAAAGCTATTGACATATTTTAAAAATTGTAGTATAATGTTTATAGTTTGAAGGAACAATAATAAGAAATGGAGGAGATATTATGGATTTTATTGATGACAAAGAAAAAATGAGAGATTTATTTAATTTATCAAGAAATGACTTTTTAAAAATGTATTCTTATTTAAAAGAGGAAGAATACGACAACACTTTAGATGTTATGTGGGAACAACTTGGAGATATTCCAGTAGATGAAAATGGAATTACAATAGAACAAGATTTTTATATATGGAAAAAAGGAACTGAAAAAGAAGAAATGTGGCATTGGTTTGACAGTAGAGTTGATGGAGGAATAGGAAAAAAATATTTTAATTAATTTTCAAAAAACTATTGACTTTTTATAAAAACTATGCTATACTATGTATAGTTTGAATGAAGAGAGGAGATAATATATTATGGAAATGAAAAGTTTATTATTAACAGAAAAAGTAAAAAGATTATTAAGTAAAGACAACAAAGAAAAATTAGGGATGGTAGAAGAAGAAAACGACTTAATTGATAATTGTAAGTATATAGTATATACTTCTAATGAATATTTATTTGAAGATGGTGGAAATTCACTACCTTGTAAAAGTTTAAGGGAATGTGCTGAATTTATTAAAAATAAAGCATATTTAAAGGAGGAATTATAAATGGATAGAGAAAAACTTGATTATCTAAAAATAATAGTAGATTTTGTAAAAAATAGTGCAGTAGAATATTTTGAAATACACTCATATTTTGAAGATTATAGAGGAAAAATGAACATAACAATAGATTTATCAAACTGTATTAATATTAGTATAATTACATTTAATGGGCAATTATATATATCACATAATACAATGACAAGTGATAAGTTTTGTGAAGAGATACTTATAAATAGCACAGAACATTTAAAAGAAATTTTAGAAAAATTAAAAGGAGGAATTTAAAAATGGGATTAGATATGTTTTTATGGAAAATGAAAAAGCAACAAGGAAAAACTTTTAATGAAGTATTAGAATTAAAACGTAAATTTGATAATGAAGAAATAACAAAGGAGCAATTAAGACCTTATATCTTTCACACAAAACTTGAAAATATAAATTATGAATATGACAGTTTATTTAAAGAAGTTTATTATTGGAGAAAAGCCAATCAAATTCATAGTTGGTTCGTTAGAAATATACAAAATAATGATGACGATGGTGGAAGTTATAGAGTTACACAAAAAGATTTACAAATATTAATTGATACATTAAAAGACGTATATAATTCTTTATGTAATAAAGAAATGATAACAAAAAAAGTTCAAGATGGCTCAATAGAGTATGAAACAAAAGTATTCAAAGAAAAAGATTTAGAAATAGCAAAACAACTTTTACCAACGCAAGAAGGCTTTTTCTTCGGTAGTACACAATATGATGAATATTATTTTGAAGATATTAAAAAGACATTAAATGATTTACAAATAATTAATGAGTGTTTTGATTTTGAAAACAATTATTTAATATATGGAAGTTCTTGGTAAAATATTAATTGGAGGTAAGAATAATGGGAATAAGTTTTGATTTTGTAAAGGAATGTAGTAGAACATTAAAAAAAGAATTTAAAGGAATTGAGGCATTTTCTTATGGATATTGTTGTAATACTGATTATTATGCAATACATGAAGGAAAATATAAAAATGATAATGATTATGTAAATGCTAAAGTTTTTAAAGGTGGTTTAAATAACGATTTTCATAGAGGACAATGGGAACTTAAAAATAGTGTTTATTATAATTGGAAATTGACAAAATTTAATTTAGAAGATATAATAAATGTAATGAAAAAAGTTGCTGATAAATATGGATATATTGTAGAAAAGCCAAAAGATGAAACAGAATGTATAAAAGTTTATATAAAAAAAGAAAAGGAGAGTGAATAATTATGGGAACAAGAGGTTGTTATGGTTTTTATAAAGATGGGGTAACAAAAGCGACATATAATCATTTTGACAGTTATATAGGAGGTTTAGGAAAGGACATATTAGATTTTGTAGAAAACACTTCTATACCTATTATGAACAAAATTTTTGATAAAATAGAATTAGTAAGAGAAAATGATATTCCAACTATTGAACAAATAGAAAATTGTCAAGAATATACAGATTTAGACGTAAGTAATAAAAGTATAATGGACTTCTATTGCTTGTTAAGAAACGCACAGGGCGATTTAAACGCATATAAAACAGATTTAAAATATATGATAGACAGTAAAGAATTTTTAGGAAATAGTCTATTTTGTGAATATGCTTATATAATTAATTTGGATAAAAATGTATTAGAATTTTATAAGGGATTTAATAAAGTTCCTCAAAATAATAGATATTCAAAGTTTGCAGATGAAAAAGAAAAATATAAGGAATGTAAACTACTTGCTGAATATCCACTAACAGAAATTTATGAAGGAAAAATCACATTAGATAATATGGAAGAAGATTTAGAAAAATATAGAGAAGAAAATGATTAACTAAAGAGGACATATTCTAGTCCTCTTTTTTAAAATTTTTTTAAAAAAACTATTGACACATTTAAAAAAATGTGTTATAATATATATAGTTTGAAAAAAGGGAGTGAATGATATGGAAAATAAAATGAATGAAAAGAAATTAGTTGAAATTTTACAGGCAATATTAAAAAAGAGAAGATTTGAAAATATTGAAGAATTAAAAACTACAATAAAAAGGTATATGGAAATTAACCTAATAAATGTAGAAAATTATGATATAAGATTATCATATAAACCAGAATATGAAATGGGAGAATATCCAGAAGATACAGATTATGTACTAATTGGAAGTATTGAAGGAGAGAATGAAGTATTTGATTTTGACTTATATTATGCGAAAACAAGAGCAGAACAAATATATATAACTGAATTTATAATAGTATAATAGAACATAAAAAACTTATTTTATTTCTAAAAAGAAAGGAGGGAGATATTTTGAAAATTAGGGAAACTATAAATGAAATTAATAAATTCTTTTTGGAAAATAAAATAAATTCTAAACATATAAAAACAGATAGTTCGGCTTATCTATATACTTTACATTTTCTTATAAAAAATACTGTTCGCCCTAAAAAGTTGTTAAAACTTGAACAAGATATTTCCTTCCTTTTAGGAATAGAAAAAGTGAGGGTTACAATTTCAAGTTTAAGAGATAACACTTTAGCAATAGAAATTCCTAAGGAAAAACGTGGAATAGTAAAATTAAATAAGGCAATAGAAAGTGAAGATTTCATAAATAACAAAGGCGAATTAAAGTTTGTTTTAGGAGAAAATTTAAAGGGAGAATATATAGTTAAGGACTTAACTGAAATGACACACTTATTAATTGCAGGACAAACAGGAAGTGGAAAGTCGGTTTTTCTTAATACGATTATTAATTGTTTAATTCAAAATAAAAATTGTGATTTTATAATGGTAGATACAAAAAGAGTTGAATTATCTTTATATTCTAATTTACATTCTTTACTATTTCCAGTTTGCGATGACGTTGAAAAAACACTAACGGCATTAACTTGGGGAGTAAATGAAATGAATAAAAGATATGAAACATTTGAAGAAATTGGAGTAAAAGATTTAAAAGAATATAACAAGAAAACAAAACAAAATATGCACAGAATTGTTATTATAATAGATGAATTAGCAGATTTAATGATGCAGTCAAGTAAAGAAATAGAAACATTAATTTGTAGAATTGCACAACTTTCAAGGGCTTGTGGTATTCATTTAATTATAGCAACTCAAAGACCATCTAGGGAAGTTTTAACAGGACTTATAAAAGTAAATTTACCAACAAGGGTAGCGTTTAGTGTAAACTCTAAAATAAACAGTAGAATTATTTTAGATGAAAATGGGGCTGAACAACTTTTAGGAAAAGGAGATATGTTATATTTACAAGCAGGAAAAGAAAAAGAGAGAATACAAAGTGCTTCTATTTCTACAAAAGAAATAGAAGAAAATATAAAAAATGCAAATAAACATATTAAAAGAATAGTAAAAAAACAAGATATTCTTTTGGAAAGTGTTTTAAAATACTTGAAATTAAATAAGAAAAATGCTATAAATGGAACTGAATTACAAGAAGTTTTTAAAATTACAGAAAAACAGGCTAGTGATTTAATGAATAAATTAGAAAAACAGAAAATTGTAGGAAAGTTTAGGGTGTTTGCCCCACGTCAAGTTTTTTTAGATAAAATTAAAATTTAGGAGGTAAATATAAAATGGGATTAATAGATAGTACACAAAATATTAGTAAAGAAATACAAGTAATGGCAAACGTTACTCAAGAGAAGGAAAGTAAAAGCGACTTAAATGCAAGACTTGAAAGAGAGTTAGAGCAATATATTGGAAGTTATTTTGAACAAAGGGGAACTGTTGCAATATTTGATTTTTATAATTTAGAAAAAAGAGAAAAAGTAATTCAAGAACTTGGAACTTGTGATTATGAATATGTTAGGATTAATAAAATTTATGATAAAGTTTTAAGAAGAGTTGCAAAAATTTATGAAAATCATCAAAAATATTTGGATTGGAACGCACACCACTAAAAATAAGAATTGGAGGAATTTGTTATGGAAATATTTGCAATTTTATTTAAAAAAAATAAAACATATAATAAATTAATATTAGGAAAAATTGGAAAAGACAAAAATGGAACTGAAAGAATGGGTATTTATACATTAGAAGTAAACAATACCGTCAATTTACAATATTATTATAAATTATTAAAAGAAGGAGATTTTTCTAATACAAACTTTAAAATTATTGAAGAAGCTGATTTAGAAAAATTTTTAGAAAATAAAAAAGATAAGATTTTAAAAGCTATTTTTTCAAATAAAGATAGTAAAATAAAATTATTTTTAAAAAATCTATTGACACAATAGAAAATTTGTGATATAATGTATATAGTTTAAAGGAAGGGAGATAATATTATGGCAAAAGTGGAATGTACTGATAAATATAAAAGTTTTGGAAGTTGTGAAAGACTTGTAATTTTAAAAGATTGCGTAAATGAAGATACTATTTATGGAATTTTAAAAGTAAAACTTGATGAAACAACAGGAACTTATAGATTAGATGAAATTCAAAATAGAATTTATGAATTAAAAGAAGAAATAGGGGAAGAATATACCGTAGATGATGTTATGTCTATAATTTTAGATGAATTTGATAACATTGTAGAATATGACGATTGTTTGGAAGAAGATTTAGAGATTTAGTAGAGAATATATTTATATATTCTCTACTTGACATATTCTAAAAGATATGTTATTTTGAATATGAATTTTTTTTGATAAATTTTGTAAAAACTATTGACACTTTAGAAAAATTGTGTTATAATATAATTAAGTTGAAGGGAGATAAAGAAAATGCAGGAAAGATTTAGTTTAGTAGAACAGAACAAAGAAAAGAATTACAAGATATGGAAAATCTTTAATTTAGATACATTAACAACAAAATATGAAGTTGCTGAATATGATACAGGAAAAACTTTATATACAGGAACAGAAGAAGGTTGTAGAGATTTTATAAAAAAGAGAGAGGTATAAAATATGAGTATGCGAAGATTTAGAACATATCGTTTACAAAAACAATTAAAAAGAGGCTGTGAAGATTTTTATGTAAATATTTGGAAAATTCTTGAGGATTTGAAACCTTATGAAGTAAATTTAAGTAAATTATGTAAAGAATATAAAATAAAAATTCCTGATGAATTAAAAAATAACGCACTAATAGACATTAATACAGAATTAAGGTGTTTATTAGAAAATGAAGGAATTTTTAAGAAAGTAAAAACTGATAATACTTGTAATTATTGTGGAAGAATAGATAAAGACATTGCATTTACAACATATCTTAATAGAAAAGATGGTATGTATTATGTTGATTTGAGTGTGCATTATGGAGAAGATAGTAGGGGAAATTATAGCGACAGTGTTATATATAGGTTTGAATATGAAACAGAATTTTACGATTTTCTTTTAGAAAAAATGAGAATTGATTATGTGAACTACAAAGGAATACAATATAAAATAATAACTTGTGCATTAAGAGATACTGTTGAAGTATTCGGTGGAACTTTTGAGGACTTGGAAGTGTTAAATAATAGTGAAATTTATAAAGAAAATGTAAAAGATATGTTACAAGGATATATTAATAATAGGAATAAAAATATTGAAGTAGGAAAAATAATTGAAATCTACGATATGCAAGATAAAGAAAAAATGGATATAATAAATTTTGACAAACAATATAATAATATGACAAAATATAAAATTGACAAAATAGGAAGATATGACTTTATAGTTGCAAGTATTGATAATCCAACAATAAAAATTAGAATAAAGAAAAATGATTTATTTGAAATCAAGGAGGGATAATTATGGAAGAAAAGAAATTAAGTTATGAAAAAATGGAAGAAATGTTAGAAAATGAACTAAAAGAGGTTGACGCAAGAAAATTTTGGAAAACTTTGTTAATAGAACAAATAATTAATAATGATGAAACAGAGTATAACTTAACTGAAAGTGAATTAGACAATGCAGTAGAAAATTTAATGAATAATGATGTAATGTGGCAAGAAATAGACAATGCACTTGCCGAAGAACTTGAAAATTGTAGAAAATAGTGAGGTGTAATCTATGAGTAAATTTTACAAATGGAATAAAAGTGGAAGTAGAATGGTATTAGATACAAAATTAAAAACATTTAATACACAAACTGATTTAATAACTATTGGAAATGTAATAGCTGATACACAGTATTCTAATTATATTCGTCCTTATAATGAAATTGAATGTAATAATAAAATATATAATAAGGGAGAATTAAGAGATTATGACTTGCAATTCTTTACATTAAATGAAAAGGTTAGAAATTATGTTTTAAAACATACAGAAAATGAAAGTGGCATTTTATACCAATTCCATTTTTATAATGCAAGAAAAGAAAAAATAATTATTGGGTGGATTTTTGAACAAAATAAGCAATTTGATATGTTTATAAATTGTCCACATTGGTATATAAAATTTGAAAAATATGAAAGTGCTATGGATACTTGTTTAAATATTTTAAAAGAAAAGGAAGGTGTTTTATAATGAAGGCTAAAAGTAAAAAACTTTTAGCTTTTTTTTATAAAAACTATTGACTTCCTTAAAAAAATGTGATATAATATGTATAGGTTGAAAGGAGAGAGGGAATAATGAAAGAAAAAATAAAAGAGAATTGGTTTTTAATTGTTGTTAGTATTTTAGTTATATCATTAGGAATAGCTGGAATTTATTATAATATTCAAATATATCAAGTTAGTGAACAAATAAAATATGAAAAAGAAAAAAATTTATTTGAAATTTATAATGTAAATGATAAAGTTTATGAATTTAGAGATGAAAGTTGGTTTATTTGTAATAATACTGAAAATGAATATGTGTTCCAACCTGTTGAATTAGGGGATTGGGATTATGAAGTTAAAAACAGAGAAGAATTAAGTAAGATAATGGCAACGTACTTTATAAATAAATATAATATTGAAGAAGATAAGGCAATTCAAGAAATTAATAAAATATTAGAGGAGGTTGATATATAATGGATAATTTAGAAAATTTAAAAGAATTATTTATTCAAAATTTCAATATGGAAATGGTGGCAAGAGATTTAATTGATATGGTTGCACCAAAAAAATTGGAAAAATATATATATGAAAAATTTAAGAAAGAATTTAATGTTGAAGAACTTGAAAAATTGTTTGGAAATTTTATGGATAAAAAAGAAATTGAAGAAACATTTAAAAAAATGGGTGTTGGAAAAGATATATTTATAGTAGAATATGAAACATTGAAAAATGAAACAAAAAAAATTGCAGTAAAATCATATACTAAAAAAATGGCTATTGAAAAATTTGAAGATTATTGTACGGAAAATGAAATTGATGATATTGTAGATTGTTGGATTAAGGAGGACTAAAAAAAATGGAAATGGTTTATATAGATAAATTACAGGAAACCACTTTAAAATTAGTAGATAATATGATAAATGAAGGAAAAACTTTTGATGAAATCGTGGCTGAATTATGTAAACAACACTACTCTTTTATGGTAGAAAAGAAAAATGGTAGATACAATAAAAATCATTTATTGTTATATAAAATGAAATTAGACGGAAATAAAATTGTAAGTGAAGATTATAGTTTTGTGGATTTAGTACAAAAAAGAGGGAAAGTAACTTGGGAAACAATAAATTTACATTAATTTTCAAAAAACTATTGACACATTCCAAAATTTGTGCTATAATAGTATTAAGTTGAAAGGAGATAGGAAAATATGGAAAAGTTTAAAGGTTATAATGTAAAAGACTTGATGAAAATTGATATACAAGAAGTTGGAAATTATGAAGGTTATGAATTTAGTGAAGATGAACTTTTAGATTTTATGGAACAATTTTTAAAGGAATATGACCACTATTTGGTAGTTGCGTATAGTTCTAATTGGAGAGGACAAACAGGTTATAGATTTACAGATAATATAATAGATACAGTATATAGAAATTATGACGTAACACAAAATATAATTGGTGGCACTAATTCAAAAAAATCTTTATTAATAAAAGAATATCATCATGACGTACCTATGGGGCATGAAACTATAATAATTGGATTAACAGAAAAAGAATATGAAAAATTAGATTATTCTAGTTTTGAAGATATTATAGAATTTGCTGATACTAAAAGAGATAAAATAATAAGATTTTAGGAGGTGTTATTGTGAATAATTTATATAGAAGATATACAATGTTTGAAATTGCAACAGTATATAGTGATGAAAAAAACGAGGAATATGAACTTGATTATATATGTATTTTTAATAAAAATGGGGAAATTTTTACTACTAAAGCTTTTATTTGTGAAGATTTAGAAAACATAAAATTTGATGGAAAGATTTTATTAAAAAGAAAAACAGATTTTAATATAAAAGACAACTATGTAATAAAAGGAGAATTTGATAGGTACACTTTATATGTATATGAAGAAAACATAGACTGGAAATATTTAGGACTTGAAAAACGAGGAATGTATATTTTTAGAACTTATGAAATATGTGGCTATAAAACTGAACAATTTATAAAAAATTTGGGAGAGAAGTTATATACACTTGATAGTATAATTGAAGAGAATGCAAAAAAGATATTAGATAAAAATTCTCTTGTATATTTTAGCAAAGAAGAATTAAAAGAAATTTTAGATAAGATAGAAAAAGCAAACAATGAAGGGATAAAGGAACTTGAAAGAATTAAAAATTATGTTCCTAACGAAAATGATTTTAGGGGTTGAAAAATTCCTAAAAATCTTATATAATTTATACTAAAGAGGTGCAAAAAAATGGAAATTATTAACAACAAAGAGGATAGAATAAGACAAGCTATTTTAAATGGTAGCTCAAAAAGATTACAAGATTATTTTAAACAAAAAAATGATTTAGAAAATAATTTAATTAATTGTTATGAAAATAACTATAAATTTATGAATTTTAATTTGATTGTGAAATTGGAAGAAATACATGATATACATAATGTTGTTGAAAATTTATTGACAACAAGTAATTTCACAGTAGATAGCAAAATACCACTTGCTGAAATCATAAATGACTTGAATAAAACAAATGTTTGCTTGAGTTATTTCTACGAAACTGATAAATTTATATTGACTTTTAAAAACGAAGAACTTGCAAAAATTGAAGATATTGAACTTGATGAAACATTTAAGGACTTTATAGAGGATATAACACAAGGAAAATTAACGTCATTTTTAAAAAGTTGCTTGTATAAATATAATGTAGAAGATAAAAAGGAATTTTAGGAGGGAAAAATGGAAGAAATAGGAAATGTATTAGAGAAGTATTTAGAATGGGGAAAAAAGATAGATTTTTCAAGTTTTGAAAGTTATATAAACAGAAATTTAGTTGTAGATTTTAGAATAAAAGAATTTTATGATTTTAGTTATGTAAAGAATACTATTAATGAAAATGTGGCACTTGGAATTGAACATTTTTCAAGAGAAAACGGATTATTTATACCATTTTTTGAACAGTTGTTCGATTATGATGAAAATAAATTAAGTTTATATTTAGTTGGAAAATATAAAGATATAACCGTAAAATATGAAATTGGAAGAGTTTATTTGAATTTTAAAGATAGTAAGGTTAGAACAAAAAGGAAAATGCTTGATTTTCCAAAGTTTAAAATGAAAAAAATAGAAGATAAAAATGTAATTTTATTAACTGATTTTCTAAAATATATTATTAATAATTCTTTAGATAACAAGGTCTTGGAATTGGAAACAAATATTAAAAATCTTGATAACCTTAAAAAAGAATATAATTCAAGAAAATTAAAATATAAAAAAATGAAAATAAAATAAAAAAAACTATTGACTTTCCTTGAAATTTGTGATATAATGTTTATAGTTTGAAAGGAAAAAGTTATAAAGGAGGTAGATTAATAATGAGTATGAGAAAAAATCCAGTTTATGACAATGGTTTGGTTTTAAATTATGAAGAATTTGAAGAACTAATAAAAAAATATTATATTGGAGAAAATAAAAAGGAAATTTTAGATGAATTAGAATATGAAGATTTAACAGAAATAATGTATGAACTTTTTGATAAATTTTATTCTAATATTCAATTTAGTGGAGAACTTGACGGAATTGGTATGGATAGTGAAGATAAGTATTTTGAAGATGAGAAAGTTTTTATATTACCACTTTTAAAAGGCGACGCCCTATTCCAAAAATATGAAAATATAGAAGAAATTTATAATGAAATAAAAGAAGAATTTGAATATATGAACTTAAAGTTTGATTTAGATTTTGTCAAAAAACATATTGGTAAAGTTACAGGAACTTATTGGGGATAATTTTTATCCCCAATTTTTCAAAAAACTATTGACAAAATTAAAAAACTATGCTATAATATATATAGTTTGGAGGGAGAGTTATGAAAAAAGTAAAAGTTAAAGTAAATTTAGGAGATATACAAGATAAAATTTGGGGAGAAATCGTACAAGATTTTTCTATACAAGATTTAGAAAATGCAAAACAAGAATGGATTGAAAATCTTATAGAAATTGGGGCAAAGCAAGTAGGCGATGAGGCACTTTTAAATGATTTATGTAATTTTTTAAATAAGATTGAATTTGTGGAAAAAACAGAAAATACTACAATAAATATTGCACTTGGAAATTATAAGGAATTAGAACTAACTAGAGATGAACTTGATATTTTATATACAAACTATATATATAAAACTATTCCTGATAATTATTATAGGAAAAGAAATGTAAGTATTCCTGAAGGTTTAGAATTATATAAAAGTGAGTTCTCTATCTTGAATTTTATAGAAAAAATTGAAAATAGAGAAATTACAATATTAAAAGGGAATGATATTGAAGAATTAATGATAAAATACGCTTTTAAAGGTAAAGAAAAGGAAAGTTTGGTTAATGCAACTTATGATTATGATGATATACATGATATTTTAAAAGAATATAAAACAATTTTAGAAAATAAAGAAGTTGAAATTTTAAAAAGTAATGATGGAAAACATTTGTTTATAATGGAGTGTGATGAAAAATGGAAAAGATTTTAGAAGAAATTAAAAAGGTTGAAAGAGAAATAGAAATAAAGGAAATAGAATTAAGTCATTGTATTCCTTATGAGCAATATGATTATATAGAAACAAAAGTAAAAGAAGGGGAAATTATATCTCCTTTAGAATTAAGGAATTTTGCTAGGAGATATAGTACAGAAAAAGAACTTGACAAACTATACGAAAATCTTGAAAAATTAAAAGATGAATTTAGAGAAAAAAGAGAAGAGTTTTTTGATTATTTAAAAATATAAAAGTATAAATAATATTAAATATTTTTCAAAATACTATTGACAAATTGAAAAATTTGTGATATAATATGTATATAAGAGAAAATGGAAACTCTTATAGAACAAGTAGGGAACTACTTGTAACAATATATTTCCATATTTTCCATAATATAGATAAAAAAGGTGGTTAGATTTTCAATTAAGATTATCTATCCACTTTTTTATTTTGGTTTAAAATACCCCTAATTCGTTCGAGAATGACCGACAATGGATTTTTATATTAAAGTAATATAATTTGTTATCTAAAAAGTTTAATGGCTTATTTTTTTATTAAAAAATTGAAAAAAACTATTGACATATTTCAATTTTTATGTTATAATGTATATAGGTTGAAAGGAGAGATAATTATGGAAGAAATATTTGTTGTTATTTGTAGAAACAAAAATAGAGAAGATTGGACGACAGTAGGTGTTAGTCAAGAATGTTATAAAGACGTTGAAAAAGCTATTGAATTTTGTAGAGGTAGACTTAATAAAGAAGAATTAGAAAAACACGATAAATTAATTAAAAAAAATATGATACAATGGTATGAATTTGATAGTAAAGATTATGTTTATGAAATCAAGGTGTTATCTCTAAAATAACACCTTGAAAAAAATAAAAAATTTTTATAAAAACTATTGATATTTTTTAATTTTTGTGATATAATAGTTATAGGTTGAAAGGAGAGATATTTATGGAAAGAAAATATATGTGTATAAAAGATTTACAAAATGGAAATTTTGGAGTTGGCTATTCTATGACTGTTGAAGAATGGAGAGGACAAGCGATGGAGTGGGCTGAAAATGACGGAGATAGTGAAACCTATGAGGAACTTGAAAAATTGGATACAAGCGAAGTTTTAGATTATATTAGAGAAATTTGGGAATTAGAAATTGTTGAAAGTGATAATTTGGCTGAAAATATTTTATTTGAAATTAGCAATGTTATTGATGATTATTCAAGAGTATATATCAAGTTAGAAGATGAAAAAGAAAAAGAACGTATTAGAAACATTGTTAAAGGGCTTGAAGAAACAAGAGAAGTAATATACAATGAATTAAGAAAAATGGATAAAAAACAAGAAATTAAATAGAGGTGTTGAAAATGAATAAATTAAGTAATTTTTATGATATGTTAAGCGAATTGTATGATATAATTCCTGATGATGAAAAACATTTAAAAGAAATTAAGGCTTGTGAAACTCTTATGAATTATATAAATGAAGAATTAGAACAAGTCGCAAAGGCGTGGGCTATTCCTAAAAATGCGTTGGTAACTATGAAAAATAAAGAAAAAAATAATGGAGTTTTTGATATTGATTATTGTAAAAATGAAGTTGATAAAATATGGAATTATAGAAAAGCTATGTTTTCTACTTTAAAGTTTACAAAAGAAAATATTAGTTTTGTAGAAAAAACTCTTATAAAAGATTTACAAAAGTTTGCAATAGTTGACATAATTTTACATACTAGGAAAACAGAAGATTTTAATTATGGCTATATTGTAAATTTGGGGAATGACATTTGTTTGAGTTTTGAAATTACAATAGATGATAAGTTTAATGAAAACATTTGTTTGGGTGGAATGTTTGGAGATTATAAACTTGTTATTATTGATAAATTAGAGGAAAGATTAAGTTAGGAGGAATAAAAAATATGGAAAAAGAATTAACTGAAAAAGAAGTTGAAAAAATAGAAAAAAGAATTGAAGAATTACAAGATATGATAGATTATGAAGAAAAAAAATTAGAAGTTTGTGGTTATGGAACTAGTGATTTATTATATATTGAAGGACTAAAAGAAGAATTACAAGAACTTGAAAGTAAAATTTATGAATAAAGAGGTGTTGAGAATGGAATATATGGATTTTGAAGAAAAGGAACTTATAAATAGATACAATGAATACATTACATTTTAATATTTTTAATTTTTATAACTTTTTTTCTAAAAACTATTGACACATTTAAAAAATTATGATATAATAGTATTAAGTTAAGAGAAAGAAGGTAATTATATTATGGAAAAGATAACAAGAAAACAAGTGAATATGTATAAAAATATTATATGCGTTCCATATTGTGATTTGTGGTATTTATTATATTTTAGAAATAAAACAGGATATAATAGTGGTGTTTATGGTTGGAATTATGATTTTTACCATATTAATTTACACACTTGTATTGTTACAGGTTATAGACCATTTGGAAATATTAAAAATTATGATTTATGTGATGAATATAATGAAAAAGCTAAAAATATTATAGAAGATAGAACTATAAGTGATGAAGAAAAAAAAGAAAAAGTAGAAAATCTATTGGAAGAATTTATTGAAAAAATAACTGAATAATTGGGAGGTTTTAATGGTTAGTAAAGTTAAATTAATTACTGAATTTTCTACTAAAGATAATATAACTTTACATAACACTAAAGATATT
>ERZ1643246.3082-NODE-3082-length-14851-cov-4.380035_pt1 | contig 14851 bp, 10 predicted proteins | sample MGYA00579265_ERZ1643246 | MGnify/ENA primary metagenome ERZ1643246 (study PRJEB29033, sample SAMEA4952261) | chicken gut metagenome | biome: Broiler Chicken; feature: Gastrointestinal Tract; material: Caecum | place: Ireland | collected 2018 | study: Broiler... | reverse complement strand
GTGCCCTTCTTCTCCATCTCCGGTTCCGAATTTGTGGAGATGTTTGTGGGCATGGGAGCCGCAAAGGTCCGCGACCTGTTCAAGCAGGCCAATGAAAAGGCACCCTGTATCGTCTTTATCGATGAGATCGATACGATCGGAAAAAAACGTGACGGCGGAGGAATCTCCGGAAATGATGAGCGGGAGCAGACGCTGAACCAGCTGCTCTCTGAAATGGACGGATTTGACGGCCGGAAGGGCGTCATCATCCTGGCGGCTACCAACCGTCCGGATTCTCTGGACCCGGCGCTTCTGCGTCCCGGCCGTTTTGACAGGCGGGTGCCTGTGGAGCTTCCGGACATGAAGGGCCGTGAGGAGATCCTGAAGCTGCATGCAAAGAAGATCAAGATCAGCGATAATGTCGATTTCGGAGCGGTCGCCCGCATGGCGTCCGGAGCCAGCGGCGCGGAGCTGGCCAATATGATCAACGAGGCTGCTCTGCGGGCCGTCCGGGACGGGCGGAAATTTGTCTGCCAGGCGGATCTTGAGGAGAGCGTCGAGGTAGTGATCGCCGGATACCAGAAGAAGAACAAGATCCTGACAGACAAGGAGAAACTGATCGTCGCATACCATGAGACGGGGCATGCGCTGGTGGCTGCCATGCAGAGCCATTCTGCTCCCGTTACCAAGATTACGATTATTCCCAGGACCTCCGGTGCTCTGGGCTATACCATGCAGGTGGATGAGGATGACCACAATCTGATGAGCAGAGAAGAGCTGAACAACCGGATCGCCACCTTTACGGGCGGACGTGTGGCGGAGGACCTTGTATTCCATTCCGTTACCACAGGAGCTGCCAACGATATCGAGCAGGCGACGAAACTGGCCAGAGCCATGATCAGCCGCTTCGGCATGAGCGATGATTTTGGAATGGTGGCGTTTGAGACGGTCACCAATCAGTATCTGGGCGGTGATGTGGCACTGATGTGTTCGGAATCTACTTCTGCCAGAATCGATGCCATGGTTGTGGCCCTGGTGAAACAGGCCTACGGGAAAGCGGAGGAAATTATCCGCACCAATATGACGAAGCTGCATGAGCTGGCAAAATATCTGTATGAAAAAGAAACCATTACCGGGGAAGAATTTATGGAAATCCTCAACCGGAGACCGGAAGAACTGACGGCAACCAAATTAGAGAATGCGGAAACCGGGGAAGATCCGGCATAAAAGGAGGGAGGATGCTGTATGGAGGACAAGCTGTATGATCTGATGGACTGGGCGGAAATCGAGGCAGTGCAGTATTCAGAGGAAAAATATCCCAGAAAGATTCTGGGCCCCAGGGTACTTCCGGAGGGGATTCTGATCCAGTGCTATTTTCCGGAGGAAGAGAAGGTTTCGCTCAGAACGCTTTCCGACAGAAAACTGCACCCCATGACGGAGGAGGACAGCGGCTTTTTCGCCATACTTCTTCCCGGAAAAACGATACCGAAATATACGTTTGTCCTCGGCGGCAGGAAGGGAGGCAGGGAGATTTACGACCCGTACGCCTTTCCGGTGCAGATTACGGAAAAAGAGGAGGCGCGTTTCGCGGCGGGGATCTGCTACGACATCTATGAAAAGCTGGGGGCCCATCCGATGACCGTTGAGGGAGTGGAGGGCGTATATTTTGCCGTGTGGGCGCCCAATGCCCTGCGTGTCTCTGTGGTGGGAGATTTCAACCACTGGGATGGAAGGATCTGCCAGATGCACTGCCTGGACTCCGGGATCTTTGAACTGTTTATTCCGGGTCTGAAGGAGGGGACGCTCTATAAATACGAAATAAAATCGAAGGGCAGCCTGACGTATCTCAAGGCGGATCCATATGCCAACGCGGCGGAGGTGCGTCCGAATACGGCTTCTGTCGTGGCGGATCTTGGAAAGTATCCGTGGCAGGATCAGGAGTGGATGGAAAAGAGGGCGCAGGTCCAGAGCTATGAGGCTCCCATGTTCATTTATGAAGTTCACCTGGGATCCTGGAAAAAGCCGGAGGGCGGGGAAAGAGAATTTTATACCTACCGGGAGATTGCTCCCATGCTGGCCGGCTACGTAAAAGAAATGGGCTATACGCATATTGAGCTGATGCCGGTGATGGAGCATCCGCTGGATGAATCCTGGGGATACCAGGTGACGGGGTATTATGCGCCCACCAGCCGTTACGGCACGCCGGAAGACTTCATGTATTTTATGGACTATATGCACAGGGAGGGAATCGGTGTGATCCTGGACTGGGTACCTGCCCACTTTCCGAGAGATACCTTCGGACTGGCGGCTTTTGACGGAACCTGCCTGTATGAGCATCTGGATCCGCGGAAAGGTTCCCATCCCCACTGGGGAACTCTGATCTACAATTACGGCAGGCCGGAGGTAAGAAACTTCCTGATCGCGAATGCACTGTTCTGGGCAGATAAGTATCATGCCGACGGGATTCGGATGGACGCGGTGGCGTCCATGCTGTATCTGGATTATGGAAAACAGGACGGAGAGTGGGTGCCCAATATCTACGGAGGAAACGAGAATCTGGAAGCGATCGAGTTTTTGAAGCATCTGAATTCGATTTTTAAGAAAAAATACCCCTCGGCGCTGCTGATCGCGGAGGAATCCACCGCCTGGCCAAAGATCACCGGAGCTCTGGACGATGAGGGCCTGGGCTTTGATTATAAGTGGAATATGGGATGGATGAACGATTTCCTGAATTATATGCAGTTTGATCCCGTTTACCGGGGAGCACACCACGACGAGCTGACCTTCAGCATGATCTATAATTACAGTGAACGTTTCCTGCTGAGCTTTTCCCATGACGAGGTAGTGCACGGAAAAGGGACGCTGGTGTCCAAGATGCCCGGAGAGTATGAACAAAAGCTTGCCAACCTCCGCCTGGCTTTTGGGTATCAGACGGCGCATCCCGGAAAAAAGCTGATGTTTATGGGGCAGGAATTTGCACAGGATACGGAATTTGCGGAGAAAAAGGAACTGGACTGGCTGGCTCTGGAGTATCCGCAGCATGTGCAGATGAAAAATTATGTCAAAGATCTGCTCCATTTGTATCGCGCCTGTCCGGCTTTGTACCGGGAGGATTTCCGGGAATCCGGATTTGAGTGGATCAATTGCCTGGAATGGGAAAAAAATCTGCTGGTTTTTCTGAGAAAGACGGAGAAAAAACAGGATACGCTGCTGGTGATCTGCAATTTTTCCAATGTTGTCTATGAGGAGTATCAGACCGGTGTCCCCTACCCGGGAAAATATAAGGAGATTTTCAACAGCGACGCTGAGGCCTACGGCGGCAGCGGACACACCAATCCCCGGGTGAAGATGAGCCGGGAGGCGGAGTGTGATGAGAGAAAGCAGTCGATCAAGGTAAAGGTTCCGCCGCTGGGAATTTCCATTTTCCAATATTCCGAGGTGGTGGAAAAGCTGTCGAACAACCAGGCGGCAAGGAAAAAGAGGCGCCAGCATACGGGAAAAAGAGATCTGAAGAAGGAACTGCAGGAGAAAATTGAGAAAGAGGAGAAATAAAGCGGAATGATCACCTGGGCAGATGCGGAAAAATGGGTTCGGACCACGGGAGGAGCAGCGTTTAATTTTCTGGTGAAGCTGGCCATCTGCATTGTGGTATTCCTTGTGATCCGCAAGGTTTCCAGAAAATTCTGCCGCTGGCTCCGGGGAAAGATGGATCAGCTCCGGGTGGAGGCTTCCCTGAACAGCTTTGTGATTTCCCTTTTGTATTACGGGATTCTGATTCTGACGGTCATTACCATGATTGTACAGCTGGGCATTGTCTCCGAGGCATCGATTGCGGCCGGCATTGCTTCGGCCGGAGTAGCGATCTCTCTGGCGTTGAAGGGCGGCCTCTCCAACTTTGCCGGCGGTATCCTGATCCTGTTTTTAAAGCCCTTTAAGGCTGGAGATTATATTCTGGTTCCGGAGGAGAATGTGCAGGGAACCGTCAGGAAGATCGAAATGTACTACACGACGATTACAACGGTGGACAACCAGGTGGTGAAAATCCCCAACGCCCTGCTGACGGATAATACGATTACCAATGTGACATCCATGGATAAGCGGAAACTGGAGATCAAGGTGGGAGTTTCCTATGAGACAGATCTGAAAAAGGCAAAGGCGATCCTGAAAGAGCTGTTGGAGGAGGATCCGAGGATCGAGACGGAGGATTGCCAGGTATTTGTGGATTCCTTGGGGGACAGCGCCGTGGTCATTGGATTCCGGGCCTGGGTCAGAACGGAAGATTACTGGCCGGCTAAATGGGATATGAACGAGAAGATCAAAGAGCGCTTTGACAGGGAGGAGATCGAGATCCCCTATAATCAGCTGGATATCCATATCCGGGAAAAAAGTGAATAAGGAGATTTTGCCGGTATCAGTCAGGTTCGGGCAGAATTGCAGCAACGTACCATTCGCGCAGCGGCTGGTACGTTTTCTTTCGGTCATACAGGCAGGGACGCACCGGGCAAAAGGAATTGGTAACGTTTTCATAATTCTTGACAAGCGAATTTATAGATGGTAATGTAAAAAGAAAGGTCAGATAGAAGAAAATCCAAAGATGGAGGAACTATGGGGCAGAATACGGAGGACAATAACAAGATTTTTAAGATTACAGATATTGCAAAGATGGCCGGAGTATCCATTACAACCGTGTCCAGAGTGCTCAATGACAGTGATAAGGTCAGCAGAAAAACACGGAAAAAGGTGCTTCAGGTAATCCAGTCAGTTGATTATGTTCCCAATGAGATGGCCCGGGGACTGGTGACAAAGAGCAATAAAACAATCGGAATTTTGATACCGGATATTTTTAACGGTTATTATGCGGAACTGACTACGTATATTGAGCCGCTTCTGAGCGAGAAAGGGTATTCTCTGCAGCTGTGCATTACTAATTCAGAAGTGGATAAGATCGCTTATTATATCAACGATATGATTCGCAGAAGAGCGGCCGGAGTCATGATACTGAGCCAGAAAATAGAATCCGGGGAGCTGATTCAAAAAATGAGGAACAGTATGGCCGTGGTATCTGTGGAAGGGGATATTGACGGGGTGGATTGTGTTGGCGTCGAGAATAAAAAGGGTATTTACATGGCCGTTGAAAATTTAATTGAAAACGGACACAAAAAAATCGGATTTATCGGGTATGAATTTGAACATTGCCGTCTGAAAAAAAGAGTAGAAGGGTATCAGCAGGCGCTGGAAGATCACGGTCTGGAAGTCTGTGAAGACTATATCATTGACGAAGGGAAAAGAAAAGACAAAAATCCCGGATATTCAGGAATGTTAAAACTGCTTCAGCTGCCGGATCCGCCGACGGCTGTGCAGTGTATGAATGAATACTGTGCCCAGGGCGTTTATATGGCACTGATTGAGAGGGGGATCCGCATCCCGGAAGAAATGTCTGTCTCAGCATTTGACGGTCAGGAAAATACAAAGCTTCTGGTTCCGAGTTTGACGACGGCGGCGATTCCGCTGCGGGATCTGGCCCGTGAGGCAGTAGAATTATTGATACATAATATCCAACACGGAAATCCGCAGGTACTCCGATCGGTCACATTGCCGATTACTTTAAAAATTGGAAATTCCGTAAGGAAAATGGCTGATTAAACCGGAAAAATAGCTGACGGGAAAGATGAGGAATTGTGAATTTAGCCAAAAAATGGAAACGATTTCAAAAATATCTTGACAAAGCGACGGCGATATAGTAGTATGCTAATAAAGAAACGAAGAAACCATGATAAACATGCATATAATCTAGAAAAATAACTGTTAATTTATGGAAAAACCGGCAAAAAATCTTTCTAAGATTGTATGCAATTTTTTACAGTCTGTAATGAAAACGATTTCAATAATGATTCTAAATTGTTGATGCAAGGGTGTGGCAGAACAATTTATGAATAAAATCATTTATGTACAAGGAGGTATGAAAATGTTGAAGAAAAGAGTGGTGGCGCTGCTGATGGTCGGAACCATGCTGGCGGGGACGCTGGCTGGATGCGGCGGCGAAAAGGCGGACAGCAGCCAGGGAGGCGGAGCGGAGACAGTATCCGGGAGCGGTACGGACAGTGATTCTGCTGCTGTAAAAGGTGATTCCACATCCGATTCTTCGGAAAGCGCGGATAAAGCTTCCGGCGATTTGATTGCGGAGTATGCTTCTTATAAAACAGAAGAGGCGGCTGATTTTGTTTCCAGAGATACGTTTACTTTACAGGGAGAGGTGAGCAAACCCTATACCATCGCCTATGTTGCGGGAAATATGGCTTCTGCTTATTTTTATGCCGGTCCCACGGAAACACAGAAATACATAGAATCTCTGGGATGTGAATGCCTGATCTCAGACGCCAATGCCGATCTGGCCACCCAGGTAAACCAGATTGAAAATTTCATTACTCAGGGCGTGGACGGCATTATTATCAATGTGGTGGATCCGCCTTCAGGAGTCAGTGAGGCGCTTCAGAAAGCAGCGGAGGCGGGGATTCCCGTAGTGGCTGTAGACAGTATGCTGGATGATAATTTTGAGAATTATCTGGCGTTTGTGGGAAGCGATAACTATGCGTTAGGTCATTCCTGTGGCGTGGCGGCAGCGGAACATTTGATAGATCTGTACGGCGAGGTAACTGGGACCTGTGCGGTTATGGACGGCGTGGAAGGAAATGCTGTCGGTGAGTTGATTTATGAAGGATTCTGGGACGGGGTTGCCAGTGTGCAGGAAGACCACACACTGGAAGAGGTTTCACACCTGTACGGAGGCGCCTGGACAGAGGAAGCGGGCCTGCAGATGGCGGAAGATATGCTGGTGGCCAATGACCACATCGATATTATGTTTGCCATCAGCGATCCGTTCCTGATGGGAGCCCTGACAGCCTGCGAGCGTGCGGGAAGAGACGAAATGTTCATGTGTGGGCGTGACGGTGATAAGGCTGCGCTGAAAGCAATCAAGGATGGAACCATGGTTCAGTTTATCGCGGGACAGGACCCTGTCGGCATGGGAATGATCGCAACGGATCTGCTGCTGTCCTATCTGGAAAACGGAACGCTTCCGGAAGCCAGGATCCTGCGCCTGGCACCGATCGAGGCTAACAGAGATAACATTGACGAAGTATACGATCCGGATGCTGCATTCTGAGTACAGACTTTAATCATGGATAGAAAAACTGTCCGGTGAAAAGGATGGGCTGCCGCGGCTGCCGGCAGCCCATGTGTTATCTTAGAATGAAGGGAGATGCAGGGATGGAAACCATGCTGAGTTTGAGAGGCATCGAAAAATATTTTCATGCGGTTCACGCATTAAAAAAGATTGACCTGGATATATACGAGGAAGAGACGATGGCTCTGGTAGGAGAGAACGGAGCCGGAAAAAGTACGCTGGTAAAAATACTGACGGGTGCTCATAAAAAAGACGGAGGGACGATTACCCTGAACGGAAAAGAAATAGAAATATCTTCCCCGATACATGCCAAAAAACTGGGGATTTATCAGGCGTATCAGAGAGCGGAATACGTCCCGGAATTAACAGTGGCTGAAAACATCTTTCTGGGAGAACCCGACTATACATCCAGGGGATTTGTTTCTTACAAAAAAATGTACCGGGAAGCACAGCGGGCATTGGAAGAATACGGACTTTCTATTGATGCGAGGACCAGGATGAAAAGTCTGAGCGTAGCCCAGTGTCAGTTGGTTACAATTGTGAAAATGCTGCGGCAGAAACCACGAATGGTGATTTTGGATGAGCCTACAGCAGTTCTTTCCGATAATGAAGTGGATATTCTGTTTCAGATGATCCGGAAAATCCAGGAAGAAAAGATCACCATTATCTATATTTCGCACAGATTGGAAGAAATTTTTAAGATTGCAGACAGAATTGCCGTGATGAGAGACGGCTGCATGATTACAGTTCTGGAAAATAAAAATCTGACGCAGGAAGATCTGGTCAGTCATATGCTGGGAAGAAAATTGGAAACCATGTTTCCGCCGAAACTGAAGGGACCATTTACGGAAGAAGAAATGAGAGTGGAGAATTTTACGAACGAAAATCTTCACAATATTTCTTTTTCTGTACACAAAGGAGAAATTTTGGGGATCGTCGGTCTGGTGGGATCGAAACGGACGGAATTAGCCAGGGCGATCTACGGAATAGATAAATTAAAAGAGGGACAGTTATTTATTGAGGGGGAGAAAAAAACGATCCATTCCCCGTATGATGCGATCAAGAACGGGATATTTCTTGCCCCCGAGGACAGAAAAGGCGAAGGGATCGTACCGGAGAGATCCATCAAGGAAAATATTACCTACAGTGATATGAATCGATTTTTCCGGCTGGGTATGGTCCGAGGGACGGAGGAAAAAGCTTACGCGGAAAACCTGAAGCAGCAGATACGGATCAAGGCCCCGTCGATTGACACGCTCTGCCGGCAGCTGAGCGGAGGAAATCAGCAGAAGGTTGTGGTGGCCAAGGCTTTGACTGCTAACCCCAAAATCCTGATTTTTGACGAGCCGACACAGGGGATCGACGTGGGCGCCAAGGCTGAAATTTACGAGCTGATCCATGAGATGGCAGAGCAGGGAACCGCGGTGATTGTTATTTCCTCCGAGATGGAAGAAGCCATCGGGATTTCCAACAGACTGCTGGTTATGCGGGAGGGGCGGATTTCCGGACTGCTCTCCGCGGAGGAAATGACCAGCGAAAATACCATACGATTAATGTACAGGAGTGAAGAATCATGATGAAAAAGAAAGACAACACAGCAGCTTATGGAACCCTGAAACAGTCCATGACAAGCCAGCTGATCCCGCTGCTGGTACTGGTTTTATTAATCATAGTTTCAAGCATCGCGTCTCCGGTGTTCCTAACAGCGGCAAATTTTGAAAATCTGCTGCTGCAGATGGCGGTGACCATGATCATTGCCTGCGGTATGTTTACGATTCTGCTGACCGGGGGCATCGACTTATCCGTAGGATCGATCGTGGCTGTTTCCGGCGTTATGGTCGCTACCTGGATTGAGACCATGAACTGGATTCCGGCTGCGGTTCTGGCAGTTCTGGTGGGACTGGGACTGGGTACGGTTAATGGACTTTTAGTCTCTAAATTAAAAATCGCTCCGTTTATTACAACTCTGGGTATGATGTATTTTGCCAGAGGCCTTGCGTACTGGTTTACCAACGCGAAAACGATCCTGTGGACCAGCTTTGAGGGAACATCCGGCTTCAAGACGATGGGAGGCGGCCGTATTTTTGGCTTTCTGCCGATCCCCGCACTGATCTGGATCATTGTGTACGTGGTTACAATTATCCTGGTGAAATATTCGAAGTTCGGGCGCGTCTGCTATGCCATCGGAGGCAATGAGGAGGCGGCCAGACTCAGCGGGATCAAAACCGGTTTTTATAAAATCCTCCCCTACGCCTTTACCGGACTTTTGGCAGGACTGGGCGGCGTGGTGCTCACAGCGAGACTTGGCGTGGGTGCGCCGGCCAACGGAGATGGCCAGGAGATGGATTGTATCACTGCGGTTGTAGTGGGCGGCACCTCCCTGTCGGGCGGATCTGGAAATGTGCTGGGAATTTTGATCGGTACATTTATTCTGTCCATCATTAATAATATTCTGAATCTCTGCAATGTGCCGGCATATCCGCAGCAGATGCTGAAAGGAATTATCATTGTGGCGGCCGTAATTCTCTCGACATTCAGAGAAAAGAAGGCAGCGTAAAGGAGGAATGAGGGATGAAGACAATGAAGGCGGCTGTATTATACGGGAAAAAGGATATCCGCATAGAGGAGATAGAGAAACCTTCCGCAGGTCCCGGAGAGGTGCTTATCCAGGTGAAGGCTGTGGGAATCTGCGGATCCGATATCCATTACTATGAAGAATTCCGCATGGGCACAGCCTATGAGATGACAGAACCTCAGATTCTTGGACATGAGCCCAGCGGTCTCGTGGTAGAAATCGGGGAGGGTGTGCAGGGAATCCGTGTGGGAGACCGGGTGGCGGTGGAACCCGGGGAAACCTGCGGACATTGCCGTCACTGCAAATCCGGACATTACAATCTCTGCCGGGATGTGAGATTTCTGGCTACGCCGGGAAATAAAGGGGCCTTTGCCGAATATCTGGTGATGGGGGCTGATATGGTATTCAAAATCCCGGATGATATGTCCTATGAGGTGGCGAGCCTGTCGGAGCCCCTTTCTGTGGGAATCCACGCCTGCCAGCTGGCCAAGGTGAAGCCGGGAGAGAGACTGCTGGTGCTGGGCGGCGGACCGATCGGTATTATGGCGGTGGCAGCGGCTCTGGCTTTTGGCGTTACAGATATCACTCTGGGAGATATTCAGGAAAACAGGCTGCAGTTTGCCAGAGGACACTGCCGCGTAAGCAGGACGGTGAATACCGGAAAACTGGATGCGGCGCAGATCGTTGCAGAATATACAGAAGGAGAAGGGTTTGATTGTGTGATCGAGACTTCCGGAGCTCCTGCTGCTGATTATATGAGTGTGGATCTGGTACGGAAGGGCGGCAGGGTCTCGCTGGTGGGGATTCCGAAGGAGGAGGCAGTGCCGTTCCATATTTTTGATATCATTGATAAGGAAGTAACATTAAATGGCGTATTCCGCTATGCCAACAGCTATCCGCTGGCGGTAAAAATTCTGGAATCCCGGGTGATTGATTTTGATGCGGTAATTACCAGGTGTTTTGCTCTGAAGGATACAGCGGAGGCAATGGAGTATGCGCTGACACAGAAAAGTCAATCGATTAAAACGGTTATTGTAAATACGGAGGAGGGCTGACCATGAAAGCGATTCTTGTAAAAGAAAAAGAGGTTCTGGAGATTCGGGAGGTACCGAAGCCGGAACCGGGACCGGACGAAGTGCTGATCCGTGTAAAGGCAGCCGGACTCTGCGGTTCGGACTTCCATATTTATCACGGAACGTATCCGGCCAGATATCCTCTGATCCAGGGACACGAATTTTCGGGAGTGATCGAGGCGGTAGGGACGGCCGTAACGGAGTGGCAGCCGGGGCAAAGAGTCACGGCAGATCCCAATATCTACTGCCATCACTGCTATTACTGCCTGAAAGATCAGGAAAACATGTGCGAGAACGCGGAGGCTTCCGGTGTCACCCGCAACGGAGCGTTTGCAGAATATGTAACTGTACCGGCCGGCCAGCTGTACGAGCTGCCGGATTCTGTAAGCTTTGAAGAAGGAGCGCTGATCGAGCCGCTGGCCTGCGCTCTGTACGGAATCAAACGTTTAAATCCTCCCTTCGGAAGCCGGGCGATTATCTACGGAGCCGGCCCCATGGGGCTTCTGCTGCTGAAAGCGCTGAAAACAGGAGGAACCAGCCGTCTGGCGGTAGTAGATATCAGTGAGCAGTGCCTGGAACGCGCGCGGCAGATGGGAGCTTCCGATACCTTTCATTCAGCGGAGGAGGCCCGGGAAAAATATCCCCGCGGGTTTGATGTGGTGGTAGATGCCACGGGCAATCCCCAGGTGATCGAGGCGATGTTTTCCACTGCCGCCAAAAAAGCAAAAATCCTGCAGTTTGGCTGCGCGGACAGTACCGCGGCGGTTACGATCCACCCGTATCAGATTTATGACAATGACTGGGAGTATCTGGGAACCAGAACGGCTGTCTATACGTACGGACAGGCCATTGATATGATCTCCGGCGGGAAGATTTCTGTCCGGGATATCATCAGTGAGTGCGTTTCCATGGAAACACTGGCAGAGTATCTGGAACATGGAAAACCCGCCGGATCCATGAAGATTGTACTGCAGCCTTAAAAGCGGGAGTGATGGTATGGAGAAGAAGTATTTTCTGTCCCTGGATCTGGGGACACAGGGCGCCAAGGCGGCGGTGCTGGATTTTAATGGACGGGTAGCGGCCTGCAGTTTCTCGGAAAATATTTTTACTGAGAGGGACAGCGGAGAAATTACCATGGAGGCAGAGGAACTCCGGCGGGTTGTTATAGAATCTACCAGAGCGGTTTTGGCCCAAGGAGCAGTAAAGGCGGAAGAAATTGCTGCGGTGGGCGTCGTAGGGATGATGGCAGGCATTATCGGCCTGGGAGAGAACTGGGAGGCGGTAACTCCCTATGATTCCGGATTGGATAAGCGGTGCGAGGAGGCTATCCGGGAAATGCAGAAGATAGGGGAGGAGCAGGTTTTCCGCCTCTGCGGCAGTCCGATTATTGTCGCGCAGGGAGCAAAAATGTATTGGTGGAAGACACGGCATCCGGAAATCTTTTCCAGAGTCCGGAAGTTTGTACCGGCCTCCACGTATATCTGCGGCTGTATGGCGGGCCTGCGTACGGACGAAGCCTATATAGATTACACCCATATCCACCTGACCTGCATGGCAGATGTGAAGAATAACCGGTGGTCCAAGGAGCTTCTGGAGCTTTTCGATTTTCCGGAAGAAAAGCTGCCGAGAATTGTGGCGCCTTACGACATGATAGGAAGTGTCACAAGAGAGTGGGCGGAGATAACCGGGCTGCAGGAAGGAACGCCGGTAGCCGCCGGATGCGGCGATACGGCGGCTTCCAGTCTTCGAGCCGGATTGGTGCAGAAAAATATGGTTCTGGATATTGCCGGGACCGCCTCCGTAATCACTGCCTGCGTAGATGAATACAAGCCGGACGCGGAGAAAAAGATTCTTCTTTATCCGCGCTCGATCATACCGGGGCTGTGGACACCCTTTGGTTTTGTGCTGGGCGGAGAAACCATGAGCTGGTATTTCGACCAGATCAATTATGATAGAGGGTATTCTTTTGGAAAACTGGCGGGAGAAACGGCGGATGTAGAAAATGACAATTTGTTTTTTCTCCCGTATTTTGCCGGACGGATCTGTCCCAGTGATGCGGGCTTTTCCGGCCATTGGATCGGTTTGAAGTTTTATCACAACCGGGGCCATATGTTCCGGTCGATCATGGAATCCATCGCATATGAATACCGGTTTTATCTGGACCGGATCCGGGAACTTTTTCCGGAAATCGAGATCCGTGAGGTGCTTACCAGCGCGGGAGGAGCGCGTTCCGGGGAATTTACCCAGATTAAGGCGGATGTGCTGGAACTGCCGTTTGTAACCCTGGAACAAAAGGATACCTCGCATAAAGCGGCGGCCATAATTGCGGGATACGGTGTCGGGATTTACAGAGATATGAGTGAAACAGCCCTGAAGATGAGCAGACAGTATTATGGCGGCCGGATCCTGCCGTCTGAAAAAAAAGCAGATCATTACGGGGTACAGTATCAAAAGTACCAGAAAATTGTAAAGTATATGAGCGGACTGCATGAGCAGTGTTCTGTGTGAAGAAAGGAGCGGAAGGATGACAGGAAAAGAACGGGTTCTGCGGGCCATCGATCATCAGGAAACAGACAGGGTTCCCATAGATCTGGGAGGCATGGCCTGCTCTCTGCTGGACGGAGTATATTTTAAATTGAAAGACTATCTGGGATTTCGGGAGGATATTCAGCCATTCCGGGAGGGAAGCAACAGCTGCTACTATGACGAACGGATTCTTGATTATTTCGATATTGATATCCGGAGAATTTTTGTAAAGACAACCGGAAAATTTCCGATCCACAATCCGGACGGCACCTTTCAGAATGAGTGGGGAATCCTCCAGAGACAGGGACAGTTTGGCGTGGAGTTTGTAAAAAATCCTCTGGAAAACGCGGAAATTGGAGAACTGGACAGCTACCCCTGGCCCAAGGCCGGGGAACTGATCGATCTTACGGGCATGAGGGAAAGAGCGAAAGCACTGCACGAAGAAAATAAATATGCGGTTTCCCTCCGCGCTCCCATGAACGGAATCTTTGAGATCTCCTGCTGGCTGCGGGGGATGCAGAATTTTCTGGTAGATATGCTTTCTGAGGAGGCATTCGCCCATGCACTGGCCGAAAAAGTGCTGGAAGTGCAGCTGGACTGGTACGGGTATGTGCTGGATGAGATCGGAGAGTATGTGGATATTGTGGAAACGGGGGATGATTACGGAACGCAGAATTCCCTGATGCTCTCTCCGGAATGTCTGGAAGAATTTATCCTCTCCAGAAGGAAACGGCTCAATGATATGATCCGGGAAAAGGCTCCGCGTGCAAAAATTTTTCTTCACAGCTGCGGGTCTATCAAACGCTGTATTCCCGCGCTGGCCGCCTGCGGCGTAGATATTTTAAATCCGGTCCAGACAGCGGCGGCTGACATGGATCCGTTCGTTTTGAAAAAAGAATTCGGCAGCCGGATCTGTTTTCATGGCGGCATAGATACGCAGAGGGCGCTGAGGGGGAGCGTGCAGGAGGTAAAGGATGAGGTAAAGAAAATGCTGGATGCCCTGTATCATGACGGGGGATATATCCTCACCAGCTGCAATCACATCCAGAATGATATTCCCGTGGAAAATATTATCGCTATGTTCGAGGCGGCAAAAGAATACAGCGCCCGGTGACGGAGCGGAAAGGAAAGGGGAGGCGCCATGAAATGTATCGCCATAGATTTCGGGGGCACCACGATTAAAATGGCCCTGCTCTGTGAAGGACAGATCGTGCGGAAAAAGAGCCTTCCGGCCTGTTCGGAAAACGGGCTTGGTCCGAGGCTTTCGGACACCCGGGAAGCTGTGCGGGAGCTTCTGCGGGGAATGGACATCAGGGACATTTCCGGGATCGGCATCGCCATGCCGGGAATCGTTGATCCGGTGAAAAAACGGGTGCTGGGGCTTTATAAAAAATATGAAGACAGCAAAAACATAGATCTGGAAGCCTGGTGCCTGGAATCCTTCGGGCTTCCCATGTACCTGGAGATGGATTCCAAGCTTGCCCTGGCCGGCGAACTGCATTACGGCTGCGGAAA
>ERZ1643246.3080-NODE-3080-length-14855-cov-6.457635_pt1 | contig 14855 bp, 17 predicted proteins | sample MGYA00579265_ERZ1643246 | MGnify/ENA primary metagenome ERZ1643246 (study PRJEB29033, sample SAMEA4952261) | chicken gut metagenome | biome: Broiler Chicken; feature: Gastrointestinal Tract; material: Caecum | place: Ireland | collected 2018 | study: Broiler... | reverse complement strand
TGAAAATTGTGGTGATCGGCGGCGGCGCGGCCGGGCTTATGGCGGCGTGGGTGGCAGCAAATGAAGGGGCGGAGGTTATCCTGCTCGAAAAAAATTCTAAATGCGGCAAAAAGATCTACATAACCGGAAAGGGCAGATGCAACGTAACAAACGACTGCGGAGCAGATGAATATCTCGCCCATGTCGTGCACGGAGGAAAGTTTCTTACGGGTGCCATATGGTCGTTTCCGCCTAGCGCCCTTATGGATCATCTTGAAAGAGGCGGGCTCAGATTAAAGACCGAGCGGGGCAACCGCGTGTTTCCCGTTTCCGATAAGGCAAGCGATGTTACGCGCTGCCTTGAAAATTATTGCAAAAATGCAGGTGTGGATATCAGACTGGATAGTGAAGTTACAAAATTAGATATTTTGAATAGTACTATGCGTGGAATAATAATTAAAAACGGCGAGATTTTTTGCGACCGCGTGATTGTCTGCACAGGCGGAAACAGCTACCCTTCGACCGGTTCCTGCGGCGACGGGTACAGATTTGCCGGGGAAGCGGGCCATACGGTGGTGCCGCCCGTGCCTTCGCTGTGCGGCGTTAACCTTAAAGGCGGGTATTTTAAGCCGATGCAGGGGCTTTCGCTTAAAAACGTGGGGTTGAAGATTTATGTCGGCGGAAGGCAGGTCAGGGAGTTGTTCGGCGAGATGCAGTTTACTCATTTCGGGGCGTCGGGTCCGCTCATTCTTACTGCCTCCGCGCTCATAAACAGGTGCGAACCTTCCTCGGTGAAGCTTGTGCTCGACTTCAAGCCTGCGCTGGACGACGAAAAGCTCGAAGCGAGGCTGTTGCGTGATTTCGACGAGTATAAGAATAAAGATATTTCAAACTGCCTTAAGAACATGCTGCCGTCGTCCGCGGTCGGACCGCTGCTTGAAAGGTGCGGCATCGGGCCTGCAAAAAAGGTCAATTCGGTCACCCGTGCAGAGCGGGCGGCGCTGTTGACAAATCTTAAAAACTTTGATATTCTGTTCTCGTCGCTGCGCGGCTTTGAAGAGGCCGTTGTCACAAGCGGCGGCGTCAGCCTTAAAGAGGTGAATCCCAAAACAATGGAGAGCAGGCTCGTTAAAGGGCTTTACTTCTGCGGCGAAGTGCTCGACTGTGACGCCTTTACCGGCGGGTTCAACCTGCAGATCGCATTTTCCACCGGCTATGCGGCAGGCAGGGCCGCCGCGCGGGGCTGAAGTCTGAAAGGAGGTAATTTTGATGAAGGCTATACGCGGTGCCGTTACGGTTGCCGCCGATACCCCGGAAGAGATCCGCGGAGCGGTGGACAGCCTGCTTTCGGAAATCAGGAAAAGAAATAAAATAAATGTTGAAGATATTGTGTGTATCATGCTCTCGAGCACGGGCGACATAACTTCACTCTATCCCGCAAAGGCGGCAAGGGAGTGCGGTTTTGTCTGCCCGCTGTTCTCATCGCTCGAACCTCCGATAAAGGGCTCGCTGCCGCTGTGCATAAGGGTAATGGTGCTTGCCGAGACGGACATTGCCGTACCCGTGTATCTGCGCGGCGCGGTCCGAGCGGCTGGTGATAGCGCTCGACGGGCCGGCGGGCAGCGGCAAGTCGACCGCCGCGCGCAACCTGGCAAGGGAGCTCGACATACTCTGCCTCGATACGGGCGCCATGTACCGTGCCTGTGCGCTTGCGTGCAGGGAAGCCGGCGTCGCCGTCTCTGACGGAGATGCTGTGTGTGCTCTGATAGGGAAGACGGACCTCAGGGTGGAGTACCGTGACGGCAGGCAGGTGACCATGCTCGGCGACAGGGATGTTTCGGAGGAGATCCGCAGTCCCGGTATGTCGCAGCTGGCTTCCGAAGTGTCTGCGCTCGCCTGCGTGAGGAGCGCCATGGTGGCAATGCAGCGAAGGATAGCTTCCGAGATGTCGTGTGTGCTCGACGGCAGGGACATAGGCACCAACGTGCTGCCCGACGCGCGGTATAAATTTTTCGTTACTGCCTCGGACGAGGTGCGGGCAAGGCGCAGGCTCGAAGAGGACAGGGCGAAGGGATACGATGTAAGGTATGAAGATGTTTTGCGTGACATACGCGAACGAGACAGGCGCGACAGCGAGCGTGCGATAGCGCCGCTGAAATGCGCGGAAGACGCGGTCGTGGTGGATACCTCCGATATGTCGCCCGAAGAGGTCGTTCAGTTCATAAGGAACAAGATACAGGAAAAGATATGAACGAGGAAGAAAAGAAGGAAAGCGAGCTGAAAAAGGCACAGAAAAAGCAGGCGCGCGCAGACAGGGCTTTTGTCCGCTGGTTTGCGTTCCTGCGCTTCGTGGTCAAAATAATAAGGGTCTTCATGCCCTTCAAAAGACACGACGACTGCAAGGAGTACGGTGAAGGGCCGTATATCTTTCTGTGCAATCACTACGCCATGATCGACGTGATGTATCCGTGCGTGGCAATGAAAAAACCGATATACTTTCTTGCCAAGCGCGATCTGTGGGAAAACGGATTTCTTAAATGGTTCTGCGACAAGTGCAGATGCATTCCCGTCGACCGCGACGGCTCCGCCGGGGACGTAAAGGCGGTCATTCATGCCATGAAGTGCCTTAAACGCGGCGACAATATACTTATTTATCCGGAGGGAACGCGCAACAAGTCGGACGAACCGTTGCTGCCGTTCAAGGGCGGATTTGCGGCGATATCAATAAAGACGCGCACCCCTATAGTGCCGATAGTGCAGTCACGCAAGCCTGCGCTATTCAGAAAATCGCACGTCATATACGGCAAGCCTGTAGAGTTTCCCGAATACTATGGAAAAAAGCTTACGGAAGAGAACATTGCCGAGTGTGAGGAGCGCGTCCGCAACATAATGCTCGAGATGAAGCAAAGAGCCGTCGCTTACGGCAAAAAAGGCGGGAAATGAACATAAAGGTCGCAAAGAGCAGCGGTTTCTGCAGCGGTGTGCGCCGCGCCGTAGACGCGGCGATGAATGCAGGGCGCGGCACGTATGTGTTGGGCGAGCTTATCCACAACCCCGACGTCATAGCGGAAATCGAAAAAAGAGGCGTAGTCCGGGCGGAAAGCCTTTCCGACGTGCCGGACGGCGGCACGGTTATATTCCGTTCGCACGGAGTGCCGGAAAGTTTTTACGGCGAAGCGGAGGCGCGCGGCATAAAAGTCATCGACTGCACATGCAGCTTTGTCAGGCGCACGCAAAAGATAGTCGGCAGCCAGTATGCGGCGGGCAGACTGATAGTTATCGCCGGCGAACCGACTCACCCCGAGGTGGTCGGTCTGCAGGGTTGGTGCAAAAACAGCGCAGTTGTGATAAATTCGCCTGAGCTTGCCTTCGGACTCCCCGAAGACAGAGAGCTGTGCGTGGTTGCGCAGACCACCTTTTCGGTTGAAAAATTTGAAAAAATAATAGAAAATATAAAAAAACAGCGTGAAAAAACAGTTGCCGTTTTCAAAACAATTTGTTATACTACTATAGGACGTCAAATGGAAGCCGAAGAGCTTGCCGCAGAATGTGACGCGGTGCTTGTCGTGGGCGGACTGAACAGCAGCAACACCAACAAGCTGTTCGAGGTCGCTTCGAAGAGGTGCGCCAACGTTTTCAGGCTGGCAAACTCACGGGATTTCGACTATGGACGTCTGAAAAATTTTTTAAGTGTAGGTATCGTTTCAGGGGCATCAACCCCGGATGCCCAAACCCGGGAGGTTCTTTTTAAGATGGAAGAAGTCAGCACAGAAGTTAAGGCAACGGAAGCTGCCGAAGAAGAAAAAGTCGTAACCGAAGCGGCTGCGGAAGTGCCCGCAGAAGTGCCCGCCGAGGAGAAAACTGTTTCCGAAGAGGCAAAGCAGGAAGAGGTAAAGGAAGAGCAGCTTTCCAACCCCATGGATGCCGTTGTCGATAAGATAGACAGAGAGTCTAAGTTCAAGAAAGGCCAGATGGTAAAGGCCACCATATCCGAAGCTACGGAAGACGGGCTCAAGATACTTTTGCCTTTCTCAAAGTCGGAGATAATGCTCTCCAAGGACGAGCTTGACTGCGAGGACTACAATGCGGCAGATTATGCCGACAAGGTCGGCGAACAGATCGACCTGCTCGTTGTGGAACTCAAACCTTCTTTGAAACTTTCCCAGAAGATGATAAAGCTCCTCGAGCAGGAGGAATCCATGCTCGCGGATATAGAGGCAGGCAAGGAATTCACCGTCGTATGCACAGGTTGCAACAAGGGCGGCCTTGTGGGCACCCTCGGCACCTATCAGGTGTTCGTGCCCGCCAAGGAGATCCGTCCCGGCTATGTTAAGGATCTTACCAAGTACGAGGGCAAGACGTTAAGGCTGCGCCTCATCGAGATAAAGAAGGACGGCAGGAGGAAGGAGATAATCGCCTCCCAGCGCGTGATCCTTCAGGAAGAGCGCGATGCCCGCGAAGCCGCAAAGGCTGCAAAGGAAGAGGAGTTCTTTGCTAACATCCACAAGGACGACATTGTTGAAGGCAAGGTTGAAAGAGTGACCAATTTCGGCGCGTTTGTTTCTGTGAACGGTTTCGACTGTCTCGCGCACATCTCCGACCTTTCCTGGACGCCAGTTTCGGCAGTTACCGACGTGCTCGAGATCGGTAAGACATATAAGTTCCTTGTTCTCAAAGTGGACAAAGAGAACAAAAAGGTCTCCATAGGCTACAAGCAACTCCAGCGTCAGCCTTGGGAGCTTGCTGCGGAAAAGTATGCGGTGGGCGACGTGATCCACGGTAAGGTAGTAAGGATCGTGCCTTTCGGTGCTTTCGTAGAAGTTGAAAAGGGCATCGACGGCCTCGTTCACGTATCGCAGATAAGCAACGAAAGGATCGAAACTCCCGCAAGCGTTCTCAATGTCGGCGACGAGGTCGATGCGAAGATCATGGGTCTCGATCCCGAGGCAAAGAGAATGAACCTCTCCATAAAGGCCCTGCTTCCCGAAGCTGAACGCAAGCCCCGCGCACCTCGCGAGGACGGCGAAGAGAGGCCCAGAAGGCAGCGCGCTCCCAGAAGGGATGATGGCGAGATCAGCAACTGGAGCGAGGGAACTTCCGTTTCCACTTCGCTTGCAGATATTCTTGCCAATGCCGAAAAGAACAGATAAGCAAAAAAACGGGCTCCGCCGGGCGGTGTCCGTTTTTATTTTTGCAGGTCTGCCAGTAACATTCAATCACCGTAAAATTAGGATATTTATCCACTGCAAATTCAGCGGGCGCGCCACAAAGGCGCGCCCGCTGAATTTATATTAAAACTTTTAAGAAATGCATCGCAAATGCCGCGGCCGGCAAACAGGTGCGCGGGCCGCTCGCACTCGGCATTGAGCGGTTCAGGTTTTACCGCTTTTATCTTTATAGGGTTCGGGATTGTCCGTCCTGCCGAGCAGGTAGTCGACGCTGGTGCCGTAAAAATCTGCAAGTTTTATCAGTATAGACGTCGGGATGTCGTTCTCGCCCGTCTCGTATTTGGAATAGCCCGTCTGCGACATGCTGAGTATACTTGCAACCTGTGTCTGATTCATGTCCCTGTCTTCGCGCAGGTCGCGTATTCGTTTATACATAAATTTACTGCTTTCTTATCCCGTCTGTTTACTACAATTTATCTCTATCACAATTTTTGAAAAGTCTTAAGTTTTAATCTGTTTCAGATTAAAACTTATTTGATGCAGAAGATTCCGCCAATATGCGGATGTATGCAAACTTTACATGTTTTATAATTATATTTGCCCGCGGCGCGGTTTAGAGCAGTTTGTGGAAGGTTATAAGATATATGTAACATTTACGGAGGTCTGTTCATGAAAAGAGAAGGCAACATAAAAATTTCCAGCGAAAACATGATGCCCATCATAAAGAAGTGGCTTTATTCCGACAAAGACATATTTTTAAGGGAGATAGTCGCCAACGGCATCGACGCGATAACAAAGTTCAGAAAACTCGCCGATATGGGCGAGGCGCAGGAGGACGGCGGCGAGTACTGCGTAAAGATAGCCGTAGACAAAGACGCCGGCACGCTTACCGTAGAGGACAACGGTATAGGCATGACGGCGGACGAGGTGGAGAACTACATAACCCAGATAGCCTTTTCTGGTGCTTCCGACTTTCTTGCCAAGTACGAAAAGGCGGGCGGCGACGGCATAATCGGTCACTTCGGCCTCGGTTTCTATTCGGCTTACATGGTCTCCGACGACGTTGAGATATTCACCAAGTCTTACAGGGACGAGCCGGCGGTGCACTGGGAATCGGACGGCAACTCCGCATACACGATAGAGGAGTGCGAAAAGGAGGGCCGCGGCACAAGGATAGTGATGCACATCTCTGCAGAGGAGAAGGAATTCCTTGACGAGAGCGTGATACGCACGCTCATCCGCAAGTATTGTTCTTTCATGCCCTACAACATCTATCTTTCGTATAAGGGCGACGGCAAGGATAAGCCCCTCAACGACACTCATCCGCTCTATATAAAGAACCCCAAGGACTGCACGGACGAGGAATATAAAAAGTTCTACACCGACACGTTCATGGATTTCAACGAGCCGCTGTTCTGGGTGCATCTGAATATGGATTACCCGTTCAGGCTGAAGGGCATACTCTATTTTCCCAAAACGCGCAACAAGCTCGAGCTCGAGCGCGGCACGGTAAAGCTCTACTGTAACCAGGTGTTCATCGCCGACAACATCAAGGAAGTCATTCCCGAATTCCTGATGCTGCTTAACGGCGTGATAGATTGCCCCGATATACCCCTCAACGTCTCGCGCAGCTTTTTGCAGAACGACAGGCAGGTGCAGAAGATCTCCGAGCATATCACGAAGAAGGTCGCCGACAAACTCACGGCGCTGTTCAAAAACGACAGGGCAAAGTACGAGGAGTGCTGGGCGGACATCGCAAACTTCATCAAGTTCGGTTGCATAAAAGACGGCAAGTTCTACGACAGGGTAAAGGACATCATAATCTATAAGGACCTCGACGGCAAGTACCGCAGCCTTGAAGAGTTCCTCGGAAAGGAAAAAAGCGCCCCCGCCGACGGAGAAGACAAAGGGACGGAAGAAAAAAAGGAAGACGGCAAAGACGAGAAACCGGCCCCCGAGACTATATATTACGTCTCCGACGAGCTCCGCCAGGCACAGTATATAAAGATGTTCCGCGACGCGGGGCTGAACGCGATGGTTTGCGACAACAGCTACATCGATCCCCACTTCATCACCTTCCTTGAATATAAGGCTCCCGACAAGTTGAAGTTTGCCCGCATCGACGCTGCAGTCGACGGCGCACTCAAAGAAGGCGAAGGCGAGGACGACAGCGTGATAAGGGATATCTTCAAAGAGGCCGTCGGCGACGACAAACTTACGATAAAGACCGAGCGGTTGAAGAATGCCGCCGTGCCGGCCGTGATAAACGTCGACGAAATCATGCGTCGCTATTCGGAGATGGGGCAGATGTACGGCATGTCCGAGGGCGAGCTTGCAAAGACGCTTGTCGTAAATCTTGCCAACCCCGTAGTCGCCTCGCTCAAAGATGCGGATGCCGAAAAGCAGAAGTTTGCGGCATACCAGATCTACCTGCTGGCGCTGCTCTCCTATAAAAAGCTGGGCACGGACGAGATGAACAAGCTGATTGAAAACGACCTTGCCATGCTCGGAAATTATATAAAATAAACAGATCGTGCCGGCAGGCACAGCCCGCTTGCCGGAAGGCGCGCCGCAGAAGTTCTCTGCGGCGCGCCTTTTACATGTTTCGCAATGAACGGCTTCGGCCGTTCTTTTTTTGCGTCCGCCTTCATAGATTATTGATATGAAGTTGTCCTTCCTCCCGCCCGTCATTCTTTCGGCAGTGAGAAATCTGAATATCAACCTCCTCACCGAGCTGCGGCTGCGCAGCGGAAGGGCGGTGATGGCGGGATACGGAGGAGAGTACGGATACCTTCATCCCTGCGGGGTAAGCGGGCTGCGGACGGGCGCTGTGATATGCCCGGACGTCGCTTCCATACTAAATGCCGCGATGGACGGCTGCGTATACAGTTTCAGCGAACAGCTCAAAGAGGGCTTCATAACGGCAGAGGGCGGCGTAAGGATAGGCGTGGCGGGCGAATACGTCTCGGAAAACGGCAGAATAAAGACCATAGCCCGTCCGACCTCGCTCAACGTGCGCATACCTCACGACGTGAACGGTTGTTCGGAAGGGATATTTTCGTACATGCGGACATGCGGCTGCCTGAGCATGCTGCTCTTTTCCAGGCCCGGAGGGGGCAAGACGACTATGCTGCGCGACCTGGTGCGGCACATTTCGGGGGAGTTCGGATACAACGTGCTGGTGCTGGACGTGCGCGACGAGATCGCCGCGGGATACGATCTCGGCGATACCGCAGATGTGGTGCGCAGCTGCGATAAGCTCAGCGCGGCGGAGAGCGCCATAAGGGCAATGAAGCCCGACGTCATCGTTACGGACGAGCTCTACGGCGAGGGGGACATCGCGGCCGTGAAGTTTGCGCGCGACTGCGGGATAGACGTCATAGCTTCCAGCCACGTCTGCGACAGGGTGCGCCTTGCGGCGCTGCCGTTCGACCGCTATGCCGAACTGTGCGGAGTGGGGCGCGGATCGGTGATCTATGATAAAAATTTTGATATTGTTTGCGATAATCGGCCTGACGACCTCGATAGGCGTGATGCTCTCCGGGGAAAAGAAGAAGAGGGCGGCGGTATTCGGCGAACTGTATGAATACAATGAGCAGTTGCTGCTGAACCTCAAATTCGGCAGAGAGGACATGAAGGAACTTGCAAAGCCCTTCCGCTTCGTGTCGGACGTGCTGGAGGGCAAGCAGGTGCTCGCGGGCGAAGACGGCGAATTCATTGCGGCGTATGTCCACAACCTCGGCGCGACGGACGCACTCTCGCAGATCGATTACCTCAATGAGCGCAAGGCTTATTTGCGCAAGCACAGGGACGAAAGTCTTGCAGATTACAAAAAATATCGTTCGCTGTACGTACGGGTGTTCTTCATGCTCGGCGTGCTGACGGCAGTTCTTCTTGCGTGATGGATATCAGCATAATATTCAAAATAGCCGCTGTGGGCATAATAGTCACCATAATCTGTCAGGTACTCAAAAAGTCTGACCGTGACGATATAGCCACGATAGTCAGCCTTGTGGGTGTGATAATAGTGCTCACTGCAGTCATAGGCATGATCTCCGACCTGTTTGCACAGGTGCGCGAATTGTTCAATCTGTTCTGATGGTAGTAGCAAAACTCTGCGTCACGGCAGGCGTAACGGCCGTTTGCGCGCTCGTACTTAAATCGCATAAATCCGAACTGGTGCCGCTGTGCATAACGGCGGGCGGCGTACTCATGCTGCTGATCGCGCTCGATTACCTGACGGAGAGCATAGAGTTGATAAAACAGTTTTCACAGGCGGCGGGCATAGATACTTCGCTGGTGCGCACGATATTCAAGATAGTTGGTATCGGATACGTGATAGAGCTCACGGCGTCGTCCGTGAAGGATCTCGGGTTCGAGAGCATCTCCGACAAGCTGGTGCTGTGCGGCAGGATAATAATATTTCTCGTCTCGGTGCCCGTACTCAAAACGCTCTACGACGTGATAGTTTCGCTGATAGGTCTGGCATGAAGGGGAAGTCAAAGTGGCGCGTTGCAGCGCTCGCCGCAACGGCGGCGGTTCTGGTACTTATGTTTTTTGCATTCGTCCCCGCCGTCGTGGCGCAGGCCGCAGAGGAGCAGTCTGGCGAAGAGCAGCTATCGCAGAATATAGAGGAGGTGCTCGAGGGACTCGATCTCTCGGCGCTGCAGAAGTACCTTGACGAACATTCCGAAAGTTATCTGTTCAACTTCGGCGACAATGCGGGCGAGATAGTCAGGTATCTGATAAACGGCAATGCCGGCGTGGATTACGGCGGCTACATAAACGAGCTGCTGTCGGTAGTGTTTTCCGACGTCATAGGACTTCTTCCCGCCTTTGCCGAGGCGGTGGCGGTGGGCCTGCTGTGTACGGTGTTTGCCGGCGCTGACGGAATGCTCGGCAAATCGACTTCGCGCGTGGTCAAGCTCGCCTGCTATTCGCTCATCATAGCGATAATCTCTGCTGCGTTTGCGGGGGTCGCGGGAGAATGTATATCGTGCGTGACTTCGCTGCAACGGCAGATGGAGATGATCACGCCCGTCCTTGTCACGCTCACCGTGCTGACGGGCGGTACGGGCTCGGCGGCCGTGTATCAGCCCTCCGCAGTCTTCCTGTCGGACGGCGCCGTGCAGATAATAAGCGGCTTTATCTTTCCTGCGGCTATCGCGGCGGCTGTGCTCAATTTCATGTCCAAGATAAACCCGCAGATCTCGTTCACGGGTATGGCAAAACTTGTCAAGAGCATAATGAAGTGGGTGCTCGGCATTACTGTCACCGTGTTCAGCGTGTTCCTCACCGTGCAGAGCGCGGCGTCGTCGCTGTTCGACGGCGTGCTGTTCAAGGTAATAAAGTACACTCTCGGCAATTCTGTGCCCATCGTTGGCGGCTTTATCTCGGGCGGGTTCGATCTTCTGACCGCGGCGGGGCTGCTGATAAAAAATTCAGTGGGGCTGATCGGCATAATCCTGCTGATAGGGCAGATAGCGGGTCCGCTCGTGCTGCTCGTCGCCTTTTCGCTGCTGTTGAAACTTGCAGGCGCCGTTATGCAGGCCGCGGGCGACAAGGGGCTGTATTCGCTGTTTTCCGACCTCTCTTCCGACGCAGAGTACTTTGTGGCGGGGTTGCTCACCGTCTCGTTCATGTATGCGCTCACGATCATGCTGGTAATAAATTCGGCGGGCACCTTCATATGACGGCATATCTTATAACGGCCTGCGGCGCGGTGTTCCTCTCGGTGATAGTGTCGTTCGTCATTCCGCAGGGTAAGCTCAACGGAACAATAACATTCGTCATGCGCATGATCTGCATAGCCATTCTCGTACTTCCGCTCACAAAGCTGTTTGTGGTCGGCGGGCAGGAACAGGAGGAACTTGTGGATTACGGGTATGTGTGCGAAGTGTATTCGCGCACCCAGAGCGATGCTCTCGCCCGCGAGCTTGAGGAGCGGTTCGGCGCGGAAACCGAGTGCGATGTGGTTATATCCTATGACGGAAGCGACTTTTTTGTTGAGAGCGTGACGGTAGGAATTACGGGAAATTACGACAGTTTATCTCATGAAATTTACGAATATTTGCGGGAAGCGGACTATATAAATATAACTGTATATGAAAGCGGCTGAATGGTTCAGACAGCGCAGAAAACTGATAATCGTTATCGCGCTGATAATACTGCTCGTTGCGGCGGTGATACTGTTTTTCGGCGGAAAGGACGACAGCCCTGCGACGGCTGCAAAGTCGCAGACGGAGATAAGACTTACCGCGCTGCTTGAAAGGATAAACGGTATAGGCGAAACGGAAGTTATGGTGAACGAGACCGACGGCGGCGTGACGGGCGTTGTCGTCGTGTGCGAGGGCGCCGACAGCATTCTCGTAAGAAACGACATATTGAACGCCGTGGCAACGGCGCTTGATATAGACAGAAGCATTATAGCAATCTATTCAATGTAAGGAGTTCATCTATGACAAAGAAAAAGAAGATCATCGTTATGTCTTCCCTCGTGTTCCTGCTTGCGCTCACAGCTGTGCTGAACGTGTTGCTGGCAAGGAACGGCGCGGCAGCCGGCGAAGATACGGTAACCACCGCAAATTACTTCGCCACCTATCGCTCGGAGCGCACCACGGCGCGCAGCGAAGAACTTCTGCAGCTCGACAGCATTATCGCCCTCTACGACGAGACCAGCGAAGAGTATGCGGAGGCAGTCGCCATGAAGATGGATATCGTTACGGCAATGGAGCAGGAGCTTCAGCTTGAAACGATGATAAAATCGCTCGGCTTTTCCGACGCCGTAGTATCCATCGGCACCGAGAGCGAAAACGTCAACGTGTTCATCAACTCGGGCGAGCTGGATATGGATACGGCGCTCTCGATCTACGATATGCTGCGCAACGAAGCGGATATCGCGGCCGGAAACATAACAATTATGCCCGTTTATTCGGAAATTTGACGTAACCCTGTTGCAAAATGCCTGCCGTTGTGCTATAATTATCGTACAGGAGATAAGATATGGCACATTTAAGGCATGATTCCTCTTCTACGCAGAAGGGTAAAATTTCATACGATGCGGGCATTGTTGACGGTATAGTTGCACTTGCGATAAAAGAAGTCGACGGTGTTACTCTGCTCAACACGAAAAACAACGGCGTCAGGCTTGCATTTGAAAAGAACGGCATTGTCGCCGACATAAGCGTAAAGGTGGATTACGGCTATAACGTGGCGTCGCTCGCATTCCGCATACAGCAGTCCATCAAACACAATGTGGAATCGATGACGAAGTATAAGGTCGACAAGATTAACGTGCATATTCAGGATGTTGATTTTCCTGATAACTTAACTTAAATTTTGCAATTATTCCCTTTGTCGCGCTTTGCAGAGGGAATATTTTGCTTTACGGAAAGGACATGAGGACCAAAGCAAGAGAAACTCTTTTCAAGATAATTTTTTCTTCGCAGTTCGTGAAACCGGTCGACGGCAACTTCCGCGCGGGGATGTACAGGGCCGGCGAACTTAACGAGGACGATGTGGCCTATTGCGACAGGCTGCTTGCACTGATTGCGGAACACTCCGACGACATATCAGCCGTTATAGACGGAAAGTCGCGCGCGTTTCCGGAGGCGCGGCTCTTCCCTGCGGACAGGAGCGCGCTCATCATTGCTATCGCGGAAATACTTTACATGGACGACGTGCCCGACAAGGTGGCGGCCAACGAGGCGGCAAACATAGTCTCGCGCTATTCATCGGAAAAGTCGGCGGCATTCGTAAGCGGCATACTGGCTTCGGTGATAGCCGACAAGCAGGGCCGCGCATGAGGAGGAAAAAGTGTACAAGCTCATAGACGGTAAAAAACTTTCGCAGCAGCTGCGCGAAGACATCAGGGCCAAAGTGGAAAAATTCAAAGAGGAGAGCGGCAGGGAGATAGGACTTGCGGTCGTGCTCGTCGGAGAAGATCCCGCCTCGCAGGTATACGTGCGCAACAAGATAAAGGCGTGCGAGCAGGTGGGCATAAAGTCGTATGCCTATTACCTCGACGCGTCCACGACGCAGGGCAGGGTGGAGGAGCTCATCCGCAGCCTTGCGGTAGACGGCAAGATAAACGGCATACTCGTGCAGCTTCCGCTGCCTGAGGGGCTCGACAGCAAAAAAATTCTGGAGCTTATCCCCTTTTCCAAGGACGTCGACGGTTTTTCGGCGGAAAATACGGGAAAGCTGAGCATGAACGAGCCGTGCCTTGTTGCGTGTACGCCAAACGGCGTTATGAAGATGTTCGAAAGCGAGGGGATAGACCTCTGCGGCAAAAATGCGGTCGTCATCGGGCGCTCCAACATAGTCGGAAAGCCGATGGCGATGCTGCTGACCAACGCGAATGCCACAGTTACGCTCTGTCACAGCAAAACGGCGGATCTCAAACGCAAGTGTCTTGAAGCCGATATAATCGTCGCCGCGATAGGAAAGCCCAAATTCGTGACTGCCGATATGGTGAAAGAGGGCGCGGTGGTGATAGACGTGGGCATGGACCGCGACGAAAACGGCAAATTGTGCGGCGACGTCGATTTTGAAAAGGTTAAGGATAAGTGCTCCTATATCACTCCCGTTCCGGGCGGCGTTGGCCCCATGACGATAACGATGCTGATGTACAATACATATATCGCTGCAACGAGGAGCTGACCTTAGTCTGTATGTACTCTTTCAAAGAAAAATACAGTGAATATCTTTCGCTGTTCGAAAAACGGCTGGATGAATTTTTTGCGCGGCTGAAGTGCAAGCCGCAGGTGCTTGACGACAGCCTGAAATATACGCTTGAAAGCGGAGGGAAACGCATACGCGCAGTGCTCACGCTCGCCGTTGCAGATATGCTCGGCGTAAAGACGGAGGACGTTGCGGATCTCGCGCTGGCGATAGAACTTATACACGCATATTCGCTGATCCACGACGACCTGCCGGAGATGGATAACGACGATTTCCGCAGGGGCCGTCCCTCCAACCACAAGGTGTTCGGCGTAGGCAACGCACTGCTTGCCGGCGACGGACTGCTAAACACGGCTTACGCCGTCCTATTCGAAAAGTGCAAGGAGGACAAGCTGTACGTCGACGCCGCGGCTTTTATCTGCGGTTGTGCGGGCGTGCACGGTATGATAGCGGGGCAATCTGCCGACCTCATGTGTGCCGAAAAAGGCATAAAGGACGAGGAGATGCTCGACTTTATCGTGAGCAACAAGACGGGCAAACTCATATCGGCTGCGGCTGCGTCGCCGGCCGTGATAGCCGGCGGCAAATATTTCCTCGAACTGAGGCAGTTCGGCGAAGATCTCGGCAAGCTGTTCCAGCTTACGGACGACGTACTTGACGAAGAGGGCAGCCTTGCCACCCTCGGCAAGTCTGCGGGCAAGGACAGGTCGGAAAACAAGCTGACATACGTCACGTTTTACGGCATAGATCAGTGCCGCGTATATGCTGACATAATCTGTTCCAAGTGCCTGGGGATCCTCGAGGGCATAGAAGGCGAAACCGCCTTTCTCGGCGACCTTGTCAACCATGTGCGCTACCGGGAAGGCTGAAATAATTTCATTTGACATTTTAATGCGATTGTGCTAATATAATAATCGTAGTATTGAGTGGCGCAGTATTCTAGTCAGTCGATGCAGACGTGAAGGCGGGGGTAAAAGACCGTCGCAGGGCATATCTATGAAGTTTCTGGTATCTGCTTGCTTTGCC
>ERZ1643246.3078-NODE-3078-length-14869-cov-13.986499_pt1 | contig 14869 bp, 10 predicted proteins | sample MGYA00579265_ERZ1643246 | MGnify/ENA primary metagenome ERZ1643246 (study PRJEB29033, sample SAMEA4952261) | chicken gut metagenome | biome: Broiler Chicken; feature: Gastrointestinal Tract; material: Caecum | place: Ireland | collected 2018 | study: Broiler... | reverse complement strand
CGCTCTATCCAGTTGAGCTAACGGTGCATATTTCGTTTACAGCCTATTTATTATATAAAATACGCTTGCCTTTGTCAAACTGTTTTTTGTGCCTTTGTCTATTTTTTAACCAAAAATTTGAACGGCGGGGGACGCCGCTTATCGGTACGCCCAAACAATGCCCTTTGTATGCTTTCGGAGTGTTCTGTCAGTGTTCGTTTTGCTCCCGTTCGCCGTGAATGGCTGCCTGGCTTGCGGCAGAGCAATCCGTGCTTTCGCTTTTGTTATGCGGCGGTTGCTCTTTTTTATAAGCGCACGCCGTGCAACCGTAGCAATGCCCGCTGCAATCGGAGCATTTTCCCTTATTTTTAATTTTTCGGCGCACAATATAAACTACTGCCAGCACGGCGCAGATTGCTATTATGCACGATAGTAATATGGTCAGCCACATAAGCGCCTCCCAAGCGCCTTAATATCGTGTTAGTCGCGGCATACTGCCGCTCCAATTCATATTTTGCAGGCCGACGCGCCGCAAAATGCGGCGCGTCGGCCGTCTTACTATCAAAATACCGTTGATTGCGGCATATTGCCGCACCAATCTGAAAAAAGCGCTCTCACTGCAATCAGATTATAAGCAGGCCTACCTGATAAACTATCAGCGTTATCACCCACGCAACGACGAGCTGGAACAGCGCGGTGAAGCCCGTCCACAGCCAGCTCTTCGACTCCTTGCGTATGGTGGCAAGCGCCGCTGCGCAGGGTATGTACAAAAGGCAGAATACCATCAGGCACACGGCGTTGAGCGGGCCGAATCCTATCGCCTCCAAAGCGGCGGCAAATCCCGCGGTGTCGGCGCTGGCGTTGGCTATTCCGAACAGTACCGCACAGCTCGAAACAACTACTTCCTTTGCCGAAATGCCCGCAATCAGCGCCACAACAATCTGCCAGAAACCCAGCCCCACGGGCGCGAATACGGGGCTTAAAAATCTTCCCACGTACGCCGCAAAGCTGCCTTCGCCGCCCTCGCCCACAAAGCCCGTCGGGCCGAAGTACAAAAGCGCCCATATAATCAGCGTGGCAATAAAAATGGTTGTGCCCGCCTTCACGAGGTAGTCCTTTACTTTCTCCCAGACGTAAATGCCCACCGTGCGCGCGTCGGGCAGTTTGTATTCAGGCAGTTCAATCAGAAGGTAGTTGACTTCGCGGTTTCTCTTCCTGTCTATAAGGTGCATTACGGCAGTGACGCCTATCGCCACGAGTATGCCGAGTATGTACATTGAAAACGCCGCGATGAAGGCGTACTGCGCGAAGAACATTTCGGCGAACAGTACGTATATGGTGAGGCGCGCGCTGCAACTCATAAAGGGAGTGACCAGCATCACCTTGAATCGGTCGCGCCTGCTCTCCAACGCGCGCGAAGCCATTATCGCGGGCACCGTGCAACCGAAGCCGAGCAGCATAGGTATGAACGCCTTGCCCGAAAGCCCCAGCCTGCTCATAACGCCCTCCATAACGTAGGCAACCCTTGCCATATAGCCGCTGTCTTCGAGGAAGGCGAGCGCGAGGAATAGTATGAATATGTTGGGCAGGAAGGTGATAATCGTGCCCACGCCGCCTATTATGCCGTCTACGAGCAGAGAGATTATAATCTCGCTTGCATCGGCCGATTCCAGGCCGCCCTGCACGGCGTCTGAAAGGGCGCCTATGCCCATTTCCAGAAGGCTCTTAATAAGGTCGCCGACGAAGAAGGTTAAAAAGAACACCACGGCCATTATGCCAAGGAATATGGGTATCCCCCATATTTTGTGCGTGAACGCGCGGTCAATCTTGTCGGTCAGCTTGTCCTGGCGCTGTTTGTGCACCATAACTTCGTCGATGATTTCGTTTATGAAGTCGTACTTTTCGTTGATTATGCGCGATTCATAGTTGCCCGCAAGCTCTTCGGGCAGTTCAAGCGGATACTTTTCGCAAATTTCCTTGTCGTTTTCAAGTATCTTTATTGCGTGCCAGCGCACGTTTTTAAGTTCGGGATATTTTTCAACCAGCAGCGTGCTCACGCCGTCGATTTTGTCCTCTATCTCGTCGGAGTAAACCATAGTATACTCCGCGTGGTGGTCGTGCGCGTGGTGCGAAACTTCCTTGTGTTCGTGAATTAGTTTGTCTGGCCCCTTGCTGTCCTTGTGGTGAATGGCCGCGTGGAGCAGTATGTCGAGTCCGTTGCGCTTGCGCGCCGATACGGGAATTACGGGCACGCCCAGCATTTCGGGCAGGCGGTGCAGGTCGATTTCCATTCCGCGCTTCAACACTATGTCCATCATATTCAGCGCAAGAACCACGGGTTTGCCCAGTTCCAGCAGTTGCAGGGTGAGGTAAAGGCTGCGCTCCAAAGCCGAAGCGTCGGCCACGTTAATCACCACGTCAACTTCGCCGCTTAAAATAAAGTTGCGCGAAACGGTCTCTTCCATCGTGTAGGATGTAAGGGAGTAGGTGCCGGGCAGGTCCACAAGCCTTATTTTCTGGCCGTGGTCTTTTATGGCGCCTTCAACCTTTTCCACGGTAACGCCCGGCCAGTTGGCCACTTTAAGGTTTGCGCCCGTGTAGGCGTTAAAAAGTGTGGTCTTGCCGCAGTTTGGGTTGCCTATAAAGCCTATGGTCATCGTGTAATCTTCCGGCTTTTTGCTCTCTGCCTCGCCGGACGAACAGCAGCTTCTTCGCTTAAACAGTTTCATCCGGTTCCACCTCGATGTTCTTCGTTATGTTGTAACCAAGGGCGAAGCGCGTGCCGCGCAGCTTTATGATGAGTATGCCCTTGCCCTTGCGGTTCAGAACGGTGACGGGCGCCTTGTCTGTCATTCCCAGCGCTTCAAGCCGCCTCTCAGTCTCGAACGGAAGGTTGATTTTTTCCACGGTGTAGTTTCCGCCTACCCGCGCTTCGCATAAGTACATTTTCTTTTCTCCGAAACAATACGTAAAGCAAACGGATAAAAACCTGCGGCAGTATTTTGTGCTTTAAGCGCCGCCTGGTTTGTCCGCATACATATTATAGTGTGCCGTCCGCTTCAAGTCAAATTTATTTGGGCGGCATTTTATGGGGAATGGGGAGCAAGCGCGGCGCCCGCGCTTGTGCCGCGCGGGCGCCGCTGATTCAGCTATAATATAAATTAAGGAAACGCGCACGCGCAGGAGATTGCGGAGGCAAGGGGAGGGGTAAAGTTTTGCCGCTTACAGGTTTTTATTCCGCGCGGCGCAAAGTTATGCGTTAAAATGCACAAAATACGATAAAGCGCGCAAATGAGTAAAATTTTTACGAAAAAGGCCTTTGGACATAATTATTCGCAAAAGTGCATAAAACGCCGTGCAAAAGCAAAAAACAAAGGCTATTTCTGCAAGTTTATTCAGGCTTAAAATTTATTTATAGCAAACTTAATAATAATTTATGCGCGAACTTGAATTAGTTTGCAAAAAATTTATTGACAAATTTGTAAAAAGTATGTAAACTTTATGCTTGTAAAGTGAATTCGGCAAGCACGTGCAGGCATTTTGAACGAAAAAAGCGAAAGATGTCGGCTCTGGTGCCGTTTTGCATTTTATAAGGGGTGTTTTTAAACGCTTCATCGGAAAAACAGAAACTAATGGCGCCGGCTGTGTGCGGCGCTGAAAAAATTGGAGGTTTAACATGAGCAAAATCAAAAAGCTTGCCGCGATAGCTCTTTCTGCCTGCATGCTTGGTAGTGTCGGCTTTATCGCAGCTTGCGGTGACGGCGACGGGACTATTCCCGATGCCAACCTTAAACAGGGCACATACCGTACGTACACTTCCGTTATGCCCAGCAACTGGAACTATCTTTCTTATGCTGACAATAACGATACGCAGATAATGAGCTATATCAATAGTAATTTCTACGAGTACGACTATGCGTTTGACGAGTCAAAGGGAGGTAAGTTCAACGACGACGGCACCGTTAACGCGGATGCCATAATATCCGGCGCTTTTGACGTTAAATACTCGGCTGCCACGAAACTCGAAGATGTTACCGAAGAGATGGCGGAAGATTGGGGTTATACCGAGGAGCAGATTGAAACCGGCGGCTATGCTTGGAAGATAACTTTGCGCGAAGACCTTAAATGGGACGACGGCACGCCTATCGACGCAAGCGACTTCGTATACACGATGAAGGAACAGCTCAACCCCGACTTCCAGCTTATGCGTGCTGCTACCTATTATAACAATATAATGGTAAAGAACGCGCGTAACTATTTGTATCAGGGACAGTCCGGATATTTTGATAACAATGAAATTGGTTATACCTATGCAGACCTTAAAAAGGGTACAGATGGAATATATACTCTTGCGGGTAATGATTGCTATATTCCTCTTACTTCTACGCTCAGCTGGCTTGGCGCTACAATGGAGCAGGCTATCGCGGAATACGGCGGAACTTATCTCGATACAGAGGCATATAACGGTCTTGTAAAACTTGCCGATAAAGATGGCAACGTTAAGGTCACCGACGGGTCTCTTGCTTTGCTCGAACAGATGATTACTAAATATGCCGCTTGGGGCGAGACTAAAGAGAATGTAGTAGGCTATATGTATGTTTACTATACCTACCCGGAAATGTCTTACGACAAAGTCGGCGTGCAATCTCCTTCCAAGTATGAGATTGTCGTATGCTTAGACAGCCCCATACAGTGCCTTAAAGAAGACGGCAGCCTTTCGTATCAGGCGGCTTACAGCTTTGCAAGCCTTCCTCTCGTAAAGAAAGATTTGTACGAAGAATGCAAGAAGGAACCCCAGGTCGGTTCCGAACTTTGGACTACCAACTACTGCACCAGCGCAGAAACATCTGCAAGCTGGGGTCCTTACAAGCTCACCAGCTTTCAGGGCGGCAAGTCTTATGTGCTTGAACGCAACGATAATTGGTATGGCTATAAACTTGAAGACAATGCCAACCAGTATAACGTTACAAAAATAGAGTGCGAACAGTTGGCAGAAGTCAATACCCAATGGCTTGAATTTTTGGGCGGCAATATCGATGAGGTTGCACTTGACGTAGGCCACAAAGATGATTACAGAAACTCTAAATATACCATATATACTCCCGGCGAAGGTACTTACTCGCTTAATCTTTATGGCAATCTCGACGTGCTCAAAGAAAACGGACGCAACAACGGCATACTTGCAATAAGAGATTTCCGCAAGGCGATATCGCTCAACCTCGACAGGGATGATTATAATGCCGCAACCACCGTTGCGCATCAGTCCTGCTACGGTATTATAGGACCTGCTTATTACTACGACGTTGAAAATGCGGCCACTCTTCCCGACGGCGGCGTGTATAGGAACACCGAGCCCGCAATGAAGACCCTTCTCCGTGTTTACGGCTTTACTGAAAATGCTGACGGAACGTGGACTGACGGTACCCGTACCTACGACACGTATGAAGACGCATACGAAGTAATGAACGGTTATAACCCCACGCTTGCGAAAGAGCTTGTAAAAAGCGCTTACGAAGAACTTACCGCCAATGCCGACAAGTATGGCTATGATTCAACAAAGAACATTGTTCTTCTCTACGGTACAGCTGCCGGTAACGATAATACGAAAAGGGACTACGAATATATCAAAGAAGTAATTCTCGACCTTGTTGAGGATACCCCGCTTGAAGGAAAGATTGACATCAAATTTGGTGAGTTCGGTGCAAAGTGGGCAGAAGACTTCCGCGCAGGTGCTTATGATATAGCTTCCGGTACCGGTTTTGGTGGCGGCCCATTTGACCCTGCCGGTATGCTTCAATGCTACGTAGACCCCGACGCAGGCCTTATGTATTCTACTTGGTGGGATACCAAGAGCGAAATGATGACTTTCACTATGCCCGAAGGCGATTATGACGGCGCAGGTGAAGAGCTTACGATGAGTGTATACAACTGGTATTGCTGCCTCAACGGACTTGCAGAAGCATATAACCAGGCCGAAAAGTACAACTGGGGTGCAGGCTTCATTCCCGAATCTGACAGGTTGGAACTTTTAGCCGCTTTGGAAGAGGTAGTGCTCGAACAGTATTATTCCATAGCTACGACTTCGCAGTACAGCGCAAGCGTTATGGGCGCCAAGTTCAGTAACATAACCGATGAATACAACACGTTTATGGGCTTCGGCGGAATGAGGTATATGCTTGTAAACTATACCGATAGCGAATGGTCAACTTATGTATCGCAGCATAATAACGACCTTGAAAGCGAATATAAGAAAACCGAGTAAATTTTGAATCTGATAAAGGGTAATGCGGGGACGGAATGATTTCCGCCCCCGCATTATTCTTTAATTGTGTATATGGCTGAGGGTGGTTTTGGCCCCTGTCAGCCTTTTGCTGTTTAGAATGCGCGCCCTTTTATCAATATTAAGGAGCAATGTTGTTATGTATATGTTTAAATATGTTTTAAAGCGAATAGGCCTGATGCTTCTTACGTTTTGCATAATAATGCTGATGTGCTTTGTGCTTATAAAACTTTTGCCGATAGTTGTAACCATACAACAAGGCGAAGACGCCAATATAGTATACCGCCAGCTGGAAGCAAGAGGGTATATCTGTAACGTTGTCTACAATGAGACCACAAAACTATGGACGTTCGATACTGTCCCCATATTGACGCAGCTGGGCACTTATCTTAAAAGAATATTCCTCTATGGCGACTTCGGTATAGGCGTGAATATGACAGAATACCGCAATCAGCCCGTGTGGGACGTGTTTGTTGAAAAAATGCCTCCTACGGTTTTAATAAATGTATATTCCAGCCTCATAGGCATTCCCATCGGCCTCGGCCTCGGCATATTTGCCGCATTAAAGAAAAATAAGTGGCAGGACCAGATTATAAACGTGGTAGTAATACTGCTCATATCTTTGCCTTCGATAGTCCTCGGTCTTATAGTGCAGTACGTTTTTTGTTTCAGACTTGGGTGGTTTCCCAATACTATGGAATCTGGCTATGACTATTTTACGTGGCCGATGTTCCGAAGTATGCTGCCGGCGGTGCTATCGCTGTGTTTAGGCTCTATTGCGGGATATACAAGGTATACCAGGGCAGAGCTTACGGAAGTTTTAACCAGCGAATTTATGCTTCTTGCCCGCACTAAGGGACTTACTAAGGGACAGGCCACGTTCAGACACGCATTGCGCAATGCGATGGTGCCCATATTCCCTATGCTCCTTTCTGAATTCGTGCTCGTTTTAAGCGGCTCGCTGGTTATCGAGCAGATGTTCTCTATTCCCGGCGTGGGCAGGCTCTATCTTGAATCTATAAACACGCAGGACTATGACTTCTTTATGCTTCTTTCGGGGTTCTACACGCTTATAGGGCTCTGCGCAGGAATAATAACCGATATAAGCTACGGCTTTATAGACCCGAGAATAAGAATGGGGGCCAAGTAATATGGAGCAGAAAAATACAAGCATACCTAAGGAAAAATTCAGGTTCGTCGACGGCAGAGAGCGTCTGCACGACTCTAAGCTCGAAACGAAACCGCACAGCTATTTTTACGACGCATTTTTGCGTTTCTGCAAAAACAAAGGCTCGGTTGTGGGCGCAGTCGTAATAATATTCCTCATACTTTTTGCAATAATCGTGCCGTTCTGCACGCAGTATACCGTCAATTATAAAGACACATATTACAGAACTATGCTTCCCAGGGCAAAGCTCTTCGAAAATACAAATTTCTGGGACGGGTGCGAAGCCGTTACTCACGGCAAGCACGACTTTACCTATTATTATGCTATGGGCGAAGAGACGGGACACAACGCCGTTAAAAATCAGGACTATACCATTAACGAAGAAGGTCAGTATTGTTACCGTCTTGACAGCGTCCATAAGATAGGTATGAAGTATATAAACGTAAGTTACGAAGAATACAGGGCAATACAGGAATATCAGGACGAGAACGAAGTACAGGTGATATATCCCACCGTAAGAAAACGCAACCGCCCTCAGTTCCTGCCCGACAATAACGACGCTAACTATTATTTCAAGACCACAGGGACGGGAAAAACTTCGATAGTATACGACGAAGACGGTAATATAATACCCGTATACGATTCTTATATTGCCGACAGCCCCGATACGACCATCGACGAGTATACGTCGAAGATGCGAATAGAGGGAGAGGACGGCTTTGACGACGGCGGCTACAATGCTTATTATACGTATGCCATTCTAAGCTCTACCGTAGAAATAAGGGTCAACTATTACGAATATTACATCTTTCAGCATAAGTGCATACTGAAAGACGGAATAACCGAACCTTACTTTGTATTCGGCACTACGCAGAACGGACAGGATATTTTAACCTGCCTTGCATCCGGCGCAAGGTTTTCGTTCATATTCGCTATCGTCGTTGCGGCGGTGAATCTTATATTCGGTGCCATATATGGCGCAATCGAAGGGTATTACGGAGGCAAGACAGACCTTATAATGGAGCGTGTTTCCGATATTCTTGCAGCCGTTCCGTCAATGATAGTCATCACGCTATTAAAACTGCATATGGGCGGGTCTAGCCATATTTTAGTGTTGTTTCTCGCATTCTTTATGACGGGGTGGATAGGTATGGCATCCACCACTCGAATGCAGTTCTACCGATATAAGAATCAGGAATATGTGCTTGCGGCACGTACTCTCGGAGCAAAGGACAGGCGGATTATATGGAAACATATATTCCCCAATGCGCTCGGCACGCTTGTTACAAGTTGTGCGCTGGTTATTCCTTCAATGATTTTCTCGGAAGCCAATCTTTCTTACCTCGGCATTATAAATCTTTCGTCAGGCAATATAACAAGCGTCGGCACGCTTATTTCGCAGGGGCAAGCATCGTTGACTACTGCGCCGTTCATTGCATTGATACCGTCTGTCTTCCTTATACTTTTAATGCTCAGCTTTAACTTGTTCGGCAACGGTTTGCGCGATGCGTTCAACCCCTCGCTGCGCGGCTCGGAGGATTAAACTGTGGAAAAGAAACTTGAAGTAAACAACCTTATAATTTCCTTCCGTACCCAGGGCGGCAAGGTGCAGGCCGTGCGCGACGTTTCGTTCGATTTGTACAAGGGCGAAACGCTCGCCATAGTCGGCGAATCCGGCTCGGGCAAATCGGTTACCAACCGCGCGATTATGGGTATTCTCGCCAACAACGCGATAGTCGAGGGCGGCGAAATAATTTACGACGGGCAGGACCTTTTAAAAATTTCCGAGGACGATTTCCACAAACTGCGCGGCGACAAAATCGCAATGATTTTCCAGGACCCTATGTCCAGCCTCAACCCCATAATGCGCGTGGGCAAACAGCTCACCGAAGCAATGATTTTAAAGGGTAAGGTCAGCCAGCGCACCAGCAGGAACGAGTTCAACGCCCGCCTTAAAATGCTTCGCATTGCTATGGACGAGGCCGACAAGAGCGACGGCGCCGCAGACAAAATTGCCGCCAACACGGAAAAGTGCAAAACTTTCGATAATTTCTGCATAAACAGCTGCCGTCTGGAAGGAGAGTACAACGAATCTTCCCGCGCGGCAGTGGAACTTTCGGCAGAGATTGAAGACCTGCTCTTTATGCTCGACAAGAGGCAGAAGGTAGACGTGCGCGCCCGCCTTAAAACGGTGGTGAAGTTTGCAAAAAACGCGCTGCATCCCTTCGTGCTTGCTTCCACGGCAGAGGTGCAGGAGCTGATAGCCGCAATAGAAGCCGACAGAAAGAAGTGCGGCTACCGCGCGACGGCCATAACCGACGAATGCAAGGCTCGCCTTGAAAAGCTCAAAGGCGTTGCAGATGCGGCCTGTGCGCGCACAAAACCCAACTTTTTCAGAATAGGTTACGTCGTGCTCCGCAAGCCGGAAGAGGATATCTATTCGATGGATATAGACGAGCTCAACGAATCGTCCAAAAAATTCCTCGACGAAGATTTCCTGCTCGATTTCATAAATTCGGCAATGCGCGGCATACAGTACAGCCACGACAGTTCCATCGCCCGCAAGCGAGAGCTTGTGGCCGAGTGCGTCAGCTTTATAGAATTTTTCAGGTCGGGCGACATCGATAAAAAAGAGGTATATCCCCGCCTTAAAGAATTCTCGCATAATCTTTCCGAGGCGATAGACAGGCTTTCGGTCACAAAAACGAGTACGGAATATACTTTCCGCAGTTCTATGCTAAGCTGGCTGAAAAAGTATTACGACGGCAAAAAGAACAACCCCAAGGAGCAGAAGCGCTTCGACAGGCAGACCGCCCGCCGCGAAAGCCTGGTGGCAAAGGGAAAGACGCCCGACTGGAAGGTCGTTCCTCCCGCGCTTGCCGACCTCGAACTCATAAAGAGCACCATAATTTCGGTTATAGTGCGCCTTAAAGAGAGCCTTGAACGCGACATCGCCACCGACGGTCAGTTCGACAGCCACAGCCAGACGATAGCCTTCATCGACGATTTGAAGGACAAGGCCAGTGCCGCCGTCTATAAAATGACGCGCCATATGGCAAAGGTAAGGGCTTTAAAACTCCTCGAAGAGGTGGGCATCCCTGAACCTTCGATAAGATACAAACAATATCCCTTTGAATTTTCGGGCGGTATGCGCCAGCGCATAGTAATAGCCATCGCGCTCGCTGCAAACCCCGACATACTTATCTGCGACGAGCCCACGACGGCGCTCGACGTTACCATACAGTCGCAGATACTCGAACTTATAAACAAGCTGAAAGAGGAACGCCATCTTTCGGTAATATTCATAACTCACGACCTTGGCGTTGTCGCCAATATGGCAGACAGAATAGCGGTAATGTATGCGGGCAAGATAGTGGAGTACGGCACGGCGGACGACGTGTTCTACGACCCACGTCATCCCTATACGTGGGCGCTTCTTTCCTCTATGCCCGACCTCGACACCAAGGAGAAGCTGGAAGCTATCCCCGGCACGCCACCCAATATGATTTTCCCTCCCAAGGGCGATGCGTTTGCGGCGAGGAACAAGTATGCTATGGAGATAGACTTCGAAGAGCAGCCTCCGATGTTTGAAATCAGTCCCACGCACAGCGCGGCGACGTGGCTTCTGCATCCCGACGCTCCCAAGGTAGACCCTCCCAAGATTGTGACGGACAGAATCAGAAGAATGAAGGAGAGAGCCGATGAGCAGTGAAAGAACCTTCAAAAGCACGCGCGAAGTCCACGATTATATGAAGGAGAACAACGTTCTCCTCAAAGTGGACGGGCTCGAACAGTACTTCAAAATGGGGCGCAAGCAGCTAAAAGCGGTTGACGGCGTAAGTTTTGAAGTAAAAAAGGGCGAAGTGTTCGGCATAGTCGGCGAGTCGGGTTGCGGCAAGACGACTACCGGCCGTTCAATAATACGCCTTTACGACATAACGGGCGGCAGTATCTTCTTTGAAGGCCAGCGCATATGCGCCGGCGACAATCAGTATAAAGAGCAGCTCAACGCTGAAAACAAGCGCTATTCCGAGGCTAAAAAGGCGGCGAAAAAGCGCGCCGAAGAGCAGAAGGCCGCAGGCAGGTTCGACGACTTTGCATACGTGCAGGAACTCGACGACTTGCGCGCCGCACACGAAAGCGCCGCTTCCGGAATACACGCGCAGATAAGAAGCGCACATTATGACCACAAACACTGCAACGAAGAGTATGCAGCCGAGCAGTGCAGGCAGATAGACGAAAAGTATCTTCCCCTGCTTGCCGCCGCGGAAGGCGAAGTAAAGGCCGCGGAAGAGGCAATTGCCGCAGAGCAGTCTGAAAGCCGCCGTGCCGAGCTTGAAAAAAGCAGGCAGGAGCTTGCCGACAAGCACGCAGAACTTTTGAAGCAGTATAAGTCTGAGCGCCGTCTTGCGAAGAAAGACAGGATAATGAATAAAATCCAGATGATATTTCAGGACCCTATCGCTTCGCTCAATCCCCGTATGACGGTGCGCGAAATTATTGCCGAAGGCCTTATAATAAGGGGCATAAGGGACAAGAAGTATATAAACGAGCAGGTATATAAGATGCTCGATTTGGTAGGCCTCGTGCCCGAGCACGCAGGCAGGTACCCGCACGAATTCTCGGGCGGTCAGCGCCAGCGCATAGGCATAGCGCGCTCGATAGTCCTCAACCCCGACCTCATAATCGCCGACGAGCCCGTATCCGCGCTCGACGTATCCATTCAGGCACAGGTAATAAATCTGCTGAACGATTTGAGGAACAAGCTCGGCCTCACCATAATATTCATCGCGCACGACCTTTCGGTTGTAAAATACTTCTCCGACAGGATAGCCGTAATGTACTTCGGTAAGATAGTGGAGCTGACGACTTCCGACGAGCTGTTCGCCCATCCGCTTCACCCCTATACCAAGAGCCTTCTTTCGGCAATACCCCTGCCCGACCCGCACTTTGAAAAAAAGCGCAAAAGGATAATTTACAACCCCATTGCCGAGCACGATTATTCGGTAGATAAGCCCGCAATGCACGAAGTTGTGCCCGGGCACTTCATCTACTGCAACAATGCCGAGTTGGAACGCTATAAAAAAGAACTCGGGGTGCAAGCATAAACCCGATGAAAGCTAAACTTTTAAGTTACGGCATATCTGCGCTGATAGGCGCGGCGATTGCGCTTGCGATAATGGGCGCAAAGGGAGTATTCACCGAAACGGATACCGTTCAGGTAATGCAGATACTTTCAGATTCCTTTTTTGTCCCGGGGGTGATACTCGCGGGCGTAGGAGCATTGGTATTTGCCAGCAACGGCGGCCTGTTCGATATTTTCGGATTCGGCTTCCATATGTTTATAAATCTGTTCCGCCGCGACGTCACAAAGCGCAAATACAGAACTTTTTACGATTACCGTCAGGAGAAGAAAGAAAAGAAAAGGCCGATAGCCTTCCTTCTTATAGTCGGGGCGATATTCATTGTCGTTTCTATATGTTTTTTCATTCCGTATTATGCGCTTCAACAGCCGGGAATGTAATTTTTTTGGCAGATATACGCCGCCCGCGCTACGGCGCGGTCGGCGTTACAATACGGCGGCAGCAATTGTGCGGCGCAACAGTGCCGTGTCTGTAATATGCGGCCGCGAGGCGGATAAAGCGCGCGCAGAAACGTCGGGTTTTTCCGCGGCGCAGCGGCATAAATTTAGCCGTGAATTTTCGGTAAAAAGTTGAAATTGAGGCGCATATATGCCTCAACCAACCGTTTATTTTTAAACTGTAAGTTTATTTGTGTTTTCCTGTGCAAAGTGCGGTTTATAAAAAACTGTATGCAAAATAAATTTTATAAAAATTTGCATAAAATCTGAGTGCTGCGCGCCGTTCGGGTGCATACCCGTTCCCGTAAGGCCTGCGCAGATGATAAGGAGACGTATGTTCAATTTTAAAGAGGGTTTCTATTCCGACGTCAGAATAGAAGACAGGTTCACAACTTCCATCCGCTACCGCAACGGAGCGCTGGAAGAGAGCAAGCAGTCCTCGGTAAAAAAGGCGTTTATCCGCGTTTACGACGGCAAGATGTGGTATTATGCTTCAACTTACCGCACGGGCGCCGTGCAGGAGGAGCTTGAAAAACTTTACGCAATGGCAACGCCCAACCCCGCCATAAATGACGACGCCACCGTGCGCCGCTTGCAGGGCAACAGGGCAGAATTGATTAAATTCAGCGGCGACTGCGTAAAGGTCGTGCCCATCGAAAAGAAGCGCGCACTGCTTGAAAACGTCTTTGCCGCCGCGCAGAGTTCGCAGTACGTAAAAATGTACGTAGGCGTATATTCCGACAGGTACTCCGTATACGAATTCTATTCGTCAAAGGGCGCCGAAATAAAGTATGATTTCCAGCTTTGCGGCGCAAGGACGGCCCTTGCGCTTGCAAACGACAGCGACAATTTCTCTGATTCCGAAGGCGATACCGCCGATTCGTTCGGTAAACTCGCCGCACTGTTTACGCCCGATAAAATCAAGGACTTCGTAGCCGAGCTCGAAAACTTTCTGCTCAACGCAAAGCCCGTTCAGGCGGGAGTATTCCCCGTAATCCTTTCACCCACGGCGGCGGGCGTGTTCGCGCACGAATCGTTCGGACACAAGTCTGAATCGGACTTTATGCTGGGCGACGAGAATATGAAAAAGGAGTGGACGCTCGGCAAAAAGGTGGGCGCAGATATACTCTCCATCTACGACAGCGGCGAGGAGGAGGGCTCGGGCTACGTTCCCTTCGACGACGAGGGCACGCGCACGCAAAAGACCTACCTCATAAAGAACGGCGTGCTCACGGGCAGACTTCATTCGGCGGCCACCGCGGCAGACCTTGAAGAGGAGGTAACGGGCAACGCCCGTGCGATAAACTGCGAATTCGAGCCGATTGTGCGTATGACCAGCACTATAATCGAGGCGGGCGAAACGCCGAAAGAGGAGCTGTTCTCCCGCGTAAAGCACGGCTATTACATAAAGAGCTATAAGCACGGCTCCGGAATGAGCACGTTCACCATAGCGCCTGCGCGCGCTTATGAAATAGTGGACGGCAAGATAGGCGAACCCGTAAAAATCGCCGTAATTTCCGGCAACGTGTTCGAAACGCTCAACCTCATCGACGGGCTCTCCGATAAAGCCGAAGTTATTTCAAACATCTTCGGCGGCTGCGGCAAAAACGAGCAGTTCCCACTCAACGTATCGTTCGGCGGGCCTTATGTGAGTGTGTCGCGGATGAATGTACAGTGAGGAAGTTCACAAAAATTTAACTCTGGCCGAGAGTTAAATTTTTCGTGAGGTTGAGGGGCCAGCCCCTCTTTGCGCAATTTTAGGTGCCCACGAAGCGTATAATTGCGCAAATTCACCCTTGGTGAGCTCGCTTACGCGACAAATTGGGGCGCGCTGGCGCAGGGGAACCCTGCTTGCGCAAGT
>ERZ1643246.3076-NODE-3076-length-14875-cov-19.743320_pt1 | contig 14875 bp, 12 predicted proteins | sample MGYA00579265_ERZ1643246 | MGnify/ENA primary metagenome ERZ1643246 (study PRJEB29033, sample SAMEA4952261) | chicken gut metagenome | biome: Broiler Chicken; feature: Gastrointestinal Tract; material: Caecum | place: Ireland | collected 2018 | study: Broiler... | reverse complement strand
TAATCGAGTAGGTAATCGGCTTTTGTAGCATAACAACTGTAAAACTCAGGTTATAACATAACAGCCATTTTCTGTTTTTTGCATGTCGTTGTTTAATTATTAGAAATTAGATTAATAATTTAATTTATAATTATATATTGGAAGCTAGCATCTTATAGAAAATCTAGAATATTTTCAATTTCATTACAATAAAATTTATGTTTTCATAAATTGAATCTAATATTTCAAATTACGCTCCTACTCATATCAACAAAGTTTTTTTACAAATTTAATCATTTCGATTATGTCTTTAATTAAGATCATTCTGCTTCCAACAAAACATTGTGTTTTGTTCAGCTAGAACAAATCTCTGCATCTTATAAAAATATAGTTTTAAATATTTTATTTTAAATATATATTTTTTATGCATAGTATTTGAAGAGAAGTTATATTGTTTGGTTGCCCTAAAATTATCAAGAATTTCTTTGAGACCAATTGTTTTTTACAATATGGGCATTGAGTTGAACCATTTTCAAAAGATACTATAGATACTATAAATCATTAAGTTTATCACATTTTATTCTACAAATGTGACATTTGTTTCTATACTATTTATCTATATCACTATTTTCAAATATAGTAATTCAATACCTCATAATTTTATTGTCTAATTTAATAATTTATTACTCAAAATATTTCATAAATAACCAAAAAAAATTACAAATTCTTATAAAATATCTAACCCGCTTACTCTTTTTATTATTTCAATAAATAGTAATCCAGTAGCTAATGCATCAGCTGAAGATCTATGTGCCCCATCAAAAAAAATGTCACATTCATTACATACCGTACTTAATTTGTAGTTATACAATTCTTTACCAAATATATCCATTGTTTTATTTCGACTAAGTGTTAAAGTATCATATATGTTTAAATCATCAATAAAGTCTAACCCACTAGCAAATAAAAACTTTAAGTCAAATGGTGCATTATGTGCAACAAGAGGCGAATTACCAATAAATTTTTCTAAAGATTTCTTGATTTGGCCGAACTTAGGTGAATTTTTAACCATATCATCAGTGATTCCATTTATTCTACTTGCTTCTACAGGAATAGATTTTCTAGGTTTTAAAAAAGTAGAAAAAATCTCACTTGGTTTAAAATCAACAAATCTTATCGCAGAAACCTCAATAATATCATTACCACCAACATTAAGACCTGTAGTTTCAGTGTCAATTACTACGAAATCTTTTAAATTAGTTAAATCTGTTTTAGTCGTAATATTATTGCTTTTTGGAAAAACTTCGTTGTATGCCATTTTTCTTTTAACATTTTCATCTACAATTTCAATCTTATATTTTGGAATAGTTACCAATAACTCATCAAATTGAGACTTTTTTTGTTTAATATAATTATAACGATTATCATTCTCCACATATTCTTTGTTATATACACAACTTTTAGAGTTACTATGGATATTCGCCATTAAATTATTTTCTTTTTTACTATCATTTGTCTTTTTTGAAGATTTATGAAACCAAATACTAAATAAAATAGCAAACACCAACTCTAAAATCCACAAAAATGCTAATACTACATTTCCACTTCCTTCTTCCTCTGTTGTCGTAGCATCAAAGGCCAATAGCAATAAAAGAGAAATTGTCCAAGCGATAATCAATATAAATATTTTATATTTTCTTTCCAAACCATAAAACCATTTTTCCATATTCTACTCCTTCATATGTATTAATAAATATGTTTTATATATAATATTTTTCTATTTTTCACTTATTTAGTAAAGTCCTTACTGGATAAGGTACAAATACTTTTATCTTTATGCTATTATTATTTTAAAGTTTCAATTATCTTATTTTTTTTAAAAATAACATACTCCTCATAAATATTGGGTCTTATTTTAAATCATTATAAATTAATTTTTTTACTCATAGCTAAAAGGTATGAGAAAAATTCTACCATAGTAACGACTAATAAGCCATTATCTAGATGGGGTGAAATTTTTGGTGATCCAGTATTAGCTAATGCCATATTGGATAGATTACTTCATCACTCTAATGTAATTAATATAGTACGTAGATCATACAGAACTAAAGATATTATTGAAGATGATAACTAATCTAAGTTGGTAAATGTTATTTGAGCATTTTTGGTAAAAACATATTGACATCAACACTTAATAAGTTTAACATACCTAGCAAACATTACTTGCAATAAGACACTTGATAGAACAGTGTTCTACTTAATAAATTTAACATACCTAGCAAACAAAAATACAAGACATGGAAGGCTTTGTAGAGTGTTCTACTTAATAAATTTAACATACCTAGCAAACTAAATGATTTAGAAAACACATATAACAATAGTGTTCTACTTAATAAATTTAACATACCTAGCAAACAGTACAGTAGACCCAGATGCAGGATTTTATGTGTTCTACTTAATAAATTTAACATACCTAGCAAACAAGACTTTGAAAGTTTTGCTTTCTTTTAAGTGTTCTACTTAATAAATTTAACATACCTAGCAAACTTCAACGCCTACATCTTCATTTAAAACGATGTGTTCTACTTAATAAATTTAACATACCTAGCAAACTACCCCTGTTAGGTGGTGAGGTTCCTGTTAGTGTTCTACTTAATAAATTTAACATACCTAGCAAACAATAGGCTTAATTTCACGCAATAATATAGAGTGTTCTACTTAATAAATTTAACATACCTAGCAAACTCATATCTTGATAGGCCCTTCATTGTATAGGTGTTCTACTTAATAAATTTAACATACCTAGCAAACGCTTCGATTAGTGCTTATATTGAACGTAAAGTGTTCTACTTAATAAATTTAACATACCTAGCAAACTGGTTGCTTGTATTAGAACAGCTCAATCAGTGTTCTACTTAATAAATTTAACATACCTAGCAAACAGCCGTGCGAGTTGAATTAGCCGTACGCTTGTGTTCTACTTAATAAATTTAACATACCTAGCAAACCTCAAGCATTATTTTTTTACGTTCGATATAAGTGTTCTACTTAATAAATTTAACATACCTAGCAAACAGGATAATAGCGTAGGTGAGTTAGTACGTGGTGTTCTACTTAATAAATTTAACATACCTAGCAAACTTGATGATGATAATATTGTAAAACCGTTAAGTGTTCTACTTAATAAATTTAACATACCTAGCAAACATTCCATTGTATGGATTTGCCTACGTCTAGTGTTCTACTTAATAAATTTAACATACCTAGCAAACATATTGCTTGAAAATGGTTGGCTTTATATGGTGTTCTACTTAATAAATTTAACATACCTAGCAAACTTATAGTGAATTTCACGGTGCTTGCAACCGTGTTCTACTTAATAAATTTAACATACCTAGCAAACTTTATCTTCCTCACCTTTTACCAAAAGATTGTGTTCTACTTAATAAATTTAACATACCTAGCAAACAAACATTGCCGTATTTCGCCTCCATTAATCGTGTTCTACTTAATAAATTTAACATACCTAGCAAACTATATAATAGTTCTATGATTTTTTGCTACAGTGTTCTACTTAATAAATTTAACATACCTAGCAAACGGTGATTTAATTGTAGATGGCAATACGACTGTGTTCTACTTAATAAATTTAACATACCTAGCAAACTATAAATAAATTAATATATCTATTAACAAAGTGTTCTACTTAATAAATTTAACATACCTAGCAAACAAGTGTTAAAAAAATATGTTGGTAAAAAAAGTGTTCTACTTAATAAATTTAACATACCTAGCAAACTGGAAGATGCCGAGTTAGATTATAATACTGTGTTCTACTTAATAAATTTAACATACCTAGCAAACTAAGTAAATGTTATTATGGCTGTAATATTAGTGTTCTACTTAATAAATTTAACATACCTAGCAAACATTCCATTGTATGGATTTGCCTACGTCTAGTGTTCTACTTAATAAATTTAACATACCTAGCAAACATATTGCTTGAAAATGGTTGGCTTTATATGGTGTTCTACTTAATAAATTTAACATACCTAGCAAACTTATAGTGAATTTCACGGTGCTTGCAACCGTGTTCTACTTAATAAATTTAACATACCTAGCAAACAAGTGTTAAAAAAATATGTTGGTAAAAAAAGTGTTCTACTTAATAAATTTAACATACCTAGCAAACTGGAAGATGCCGAGTTAGATTATAATACTGTGTTCTACTTAATAAATTTAACATACCTAGCAAACGTATGGTTTAAATGCAGGGATTGTATCTTCGTGTTCTACTTAATAAATTTAACATACCTAGCAAACTGCCTCTTTTAGGTGGTGAGGTTCCTGTTAGTGTTCTACTTAATAAATTTAACATACCTAGCAAACTAAAAACACTTGCAAATATCGTCAATATTGTGTTCTACTTAATAAATTTAACATACCTAGCAAACCTATTCACGTACATTCATCGCAAAACAACTGTGTTCTACTTAATAAATTTAACATACCTAGCAAACCTAATCATTTTGTTCCAGCTTTTAAGAAAAGTGTTCTACTTAATAAATTTAACATACCTAGCAAACGTGTTTTTTATAAAAAAAATAGCAAAAAGGTGTTCTACTTAATAAATTTAACATACCTAGCAAACCCCTCAGGGTGACGCTACTACAAATATATAGTGTTCTACTTAATAAATTTAACATACCTAGCAAACACGTGCTGTAGCTATAAAAGCATTAGTAATGTGTTCTACTTAATAAATTTAACATACCTAGCAAACCGATGTCATTGGTAAAATGATTTTTGTAAAGTGTTCTACTTAATAAATTTAACATACCTAGCAAACGCACTTCTTGGAGCAATGTTTTAACTGATAGTGTTCTACTTAATAAATTTAACATACCTAGCAAACTATCAGGCTGGCCGCCTGTTTTCTCTGCGCGTGTTCTACTTAATAAATTTAACATACCTAGCAAACTAGGGGTCTTGATATAATGTCAATAGTTTTGTGTTCTACTTAATAAATTTAACATACCTAGCAAACGCAATACCTAGAGACATATAGAAAGTACTTGTGTTCTACTTAATAAATTTAACATACCTAGCAAACGCTTTCTTAATCTAGCCACCTTTTGGTGAAGTGTTCTACTTAATAAATTTAACATACCTAGCAAACGGAGGTTTATTATGACAAACAAAGAAATTCGTGTTCTACTTAATAAATTTAACATACCTAGCAAACCGATGTCATTGGTAAAATGATTTTTGTAAAGTGTTCTACTTAATAAATTTAACATACCTAGCAAACTAACATTTTATATACTAAATCTAAAGGGCGGTGTTCTACTTAATAAATTTAACATACCTAGCAAACTTCTCTTATTAAGTCTTTACTTGGATTTGTGTGTTCTACTTAATAAATTTAACATACCTAGCAAACTCCTATGTATTTATAATAAACGCCATAAGAGTGTTCTACTTAATAAATTTAACATACCTAGCAAACGGATAGTAAAAACGAGGGTTTTATTGAATTCGTGTTCTACTTAATAAATTTAACATACCTAGCAAACTAAAGAATTGTATGGATGCCACTTTAATAAGTGTTCTACTTAATAAATTTAACATACCTAGCAAACACAAAACAAGAATTTAAAAATTTAGTATTAGTGTTCTACTTAATAAATTTAACATACCTAGCAAACTAATATCTATGATGAATTAGGTTTTTATAAGTGTTCTACTTAATAAATTTAACATACCTAGCAAACAGGTGTTAAAAAAATATGTTGGTAAAAAAAGTGTTCTACTTAATAAATTTAACATACCTAGCAAACGTCATTCTATCAATATTATGCATATGATACGTGTTCTACTTAATAAATTTAACATACCTAGCAAACATTTAAAATAAAACGTTTCATTTACATCACGTGTTCTACTTAATAAATTTAACATACCTAGCAAACCTCATAATGTATATAGTTATAACGCCCTTTAGTGTTCTACTTAATAAATTTAACATACCTAGCAAACCTCAAATTAGGGTTTAATAGGTATGTTACTCTTAAAAATAGCTCTATTCCATTTAATAGTGCTATTATTTTTATACCGATTATATTATACACCAATCATCATCAATAATAAAACTATTATTTATGCTTTTTGTAGTAAAAATAAAATCTATTACATCAATATCATTTTGTGATAACTGATAATTAATTTCATTTATTTCATTTTCAGTTAGAATATTAGTTATACCAAATGAGAAAATTATTTCTATTTTGAATATTTCTCTACACAATTTACAATATCTTATAAATAATTCTGTATAATTAGAATATTTGGGCTCATCAAATTTTACATTAAATGAGGCTAACAATTTTGAAAAATCAATGTTATGTTCATAGGTTATTTCTAAGCCTGTAATATAGGATAATAGTTCTAACAATTTTATAGATTTTAATTCTATATCAGATAATATCAATCGTGCTTCATCATCAAGTCTTGATTCAAATTTTTTGTATAAGTAATTTATCATTTTCTTATCATTAATTTTCAAATCTAAAGGACTAAATAATACCGTAGAAATCTTATCAAAATCTATCAAACTATTATTTTTACTGATTGTTATTGAATTTGGCAAATTAAAGTATAATTCTTTGTAAAGTTCTACATTTTCTACTCTAATAATTTTTATCTCATTATTTAAATCAATTTTTTGATTAATTTGTTTTAAATGTAATGATTTCATAATTTAATTAACCTTTCGTCATTAGATAAAAATTCACTATTAGATTCGCCTAATAGAATTTCCATACTCGCAAATTGTTTTTCAGTAACATGTAAAATAAATACACTTCCTTCAGGTGGTAATTGACTTTTTAAAACCAAAGCTGTAGATTTGGCTCTTTGAATGTCTATTGACATTTTAACATATACAGATTCTTGTATCATGTAATAACCATTTGATTTTATCAATTTAATAAATTTTCTATAATTTCTTCTATCCGTACTTGTAATTGTTGGTAAATCAAAAAATAATATTGTTCTCATAAATCTATAACTCATATGAAATAAATCTGATTTTCTCCTCATCTCCAGTTTTTAAAAAATTTAGCAAATCTTCTACGTATAGATGAATAGCATTAACCAATATAAAATCTTTTCCATTATATTTAACTACTCTATTTAAAATATTAGCAAATTCATATTTGAAATTATCGTTATTAACTAATTTATTTATAACATAATAATCAATTAAAGGTCGTAATGGCTCGATAAAATCATATGATAAATTAAATTGATTAGAATCTCCAATATGATGAATACCTAATTCTGTCAAATAACCTAAGGCCTTAATTTCTTTATTAATAGTCGAAAGTATAATTGCATAACCATAATTTAAAAATTTATTAATATCGCAATGTTTATCTCTTGAAAAATCATTACCAAATAATGAGTTAAAGTATACCTTAGCTGCATGTCCCTCGCGATTTGTTTTATCTCCTAATTCTATTTCATCACTATAGCCTAATAACTGGTTTTTTTTGATTTGATTATTTAAATTATTAGCTTGATTTTTTATTTTTTCAAAAATTATTTTTTTCCACAAATAATCCTTGGCTTCGTTTGAAAATGCTAACTGCTCTTTTATTTTACGATATCCATAAAAATTATTATTATATCCTATTAATTCACCAGTTGGATTGTGGGAGTCGTCGGTAAAAATAATTTTAATTTTTTTAGCAATACAAGCTACAATCAAAGCAGCTGTAAAAGAAACCTGAGTTGAATCTATGATTATAGTATGAATTTCATCAAGTAAAATTTTTACTTGAGTGTCTCCCTTTCTACAAATCAATGTATTTAATGAGTACTCTAATTTAGCTCTATTTTCAATCAATATAGTTCGAAAGGCCATTTATTTAACCTCAAATAAAATTTTCTTATAAAATCCTGTTGCAGATTGATAAATAAATTTCATACCACGCTTTAATACCTTCCCTATCATTAAAGTTCCTGCTTGGCTACTAAGATTAATGTCAACTAAATTTGCAGTTCCTCTTTCATTCGTTTTTAAAAGAGTAAGCAATTCACTAATTAAAGTAATTAGTTTACGAGTATCAAATTGTTTAATTGCTTCCTTTTCATCTTGTAAAGCTTTATTTATTTTTGAAATATTTGAATAATTATAGATAGGCTTAGCAAATAATTTAATGAATTCATCTAAAATATTTAAAAGTTCATGCTTATAGACTATAATTGCTGAACATTTATCATTTTTTGCTCTAGATACTATTATATAGTCAGGTTGAATATCAGCGACCTGATTTTTCTTGTTTTGATCGATAAATTTATCAATCTTCTTTATTATCTTTAGATTTTCATAACTAAAATATCTATCTAAAACATTTTTAATTACATAGGATTCATTAGTCTTTCCTGTAATTACATATCTCTTCTTGTCGTCTTCGATAATAACATTACTGAAGATATTAAAATTTTTAATAGTAAAGCTATCATACATACTAGAAATATAACTTTTAATTGCACTTCTATTTATTTCATCATCTTCAAATGATTTTAATACACAACGAGGAATAGCTTCTAAGATATATTGCTCTTCACCTTTTTTATTTTTAGTTTGAACCACTACATACTTTGTATAGCTTTGTTGTTTTATACCACCATATTTCAAAGTATCAATTTGAGGACCTGTAGTTTTAGTCGGTATTAAATTATCATTACTAGCTGGTTGTACACTAACTTGATTAAACATCTGATGGTTTATGGTAGTACAAAATGTTTCGTTAACGTAGTATCTCTGATACAAATCAAACTTAATCTTGTTTATCATACTTGCCTTATCCCATAAAAGTTTCCCATTAACATAAAGAATATCCTTTTCAAATATTTTTGTAATGTTAATGGTTTTCTTTTCCGCCTTTAATCTTTGATAATCGTTAAAAACATTCGAAAATCTATTTTTAGTAAAATAATTATTAATGACCTCCCCAACAACTACATTTAAATAAGCATCATGAGCATGATGGAAATTATTAGCAGTTCTTGTCTTAACAAGATCAAAATGATGTCTAAAATCTGAAATATTCTCCGCCTTAGAATATATAATGCTATCTAAATCCTTTTTCTTATAATACTTTAAAACCTCTATTAACCCTTTTACAGATTGATTAGTAGCAACAATTTGTCTATTCACAAATCTATCTAATTCTTTATTATTTAGCTCTTTTAAAGTTAATCTTCTAAATTTTTCTGCAGTAATTAATTTTTTATTTAAAAGCATTTCATAAAATTTATCAGCTTTAGGATTTTTAACATTTGTCTCAAATAAGAATAAATCCTGCTTAGAATTATTTAAATCCTTGCGAACTAAAACACGATTATTAAGAGAATCGTCACTAATTATAGCCTGTGGATAAATGTGATCAATGTCATATTTACTATTAGAATTTACCAAATCATCAATATTTATATTATCTAGACTATACATGCATTTACCTAATTGAGTAAAATATAAATACAATAAATCAGATTTTAAATTATCCTTATTCTTTTCTAGTTGGGACTTTAGTTCTTCTAAATTAGAAAAATCATCTAACTTAAGATCATTGTATAGTTTTATTAATTTATCGTACCTAGAAAGCTGGGTAGTCTTTTTAGCCTTATTTGTTCTACTGCATTCAACATAGTATTCATCAATTTTCCTATTTAATATTTTTTCAATTTCATCAATTATCTTAATTGCTTGAATAATAGGTCTTTTAATTATTGGAGAAACACTAATATTTTCCTCTATAAATTCATTAATAGACATATTTTCATCAGTCATAAATTCTTTGTTGTATTCATCGATTCTATCGATTAATCTATAATCTGGATGATATAAAATCTCCTGTAAATTCATATTTGTTTTTCGCATAATATCAATTACACTACCATATGACTCAGCTGTTTGAGGATTATAAATATTTATTTTTGCTAACAAATTATAGCAAAGTCTAGAATAACCTTTATAGTTAATTCCTTTAATTTTTTTAACCTTATCTTCTGATAATAAATAAATTTTATAAAGCCTTTTTTCTAGCATATTTTTATCTTTAAATATAGTTATATCCTTAATTATATTTTCAATCTTATCAATATTCTTATCTAATTCATCACCAAAAATAGATTTAAATGTTACATAGGATGACATATTAGCATTTAATTCTGGCAAGCCTTTTTCACCACCGAAAACACTATTTTTACCAAAATTAGATTCTAAATAGTTTACAATATCCTTCTTTGTTGGCGTTTTTTTCTGTAAAAAGACATTTTCAAAAATTTCTTTTTTTAAATCATTATTAATGTAGGACCCATTAATTTTAATTTTATTTAGATATGAAAGACAATTATATTCATTAAATAAAATTGAATTTTTAGGTAAGCAATAATCGTTATCACCTTTTAAATATGTGCATTTGTTTTGCATTCTACGAATAAATTTTTCTGCAGTTTCATCTAGATTTACAACCTTATTTAAATTCCATGGCAATATTTTCTCGTTAGAGCGAACAACCCATGAATAAGGAGATTTAGTATTTAATGGACCAACATAAAAAGGTAGCTTATATTTAAAAATAGCTATTATTTTTTCAATATTAGTTAATCCATCATAATTTTCATTTAAGAAACTATAATATTTAGCCTGCTTACCTAAAATTAACTTTAATTCTGCTAAGTGAAGCTGCATAGGAACGGCACCATTCAAATTAGAATTTTGTCTTCTTAATAATGTTAAAGTTTCTATTTTTGATAAAAAATAATTTTTTTCATTCAAAGCATCTTCATCGTTAACCTTATCAAATATTTCTTTCGTTAGGTAATTATAAAAATCATTTTGCTTAGCATGGCTAAATCTTTTCAATTCTCCGTTGGTTGAATTTTTACCAACGTATCTAACATAATTATTTAATTTTTCATCAACTTTTCTAAAGCATTCATTGTATTTAGTTGGAATATAAGTTTTAACAAAAGCCTTTAGTCTTTTTAAATCCTTTTGATGTTCAGAATATAATTTACACATTGCCTCACTATAATAGTTTGAATCAGCCATAATTTTTAGAACATAATAATGATCAAATAAAGCCTTCATATCATTAACTACGTTAAGTAATGGTACTAATTCTGTAATTAAGCTTGAACCTTCTTCGATTTTTTCATCAATATTTTCGCTATTTAGTTCTATTTTAAATGCATCATATTTAAGATGTTTAACACATTTAATTAAGTGAAAACTACAAACTCCACCAGATAATAACTTAACTACGCTATCCTTAACTATTGATTGCTTTGGATTATTAAATAGCTCGTTTAATAATTTTTGCTTTTCTTTAATTTTATAAGCACCAGTCATAATTTTTTCAAATTTATCAAAAAAATCAGCCTGTGAATAATCTATTTTTTTAAAGTAGTCAGCATCAAAATCATCATCTTCCTCAAACATTGTTGCAAGCTCATCTATAGCATTATTTATATTATCTAAGCTTTGGATAATTATTGATCTGTCACTTTTTTTAAATTCTTCACCATTCATTAAAAAATTACCACGATATTTTATAATATTGTGAATTGCTAAATATAGCATTCTAATATCAATTTGCTTATTATTTTTTATTAAATAGTATCTTAAATGATAAATAGTTGGAAACTTTTGAAAATATTGTTTATCGGTTATAGAATCATTAAAGAAAGTATAATAATTTAAATTTCTTTTATCCTCAATTTTATAAAATGAATCGTCTAATCGTTCAAAGAAGGTGGAATCAACCTTATTAATTTCCTCGGCAAAAATTTGGCGTAACAATTGAATTCTTTCACCTCTACGATGTAAACGTCGTCCACTACATCTATAACTCCGACGTTTTTTAGCTGTTTCAGCTTGATTAAACATCCTTGCTCCCCAAAATGTAAATCCATTCTTTTTAACTAAATTATTATTTTCATCTAATAATGCCCATCCTACAGAATTTGTTCCTAAATCTAATCCTAGCTTTAACTTTTTTGCTTTCATATTTTTACCCTCCAAAATTATTGACAAGTTTGATATATAAATATATAATAATAGTGATTTAACATACCGAGTGCAAATAAGCATTTTGCGAATTGTTAGGGACTAGTTGTTAGTCCCATTTTTTTATTTTATGAATACGAATTATGCCTTTTATTTATTTTAACTTATTTTATCATTTTTTACAATATTTTTTGCATATAACAAAAAAAACTTATACAATTATAAATTTATATAAGCTTTTTTTGTTTTTTTTATTTATTTTCTGACAAATAATAAAAAGCATTCCTTTTTATACTGTATTTTAAATCTATAGTTGTTTTAAGTTGTTAATGTCAGTATAGAATTTACCAAACCTAAGTGAAGATAAAAATTTAAACTTAGAAGAATTTATAAATTTTTATCTTCACTTTAAAACTTTTTTATCCAAATCATTATAAAGATATAAATAGATTTTAATAATTAAGATTTATCAATTATTATTTAAATTAAATTGTTTCCATTTGATCATTGGATGATTAGCTATTTTTCAATCTATACATTTATCATTAAATAAATAATTTTTATTATATGGAAATTCATTTATAAATAAAAATTCGTCATTAGTTATTCTAGATTTCAATTCATTAAGAAACTCTGAAATTAAGCTTACTGCCTTATTTATTTCGAAAGAATCATTTTCTGTTAAAGTAGCTGTTAAATATTGAGGTAATCTTTTATTACAAAATGCACTCATTCTCTTTATACACTCATCAAATAATAACTTTATATCTAATTTATCTTCTGTCGATAGCAATAAATAAAATATTAACGATTTCTTAAAAAATTCCATTTCCTCTGGTTTAATGGTTTTTAAATTAATCATATTATATATGTCATAAATATCTCTAATAGTAGTTCTATAAATCAATGCATTCATTTTAGATGCAAATAAATCAAACTTATTTAATGATAAAATATTAACATCACTAGCCATTGGTAAAGTAATTTGCTTATATTCACACTCAAATAAATGTACTCTATTCATATAGTTAATTTCTATTTTAAGCATATCACTTGAATTAAAATAATTATTATAATTAAATACAAAAGAATCTAAAGCATGGGTCTTCCTACTTTTGTCTGGTCTATATTGCATATTATTTGATTCAACATATGTTAGAATGCTCTTTTCAATAATTGTTCTATCCTTTAGCATTATATCTTTATCTAAGCTTCCTATGTAATCTAAATCAATATCTACACTTAATCTTAAGTAATTATAATAAGCTAAATTTATTGATGTTCCACCTTTTAGTGCTAGTTTACCTTTTATTTCTTCATATTCATTAATGAATTTTAAAATATCTACTAATCTTAATACTCTTTCTAATGTGCCTTTATTAACTTTATATTCTTTAGCGTATTTAATAATGTCTTTTTTTGAAAAACTAAACATTATGATACCTCCTGATCCTTATAAACGTATAATTCCCATTTAGAATTATATACTAACAATTCTTTTTTTGAAGCATCATAATATCCTCTTGAATTCCCTGCTTTTTCTTTACAAAATATAAAAAATTCATTATCTATTTGAAACTTATCTTTAAATTTGCTTAAAACATAACCTACTTTTTTATAAAGAAGCTTAATATTTAATGAATCTAAGTAATTTATTATTTTATTAATTTGAATATTATTAATATTTGAGACGCATTCTAAAAGCTCATAATATTCAAAATCTTTGCTGTCATTTATACAATCTACTATTGCACGTTCAATACTACTTATACGTATTCCATTTAATAAATTAACTTCAATTTGATTATCACTTTTATGATAGATAAAATCATATCCATCAAATGAAAAATTTTTTTGATTTATATTTGTAGTAATATCTACAGTATTATAGACCTGATTATAGGCACCATAATATTCAAACACACTATGATGAGAAATAAAATCATTTTCATTATACCCACATGCAATTTGATATTTGTTTGCAAATGTAGTTGAATTGACTAAATCATACATAGCATAATAATTTTTTTTAATCTTTGAAATAAGGCCTTTTGAAATATAAGCTTTTAATACATACTGAGCATTTTTTTCATTTCCCGTTATATTTACTACATCTTCATATTTAAATAAATTTAGTTCTGATAATTCACTTAAGTATTTCATATTATCACCTTCAATTTAATTATATAATGAATTCGTATAATTTCAAACATTTTATATATTTTTTATTATTTAACCCTAATTTTTTTTAGTACTATATAAATAAATATATATTTTAAGTTATAATTTTAATCATACTAGATAAATATAAATAGGAATCTTTAACAAAATTCATTATATTAAATTATATAGTTGGGAAAATAAAACTTTAAATTAAAGGCTTATTTGATACTATAAATAATGAAGATTGTAAATAAAATAAAATCAAGGTCACAACTACTATTGGCTATATAAAAAATATAAATGGATGCTATTAAAAGATCTAAGTAAAATTAAAGATGTTCATTATGTTGTTTCAAAATCAGGCATGATAATGAATAAATATCAAATTGTTAAATGTATGCTTGAACTAGATGAAACACTCGAATTAGCTTATAATCTTATGATGATATATAGAAATTTCATTGCTACTGAAACTATTGACACTGCTGAAGAAAAACTAAATACAATTATATCTCAATTTAAAGAAGCCCATATAAAGGAGGAGGAAATTACAAAATAAAGAAATAAATAAAAAAATAAAATTATAGTTTTTAGTCAATAGGGTAGAGGAAAGAATTTAATCTTTGCCCCTCCCATTGCACCGTACGTACG
>ERZ1643246.3074-NODE-3074-length-14886-cov-8.082058_pt1 | contig 14886 bp, 11 predicted proteins | sample MGYA00579265_ERZ1643246 | MGnify/ENA primary metagenome ERZ1643246 (study PRJEB29033, sample SAMEA4952261) | chicken gut metagenome | biome: Broiler Chicken; feature: Gastrointestinal Tract; material: Caecum | place: Ireland | collected 2018 | study: Broiler... | reverse complement strand
ATGCAGATAATTTTATACGTGAGGGTTCAAATGTAATTTCAATAGACCAAAAACAGTTACAGACCTTTTCTCAAACATTATATAATATTTTACTTACAATAGGAATCGTTGTAGCAGTAATTGTCGGTTCAATCTTAGGAATCAAGTTTATGGCAGCAAGTGTAGATGAAAAGGCAAAAGTAAAGCAAATGCTTGTAGCATATATAATTGGATGTGCAGTGGTATTCGGAAGCTTTGGAATTTGGAAAATAGTAGTAACTATTTTGCAGAATATATAGAATACTAAATGAAAGGAGGAGAGTATATAAGGAAATGAGAGCAATTAGTATATATAAAATATTAATCGTATTTGTAGCAATTTTATTCTGCTTTAGCTTTTGTAAAGTGTCGGCAGAAAATGGCCAATCAGGCATTGCTCAAATTATTGAACAATATAATGCTGATGATGAACATAGTGTAATAATACTTTAACTAAAGAAGAAGCAGAACAATGGCTTAATGAAGTAGAGAATTTTCAAAACATATTAATGACTCATCCAAATGCCTATCCTGGTGAAGTACAGGGAACAGTGGCTAATATTTATAATGCATTACGAGATAGGCTAAGAGTATTGAATAGTGATAATGGGGAATTAGAATCATATAATTATGGGCAAATTAAAGAATGGCTTTCAAATCAAGAAAATATAAAAACAGGGATTTTATCAGATGAAGTAAAGCAGAATTGGAAGGATAAAATACAAAATTCTGATGCACCTGAGGATGAAAAAAATATGTTAGAGATTCTTATTAATTCAGTATCTTCAGGTAGTGATGAAGATTTAAAATCATATACCTATGATCAGATTAGGACATGGTTGCGTAATTATGATCCAGATACTGTAGGCTTATCTGATGATGTAAAGAAAGCTTGGACGAATACTATAAATAATGCAGACGATACCGATGAAAATAAGCAAAGTTGGTTAGAAATTTTAAATGGAGAATCACTACATGATACTTATAAAAATGAAATTGATGATGCATATGGTGTAAGCGACCCACCTATATATAAAGAGCCAAATATAATTTTAGGCTCATCAGGTTCAGGAAGCTTAGATGATATGATTAGTGATGCTGATAATTTTGTACAGCAGGGAGGAAATGTAGTTTCACTGAATCCAGATCAATTACAAACATTTTCTCAAACATTATATAATATTTTACTTACAGTAGGAATTGTTGTAGCAGTAATTGTAGGCTCAATTTTAGGAATTAAGTTTATGGTAGCAAGTGTAGACGAAAAGGCAAAAGTAAAGCAAATGCTTGTAGCGTATGTGATTGGATGTGCAGTGGTATTTGGAAGTTTTGGAATTTGGAAAATAGTAGTAACCATTTTGCAAAATATATAAATTTGTTAATTAATATTACAAATATATTACGTTTATATTAAAAAATGAATACTCATTGAAAAATAGTAAAAAATGTAATATAATTATGTTGTATGAAAGCATTTAATAAAAGTGTAGGTGAAGAATTTGAAAAATTTAAAAAGGATTTTTGTTATAATTGGAATAATTTTCTGTATAGCGATTTACATATTTTCAAATCCTTGTTTGGCTGTTCCTGCGATGCAAGATTCGTCTATTTCTTCAAGCACAAGCGATGACCTGGGATTGGGAAATTTAAATGAATATAAAGGAACAAACCCAAATTCTACAAAGTTGACTGAAAAAGCAGGAGATATATTAGGAATTATACAAGTAATAGGTACAGTTGTTTCCGTTGCTGTTTTGGTAGTGCTTGGTATAAAATATATGTTAGGTAGTGTGGAAGAAAGAGCGGAGTACAAGCAGTCATTTGGAAAATACATATTAGGAGCGTTTTTCTTATTTACTGTTACATTGGTGCCACAATTAGTATATGTTATAATGCAAAACTTCGAATAATTTGGGAATAGTTGCAAAATAAGAAATAAAATGGTATAATTATTGTGTTAAAATTGTTTTTAATATTTTAATATATAAAAGGAAATATAGGGAGGGAAAGAAATGTTTAAAGTAAGTAAAAAAACTATGAAAATAATTACTGCAATTTGGATAGCTTTAATGGTTGTTTGTGTAGCAACGAGTTGTTTGGCATTAACACCAAGTGACATAAACGGAACTGACAATCCACAAGGTTCTACAGAAATTCAAAGCGTTGGTAACAGCATTGTTGGAATACTTCAAGTTGTAGGTATTGTTTTATCTGTTGTAGTTTTAATTGTCTTAGGTATTAAATACATGCTAGGAAGTGCAGAAGAAAAAGCAGATTATAAAAAGTCTATGATTCCTTATGTGGTAGGTGCAGCACTTATTTTCGCAGCATCAGCATTTGCACAAGTAATTTACAACTTCTTTGTTGGAGTTACAGCAGGTAACTAATAAGGTACAAAAGAATGATGTTTTTAACGAACATCATTCTTTTTATATTTCAGAATTATTACAAATTTATTAAGTTTATATGAAAATCAATTTTTTTGCGCAAAAATGTTACAATTTTTGTGTTTTTTTGTTATAATTATATATAAGCGGAAATAGATTTTTTTTTGCAAAGGAGGAATCATTTTGGGAACATATAATTTACCAAGGAATGTTAAGGGCGAAGGCAGAATTCTATTTGTGTTTTCAGCTAAAGCTTTAATATATACAGCTATAGGTGCAGGAGTTGGAGTAATATTTTATTTAATATTTAGTGCATTATCTCTCGATATAGTGGGACTCATCTTAATAGGGGTATTGGGTTTAGCTGGCTTTGTAATTGGTACATTTAAAATGCCAGATACTAATAGCTTTGAGCTTACAAAGAAAACTGGCGGAGAAAACATAGATGATGTAATTAGAAGATGGATAAAGTTTAAAAGACAAAAAAATAGAATATATGTGTACCAAAGAGAAGATATAGAAACAGAAAAGGAGGAAACCAAAGATGAGTGAAAATACCCTTTCAGAGATATTAACCGTTGTATTAACAGTGCTGTTTTTAATTTTTATTGTGTTAGTGGTAGTATTTATAATTGTTGAAGCCAGAAGCAAAATGAAAGATAGACAACCGGAGCAAGGAGAGAAAAAGAATAATAAAAGGAAAAAACAAGCCCGAGCTTCCACAAGTACTTCTAATTATACAAAGCAATCTATAATGGACTTTATGGATTTTGATAAAGTAGAAGATAATATGATTATAAGAAAAAACGGCAAAAGATTTTTGATGGTTGTAGAATGTCAAGGTATAAACTATGATTTGATGTCAAATGTTGAAAAAGTTGGCGTTGAAGAGGGTTTCCAACAGTTTTTAAATACTTTAAGACATTCTATACAGATATATATACAAACAAGAACTGTTAATTTAAACAGTAGCATTAGTAAGTATAGGGAAAAGGTTAATGAAATAGAGGACAATTATCAAAAGCTTCAAAGACAATATGATCAGATGCTAAATTCTGGAGTTTATCCTCAAGAGGAGCTAGATAAAGCTTTATATGATTTAACTAAACAACATAATTTACTAGAATATGCAAGAGACATTATAAGTAATACAGAAAAAATGAGTTTGAATAAAAATATATTGAATAAAAAGTATTATATAATTGTTCAATATATGGCAGAAGAAGCTGGAGGAGACAAATATGATTATGAAGAAATAAAAGAAATGGCATTTTCTGAATTATATACTAGGTGCCAATCTTTAATAAGGACTTTAACAGCATGTTCTGTAAATGGTAAAATACTAACATCAAAAGAGCTTGTAGAGCTATTATATGTGGCATATAATAGAGATGAATCTGAAGTATTTGGCATTGATGAGGCGTTAAAATCAGGATATGAAGATTTATATTCTACAGCGCCAGATGTATATGAAAAGAAAATACAAGTATTAGATGAAGCAATAAATGAGCAAGCTATACAATTAGCAAATGAGGCAATTAATAAAGCAAAATCAAGGCCACAAGTAATTGCAGAGAACAGGCAAAAGGACATGGAAACTTTAGTAAAGAAGATGGCAACATTAGTATTAGACCAAAATAGACAATATGTTGGAAATAATGTAGTAGATCAGGCTATAGAGGAGATAAAGAAAATGCAAAAGGGAGGAGGAACAGAAAAAGATGAGAAAGTCAAAGAAAAATCAACAAGGGGAAGAAAAAAGAAAGCAACTAAATGAGCAATATGAGCCAGGTACATTAAGAGTTAAAACTATAAAAGAATTGATTGCACCAGCTGGTATTGATGCTTCTAATATAGATCACTTGGAGATTATATCAGATGTTACGAGATATGCAAGAAGCTTTTTTATATCATCTTTACCACGTATGTGTACGTTCCCAGAATTGTTTAGGTCTTTATACTTCTTTGGAGATATAAATACATCTATATACATAACACCTGTTGCAGAGTCTCGTTCACAAAATGAATTGAATAAAACAATTAATGAGTTAGAGACTGAGAGAATTGTAGCAGCAGATAGAGGCAATATAAATAGGGAGAGTACATTGGCACAGAAAAGATTGGAAGCAGAACAACTTAGGGATGAAATTGCTGCGGGATTTAATAAAATGTATGATGCTTCAATAGTTGCAACTTTGTTTGCTTATAATTTGGAAGAATTAGATCAACTTACAAAAATGCTTTCTTCAGAAATGGCTAAATCTTTGGTTGGTATAAAAAGTGCATGGGCAATGCAGGAAGATGCTTTTCAATCAAATTTACCATTAATGGATGATAAAATGAAACGTATAAATTCTTTTGATAGTAGGTCAATGGGAACAGTTTTTCCATTTACTACTTCAGAAGTTGGACATTCTTCAGGAATTCCATTGGGCTTTAATAAGCAGACAGGAACGCCAATAATGTTTGATAATTTCCACCCATCTTTAACGAACTACAATATGGTAATATTTGCTAAGTCTGGTGCTGGTAAGTCTGTTACCATGAAGGTGCTTATTTCTAGGTCATCTGTGTTAATGGACATAGAAAGTTTGGCACTTGATGCAGAGGGTGAATATAGCGTAGTTGCAGAAAGCTTAGGCGGAATAAATGTTGTATTAAGTCCTACATCTAGCACAGTAATAAATTTGTTTGATGTAGAGCCAGAGATTGTAAAAGATTCAATAACTGGTAGAGAAAAGACAGTATTAAATATAGAAAATAAGGTAGAAGATGTTACGCAGGCTCTTCTTACGATGGCAAGAGGAAGTACAAGAAGTCAAGATGTAAATGAGTTAACAAAGCAATTGATTGCAGAGGCTGTCGCTGAGGAATATGCAAGTAGAGGAATTACGAGTAATCCTGCTAGCTTATATGAATCAGGAGAAGACTTTCAATCAAGTGATAAGTTATATAAAACAAAGAAAGAAATGCCAACTATAGGAAGTTGGTATAAGAGAATTCAAGCAAAAGCTAGGGAAAATAAGAATCCAGATTATCAATTTCATTATAGCTATTTATTAAAGGTTATGAAGCAATATATAAGAGAGTATAATGGACAGATGGCTTATTTTGATGGACAGTCTACTTTTGAATTGCTAGATGGTGCACCTTTCATTAATTTGGATATTTCTCAACTAGAAGAGAGATTTGCAAGACCATTAGCACAACAAATACTTTTGTCTTGGATTTGGGAAAAATATGTTAAGAAAAATAGTGAAGATAGAGCAAAGGCAAGAAAGAAAAGAGTTATAGTTGATGAAGCATGGATGTTGCTACCATATCCAGAAGCTGTAGATTTCTTAAATACAATGGCAAGACGTGCCAGAAAAAGAAATGTTTCACTGGCTATTATTTCACAAAGATTTCAAGACTTCTATGAAAAGCCAGAGGCACAAGCAGTATTGACTTCATCAGATACAAAGCTATTTTTAGCACAAGATAAATCAGAAATACAATATTTGCAAGAGGTATTTAAACTAAGTGATGGTGAAGCAAACTTTTTAACAACTTGCTTAGTAGGAGAAGGTTTGTTAAAAGTAGGCTCTGATACAGCAATTTTGCAAATAGTACCAACTGCAAAGGAATTTGAGTTTGTTGATACAAATTTAAATAGTTTAGTAAAAAGAAGAAAGAGAGCAGGTAAATTTTAAAGTAAGGAGGACGAAATGAAGATTTTCACTAAAAATGGTATATTACAAAAGATAATAATTTCAATTATGATTTGCATATTAGTGATGTTTGCTATTCTTCCGCATTCTTCTTACGCGGCTGATGATGAAGGAGGATGGGACTTAGGTGGCGCACTTGTTAAGGAATTGTTCCAATTAGTAAGCTGGATTGGCGATATGGTAATGGGAGCTTTAAATAATTTTATGTTGGGGGCACCAGATTTTAGTTCTGCTATGTTGGATAATACAGATGTAAACTTAGAGCCAGACTCTGGATCTTGGCTAGCGATAACTGATTCGGAATATTCTGATATAAAGGGTGCAATAAATCCAGATGATAATGGCTCTGGACAAGCAGCTGAAATGGATGGTGAGCAAGTTGTAGTAAAAACTTGGCCAGAAGGAACAATAACTACATCTTTCCTTAATAGTGATGGTGTATATAGTATACCAAATATGCTATATTCTCCAGAAAATATATTTGCTAATAAAATTGCAGCTTTGGATATAAATTTCTTACAAGCAAATACTTTTTCAAGTATATATGGTGGTGGTGGAAGTGGAGATAACTTCGAGCAAAATGCTGAAAATAGAAGTCAATCTGCAGCCACAACTCTTAAAGAAACTATTGCAAGTTGGTATAGGGCTTTTAGAAATATAGCAATCGTTGGCTTGATGTCAGTTTTAATTTACTTAGGAATACGTATAATTATAAGTTCTACAGCTGATGATAAGGCTAAATATAAGGAGTCTTTAAAAAATTGGTTTGTGGCATTGTGCTTGGTTTTTGTAATTCATTTTATTATGTCAGGTATACTTATGCTTACAGATAGGTTTAATAGCCTATTTGCTTCACAAACTGATAATATTGTAATTGCAGTTCAAGATCCAGATCATGCAGCAGACAATAGAGATGGATATGTTGTATTTAGAACGAATTTAATGGGCTCAATAAGATTTCAAGCTCAAAGAAAAAATGCATATAATGTTGCAGCTTTTACGGTATTATATGTGGCTTTAGTTATATATACATGTATATTTACTTTTATGTATTTCAAGAGGTTCTTGTACATGGCGTTCTTTACTATGATAGCTCCACTTGTAGCATTGACTTACCCAATAGATAAAGTAGGAGATGGTAAAGCGCAGGCATTTAATTTATGGTTTAAGGAATATACGATGAATGCGATAATTCAGCCAATTCACTTAATACTATATACAGTGTTTATTGGCTCAGCAGCAAACTTGGTAGACAAGAACCCACTATATGCTTTGGTTGCAATGGCATTCTTAATACCAGCAGAGAAATTTATTAAGAAGATGTTCGGACTTGACAGGTCAGAGACAGCAGGGGACTTTGGTTCTTTTGCAGGTGGAGCAATTGCTATGACAGGTATGCAAAAACTTGCAGGCCTTGGTGGAAAAGGGTCAAAGAGAAAACCTTCTGGCTCAGGTGCAAGAGGTGGAGCTGGCAGCGAAGGAAACAATTCTACTATATTTATGCCAGCTAGACGAGGAAGCTTTCAAAACTTTAAGAATAGTGCAAATGGTAAAAATCAACAGCAATTAGGAGCAAATAATAAGGAGACACAAGATACTCAGCAACAGCAAGCTTTAGCGGCTCAACAGGCAGGACAACATGGAGCACAAAATAATCAACAGCTAGCTGGTTCTCAAGCACAGCAATTAGCTGGTGCTCAAACACAGCAGTTGGCTGGAGCACAATCTATGCAACCATTTGATAATGGTGTAGATGCAGCGTACTTAAATGCAAACCAACCTGCTACTCAAGATAATGCAAGAGATATTTCTTCATCAAGTACTAACCCAGCATTAGTTTCTGCTCAGCCATCAACAGAAAAACCAAAAATTAAAGGATACAGAAGAAATTTGGTAAAGAGAACTTTCAAAAATGCCGGAAGGGCAATTGTTAGAAATAGAGGAGCTATTTTGCGTACAGCAGGTAGCATTGCTGGAGCAGGTGTTGGTGCGGCTATTGGACTTGGTGCGGGATTAACTACTGGTGACCTTTCTAAGAGTTTGTCTATGGCAGGCATAGGAGCTACAGCAGGTGGAACTATAGGAAATAGGCTTGGTCATGCAACAAATGCAATTCCAACGGCAGTAGCAACTAGAATTCAGAGTGGGGTTAATAAAGAGAGAACTTTGGCTCCTGGAAGTATAGGAAATGCAATAAATGAAGAAGAATATGGAATGCAATATGCACAAGAAATGAGAAGAAGAGCTCAAAACCAAAGAGCAAGAGAAGAATTATTGAAAGATAAAAATAAACAAAGAGAATATGCTCAGTTGGCTAATAAGATGGGGTATCAAGGTGATGTAAGGAATTTAATGAATGCAGCAGCTGATTATCAAGAAGCAGGAATTAAAGACGAAGATTTAATTAAAAATTCTATCAAGGCGGAATATAGCAGAGATAATAGTACACAATTTAAAGGAAATACTCATGAACAATTTATTGATGTTGCAAAATTTGCTTCTGATAATAAATTTGGAGCTGATTATATTGATGATGATAAGAAACGTAACTCATTAGAAAATGTTATAAGGACACAAAGCGGCTTAGACCCAGAAGGACAAAGACAAGTAGCACAAACCTTTGCTGACATTCAAGGAAGAGGAGACTTATATAGAGAAAAAGGAACTCTAGGAAAGCCACAGGCAAAGATTTTAACAGGAGGAGAAGCTGATTTACAAGAGGCTAAAAAAGCAGCTACGCAGAACAATAATAGTAGTAAGCAACGAGGAAGGCCTAGAACTAAAAAATAGTCAAGAAAAGGATGTAATTATATGCATAGATTATTAAGTTTTTATAGCCAAAATAAATTGAGAATATGGGGTATTATTATAGCTGTAATATTTATTTTGGCTATAATACAAGTATTAAATAATATATATAGAGATACAGGATCTGAAGGAACTACCAATACAGCTGAAAATGTGTCATCTTATTCAAATGAAAGCACAACGGTAATAGACCAGCAAAGCGTTCCAGACCAATATCAAGAAGGCTTTGGAACGGTGATTGATGATTTCTTTACAGCATGTATAAATCATCAACCTGAGCTAGCTTATGACTATTTAGCACCAGATACAATAAATGTTTTATATCCTACAGAAAGCCAGTTTGAAAGCTTGTATTACGAGAACAAGTTCGAAGGAAATAAAAAGTATTCTTTCCAAGCTTGGAGTAGTGATGGCGATACATATATTTATCAAGTTAGAATTTTTGATGATATGTTATCAACAGGGATAGCAAGTAATACAAGATATATAGAGGATTATGTGACTATTGTACCAGTAGATGATACTTACAAATTAAATATAAATAGTTATATTGGAAAGAGAGATATCAATAAGAAAAATAGTAATGAAGTAGTAACTATTGAAGCTAGTTCTGCTGATGCTTACTTGGACTATGAAATATATTCTTTTAATATAAAGAATAATACGAATCAAGTAATTAGGCTAGATACGCAGCAAGATCCAAATACTATGTATGTAATGGACAGTAGAGACAATAGATTTTTTTCTTATACGTATGAATTGGCCAGTGAAGATTTAACGTTAGAACCACAAGAGTTTAAGACTATACAGATAAAATTTAATGATGTATATCATTCCGGAATTCAAATTGATTCAGTTAATTTTACTGATATTGTTGATACAAATGACAACAAGTATAGTTTACAGGTAGAGTTGGAGTAAGGGGTGAAGATATGGATAACTTAAGGGCAGCAGCAGAAAAAGCAAAAGAAATAGCAAAAAAAGCAGCAAAAAACATTCGAAGATTTGCAAAGTTTATTGCTGCTCTTCCTTTTATAATAAAAATAGTTGCAATAATTGCATTAATTTCTATAGTTGCAGTAATAGTAGATTTTATTGTAGAAATAGTAACGAGTAATAATACTGCAAATGCAATTTATTCAACTCTTGAAGTAGAAGATTTAAAAGAACTGGTAGAAATAAAAGAGTCACCTGATGGTAGTGGATATTATATAGATTTTAAAGATGGCACTGAGGACAAGCTAGAACAAATTGTTGATGATTCACTTACAAAGTCTGGAATACATAATTTGCCTGATTCTACGGATTTCTTGAAAAAGATAATTAAAGCTGAATTAGCTACACAGTTCCCGGATTTGGGTGGAAATGTGCCAGAAGATAGTGACGGATTTCAAGGAACGGTTAAAATAAGGCGAATAACTCCAAATAAAGAAATTGGCTCTATGGAAAGCCCAAGCCGAGATACGGTAACAACCATAGAGCCGGATACATCGTACGACCCAGATTCTGCTAGTGCTGATGAAAATGAAGTACACAGTTGGCAGAGTGGGCAAAAGCTGTATACAACAGAAAATGCAGTAGTATATGAGCAGAAAGAGTCAGAGATTAACCCAGGAAGTGATACAGGTTACTGGTATGCAAAGATAGTTGAAGGTTCTACTAGTACTAAAGAAAGAGTAGAGAAAGGTACAGAGGTAACATATACAGGTACATATAAGAAAAGCACGAATCCTTTATCTAATCATACTGTAATATATGTGCAGGTACAAAATGGTGATGAGACGGTTTATTTAATGTCAACAAATTTAACTACAACTAATCCGAACACACAGGCTACAAGCTCTACTGAGAATAGTAGAAATACGAGAGTAGCTGTAACTTCAAGGGCAGGTGAGCTTACAGAGGATAAAATTGTAGGCGATGACCCAGATAAAACTTTTACGGTAGCAATAGGTGCTGGACATAATAATACAGATAATACGGGTGCACGTTCACCAGATGGAACTTTGAAAGAAGAAGACCTTACAATACAGGTAGCAGAAAAGGTGGAAGAGCTTTTAAAAGAATATAAAAATGTGAAAGTAGTACAAGTAGGAAGTACTAGTGCAAATCCTGGTGGTGTGAAGGTTGAAGATAGAACGAAGCTTGCAAGAGAGGCAAATCCGGATTTATGTATACAGATACATTTTAACTCAGGAGGAGGAACTGGTGTTGAAACTATTTACAAGGATGGAGACGGAATTTCTCAACAATTAGCGGAGATGCTTGCAGATTCAATATCTAGCGCAATGGGATTAACTAATAGAGGTGCTGGGACAGATATTGAAAAGGCAAATGTTGGCAGCTTAGGAATAATAGAGAATGCAGCTACTTCACAGTTTCCATCAGTAGTTACTGAAGGTGGATTTTTAGATAATAATACTGATTACCAGGTTATTAAAAATGGTGATGGAATAACTAAATATGCTCAAGGAATTGTAAATGGAATTTTAGAGTATTTGGTTGCAGACCATAGTGGATATACATCAACGGTAACTACAAATCAACAAGTGCAAGAAAGCATAGAGTCAAGAGTATATAATTTGAGGTATGTAACTCCAGATGAAATGGATGGATATATAAATTCAAATGATCAAGAAGCTTTAAGATGTTTTACATTAGATGAAAATAATAATGTTATAACAGCAACATGGAGTTATGATGGTAGTATACATATAGTAGAAAATGCACCAGCAGATTTCAGGACTGTATTACAGAAGTATATGATGCCTTATGAATATTTATTATTTTTCTATATAGATACGAATGAGACAGCTTTCCCAGAAAGATTGGCAGACGAAGTTTTGAACTCAGAAATAATTTTAGCGGTACAAGATAATGTAACAACAACACAGACAGTAACTACAACATATACTAGAGCGCCAGACTCAAATGTTGAACAATCAAGTACAAGCGAGACAGTTACAGAAACGTGTACACCACAGATAGAAATTACTTATGCTGATACGTGGTGTGTAAAATTCTCTAAAGAGAGTAGTTATAGTGATGAAGAGTTAGGCTGGCAAGATGGAGATACTGAGAAGATAATAAATGTAAAAGGAACAGTAACTGTAACAAGTTCAGGTGCTTCAAGTAGTGAGTATACTGATGAGAATGGAAATGTTACTAGAAGTACAAGTACAACCACACAGATGGTAATTAAGTATGATTCTGGAGATTCAACAGTTGAAGGAAATGAAAATAAGTTTGTAAAGGCATTTCAAGAGACAAATATGGTTGGATTTGTGAGAGAATCTTATATATTAAGACTTATAGAGGATAATGAAAGAACAGCTAATTTACTGGATTTAACAAAGTATTTATTATATAAAGCAACAAATGATAATCTGGGCGTAATAGAGTTTGATTTTAGTCAATATAATATAAATTCATTTGTTAATATTGATGGAGACTATGGAGACTGGGACGGAACTGGTTCACAACAAGACTTTATTAATGCAATTGCACCTTATGCTGTAATCGATATGGAACAACATCAGATTTATGCTTCAGTTACAATAGCTCAAGCAATTATTGAGTCTGGATGGGGAAAAGATGACATAGCTGTTAATTATAATAACTATTTTGGAATGAAAGCAGGAAGTGGCAGCCCAAATGAGTATTGGTCTGGTAAGTCAGTAACTTTAAATGCTTCAGAGGGTGGACAGTCAGCTTTTAGGGTTTATGATAGTTTGAAGAATTCCGTATATGACCATGGTAGGAATTTTACAGTTACATCAACGTATGCTACACATGGAGTTTTGGATTGTATTCCTCAAAACTTGGGGCCAAGAGAACAATTACGTAGAATTGCTTTATCTGGATATGCTGTATATGCAGATGGAAGTATTTCTAGGCCAGATGGCGTTAGGACTTATGATCAATATTTATATGAAGAGTTTATTCAACCATATAATTTAGAGCAATATGACAAAATGAGCCCTTCAGATTTTCAAACAGCAACAGGAGAAACTAATAGTCAGATTGTAGAGATTGCTAAGACTAAACTTGGTTGTCCTTATGTTTGGGGAGCAACAGGACCTGATACTTTTGATTGCTCTGGACTAGTTCAATGGGTATATAAGCAAGTAGGAATTTCATTACCACGTACAACAGCGGATTATATTCCATATTTAGGTACAAGTCATGAAATATCTTGGAGTGAAGCACAGCCAGGAGATATTGTTTGGAAAAGCGGACAAAATGGAGGAAGTGGACACATGGGTATATACTTAGGTGGTAATCAATATTTACATGCTCCACAAACGGGGGATGTAGTTAAGATATCAAATGGAGCTCAAAGTATGTTTACAAATGTATTTAGATTTACAAATTAGGAAATTAGAAAGAGGATAAGTTATGAAAAAAGGTGTAAAAATAGCGCTTATTATTGTGTTAATACTTATTATTGTTGTGTTTGTTTTGCTTGTATTTATCAAAAAAAGGGAATTAGGAAATTCAAATACAGTTGTTACAGAGGAGGATTCAAATCAAATGGATGAAGGAAAAGTATATGAAGACAATAATAATGGTTTTAAACAGTTAGAGGATCCAAATGTATTCTTTTCTATATCAAATGCTTTAAATAATTATTTGAATGTATTAAATTATAGAAATAGTGATGCATCTAGCAATATATATAACATACAAGATGACACAGAGCAAAGTAATGCGCTTTTGAGTTTGCTAGATGAATCATATATACGTGATAATGATATAAATAATCAAAATATAAATAACTATGTTGAGGCAATTGATTATACTTACAAAATAATTCCTATTGATATACGAGTAAGATATGATACAAATATTTTAGTTTATATTTTGCATGTATACCTAGAAAATTTAGATAATATGAGCATACAAGATAGATATTATATAATTAGGGTTGACAATTCGAATGGAACTTTTTCAGTAAAGCCAGTTAGTACTTCTATAAATGATATTGACGATGTTAGGGTAAATGTAAGCAACGCTTCTATAGAAAAGAATGATTATAATGCTTATGATTTAGAGACTATATCTATTGAAAGAATGGTAAAAATATATATGGATACATTTACTGATATGGAACTTAATTATCCGGAAATAGCATACAATAATTATTTAGATGATGAATACAAGACTAAAAGGTTTGGCAGCTTAGAAAACTTTGAGTCTTATGTTAGTAGCAATAGAGATGAAATATCTAGTGTAAGGGCAACTAAGTATTTGAGTGAAGATGATACTGATTATACTAAATACGTTATAATGGATCAGTATAATAATACGTATGAGTTTTATCAAACTACTACGATGAACTTTAAAGTTAGGTTAGATACATATACGATACCTTCAGAAGAATTTATAAGTACTTATAATAATGGAACAAATCAAACTAAAGTTAATTTAAACATTGATAAATGGATTCAAATGTTGAACAATAGAGATTATAATGCTGCATATAATGCTTTAGATGCTACTTTTAGAAGCAATAACTATGGAACGGAAGAACAATTTGAAGCATATATGAGAGAAAATTTCCCATTGCATTATCAAGTTGAATATACTAGTTTGTCTGATGAAGGCGGAATATATTCTGAACAAATTACTTTGAGTGACAGTACAGGAAAGAGTAGTGATACAATAAGTCTTACTATAATAATGCAATTGAAGGACGCATCTGATTTTGTTATGTCATTTAGTATAGAATAATAAAAAAAGCCATTGATTAGAAAAATCTAATTAATGGCTTTTTTATTGCCCAATTCCGAGGGTTCTTTGTATAAGCTCATATAATGGGTTGTTTGTTAAAAAGTTTCGTACGAATGGTATTTGAATTATTAAGAATAATATAAGAATTGTTAGTGCCAGTGCAATAATGTTTTTTACATAATCTTTAAAGCTTTTTTTATACCTTATTTTATATCCTCTGTTTTTTAAAT
>ERZ1643246.3073-NODE-3073-length-14893-cov-30.344386_pt1 | contig 14893 bp, 15 predicted proteins | sample MGYA00579265_ERZ1643246 | MGnify/ENA primary metagenome ERZ1643246 (study PRJEB29033, sample SAMEA4952261) | chicken gut metagenome | biome: Broiler Chicken; feature: Gastrointestinal Tract; material: Caecum | place: Ireland | collected 2018 | study: Broiler... | reverse complement strand
AAATTATATGTATAAATAATAAATAGGCTTTGAAAATATAATTAAAATATAATAAAAATATAATAATTAAAGTAAAATACAAAAAATCATTTATATTGAAGAATTAAAAAAATCAAAAAAGAATTAAAAAGAATTGAATATAAAAATCATAGAAAGGAAGGAATGTTATGAGTAAAACAGAACCAAGAACATTACCAGGTTTTATGGAATTATTACCAGAAGAACAAATTTTATTTGATCAAATAAAAACAACAATAGAAAAAACATATCAAAAATTTGGATTTTTACCATTAGACACACCAATAATAGAACTATCTGAAGTCTTACTTGCAAAAGCAGGGGGAGAGACAGAAAAGCAAATATATCGTTTTGAAAAAGGAGATACAGACTTATCTTTAAGATTTGATTTAACAGTTCCACTTGCAAAATTTGTAGCAAAAAATTATGGTAATTTAAGTTTTCCATTTAGAAGATATCAAATAGGAAAAGTATACAGAGGAGAAAAAGCTCAAAAAGGTAGATTCCGTGAATTTTATCAATGTGATATTGATGTAATAGGTGATGGAGAATTAAGCATAATAAATGATGCAGAAATGCCAAGTGTAATCTATAATGTATTTAAAGAACTAGGATTTGATGATTTTACAATTAAAATAAATAATAGAAAATTATTAAATGGATTATTCCAAAGTATAAATCAAAAAGAAAATTCAGTTGAAATATTAAGAATAATTGATAAAATAGAAAAAATAGGAAAAGAAAAAGTTATTCAAGAATTAAAAGAATTAAATGTAGAAGAAACAGCAATAGAAAAAATAATAGGATTTATTGAGATAAGTGGAACTACAGAGCAAAAAATAGAGAAATTAAAAAATCTAGGTATAGAAAATGAGACTTTTAAAGAAGGTTTAGATGAGTTAACACAAATAGTTAAATATATTGGAATTTTTGGAGTTCCAGAAAAGAATTTTGAGGTTGATTTAACTATTGCAAGAGGATTAGACTATTATACAGGTACAGTATATGAAACATTTTTAAATAAATATAGAGAATTAGGAAGTATATGTTCAGGTGGAAGATATGAAAATTTAGCTGAATACTATACAGACAAAAAATTACCAGGAGTTGGAATATCAATAGGTTTAACAAGATTATTTTATAAATTAAATGAATTAAGACTAATAGAAGCAAAACAAAAATCAATCTCTAAAGTTTTAGTAATTCCAATGATAGATGACCTAGAAGTTCCAATAAAAGTAGCAACAAGCCTAAGAGAAAAGGGAATAAATACAGAAATATTTTTAAATGATAAAAAATTAAAGGCAAAAATGAAATATGCAGATAAACTTAAAATTCCTTATGTTATTGTTATAGGAGAAGATGAAGTAAAAAGTGGTAAGTTTAAGATTAGGAATATGGAAACAGGAGAAGAAAAAGAAGAAACATTTTAAATATAATAATGAGACAATTTAAATGTAATAATGAGACAATGCTTTCAAAAGAAAAATATTGTCTCATTATTATATTTATTTATATAACTTTATTTATATAATAAAGTAATTTTATTTCCAACTTTTTTTATAAAACCATCATCTTTTAAATATTTAAGTTCTCTCATCATTGCACTTCTATCAATACTAAGATAATCTGCCAAATCAGTTAAAGAAAAGGAAAGAGAAAAAGTTGTACTAAAATTTCTGTTAGAAAGAATAGAAAAATATCCAATTAGTTTATCTCTTATAGTTCTTTTTGTTAATAATTCAACTCTTGTATTAAGCATAGTGACTTTACTTAATATTAGTTCTGCCATATTTTCATTAAAAGTTTGATGAAATTTACAGTTTTGTTTGCATTTATGTTGAAGGTTATCATATGCAAAAAATAGAACTTCTGAAGCTTGCCTTGCTTTTACAAATAATTCATTATTTGTAACAATTACATAAAATAATTCTCCAAAAATATCATTTTTAGTAAAATGCTCTATAATTGTTTTATTACCATTAGAGTCATATCTAACTAGGTCAGCAGAGCCAGAAACCAATATACAAATTTGGTTTCTCTTAGCTATATATGTAGTAATTATTTCATCTTTTTTAAATTTTTTTCTTTGTACTTTTGTACAAGATTTATCTAAATTATCTATAAAATCTTCAATAGAAATTGCCATAAGTATCCTCCTAAAACTTTTAAAATTATGAGTATAGTTAAAATATAATAAATGAAATGTTAGATAAAAAATTTTTATCTAAAATAATATACATAATTTATTAAAACATTACTTATGCAGTATATCACAAATAAGTTGCAAAAGCAACAAAATGTCAGTAAAGCAAGTAACAATTTATGTAGAGAAGAAAAAAATAGCTGAAATTCTAACAAAAAATTGCTTGGTTAAAAATGGTAAAAAAAATAAATAATTAAATTTTTTTGTAACATAAATGTAATATTTGATATAAAATTAGAGCAGAGAGTGATTAAAAAATTGAAATAAAAAAAGATTTTCTTTGTTGCTTTTGCAACAGAAAAAGTAAAAATTAGAGATATAATAAAGGCATAAAAAATGAAGGAGGAAATGTAAAATGAAAGTTATTAAAAGAGATGGAAGAGCTGTAGATTATGATAGAGCAAAGATTCAAATAGCAATTGAAAAGGCAAACCAAGAGGTAAAGCCAAAAGAAAGAGCAAGTAAAGAGGATATTAAACAAATAATAAAATATATCGAAGAATTAGATAAAAAAAGGATGTTAGTAGAAGATATACAAGATATCATAGAAGAAAAACTAATGGAATTAGAAAAATATGAGTTAGCTAAAAAATATATAGTATATCGTTATACAAGAGCACTAGTTAGAAAACAAAATACAACTGATGAAACAATATTAGGACTAATTAGAAATGAAAATAAAGAGTTAGCAGAAGAAAATTCAAACAAAAACACATTACTTGCATCAACACAAAGAGATTATATTGCTGGAGAAGTATCAAGAGATTTAACAAGAAGATTATTATTACCAGAAAAAATAGCTAAAGCAGACGCAGATGGAGTTTTACATTTTCACGATGCAGATTATTTTGTACAACCAATATTTAACTGTTGTTTAATAAATATAGCAGATATGTTAGATAATGGAACAGTAATGAATGGAAAAATGATAGAAAGTCCAAAAAGTTTCCAAGTTGCATGTACAGTAACAACACAAATAATAGCAGCAGTAGCAAGTAACCAATATGGTGGACAATCAGTAGATATGAAGCATTTAGGAAAATATCTAAGAAAAAGTTATAATAAATTTAAAGCAGAAATAGAAAAGAAATATAAAGGAAAATTGTCAGATGATGTAATTGAAGATTTAGTACAAGATAGATTAAAAGCAGAATTAAAAGCAGGAGTACAAACAATTCAATATCAAATAAATACATTGATGACAACAAATGGACAATCACCATTTGTAACATTATTCTTACACCTAGAAGATGGAGACCCATATATAAAAGAAAATGCCATGATAATAGAAGAAATATTAAGACAAAGATATGAAGGAATTAAAAACGAAGCAGGGGTATATGTAACACCAGCATTCCCAAAACTTGTATATGTATTAGATGAATGTAACTGCTTAAAGGGTGGAGAATATGATTATTTAACAAAACTTGCTGTTAAATGTTCAGCAAAAAGAATGTATCCAGATTATATCTCAGCAAAGAAAATGAGAGAAAACTATGAAGGAAATGTATTTAGCCCAATGGGATGCAGAAGTTTCTTATCACCTTGGAAAGATGAAAACGGAAACTATAAATTTGAAGGAAGATTTAATCAAGGTGTAGTAAGTATAAACTTACCACAAGTAGCAATAATAGCAGATGGAGATGAAAAGAAATTCTGGGAATTACTAGATGAAAGATTAGAACTATGTAAAGAAGCCTTGATGTGCAGACATTATGCATTACTAGGAACACATTCAGATATTAGCCCAATACATTGGCAATATGGAGCAATAGCAAGATTAAAGAAAGGTGAAAAAATAGATAAATTATTATATGGCGGATATTCAACAATTTCATTAGGATATATAGGAATATATGAAATGACAAAACTAATGAAAGGTGTATCACACACAACACCAGAAGGACATGATTTTGCAATAAGAGTAATGAAACATTTAAGAGAAAAAGTAGACCAATGGAAAAAAGAAACAAATATAGGATTTGCACTATATGGAACACCAGCAGAAAGTCTATGTTACAAATTTGCAAGAATTGACAAAGAAAAATTCGGAACAATAAAAGATGTAACAGACAAAGGATATTATACAAATTCATATCATGTAGATGTAAGAGAAAAAATAGATGCATTTGCAAAACTTGGATTTGAAAGTGAATTCCAAAAAATATCATCAGGAGGAGCAATATCATACATAGAAATACCAAATATGCAAAATAACTTAAATGCATTAGAAACAGCTGTAAAATTCATCTATGATAATATTCAATATGCAGAATTCAATACAAAATCAGATTATTGTCATGTATGTGGATTTGATGGAGAAATAATAATAAACAAAGACAATGAATGGGAATGCCCAAACTGTGGAAACAAAGACCACTCAAAAATGACAGTAGTAAGAAGAACATGTGGTTACTTAGGAGAAAACTTCTGGAATGCAGGAAAAACAAAAGAAATAAAACAAAGAGTAATGCACTTATAGGGATTGAGGGACGGTCCTACAAATCCCTCCTAGGAGGGATTTTGGGGACGGACCTTAAAAAAAATACATAAAATTTCAAAAAAATAAACAATAAAAAATAATTTCTTATTCTTTAATTGTTAGAGAAGTTATTTTAGGGGGAAAAGCTTATGAATTATGCAGATATAAAAAGAGTTGATGTAGCAAATGGTGAAGGAGTTAGAGTTTCTGTGTTTGTAAGTGGTTGTAACCATCATTGTAAAGGATGTTTTAACCAATGTGCATGGGACTTTAATTACGGAAATAAATTTACAGAAAAAGAAATGGATAAAGTAATAAATTATCTTGACCATGATTATATTTCTGGATTAAGTTTACTTGGAGGAGAACCATTAGAAAAACAAAATCAAGAAGGATTATTGCCATTAGTAAAAAAAGTCAAAGAGAAATTTCCAGATAAAAATATTTGGTGTTATACTGGTTTCGATTTTGAAAAAGATGTTGTAGGAAAAATGGCAAAGGAAAATGAAACTACAAGAGAATTATTAAAATATTTGGATGTTGTAGTTGATGGTAAATTTGAAGAAGATAAAAAAGATTTAAAATTAAAATTTAGAGGGTCTTCTAATCAAAGAATAATAGATGTGCAGGAAAGCTTGAAAGAAAAGCAACCTGTGGAAATTACCTTGTAAGGAATCTACATAATATATAGCAATAACTTGAAAAAATTATAAAAATGGAGTATAATAATATTGAGTCAATGCAGAATATTCCTATTATTCATAATGACTCGAGGCAACTATAGAAAATGTAAAAATAGGAGGAAAAAAGAATGGCAAAAAAGGATGAAAAGCGGAAAGAAATTTTCGTAGACGAAGATGAATTTCCAACAGTTGAGGATTTGAGGAGAGCACACAGACTTCTCGAGAAAAAGCTGGAAGAGGCAGATAGTTATGAAAGTTTTATCTCAGGACCGGAATTTCAGAATATTGATAATTCTGAATCTGAAGATGAAAGCATATATCTCGGAATGCTCAATTCTACAAAACGAATGCTTAGGTATGTATGTACAACAAAAGGACATGCTAAAGCTTTTCTTGATTTTGAGAATGCAGCATTGAATGAATTAGAAGATGCACTCAAAGGTTTAACAAAAGCTGAAAAAATGACAAGAGAAAAGTTTTTTGAATTAGCTGAAAAAATGTCAAGCTGAGCTATCCGCTGCTATCCGCTAAAATCCCAAAATGCCGAGCAAACTATATGGTGGTATCATATGGTTTGCCCGGCATCTTTTAAATATCAAATCTTTTTAATAATTCATTTCTACAAAGTTCTTCAAAACTATCATCTAAGTCTACCAATTTAATATCGTCATTGTATTTCATATCCAAGCAATATTTTAAAATATAATCAGCCAAAACAGGATTTTTAGAAAGTAAAGGTCCATGTAAATAAGTAGCAATAACATTATTTAAAAAGAATCCCTCTTTGGAATCTCCAAATTTATTACCATTACCAAATAAAACATCACCAAAAGGGGAAAATACATCAAAAGTTTGTCCACCATGATTTTCAAAACCAATAACTTTTGTATAAGTATCTCCAAGCTTTACATTTATAACAATATTACCAATACATCTACTTTTTCTATCTTCAATTGCTTCTGTATAATATGGAAAAATATCAAGTCCAGGAATAATATTTCCATCAACACCTTTGTAATATTTACCAAATAATTGATATGCACCACAAATAAGTAAGAAAAAAGTTCCATTTTGTATAGCTTTTTTTATATTATCTTTATATTTAATTAAATCTTCTGCTAAAATACTCTGTTCTTGATCAGCTCCACCACCGGCAAAAACTAAATCATATTCTGTAAAATCAGGATTATTGTCACCAATAGAATATCTCTCTATTTCACACCCAAATCCTCTTTTTTCTAAACGATATTTTAAAACTTGAATATTTCCATAATCTCCATATAATTCAAGCATATCTGGGTAAAGATATAAAATTTTTAAAGTTTTTTTTGCATCCATAATCTCTCAAAACCTTTCTATAAAATCAATTTTTTAGTTTTAATAATTCTTTTCTAGTAGGTTGAAGTGCAGTGTAATTTGCAATAACATATTTTTTATTCTCTGTTTCATATAATTTAGAAACAGCATCTTCCAAGTTTAAATATGGAAAAATATTTTCAGCATCAAAACCAGAAGTTTTGATTCTTATAGCAATATCATATGCTCTAGTTCCAGATGTAATAATTCTGCTTACATTTTTTAAATTAGAAAAATTTATATCCCAAATCCAAGAAACATCAAATCCATCAGCAATTTTATCATTTAATACGAATAATAGATCTTTGTTTGAAGAATCTTCATTTAATAATCTTAAACTAACATTAGCACCTGTAGGGTTTTTGGCTAAGTTAATAATTGTAGGAGAGTTTTTTATTATAATTTCTTCTAATCTACCATTATCTAAAGAAAAATCTTTTAATGAAGATTGGACAATTTCTGTATCAATTTCATATATTGAACACACAGATATTATTGCTAAATTATTATAAACTGTGTAAATACTATTATTATGCATATGATATGGGATTCCATCAACGTTAAATACCTTGTTTTCTAAATCAATATCAGTAGCAGTTTTATAAATTTCATTTTCACCATAATGGCAATTAGGACATTTAAATTTGCCAATGTGAGAATATTGATAATATTCATATTCTAAACGAGTTTTACAAAATGGACAAAACTTACCTTCTCCGGCTTCACTCATTTCTTTTGTAGCATTTTTATATGCATCAGCATGATAGTAGTATAAATTTGAATTGTTTGGGTTTGCTTTTCCAAGTCTTGCAACATTAGGGTCATCATTATTAAGAATAAGGTTATTGTTATACGTTTTTAAAAATTCATTTATTTTTAAAATTAAAGTTTCAACTTCACCATTTCTATCTAATTGATCTCTAAAGAAATTTAAAATAATTAAGGTGTCTAATTTAAAATCTTTAAATATTACAGGAACATAACTTTCATCAACTTCAAAACATAAAAAATCTGCTTTAATTCTGCCTGTTAAAGAACAAGCTTTAAGTAATGTAGAAATGATTCCAGTTTCCATGTTATTACCTTCTGAATTACTAATAACTTTATAACCTGCTTTTTGCAATGTATATCTAATACAATTATTAGTAGAAGTTTTACCATTTGTTGCAGTGACTGCGATAACTTGAGAATCTACTTTAAAGTTTTTTATAATATTTGGATTTAGTTTTAAGGCAATTTTTCCAAGAACATTACCACCATTTTTTTTAAAAATTTTTAATATTATATTTAGTATTTTCATGGTAAAAATAATAATAAAATTATACATATAAAAATCCATTCCTTGCAATAAAATATTTAGGTTTTTAAAGGGTACCTATAAACCTTTGTTGTTACAGTATGATTTAAAACGGAAAGGGCATTTGTGCTTGATAAATGTTTTAAAATCTTCACAATTTCCAATTACAAATTTTGTTTTATCAAGTAAAAAAGCGTGATTTCTGTCTATATATAAATAAAAATAGTTATCAGTTTCATAAATATGTTTTATATTAAAGTATTTTACCTTAGAAAGTTCTAATTTATCAACTATTTCAATATTTTTTTCAAAAAAACGAAATTGAAATTCTTTTTCCTTCTGTATTTTATCTGTTTTTAGCTCTTTTTTTATTTCTTTCTTGGGATGAATAAATCTATAGAGTAAGAATGCAATCATTATTACTAAAAAGATGCTAGCTGTAAAGAAATTTTTATATTTTAAATTCATTCCTAAACAGAAAAATATAAGTATTGTAACTAAAGCTGTGTAAAAAATATATGATGAACCATATTTTTGGTTGTGAAATTGTAAAAAAGTATCATAAACTTGTTTTGTGTATTTAGTTCTGTTTTTAAATAGTACTTTCATATTAAATTCATCCCTTTCTTGCTAAATCATAATTGATATGAAAGCAAGTTCTTTTAAATTTTTTTATAATTTTTTGACATTATATCATAAAAAAATAAAAAAATAAAATAATTACAAAATATGCAAAAAGAGGACACAATTTATTCACAAAAGATATGTATTATATATTCAATCAAAACATCCCCTTTTATTTTTTATAAATGACATTTTATTGTCAAACAGATTAGAGCCAAGGAGTTTATGCTTCTTGGCTTTTATCGTTAAGGATATGTTGAATTTTATGAATAAAAATAAACCGCCTCAAAGAGAAGTTATACTATAATTTTTAAAATTTTTCGGCTCTAATCAATGCTTTAGCCCTTCTAAAGATAGAACAAACGAGCCTCTCGCTACATCCTTCGCGCTTCCTCATTTATTCTATCTTAAGAAGGGCTACAAGCATTCCAATCACACAAAAATTAAAAAAATTATATAACAACTAATTTAGGAAGGCTTCTCTACAAAAATAAGGATATAGATTGTATTTTGTAGAATAAAGGATGAGTAGTAATCTAAAATAATAAAATTTCCTTAAAAATTTTCTTTAAAATTTTACATAATCCTTGAAAAAAATACCAAAATAAAGTAAAATGGTTAAAGATTAAAAACTAGGAGGGATTATATTGAGATATATACTAATAGGAGGGGCATGGCCATATGCTAATAGTTCATTACATTTAGGACATATAGCAGCATTAATTTCTGGAGATGTGCTTGCAAGATATCATAGACAAATTGGAGATAAGGTATTATATGTTTCAGGAACAGATTGTCATGGAACACCAATTACAGAAAGAGCAAAAAAAGAGAAAATAAGTCCTAGAGAAATTTCAGAAAAATATCATAAAGAATTTAGTAAAGTATTTGAAAATATGGAATTTTCATATGATTTATATACAAAAACAGATAATGAATATCATGAAGAAAAAGTAAAAGAAATATTTAAAAGAATATATGATAATGGATATATATATGAAAAAATAGATCAAGATAATTATTGTGAGCATTGCCAAAAATTTGTTGCAGATAGAGAATTAAAACTAATTTGTCCTAATTGTGGTAATGAGACAAAAGGTGACCAATGTGATTGTGGATATGTTCCAACAAAAGAGGATTTACAAAATGCAGTTTGTATTGATTGTGGAAATAAAACAACAACAAGACCAAATAAAAATTTATATGTAGCATTATCAAAATTACAACCAGAAATCGAAAAATATGTAGAAAAAAATGAATCATCTTGGAGAAAAAATTCTCAAAATGAAACTCGTAAATATTTAAAAGAAGGTTTAAAAGATAGAGCAGTTACAAGAAATTTAGACTGGGGTGTAGAAATACCTATAGAAGGTTATAAAGATAAAAGAATGTATGTATGGATTGATGCGGTGCTTGGTTATATAACTACAGCAATGAGATATTGTGAAGAAAATGGTCTAAATTGGGAAAATTGGTGGAAAGAAAATAAAGAAAATGAAAATAGAATATATATGGTACATGGAAAAGATAATATAATGTTCCATACTTTAATATTGCCAGGTTTATTGATTGGTGCAAAAGATAATTATTTGTTACCAGATAAAATTGTGTCAACTGAATATTTGAATTTTAATGACCAAAAATTCTCAAAAAGTAAAGGTATAGGAATGACTATTTTAGAGGCATTAGATAAATTTAATGTTGATACTTTAAGATTTCATTTAATTAAAAATGGACCAGAAACAAGAGATTCTAATTTTACAGAAGAGGAATATATTTTAACTCATAATGAAGTAACAAATAAATTAGGAAATTTTGTAAATAGAACTTTAAAATATAAAGGTTTAACAAATATTCCAAATGGTAATATGAATGAAGAAGTTAAAAAATATTTAGAAGATAAATATGTAGAAATATCTCAAAGTATAGAAAATATAGAATTTAAAAATGCTGCAAATAAAATAATGGAATTATTAGATTATGCAAATAAATATTATGATGAAAGTAAACCTTGGGTTCAAATAAAAGAGAATGAAGAAGAATTTAACAATACAATTTATACTTGTTCAGTTATAATTGCAAATATATCAAATTTAATAGAAGCATTTATGCCAGAAACAGCACAAAAAATTAGAAATTATTTAAATATAGCTGATAAAAGTTGGAATTATATTGAAGTTGAAAAAGGTTTGAAATTAGAGAATATACAAGCATTATTTGAAAGAATGAGCAATGCCGGACAATAGGGACAGACCATTTTGTCCGGTTAAATGAAATGATATAGTGATTTTATATGAAAAAATAAAAAATTAAAAAATTAGAGAATAAAAAACGAGGAAAAAATGATTTACCAAAAAATAATAAAAACTCCTATTGGAGATATATGCATTTTAGAAGAAAATAATAAAATAATAGGGTTAACATTAGATAATGAAAAATATTGTTATACAGAAAAAAATACAGAAATATTAAATGAAACAGAAAAACAACTAAATGAATATTTTTGGGGCAAAAGAAAGAAATTTAATGTACCAATAAATCCAAAAGGGACAGAATTTCAAAAACAAGTATGGAATGAACTACTAAAAATTCCATATGGTCAAACAGTGACATATAAGCGAATAGCTCAAAAAATAGAAAAGCCAAATGCTGCAAGGGCAGTAGGAATGGCCAACCATAATAATCCAATAGCAATTATTGTGCCATGTCATAGAGTCGTTGGTTCAAATAGTAAATTAGTTGGTTATGCTTTTGGATTAGAAAGAAAGCAATTTTTGTTGGATTTAGAAAATAAATTTAAGTAATATAATGTAGGAGGAATAATTTGAGAATTAGATATAAAAAATGGGCAAGGCCAGAATTAGAAGCAAGTAAATTTTATACAGATTCACCAGAGGAATGGAAAGGAAAATGGAAAAACTTTTTTGCAAATCCAAATAATCCATTTCATATAGAATTAGGATGTGGAAAAGGTCAATTTATCTCACAACTTGCTTCTTCAAATTTAGATGTAAATTATTTAGCAATAGATTTAGTAGATGCAATGCTAGGATTAGCTAAAAGAAATATAGAATCTGAATATAAAGAAAAAAATCTTGAAATAAATAATGTTGCAATAACAAGGTTTGATATTGAAAGAATTTTGATGATTTTAAGTAAAGAGGATAATGTAGAAAGAATATATATAAATTTTTGCAATCCATGGCCAAAAGGTAAGCACAGGAAAAAGAGATTAACACATACAAGACAATTAGAAAAATATAAAGAATTTTTAAAACCAGGTGGAAAAATTTATTTTAAGACAGATGATGACGATTTATTTGCATCAACACTTATATATTTAGAAGAAACAGGGTTTGAAGTGGAAAAGAAAACATACAATTTACATAACGAAGATATTTTTGATGGAAATATTGAAACAGAGCATGAAAAAATGTTTTCAGAACAAGGAATAAAAATAAAAGCACTTATTGCTAAGTTGAAATAAAAATATGTTTTAAAAATTATAATATGATATTAAAATTAAAAATATTAGCTAGATATAAAAGTGATTTTATTATATAAAATATGTAAAATAAATTTATATTGATTTATATTGATTTGCAAAAAAATAAAATAAAAAATTAATCAAAATACCAATTAAAAGCACCAAATATAAAATAAAGCATATATTTTATAGAGGTGTTTTTTTATGGCTTTTTCAGATCGTGAATTATTAGCTAGGATGATTCAATGTGAAGCAGGAGGAGAAGGAGATAATGGCATGAGAGCAGTGCGGAACGGTAATTATGAATAGGGTTCAAGCATCAGACGGCGAATATGCGAGAGTATCACAGGATGGAAATATAAGAAATATATTATTTCAGACAGGACAATTCGATTGTGCTCAAGAAATGTTAGGTGGTAGCTATAATCCTCAAAATATATATAATATGAATCCAACAGAAGTGCATTATAATATAGCAGATTGGGCTATTGCAGGTAATAAATTAAATGAAATAGGTACATGTCTTTGGTATATGAATCCATTTCGACCAAGTTGTCCAGGAATATTTCCATATAATGGTTCAGGTTCATTACATACAAGACTTGGCGACCATTGTTTTTATAGACCAACAGAACAATATAAAAATACTTAAAGCAGATAGGTAAAAACACTTTAATAAAATTTAAATTTATGCCATATATATTTAAATATAGTAAAGGCAAGAAAGGATGGATATAAAAATGCCAGAAGAACAAGTAAGAAGGAGAGTTCAAGTAGATGAAAATTCTCCAGAAATTATTACAAATGATATGTATACACCGGCTTTTTTAAGGGAACAGATAGGGAAATTAGTAAGAGTAGAATTCTTGATAGGTACAAATAATTTAACAGATAGAATAGGTGTATTAGAAGATGTAGGGATAAGTTATATTTTATTAAGATCTATAGAAAGTGGAAATCTGCTTTACTGTGATATTTATGCAATAAAATTTGTAAGTATTGCAGAAAATCCATATAATCCTAATAATCCATATGGTACTTATAATTCGTTTGGAAGAATGAATTGGGGTGTATAATTTATATATAATAAAAATACACCTACAAAAATTAAAATAATAATGAAAAAATGAAAATAAAAATGAAAAAAACTCTTGTATTTTTCGAATTTACTGATATAATTAAAGAGTGATTCTTTTTTAGTCAAAAAAAGATAAACAAAAAGACTTAGCAAGTTTTTTAGTCTATATATTATTACATCTATAGCAAGTCTTTTTTAATCGCTTGTAAAAATAAATATAAAAAATAGTACAAGCTATATAAAAGGGAGGAATTTGGTATGTTAAAAAAGGTAGCTATTTTAGCCAATGGAGGAGATGTAGCAGGATTTAATGCAGTAATTAGAGGAATTGTAAAAACAGCAGAAAATAGCGGAGTAGAATGCTATGGATTTATTGATGGATATAATGGATTACTAAAAAATGAATATGTATTATTAAGTACAGCAGAAAATGGAAATGCAGAAGGAATATTACCAAAAGGTGGTTCAATAATTGGTTCATCAACAAATGCAAATGTATTTAATTATAAAGTAATAAATGAAAATGGAGAAGTAGAATATAAAGATTTATCAGATATATGTGTAGAAAATGTAAAAAAAGATGGATTTGATTGTATATTTACATTAGGAGGAGATGGAACACAAAAATCAGCAAGAGATTTTGCTTTAAAAGGTTTAAATGTAATTGGAGTTCCAAAAACAATTGATAATGATGTTGCATGTACAGAAATTACATTTGGATATAACACAGCAGTTTCAGTAGCAATGGAAGCAATTGACAGATTACATACAACAGGTGAAACACATCATAGAATAATGGTATTAGAAGTAATGGGAAGATATGCAGGATGGATAGCATTAGAAGCGGCAATAGCAGGAGGTGCAGATGCAGCTTTAATACCAGAAATTCCTTATGATATAGAAAAAGTTGCAGAAAAAATAAAAAATAGACAAAAAAGAGGAAAGAACTTTAGTGTTATCGTAGTATCAGAAGGAGCAATGCCAAAAGGAGGAACTCTAACAGTAGAAGGAACAAGAGATAATGGTAAAGGTGTAGACAATACTAAATTAGGTGGAGTAGGACCAAAAGTAGCAAAACAACTTGAAGAATTAACAGGATTAGAAGCAAGAAATACTACATTAGGATATATGCAAAGAGGAGGAACACCAACAGCATTTGATAGAGTATTATCAACAAAATACGGAGCAAAAGCAATGCAACTAGCTATGGAAGGAAAATTTGGAACATTAACAGTAATAAAAAATGGAAAGCTAGATTATGTATCATTAGAAGATGTAGTGGGAAATAATAAAACAGTAGGGGCTGTTTCAGGAAATACAAAAGAAAGTAATCAAAGAAAAGTAACAATGGATGATGATTTAGTAAAAACTGCAAGAAGTATTGGAATAAATTTAGGAGATTAAATCATGAAAAAACTGAACATTTGAGGAAGATTCCTTGAATGTTCAGTTTTTTTTTCGGACGTTAGGGACACTCCATTTTGTCCGGGAACGTTAGGTGAACATTGGGGACATTGAGAACATTGGGGACACTCCATTTCGTTCTTTTTTTTGCTTTTAGATGTTTTAGGGGATTTTTGGATTGCTTGGTGTGAGGCCGTTTCCACAGGTTAATTATTATTTTTTTATTTAAAAACACTCCATAGCAGGGTCGTTTGAAAA
>ERZ1643246.3072-NODE-3072-length-14895-cov-5.079111_pt1 | contig 14895 bp, 18 predicted proteins | sample MGYA00579265_ERZ1643246 | MGnify/ENA primary metagenome ERZ1643246 (study PRJEB29033, sample SAMEA4952261) | chicken gut metagenome | biome: Broiler Chicken; feature: Gastrointestinal Tract; material: Caecum | place: Ireland | collected 2018 | study: Broiler... | reverse complement strand
CTTCTCCAGGTTTTAGGTTGTTTGCTTCTTCTGGAGAAATTAATAATTCTTTATGGTTGATATAACCAGCGTTGATTGAAATATTAATATTGTTTTCCATACTTCTACCGAAAATACATATTTTTCTATTATGCTTATAACAAGTTTCAAAAATATGTTTTACACGATAAATATTAGATGCGAATGTTGCGATAATGATACGATTTGTTTTACATTTATCAAACATTTCTCCTAATGTTTCATCTACCACAGATTCGCTTGTTGAAAAGCCCTCATTTAAGGCATTGGTAGAATCTCCAATTAGAATATCTACGCCTTTTTCTCCAAGAGATGCCATTTTATATAAATCTGCCATAGGTCCGATTGGAGTAAGGTCAAATTTATAATCTCCGGTTGTTACATACCGTGAGAATCAGGAATAGAATGGGTAATTCTAAAGAATTCCACTTCAATTTCTTTAAATTTCAATTTCGTATTTTCTGTATATACAAATAAATTATCATATCTTATGTTTTTATCTTGTAATTTTACAGCAATTAATTCTTTGGCATGATTTGGTGCATAAATGGCAGGAATATTAATACTTTGCAATAAAAAAGGAATTCCTCCAATATGATCTTCATGTCCATGCGTAATTAAAAGTGCTTTAATCTTATCTTGATTTTCTTTTAAAAATGTAAAGTCAGGTAAAACATAATCTACTCCCATAAGTTCACTTTCAGGGAAACTAACACCGGCATCAATAATAACAATAGCGTCGTTATGCATTACACAATACATATTTTTTCCGACTTCTCCGAGACCACCTAAAACAATAATCTTTGTTTCATTTGGTTTATTCATAAAAACTCCTTTCTTTTTTTGTTTCGTTAAGCTGACTATGAAATTATACTATATTTTTTTTATTTTGTCTATAATTTGAATTTGTGAATTTTTTATCTCTTGGTTGTAAAATTAGCTTTTATCCTTGTTTTACATTATTTAATATACTTTCCAAGTGATTTAAAATAGGTATTGGGATTTTCATATTCTTTTAGAGTTTCATTAAAGTACTGACTATAGGTTAATGTGTCTTTTTCTTTCACAATATAGTCTCTTAATTTTTGTAATTTAGCTTTACTATTTAGAGGTTTATATTTTACTAAATCATTATAAAGCAGTGTGGTAATTAATGATTCTAATTGGGATTCATTTTGCGTATCACATTCTTGTATTAGTTCTTTATCTTCTTTTTCATTATTACCATAGTCAAATCTTTTTACAGTAAATCTTCCAGGATCTATGATATACATGGTATCGTTTTCTTTATCAAAAAAATAGTTTACTGGTTGAATATCCGCTACTAAGACATAATTATGAGCAAGTAGAGACATATCACTTTCTAATATTTGAAGGTTTTTAATAAAGGTGCTACTAGAAAGAAGAGCAATACCTTGTTTTTTGGTGATATCTTTTTCTCCCTTTATATAGTTTGCTCTATAACCTGCATAGGAGTAGTCTTCATTATAAATAAGGGCATTTGGTAGAATTGTTTGCCTGGTAGGTATTCCAATTAAGTATTGATGATCAACACTTTTGTTGTGTCCAAATTCATAAATTGAACTTTTATGATATATTTTGTAAACTTGATTCTTTCTTTTATAACAAATACCTTCAGAACCTTTTCCTAGAGGCCTTTTTGTTTCGTCAATAAATATTTTTTCTCCTTCTACAAAGTAATGCATTATAATCCCTCTCTTTTCCGCTGTATTTTACCATATAATGTCTTTCATAGCAAGATTTTCCTTGATTATAGTTTGGTATTAATTGATGATGATTAAGTAATATATAATGTTTTTTTGCATTTTATAATTTTTTTTAGTATAGTATAGTTAAAGTTTAGGGGGCATGATGCTATGAATTCTAATATTACTCAAGAGGCTATTGAGGTTGCCAGGTCTGCGTCAAAATATTACGCATTAATTAAAGATATTCACTCTTGTTTTCAAGTAAAAGTTTCTGATGGTTTTCGTTCTTATTCAAAAAGTGTCGATTTAAATTATTACGACAGAAGAACTTTAAGTTTATTTTTTGCTTTACTTACTGTCTCTGATAATACGTATAATATTTTTTCTGATTTTAATATTACGTTTGATGATGCTTTTATGGAAGTTTTTTCTAGTTATGATATAGATAATAATGAACATAAAAAAGATGTTACTTTAGAAGAAATTGATGATAATTTTCATTCTTATTTTGAACCTATGTTAGATACTCTTTCTAAAAAGTATAAGCTTATTATTCCTGAAGTGATTGCTTATAATTTATTAGCTGATGATTGTTGCTTTTCTAATGTTGTTCGTGTTTTAGTTAGTAAGCTAGCAGCGGAGAGCTCTCCTTTATCTGGTGGTAAGTTAAAAGATTATCTTTTTGATGAAGCTAGTCGTAAGATAGAGCAATATTTTGAAAGCCACCCTGAGATTGAGGAAGAGATTTCTGCTAAAGAGAAGGATAAAGTTAAGGAGTTATTTCCGTTTTTTGGTATTCTAGGTAATAATGATGAAGATACGATGACAGGTCTTGGAGAATTTTTGACTAATCAGCAATTTCGTGGACATCCGGTTATTGGTAGGGAACAAGAAATCCGTACGGTTCTTAAATCTTTAATGATGAGGTCTGTGTTATTATTAGGTCCTTCTGGTGTTGGAAAGACGGCATTAGTTGAAGAGATTGCGTACCTTATTCAACAGAAGGAGGTTCCTAGTCGTCTTTTAGATAAAAAGATTTTTATGCTTGATGCTTCTTCTTTAATTGCTGGTACTAAATATCGTGGAGCATTTGAGGAAAAAATTAACGTTATTTTAAAAAAATTGGATAATGATCCTAATATTATTTTGTTTATCGATGAGATTTGTAATATGAAAGGTCTGGGAGCTACGGAAGGCTCTCCTCAAGATTTCTTTAATATTTTTAAACCATATTTATCAAGAAGTAATCGGCCTATTCAAATGATTGGTACGACAACAACTGAAGAATATCAAAAATATTTGGCAGATGATGCTGCTATCCGTAGAAGGTTTGCTCCAGTTACATTAGGTGAACCAGATGATAAGAGCTTAAGCCATATATTAGATGCTTCTGTTAGGAAATATCAAGATATGTTGCACGTTGATTTTTCTTTTGATACTGATAGCCAACAAGAGATATTTGATATCCTTATTCAAGGAAGTAAAAAAGGTCTTATAATGATGTACAATATAATCCTTCTTTAGTTTTATCTATCTTAGAGATGGCCTTTTCTAATGCTTTATATTATGATAGAGAATCTGTTAATATAGATGATGTTAAAGAGGCTGTTATGAGTTGTGAACGTATTTATGAAAGTTCTAGAGAACGTATGGTTTCTCAACTATCTTCAATTTCTAATACTAAGCAATATGTAAAGGGAAAAATTGCTCCTTTTTCTACTAGACAATAGGCTTTTCTATTGTTTTTTTCTTTATCTATGTTAAAATAATGGTGGTGATTATTATGGGAATTTTTAATAAATTAAAGAATATGTTTCAAGGAAACAAAGAAAGTGTTGTAGAACAGAATCATAGTGAAGAAGTTGTACAAGAAGAAGTTAAAGTTTATGAAAAAGGTCTTACAAAATCTCGTGAGGGATTTGTATCTAAGCTTGCTAATCTAACTAATAAATATCGCACTATTAATGATGATTATTTTGATGAGTTAGAAGAAATATTGATTATGGCTGATATTGGTGTTAATACTGTTATGGAGTTTATTGATCGATTGAAGGATAGAGCTGCTAAAGAGAAGATTAGTGATCCAGAATTATTAAAAGAGATTATTGTTGATGAATTGTTTATCATTTATGTAGGAGATGAAGTTTTATCTAGTAAGATAGAATATCGTGAAAATGTTCCTACTGTTATTTTATTTGTTGGAGTTAATGGTGTTGGAAAAACCACTACTATTGGTAAGATTGCTTGGCGTATGAAACAGGAAGGTAAAAAAGTATTACTGGTTGCGGGAGATACTTTCCGAGCTGGTGCTATTTCGCAACTTCAAGAGTGGAGTGAGAGAGTAGGCGTTGATTTTTATGGAACAGAACAGGGAAGTGATCCAGCAAGTGTTGTTTATGATGGCTGTAGTAAGGCTGTAGAAGAAAAGTATGATGTCGTTTTAGTTGATACTGCTGGTAGACTACAAAATAAAGTTAATTTAATGAAAGAGTTAGAAAAAATTAATAAAGTAATTCAAGGAATTGTAGAAGGTGGACCTGCTGAGACTTTACTTGTTATTGATGCTACTACTGGTCAGAATGGTATTAGTCAGGCGAAATCTTTTAAAGAAATTACAGATATTACTGGAATTGTTTTAACGAAATTAGATGGTACTGCTAAGGGAGGAATTGTTTTAGCAATTAAAGAACAAGTGGGACTTCCTGTTAAGTTTATTGGTTTAGGAGAAGGTAAGGAAGATTTACAAGTCTTTGATATTGAAAAATATATCTATGGTTTGTTTAAGGATATGGTGTAATATGGCAAAGAAAAAAGATGCAGAACAGTCTAGACCAATTACTAGATTTAATATAGTATTTATTAATATTCAACTTTTTTTAACCTTTTTTACTTTTGGCCTTTTTGTCTGGTATATTTTTGATTCTTCTATGATTTATTTATTTCAATTATTTTTAGGTCTTACTTTACTTATTATGGCTTATAATAATCAGATTATTTATCGTAGGAAAAAAGCAACGATTCTTTATAGTATTATTGGTGTTGTTTTACTTATATTAGATTTAATTATGTATATTAGTGTAGGGATGTAATATGGAAGATTATATTTATTATGGTGAATTATATGATTTATATCAGCAATTATTGACAGATAAGCAGAGAGCTTATTTTGAGGATTATTACTTTCAAAATTTAAGTTTGGGTGAGATGGCAGAAAATTATCAAGTGAGCAGGAATGCTATTTTTAAGCAACTACATATTGTTACAGATAAATTAAAAGAATATGAAGAAAAGTTGCAGTTATTAGAAAAAAGAAAACAGTTAGAAGAAATAAGTCAGTCTATTGATAATTTAGATATTAAGAAAAAGTTAGAAGAGTTAATATAAAAATAGTATCTGGTGTGATACTATTTTTTTGGTACATATATTAGTTGTTTGGCATCTTCATAATTTTTTTGAGTTAATTTTTCTAAAGTCGTTCCGAAAGCAATTGCTTCTACTAGTCTTTCTTGAGCGAAGGTAATAGTACTTTCTTTTTTCTTTTTTGCTGTTTTTGATAATCCGCCATTATTTATAAATATTCTAGCTCCTGGTATTTGATTTCTTTGTATTAATACATAGTTTGCGATAGAAGCTATATTTTTAGTTACTATTATTTTCTTTTTATCGTAGTTTTTCCAAACTAATTCATCTTCAGTTTCGTTTTCTTCTGTAACGGTTGATAGACTTTCTTCAATATGTTTTTTTACATATTGGAATGCAGCATAGGTTCCTTGATAGTCTAAGCGATTTTGGTCGTTATGAAAAATTTTATCTAAATGTCCTAGAGTATATGTTTCGTTCCAGGCTCTTATAAAATTTTTATCTTGTATTATAGGATGAGCTTTTTTATGGAATTGATAATCTAACATTATACAAAATAATTGACTTTTATTCGTAATTCCATAATTTTCTACTAACTTTTTCATTTTTTCATCTAAGAATAATAATTCTGTATTGGAAAGTTGACCTTTATTATTAAAGCTTTTATCTAGTCTCATATTATAATCTAGAAAAGGTATATCAGAATAATTAGTATCATGTAAGTATTTATTTACCCTTTCCTTGATTTGTTCTTCGTTTTGTATTTGAGGTTTTCTTTTTTGTTCTAATAGTGCTCTTTCTTCATTTTTTTTAACCATAATTTGGTTATTTATTTCCGCTATTTTAGTTAGATATTCTTTTTTTAGTTCTTCTAATTCTTTGATACTTAGTGCTTCTTTTTTATTTTGCATTTTCTCTCCTCCTAAAAGTAGCTCTTATTTTATCATTTTTTTCTTATTTTGTAAATCACTCGTGTTTTGTCTTGAAAAAAGATAGGATTGTTAGTATAATCAATATTAGAATAGATAAGTGTAAAGAGGGGAAAGTTATGTTTGATAAAATTGTTTATATTAGTGATCACTCTGCTAATATACGTTTAAAAGATGCAGAGCATCTTGCAGTTAATTTAATGAACTTGCATCTTATTTTTGAAGATAAAGATAAAAAAGTATTAGGTGAAGTAGATGATTTAGATAAAGATATTGTTAAGGCTAGATTTTTAGGTGAGATTGTTAACGGTAGATTAATTGGTGGTACGATTCGTAAACCGTCTTTAGATGCCTCTATTCGTGTTATTGATAAGTCGGAAATTCCTATGATTGTTGGGGAAGATAAAGAGGGATATATGAAGTTCGGAGTTAGTCCTTTTTATAATGATTTTCCTGTGTATTTAGATGTTAATAACTTCTTTAGTAATCATTTTGCTATTTTTGGTAACAGTGGTAGTGGTAAGTCTTGTGGTGTATCTCGTTTATTTCAAAATATGTTTCATGATCAAAGACTATTTCCATATAAGGCCAATATTTTGCTTTTTGATTCTTCAGGTGAATATTATAATGCTTTTAACAATTTAAATTCTATTAATCCTAATTATCATTATCGTTTTTTTAGTACGAATGAAGTAGATGGAATTGGTGAGAAGTTACGTCTTCCTATCTGGTTACTTAATGCTAGTGATTTAGCTTTATTATTACAAGCTACGAACCATTCACAATTGCCTATTATTGAGAGAATGTTAAAGCTTGCTTTGATTTTTTCTCAGAATGATATGGATGCTAATAATTATAAGAACCATTTGATAGCAAAAGCTATTATGACTATTTTATATACTAATGAAACATCTCCTAATAAGCGTAATGAAATCTTTTCTATTTTAGCAAGTTGTTCTACACCTCAATTTAATTTGGAAGCTCCAGTGCAAGGTATTGGTTATACGAGAAAGTTTCGTGAATGTTTCTTGATTGATTCTCAAGGACAGTTTTCTGAAAGTGTTTTACTTACTGAGTATGTATCATCATTTATTAAGAATGAATATGATAACTATGAACCTAAGGGTGGAGTGTTCTATACTTTGGATACTTTGGAGAAAGCACTTAACTTTACTTTGATTAGTGAAGGATGGCTTAGAAATGAGAATACTTATGGCGATGCTGTTACGATTAAAGTTCGTTTACATGCTTTAATTGTTGGTGAAAATGCTAAATTCTTTGATGTTCCAGATTATATTTCCCTTGAAAGTTATTTATCATCTTTACTTATTAATAACGGACGTAAATATCAGTTAGTTAATTTTAACTTAGATGATGTTGATGATGATTTTGCAAAGGTTATTACGAAAATTTATTCTCGTTTGGTATTTGAGTTTGCTAAGGGATTAAAAGATAGAGCAAGTATTCCTTTTCATATCATTGTTGAAGAAGCTCACCGTTATATTCAAAATGATACTGACCGTTTCTTGATAGGGTACAATATCTTTGAACGTATTGCTAAAGAGGGTCGTAAATATGGTGTTATTCTTGGACTTATTTCTCAGAGACCAGTAGAACTTTCTGATACTGTTATTTCTCAGTGTTCTAATTTCTTAATTTTTAAGATGAATCACCCTACAGATGTAGATTATATACGTAAGATGGTTCCTAATATTAGTGATGAAATTGTTGAAAAACAGAAAACGTTACAAGCAGGTACTTGTTTGGGCTTTGGTATGGCGTTTAAAATACCATTAATTTGTAAATTACAGATGCCTGATCCAGCACCTTGGAGTGGAAACTGTGATGTTGTAACTATTTGGAATGGTAATAATAAGGGTGTTTCTCATAATACACAAAATGTTGCTTCTATGAATTCTGAATTTTTATCTTCTTCTGGATTAATGGATAATCATATTTCTGAGTCTCATAGTTTTACATCGGATCAAAGTAAAGGCTTTGATGAAATTGTTAATTATGAGCCTACTATTCAAACTATGGCTAGTAGCCAAGCTGGTCCTAGCAAACCTTTAATCCAGATTACAGATGCACCTGTTTCTGATTCAACTAATTCAGGAATTCTTGATAATCCTATTTCTAATCTTGGTACAGGTGAGAGCTCAGTTACATTTTCTTCAGAGCCATCTATTTCTAAATCTAATGAAAGCAATTCTTTAAACTTATCAAATTCGCAGATTTCTTCTACTACTAGTTTAAATGATTCTGTTCTTGGAGTAACTTCTAATGGAACTCCATTAGTATCTATTACTCCAGCTGATACGTTAGAGTAAACAGGGTAAACCTGTTTTTTTCATTTACTTGTCATTATTTTTTTTGTATAATATTTGCTAGGTGATGATATGTTTGAAAGTTTAGGAGATCGTTTACAAAATGCGATTCATAAAATTAAAGGTTATGGAAAAATTACAGAAGATAATATTTCTGATATGATGCGTGAGATACGTCTGGCTTTATTAGAAGCAGATGTTAATTATAAAGTAGTTAAAGAATTTACTAATACTGTTAAAGAGAAAGCTCTTGGAGAAGAAGTTGCGAGTAGTATTAATCCAGGGGATTTATTTGTTAAGATTGTTAAAGATGAACTTACGGAATTACTTGGTGGAGAACAGGCAGATATTTGTTTAAAAGGTAATCCTGCTGTTTTAATGTTAGTAGGATTACAAGGTGCTGGTAAAACTACGGCTATTGGAAAACTTGCTAACTTTTTAAGAAAGAAACATGCTAAGAGGCCGTTACTTGTTGCTTGTGATATTTATCGTCCAGCAGCAATTGATCAATTAAAACAAATAGGGAAACAACTTAATATAGAAGTTTATGAAGAAGGAAAGAAAGATCCGGTAGAGATTTCTCGTAATGCGATTGATTATGCGAAGGAAAATCATTACGATTATGTATTAATCGATACAGCAGGTCGTTTGCATATTGATGAGGAGTTAATGGATGAGCTTGAAAATATTCGTACTGCTGTTCATCCTGATGAAATTTTATTAGTTATTGATTCTATGATGGGGCAAGATGCTATTAATGTCATTACTGGATTTCATGATAAGTTACCTCTTACGGGTGTTATTCTTACTAAGTTAGATGGTGATACTAGAGGCGGTGTTGCTTTATCTGTTCGTCATTTAACACATGTACCTATTAAGTTTGTTGGTGTTTCTGAAAAATTAGATGGTTTAGAATCTTTTGATCCAGAACGTATGGCAGGACGTATTCTTGGTATGGGAGATATTGTTTCTTTGGTAGAAAAAGCAACAGAAGCTATTGATGAGAAGGAAGCTGAGAAGACTGCAAAAAGAATGCAACAAGGTAAGTTTGATTTGGAGGACTTTTTATCTACTATGAAACAGATGAAGAAGTTAGGACCTCTAGAGAATCTTTTAAAATTAATTCCCGGAGCTAAAAAGATGGGACTTTCTAATGTGAAGATTGATCCAAAACAACTTGCTCATATTGAAGCTATTGTTTTATCTATGACTCCAAAGGAAAGACGTCATCCAGAGATTATTAAGGCTAGTCGTAAAACAAGAATTGCTCAAGGTAGTGGTAGATCTGTACAAGAGGTGAATAAGTTACTGCAACAATTTGAGCAGATGAAGAAGATGATGAAGCAATTTTCTAATGGTAATATGAAGTTACCTTTTTAATTAGGCGTTTGTCGTTTTCTAAAATTATCTCTTACATATGATAAAATATAGGAGGTAATTATAATGTTTGATCAAAATAATTTTGATTTTGATTCTACTGTTCAGGGTAATAATAATGTAGTAGATAATGATATGAATGTGGATATTAATATGAATAGTCAGATGAATGGTATGAACATGAATATGAATATGTCTTCTGGTATGGGAGCTCCTATTCAAGAAGGTGTTCAACAAAAATGTATTCATAAAACTATCGTTCATGAAGTCCCTCATGTTTGTCCAATTCATACTAGAATCATAAATCATCATGTGTTTAAACATACTTATCGTCCACAATATACTTGTTCTGAAGAGAATGTAGTTAGTAATGTACAATGTGGTTCTTGTTGTCAGTTTAGATAAGTTATTATTTTAAGACGAGCATATATGATATTTTGTTATGCTCGTTTTTGTATTAATTGTTTTTTTAGAAATATATTTAGAGTATGAATAGTGAAATTTTTAGATTAAATTTTGAAGATTTACTCTGGTTTCTTTTTATTATCTTGGCTATTTTAAATATTCGAGGAGATTATGATGAGAAAAAATATATAGAGAGTCACTATGATTTTTATGATAAGGAAGCAAATCATATTTTTACTTTGACTCTTACTATTACTTTTTTTATCTATTTATATTTTTTAGTTAGGAATTATCGAAATTATATGCGAGTTCCTAGTTATCAGAAAGAGGCTTATTTAATTCGGTTGTTTGGAAGTTGTTTTTTAGTTGCGGGTGTTTTTTTACTTTTAGTTTTTCAAAAGATGAAATAAATTCTTTGTGTCTAATTTTGTCAGGTTCCTTGATTATTTTTGTAATGTGTTTTATTCTAATACTAGGGAGTGTGATACAAATGATTTATCCTTCTATTGATAAATTACTTAATATTGTAGATTCTAAGTACGAACTTGTTCATATTGCTGCTAGACGTAGTAAAGAAATATCAAGGACAGGGTATTTGCAAATGCCAGCATCTTCATATAAGAGTAAGAAAAATATCGGAAGAGCGTTAGAAGAAATTACAGAAGGACTTATTGAGATAAAGAAGGGAGAGAAGTAATACTTTTCTTCTTTTTTTTGGTTATTTATTTACTTAATTTTTTAGTCTTGCTATACTGTTTTTGGGTGATAAAGTGAATATATTAAAGTATAAGAAGAAAAAGAATGGTCAATATGAATTAATGTTAGAATCTGGAGAAGAGTTATCTTTATATGAAGATGTTATCTTAAATTTTGATTTACTATTAAAAAAAGCGATTAATGATAAAGATCGTGATAAAATATTAAAAATGAATCAAGAATATGATGTTTATTATGTTGCTTTAAAGTCTTTAAAGAGTAGATTTCGTTCGGTTAAAGATTTGAAAGAATTGCTTTTAAAGAAACAGTATCCAGAAGAGTATGTAAATCAGGCTATTGATAAGTTATTGAAGCAGGGATATTTAGATGATTGTAGTTTTGCGAAGGCTTATATTAATCAACAAATGATAACTACTTCTAAAGGCCCTTTTAAAATTGAACGAGAGTTATTAGATAAGGGTGTATCTTCTGATATTATTTACCGGGAATTAGCTGTTTTTACTAAGGAAGAACAGATTGTTAAAATTGAGAAAATTGCTACTAGATTGATTAAGAGTAATCGTAGTCGAGGTGGTATGGTTTTAAGAAAGAAAATTACTTATGATTTGCAAAACTTAGGGTATGATGTGTCTGTTATTAATGAAGGACTTGCTAATGTAGAATTTTCTGATACTAAGGATATTCAAAAAAGAGAGTATGAAAAACTTTATCGAAGATTAAGTAAAAAATATTCTGGTCGGGAGTTAGAGTTTAAAATTCGAGAAAAATTATATCAGAAAGGATTGTATTATGAAGATTAAACAGTTTATTTTAAAACACAAATTAATATTTTCTTTTTCTATTTTCTTGTTTTGTTTTGGCTTGTTTTTGATGCTTTTTTTAAGAATGGATATTGATTATTTCTGGCATTTTAAGGCAGGAGAATATATGGTTCGTCATTCGACGATATTAACGCATGATGTTTTTTCTTGGAGTCTTTTTTCTTATCCTTGGATTTCTCATGAATGGTTATTTGAAATTATTCTTTATTCTTTATATTTAGTTTTTGGTAAGTATCATTTATTTATTTATGTATTTTTCATTACATTAGGACTGCTATTTTTTCTTTTTCTTAGTCAAAAAAAAGAATATTTAAAAAATTTACCTTTTGCTTTACTTTGGACGGTGTTTTTTGCTTTAGTTTTTACAGGACTTAGTGGTCGTCCGCAACTTTTTAGTTTTTTACTTTTAGCAGTTAGTGTTTATCTTATTTTTTATTATTTTTATCATCCTAATTCTAAGCGAATTTATTTTTTACCTATTATTAGTCTCATCTGGGCTAATATTCATGGAGGATCGTCTAATTTACCATATTTATTATGTATCCTTGTTTTATTTTGTGGATTGTTCCAATTTTCTTTTTCTAAGATAGAAGCAGAAAGAATTTCTAAAAAGCAGATTTTTACTTATCTTTTGGTTGTTTTTTTATGTATAATAGCAGTGGTTATTAATCCACATGGTATACAGATGCTTTTTTATCCTTATCAAAATATGGCAGATAGCCTGATGCTTTCTACGATTGCAGAATGGCAACCAAGTAACTTGAATTCTATTTCTCATTATGTTTATTTTGTGTTTGCCTTTATCACTTTACTGGTTATGATTGTTAGTAAGAAAAAGATAAGACTTATCGATGCTATATTTTATTTATTCTTTTTATATTTAGGATTAAAGAGTATTCGTTTTTGGTTTTTTAGTTATATTGTATGGACTATGTTTATTTTTTATTATGTACCTAGAAGAAAGTTAGATTCTTATTCTTGTTTTTTACTTCTTAGTTTCTCTTGTTTATTACTGGTTATTTTTGCTTCCTCTTTTTCTTATTCTAATGTTCTTTCTACTAAGAGTTTATCAGATGATGCTATTTCGATGTTAAAAGAAGAAAAGCCTAAAAAATTATTTAATTATTATGATTATGGAGCTTATTTAATTTATCAAGATATTCCAGTGTTTATTGATGGTAGAGCAGATTTATATTCTAAATATACTTATCAAGATTATCAGGATATTTCTAGACTTTCTTATCGTTTTCCAGAATTAATAGATAAGTATCAGTTTGATTATTTTATTGTTCCAAGAAAGAGTGGTATTGCTAGTTTTCTATTGATTGATGACCAATATAAATTAATCTATAAAGATAAGGAATGTTTTATATTTAAAACAAAATAAAAGTACCATATGGTACTTTTTTAGTTTGTAGTGCTTGATGATGCTGCTTTAATTAATTGGTCCATTAATTCGTTATATTGTTTTTCTAATTCATCATCATTCCATTTGATGTTATTTTCTTCTCTAATATCCATTAGTGTTTCATAATGAAGAGTAGAGTTATTATTTAATTTGTTATTTGCTAAAGTTTCTTTAATAGAATCTTTTACTTCTTTTAATTTTGGTTTTTCTTTTTGATCTACTTTTAAGATAATATGATAACCATATTGTGTTTTTACTGGTTCTTTTGTGTATTCATCATTGTCTAGTTTTTTTACTGCATCCATGAAGTTTTCATCCATATCATCTGTATTGAAGTAGTCTAGGTCTCCACCGTTTTTTGCTGTTGCTTCATCATCAGAATATTTTTTAGCAAGTTCTGCGAAATCTTCTCCTTCATCTAATTTCTTAATGATTCTTTCTGCTTCTTTCTTAGCTTTATTTTCAGCTTTTTCTTTTTCTTCGTCTGTTGCATCACTATCTACATCAGGTGTAATTAAGATATGACTTGCTTTGATATCTCCTATGATATTTTGATCATAATAGTCTTCGATTTCTTTATCAGTTAGATTGTCAGCAACAAATTCTTCTACAGCTTCGTTTCTTTTATATTCTAGTCTAAGCATATCTTCTAATTCGTCTTCTGAGTTTACTCCGAAGTATTGTTGGATTACACTTTGGAACGTTGTCTCATCACTATAATTTTCTTTTAATTGATTGATTTGCTCTTCTACCGCTTGATCTTCATCATCATTTGATTCATATTTTTTATCAAATAACTGATGATCAATCATATCCACTAATTTAGAAATGTTTGATTTTTTTATTTCATTATAATAGTCGGTTGCTGTTATTTTTATTCCTTTTAGGGAAACAGCAGTTTTGTTATCATCTAGTTCTGCTTTTTTTCCACAGCCTGTTACTGTCAGTACTAAGGCACTTATAAGGCAGATACTAATTCCTAATTTTTTCTTCATATAATTCCTCCTAATTCATGAATATCATAGCAAAAAAAACAATTTCATGCAATAAATATGCGGATATAATCACATAAATTTTCTTTTACCATAAAATATCATGAAAGCATAAAAAAAGGAGGAAAAGATATGAGTAATTATATTTCATCTTCAGCAATTATATTAGTTTTGTTCATTCTTTTAATAATTATCTTAGGTGCTTATATTTAAGGAGGTGTTTTAATGTCTTGTCCTGAGAATACTGCCTGTCCAAAAAGAAATAATAGTTTTGTCATTATTATCGTGTTATATATCTTATTAGCTATTATTTTAGGCGGTACGATGTGTTATTAATTAGAGGTAAGAATTTAATTCTTATCTTTTTGTTTGTTTTTCTTTTATTGGTTCATACTATTACTGGTGATTTTATGTATTATTATTTAAATTTATTTTTTCTTAGTTCTTTTTTAGGATATATTTTGGAAACTTCTCTAAAGACTTTTTTCTTTCCTAATATGAATAATGGAATTTTATTTGGTCCTTGGATTCCGGTTTATGGATTCGGGGCGGTGATTGTTGTTATTGTTAGTAGAAATATTTTTCATAAATTACATTGTTCTAAATTATGGAAGACGGTGATTTTATTTTTTTCAGTGGTAATTTTGCTTTCTTTGTTAGAATTATTAGGTGGCGTTATTATCGAAAAATTATTTCATAAAGTTTTTTGGGATTATCGTGATCAAAAATTTAATTTTGGTCCTTATATTTCTTTAGGTATGAGTTTATTATGGGGCGTTTTTTCTATTGTTTATGTTTATGTTATTTTACCGATTGAGAAATAGATTACAAA
>ERZ1643246.3071-NODE-3071-length-14898-cov-14.000202_pt1 | contig 14898 bp, 11 predicted proteins | sample MGYA00579265_ERZ1643246 | MGnify/ENA primary metagenome ERZ1643246 (study PRJEB29033, sample SAMEA4952261) | chicken gut metagenome | biome: Broiler Chicken; feature: Gastrointestinal Tract; material: Caecum | place: Ireland | collected 2018 | study: Broiler... | reverse complement strand
TTTTTATATGTCTTTTTCAATGTCATCTTGTTGCACTTCAAAAAAAAATTTTCCAAGTAAATTTTTTTTGACTTTACAAAAAAAAATTAGTATAATAAAAACGTATTATAGAATAAGAGGGTAGAATTATGAATAATAACGAAATGAATAATCAAAATATGAACTCTGGTAATATGAATCCAAACATGGAAACTTTAAATCCAACACCAAATAATGGCCCAGTTCCAGTTCCAGGTGTACCAGAAACTCCACCACAACCAGAAGTAATGCCAACAAATCCAACGGTTCCACCAGTATCGCCAACACCAGTTGCGGGAAATATGGGAATGGAAGGAAATTTTGGCAATGTAAATCAACAAATGAATCAAGTTCCAAATCAACAAGTAAATTTACAACCTGCTGGAATGGTTATGCCTACGCAAAATAATATTCCAGAAAACAATGTGGCTACACCTTTAGAAGCTACTCCATTAAATGCCAACACAATGATGCAAGAACCTCAAAATAATCAAATGCCTAACAATATGAATCAAGCTATGTTTATGGCAAATCCAATGGGCGGAGGAATGCCACCAGAAAATCCAAATGGAAATAATACAATTGGCATGATGGGAGGAATACCAACTCCACCACCAATTCCAGAAGAGCCAAAAAAGAAAAAATCAAATAAAAAAATAAACACACCATTATTAATTGTTTTAATTGTTGTTTTAATTGCTGCAATTGGCTTTGGAGTATACTATTTTTTAAATGCAAGTAAAGCTCAAACAGCAGCCGTAAATATTACACCAGTTTTAAAACAAGTAGAACTAGGTGCTGACATTGGTACAGATGCTAGTTATTTTGCTACGGTAACAGGTGGTATGGCCATTTCAAATTGTACAGTAAATACGAATTTAGATACAGCTACTGTTGGAACATATGAATATACAGTAACCTGTGGAAATAAAACCACTCCAACTCAAACTGTTGAAGTAAAAGATACAAAAGCACCAGTAATAGAAGTGAAAGAAGTTGTTGTAACTCCAAATACAGCAGTAACTCCAGAAGATTTTATTGATGCTGAAGATGATGCTTCAGAAGTAACTTATTCTTTTGTAAATCCAGTAGATACAAGTGTTGAAGGAGAATACGAAGTTACAATTTTAGCAAGTGATGAATATGAAAACGAAACAACTGTTACAGCTACATTAGTAGTAAGTGTAAATGCACCAGCAACTTATATGTATTGTGAAACTACAGTAGATACAGAAGTGAATGCTACTTCAAATGCTCAATACCGTTTTGGAATAACATCTGAAGGTGAATTATATAATGGAAGTAAACTTCTAACTTATCAATTTGCAGATCAAGATAGTTATAGTGAAGCAGTAAGTGGGATTGAAGAAAATGGAACATTCGATGGCTATCAAGGAAAAATTTTCATGGATGATCAAAATTATATCATCACAGTTTCTGTAGATATGGATAATACCTCTCTTGCTAAAGACTTTTCATTAAGCCAATTCCCAACAGGAGAAGGAGATATTCAAAATTTATTTGAAAATCCATGCAATTATGGAGATGAATAAAAGTTCGTTAAAAGCGAACTTTTTTTTGTGGCCAAAAAGCAGAAAATGCATAGACTACATTGGGAGGAATTTTATATGAAAGTAATCGTCTATGCTATTGCTAAGAACGAGGCTCATTTTGTAAATCGTTGGGTAGATTCTATGCAAGAAGCAGATGAAATAATCGTTTTAGATACAGGTTCTACGGATGATACTGTAGAAAAATTAAAAAAAAGAAATGTCAAAGTTTATGAAAAAAAGATCTATCCATGGCGTTTTGACACCGCGAGAAATGAAGCTTTAGCACTTGTCCCAAAAGATGCGGACATCTGCGTTTCGACAGACTTAGATGAAGTATTTGTTCCAGGCTGGCGAGAAATATTAGAAAAAAACTGGCAAGAACAAAATCCAACACGAGCTCGTTATACTTATAATTGGAAGTTAGATGAACAAAACAATCCTCGAGTTACTTTTTTAGCGAACAAAATACATAATCGGACAGATTATCATTGGCAAAATCCAGTTCATGAAGTATTGACCAGTAAAACAGAAGAAAAAGAAATAGAAGTGCCAATTGTTTTAAATCATTATCCAGATCCTACAAAATCACGGAGTTCTTATTTGCCGTTATTAGAAATAAGTGTGGAAGAAGATCCAGAAAATGATCGAAATTTGCATTACTTAGGTAGAGAATATATGTTTTATCAAAAATGGGATGATTGTATAAAAACTCTTCATCGTCACTTAAATTGTAAAAATGCTACTTGGAAAGATGAAAGATGTGCTTCCATGCGTTTCTTAGGTCGAGCTTATCAAGCAAAAGGGTACTTAGAAGAAGCAGAAAATTGGTGGCAAAGAGCAATTAAAGAAGCACCATATTTACGAGAAGGTTACATAGAACTTGCCGGATTATATGTCAGTCAAAATAAATATCAAGAGGCCTATGAGTTACTTAGTAAAGCTTATGAAATAAAAGAAAAAAGCAAATCCTACATTAATGAAGAATTTGCTTGGAATGATGCATTTTACGATCTTTTTTCACTCGCGGCATTTTATACAGGCCGTTATCAAGAAGCCATTGATTTTGTCAAAGAAGCCATCAAAATGAATCCAGAAGAAAAAAGATATCAAAAAAATTTAGAATTAATGTTACCTTACGATTCCTGAGAAATCTTTTTTGCATGAATAACCAATCTTTCGTTATCCCCTGTACACGTAGATAAAGTAAGAAGATAATCTTCAGGTGTAACTTCGACTTGAAAATCATGAATACTTCGATTTTTAGTCATATCAATATAAGCTTGTTTATCTTGATCATTGTCAAAAGCAACTTTTAAATAATCGCTTGTTTTAGGTATGGTATATATAGAATAAATTTGCCATTTCATAGATTCATACATAGTATCAAAAGTAATAACTAGATTTTCAGGATTTGTATACCAAGAGGAATTTAAAGCTCGATGAAGAGTCCCAAACATTACACCACTATAATACATATTATGTCCATAAATAATGGTATTATCATTCAAATGCTTATCCGAATTTCGAAAATCCATAAAAATCCATCCATTGATATCATCTTGTTGATATAAATTTTTCTTTAAATAATATTTATTATCATTCGAAGCAACTACAGGATAGTCAATATTTGTATTATTTACTTTAAGATATCCGACAATATCTGGATTAATAGTTAAAAGGGAAGCAATATATTTATTTTTAATCGTGAGCCCTTCTTCATTAGTTTCAGGAAGATCCGCATTATCACTTTCTGATTTTTCAATAACAGAAGCTACATCTTCTTGAATCGAGCTAACTTCTTGCATCGCATAATAATTTTGAACAAAAATATAACCAACTGTTCCAAGAATACAGAAAAAAATCAAAAATCCACAGAGCTTTAAAGTATTTAGACAAACTTGTTTCATTAAATTATCTTCTAAATATTTTTTAGAATATACAAGTTCAATCATGAGCTTGTTTTTTTTGTATTTTTTATTTAATCCTTTTAAATAAAGAATATCCTCATTTTCTTTAATATTATAATGTATACGAATTAGAATATTTTTTAAGCGATAATTTTTTAAATTTTCTAATAAAAATTCTAAATCTTCACGATCAAAGTAATAAAATTCCACTATTTTTAAATAATGATTGATTTTTAATAAAGAAATAAAATCATCACGATCATCGGAAGTGAATTTTTGATACAGTTCAAGTTTCTTTTTATAATACATAGCAGAATAATCCTGTAAATGATTTTGATGCATAAATAAAGAAAGAGATAGTACTTCGCTATGGGTAATAACTTGAATACCATGATTATCTAAAAAATCTAAAATAAAATTAGCAACTGTAAAGCAATCCAATACCTTTACATTTTTTAACGTAACTAATTTTTCACAAAAAGAATAAGAAACAGCTTCTTGTTTTTTAATTTTAATCGTTTGAATAGAAAAATTTTTAAAAAAGTCAATTAAGAAAAAAGCTAATTCGACATTTTGAAAAACTAAAGTATCAATTTTATTCATTAAAGCAAGTTCTTTAAAAAAGGGAAGAACAATCTTTTTATTCGTTGTCAAATAGTCATCTGTAAAAACAAGTTCACTGTCGCTTATAATATTGGTGTTCATGAAATCTTCACGTATAGTTTGTTTATGTTGATAAGAAAAAATCAAACTATGATTTTGAATATGTATAAGAATTTTTTTCAACTTCTCACCACCAATTCATTCTTCTTTATTATCATACCATATTTTTGCAAAATTATTGTAAAAAAAGACAAATTATGTAGAATTTTTGTATTTTTATGTTATAATAAAGCCATAATATAAAAGGAAAAGAGGTTTATAGTATGAGAAAGAGAAATCTTGTATTGAGTATTATTATGTTGCTTTGTATAGCATTTTATCCAAATGTAGCAAATGCTGCAAGTGGAGCAGTGTTTGGATCTTCTGTAACAATTTCTGATGCAATGGATCAACAAAACACAACTTTAAATGGAAATACAGTTAAGATCGCCAACAACGGAACAAATACTCGTGTTTATTTAGGAGTTCAAGTAACATCTGGAACCGTAACAGAGTATAATGTTACATTAAAATTAGGAAATTCAAACTTTACATTTGATCGTGGAACAAGATCATCTGGATGGACTGGAACAATTACTCAAGATGAAAATGATCCAACTATTGTTCATGTTAATTTAAGCAACTCATCTGGTGTGTCAACTGGTTTACATCAAGTAGCAACAATTATGTTAAATGTAAATTCAAGTGCTCAATCAAATGAAACTTGTTCAATTAGTTTAAGTCAAGATAATACACCTACAACTCCTGAAAATCCTACTTGTACAATTGAAAATGGAAAATATTATGATGACAACGGAAACGAAGTAACAAAAGAAGAATATGAAAGAATTTGTTTAAACCCTGAAAATCCTCAAACAGGATCATTCTTACCATATGCAGTAATTATTGGTGGAATTGTTGTAGCTGTTGGTTTATATATGTTTACTAAGAAAAACAAAATCTATCATATCTAAAAGGTATACAAGATAGAGAAAAAGAAATCGATTTAAAGATTTCTTTTTTTATGTTATAATCAAAACAAGAAAGGATAAGAAAAATATGAGAAATTTTGAAATCAAGAAAATTTTTAGGGGGGGGGGTATATTCTAAAAGTAAAATACTTATTTTAAGTATCTTACTATTAAGTGTAATAGGAATTTCTTTTGCATATTGGCAATTATCCGTGAAACAAACAAAAGAAAACCAAGCTTCAACAAAATGTTTAAATATTGAATTAGAAGAAACAAATAATGGAATTTTATTAAGTGAAGCCTATCCCATAACCGATGAAGAAGGAATGGATTCTACTCCATATACCTTTACAATAAAAAACACTTGTGATTCCTTTGTAAGTTATGAAGTATCCTTAGGCATATTAGATACAAGTACATTGGATAGTAGGTATGTTGCAGCCGTCTTAGATTACAATGCAATTCAAACATTAAATCAATATGAAGAAACGAACTTAGAAGGATATAAAGAAGGAAGGCTCTTACAAAAAGGAAACTTATCTGGAAATGAAGAAATCACATATAATTTAAGAATATGGATGGATTATGATACACCGGCCATAGAAGAGACAATGAATAAAGCTTTTAAAAGTAAAATCGTAGTTACAGGAAGTGCAACAAAATATGAACCAATAGAACAAGGCTTTAACACTTTAGCCGATGCCATGTTAGTAAATGAATATCAATCCTCAAGTGTCGAAAGTGCCAAAGAACAAATTAAAAAGAAACAAACTCCAGATTTTACTCAAACTGCTCCAATTATCATATGGGATGAAGTTCATGCCAATACAACATCCGCACCGACTACCAATACTTCCCAATATATCGGAACAAGTTATGAGTTTAATTCAGAAACCGGTTACTACTATATAAGAAACTATGGATCAAGTAGTGATTATAAAAATTATACGGATATTTCCAATGAAGAATATGCAAGTGGAAACTATTATACATGTGTAGGAAGTATGAGTTACAACGATCAAGGTAATCCTAATTACTGGCGACCAACAAACTGTACAACGATGTATAAAATATTAAGTGCTGAAGAGTATCAAAGTGGATCTGAAACAAGATGGCGAATCACTGCCTATGCATATACCCAAAGTGAAAGAGAAAGCGATAAGTCTGATCGAGGATTATATGTAGGAACAGATGCCGATGGAGAAACTTATTATTACCGAGGAAGTGTAACAAACAACTATGTATATTTTGCTAATGCTTATTGGAGAATCATTCGTTTAAATGGAGATGGATCTGTAAGACTTTTATATGCCGGAACAACACCAAATGCAACGGGAAGTGGTTTAAGTATTGGAATAAGTTCTTTTAATAGTACAAGAAATAGTCCAGCTTATGTAGGATTTATGTATGGAAATACGATTAATCAAAGTTATGAATTAAATATCAAAAATGAAAAAGATAGTACAATAAAAACTAAGTTAGATAGTTGGTATAAAACAAATATAGTAGATAAAGGATTAAGTAGTTATATAGCCGATTCAGGATTTTGTAACGATCGCAGCATTACAAGTGGAGATGGAGTAAGTCTAACTTCAACTACAAATTACGGACCACATAAAAGATATACAGAACATAAACCAAGTCTTTCTTGTCCAAATCAAAATGATTTATTTACAGTAACAAATATAAATGGAAATCAAAATTTAGTATATTCAATAGGATTGATTTCAATAGATGAACTTATGCTAGGTGGAATAGCCGATGGTTATTTAAATCAATTATCTTACACTTATTCATCAAATGATTATTGGATTATGTCGCCCAGTTTTTTCATGGTCTCAGATACAGCTGCACATGAGTTTTATGCAAATCTGTCCGGATATGTACATAACTGGGGTATTGTTACCAATTTGTATGATGTTCGTCCTGTCATAAATCTAAATAGAAATGTGGAAATTTCAAGTGGAATTGGAACCTCTAGTGATCCATATGTCGTGAAATAAATAATTTTTTTAAATCAGACGAATTCATTAAAGTCTGTTTTTTTATATTTTTTTTGTAATTTATACATTATTAATTTTTTTCCTTCATATACTTTTTTAGGTGAATATTCTATGCAACTAAACGGACTAAAGGATGTAGAAGTAGAAGTTCAAAGAAAAAAATATGGATCTAATAGTTTAACTGAAATAAAGAAAAAAGGATTTTTACAACTTTTAATCGAATCATTAGGAGATCCAATTATTAAAATTCTTTTAATAGCTTTAGCCATAAAAGTTGTTTTTCTCTTCCGAGATTTTGATTGGTTTGAAACACTTGGAATTTTAATTGCCATCTTTTTAGCGTCGTTTATCTCTTCTATAAGCGAATATGGAAGTGAAGAAGCTTTTAAAAAACTGCAAGAAGAAAATGAAAGTATGAAAGTAAAAGTAAGAAGAAATAACCAAGTAAAAGAAATAAGATTAGAAGAAATCGTTGTTGGTGATGTCGTACTACTTGAAAGTGGTGATGGCATTCCAGCAGATGGATACTTGGCCGACGGATTATTAAGTGTAGATGAATCAAGACTAAATGGCGAAACAAAAGAAAGAAAAAAAATGCCGTTAGGAAAAGAAAGAGAAGAGGCTAGATTACTTAGAGGATCTGTTGTTTATGAAGGATCTGGAGTAATGATTGTAACTCAAGTAGGAGATCAAACTGTATATGGCTCTTTAGCGAAAGAAGTTCAAGAAACCGAACCAATTAGTCCTTTAAAACTTCGCCTTCGTGGACTGGCAAAAACAATTAGCAAAATTGGCTATGTCGGAGCAGCTTTAGTTACCTTTTCTTATCTTTTTTCCGTTCTAGTCATGGAAAACAATTTTGAAATGGATAAAATTCTGGCTACTATAACGAATTTTCCTGTAATGATGGATCACTTGATTTATGCCTTAACCTTATCTGTAACAATTATTGTCGTTGCCGTGCCAGAAGGATTACCCATGATGATAACCTTAGTGCTATCAAGCAATATGAAAAGAATGTTAAAAAGTAATGTCTTAGTAAGAAAATTAGTTGGTATCGAAACAACCGGATCTTTAAATATTTTATTTACAGATAAAACTGGAACCCTTACTAAAGGAAAATTAGAAGTTTTAGAAATTACAAGTGGAGATCTAGATAGATATAGAACGGAACAAGAATTGCAAAGTTCATCAAAATATAAAGAAATAGTAGAACGAAGCTTGCTTTGGAATAATAAAAGTTTAAAAAGTAGCGATGGCAAAATTATTGGAGGCAACTCTACAGATCGTGCACTAAGAAGTTTTTTCAAAAAAGATTTCTCACCACCTGAAAAGATCAAAAAAGAAGTGCCTTTTGATAGCAGTAAAAAATATTCAGCAATAACCGTGATTGAAAAGAATCTTACAAGAACCTATGTAAAAGGAGCAAGCGAAAAACTTTTGCCAAATTGCTTAAGGTATCTTACTAAAAATGGGGAAGAAAAACCATTTTTAAATAAAAAAAGTGTTGAAAAGGAAATTGAAAACTTAACGAGAAAAGGCTGCCGTGTAATCACATTAGCTTTTAGCCATGATGAAGAAATAAAAAGTTTAACTTTTGTTGGATTAGTCGCGATTAAAGATGATTTAAGACCAGAAGCAAAAGAAGGGGTATCATTAATTCAAAATGCTGGAATTCAAGTCGTGATGATTACAGGAGATGCCAAAGAAACCGCGACTTCCATTGCCAAAGAAGTGGGAATCATAACAAGTCCTCAGGATATTGTTTTAACCAGTAAAGAATTAAATTCCTATAGCGATTTTGATCTTGAACAAATGCTTCCAAGAATAAAAGTTATCGCAAGAGCTTTACCTCAAGATAAAAGTAAATTAGTAAAAATTGCTGAAAATCGAGATCTAGTAGTAGGAATGACTGGAGATGGTGTAAATGATGCTCCAGCTTTAAAAAAAGCCAATGTTGGATTTGCTATGGGAAGTGGAACAGAAGTAGCCAAAGAAGCAAGTGATATCGTTATTTTAGATGACAACATTCTTTCAATTAGTGAAGCTATTTTATATGGAAGAACCATTTTTAAAAGCATCCGCAAATTCATTATTTACCAATTAACTTGCAATTTTTGTGCCTTATTTTTATCCATCATTGGTCCATTCATTGGAGTAAATACACCCATTACAATTATTCAAATGCTTTGGATAAATATGATCATGGATACCTTCGCAGGTCTAGCTTTTTCCTTTGAGCCAGCCTTAAAAGAAACGATGAAAGAAAAACCAAAAGATAAAAATGAACCAATTATGAATAAATATATGTATTCAGAAATTATTTGGACAGGTCTTTATTCTGCTTTACTTTGTTTATTCTTTTTAAAATCTCCATGGATTCGTAGCTTAATTCGTCCAGATGAAGAATACAAATATTTAATGACAGCTTATTTTGCATTATTTATCTTTATTGGAATTGGCAATGCCTTTAATGCTCGTACGCATAGATTAAATTTATTTGCTCATTTAAAAGAAAACATCGTGTTTGTCATTACAATTCTTTTTATTGCCAGTGTTCAAATGATACTAATTTATAAAGGTGGAACTGTATTTAGAACTTTTGGACTTACTCCAAATGAACTCATGTTTGTTTTGTTACTTGCTTTCACAGTCATTCCTGTAGATTTTTTAAGAAAAGTAATTTTAAAGAAAAAAGGAATCAAGTTAGGTGTATAAAACTCTTGACATCAAAAAAATAATTTCTTAAAATAAAACAACACGAAAGGAAATGAATATGACAAAAGAAAAATTATTAAAAGTAAAAGAAATGATAAGTACAGTTCAAAAAAATACTACACAACAAAACACAATCAAAGCATATCAAGCAATAATGGATTTGGAATTACAAAAAGGTGAAAATGTATTTTTAAATTCAATGCTAGAAAGATTGATGTTTGATAATAGCAGTGCGGCAGTAATTCATACTGTTAAAAAAAATGATTACAATTTCCGAAACCGTATTTTCTATATGTGCTGGGCACTTATGTTAGATAAAAGAAAAATGTCTTCAATGGAAAGTTCATTATTATTATCTGATCCAAGCTTATGTCCTTATGATGATATTTTATTTTTTACAATAAATCCAGAACCTGGTAAAACAGCTTCAGAAGGATATATAAGAGAACAAGAAATACTAAAAAAATTAGAAGAATTAGGTTTTGCAAAAGAAGAAATTCAAAAAGAAAAAAATCTTTTTGAGATAAATATGATTGAACATCTATCTTTGACGAGAAAACCTATAACTGAACAAAAATAACTTGTTCTTTTTTTTTAGCTTTCTTTTCTTACAAAATTGTCAGCAAAAAAATATATGAAAGTATGCTATAATACTAAAAAGAGTGGGTGAAATGTATGAAAAGATTTGAACCGACAAGTGATTATGGTTTAACACAAGAACAAGTAAATCTAAGAAAAAAAGAAGGATTGGTAAACTTTGACGATCAACCCAAAACGAAATCAATCAAAAGAATTATAGCCACGAATATTTTTACGTATTTTAATTTTTTAAATATCGCTTTAGGAGCTTCTGTTTTAATAGCAGGAATGATAAACCAAGAGTGGTTTGAAGGATTAAAAAATTGTTTATTTATGGGAGTAATTATCATCAATTCCATTATTAGTATTATTGAAGAAATTATTTCTAAAAAAATTATTGATCGTCTATCTGTGATCTCGGAATCCAAAATTACCACGATTCGAGAAGGAAAAAAAGAAGAATTAGCATTAAATGAACTGGTTTTAGATGATGTAACCATACTAAATGTAGGCCACCAAATTGTTGCCGATTCAATCATTATGGATGGAGAAGTTGAAGTAAATGAAGCTTTTATAACAGGTGAACCCGATGCCATTTTAAAGAAAAAAGGAGATTTACTTTTATCCGGATCTTTTATAGTCAGTGGAAGTTGCACAGCTAAAGTAGAACACGTAGGTGAAGAAAACTATGTCGCGACCATTTCTAAAGAAGCAAAATATGAAAAAAAAGCAAATTCTGTCATCATGAGTTCTTTTGAAAAATTATTAAAAATTCTTTCAATATTTATTATTCCAATTGGAATAATTATGTATTTTAGTCAAATAAATGCAACGAATGGAAATGTCGGAGAAGCCATTTTTGGAACGGTTGCCTCATTAATAGGTATGATTCCCGAAGGATTAGTTTTACTTACAAGTTCCGTCATGGCAGTAAGTGTAATTAGACTTTCAAAATATAAAGTATTAGTTCAACAACTTTATTGCATGGAGACTCTAGCTAGAGTAGATGTCATTTGTCTAGATAAAACAGGAACTTTAACAGAAGGAAAAATGCAAGTAGTAGATTTTGAACCTATAAAAAATCATACAAAGGAAGAAATGAAAAATATTTTAAATGCTTTCGCAGCAAATTCTTTGGACAACAATGCAACTATGAATGCGATTAAAAACCATTTTCATAAAAAAAGTAGTTGGAAAAAGTCTTCTTCCATAGCTTTTTCTTCTGATAGAAAATTCTCAGCCATTTCCTTTAAAGATCAAGATGCTTACTATTTAGGAGCTCCAGAGATTTTGTTAAAAGAAAAAAACAAACTCTTAAAAGATCTAACGAAATATCAAGATGAATACCGGGTGTTACTTTTAGCTAAGCAAAAAGTGTTAAGTAAAGTTCCTCAAAAACTAGAACCTATTGGAATCATTTTAATTGAAGATATTGTAAGAAAAGAAGCCAAAGAAACATTAGATTATTTTACTTCTCAAGGTGTAATGGTTAAAATTATTTCCGGAGATAATGTTTCAACCGTTTTAAATATTGCAAAAAAAGTTGGATTAAAAAATGTTTCCGGAATCGACATTGGCAATTTAAATAAAGACGAATTAGAAAAAGTAGTTCAAAAATACGATGTTTTTGGTAGAGTAACTCCAAAGCAAAAAAAATGGATAATTGAAATTTTACAAGAAAGTGGTAGAACAGTGGCCATGACAGGTGATGGAGTAAACGATGTATTAGCTTTAAAGAAAAGCGACTGTGCGATTTCCATTGCCAGCGGTTCGGATGCTGCACGTAATGTTTCGCAACTCGTTTTATTAAACGACAATTTTGATGCTTTACCACAAGTCGTCGCGGAAGGAAGAAGAACAATTAACAATATAGAAAGATCTTCATCTTTATTATTAGTAAAAACAATTTATACCGTTTTATTAATTTTATTTAGTATCATTCTTTCGACAAAATACTTCTTTATTCCAATTCAATTAACCCTAATAACTGGATTTACAATTGGCATACCTTCATTTATTCTTGCCCTAGAGCCAAATACAGAACTAGTAAAAGGAAATTTCTTGTTAAAAATTGTTTCAAAAAGTTTGCCAACAGCATTAACAGTTGTTTTTAATATAGTCTTAGTTACAATATTTGCCAATGTTTTTCATCTAAATGAAGGATTAGAAACATCTTTATGCGTCTTTTTAACGGCCATCACGGGTTTTATTCATCTATATAAAATTTGTAAACCTTTTAATATAATTCGAACATCTCTTTTAATTCTTATGATTTTAGGTTTCTTGTACTGTGCTATATTCCAAAGTGCATTCTTTAGTTTAAGTCCAATGACATCGACGTCTCTTTTAATAGGCTTTGTATTAACGATCGATTCATTATACATTTTCCGAAGATTAAACTATTTTATTTCTAAAGCATTTCATAAATTGGATCCGACAATAAATATTGAATATGAATAAAATCATATTCTTTTTTAATAAAAAATCATATAAAGCTTCCAAAAAAGAAAAAATATTGTATAATAATTCTAAGAAGTGAGTATAGAGTTATGAAAAAAATCAGTCTTATTTTAATGGGATTTTTACTTTTGTATCCCGTAACAGTTTCAGCTCAAAGAGGATGTTGTTCCTCACATGGCGGGGTAGTGGGATGTTCTTCAAACGGAAAACAAATATGTGCAGATGGATCACTGAGCCCAAGTTGCACGTGTACACCACCGGCGGTTTATGGATGTACAGATTATAAAGCAAATAATTACAATCCCAATGCAAATAAAGATGATGGTTCTTGTACTTATACAGTATATGGATGTACCACTAAAGAAGCGATAAATTATAATTCAAATGCCAACACATCCGATGGTTCATGTATTTTTCAAAAAGAAACCAAAGAGCAAATATTCATTCCTTTTGAAACAATCTATACCCAAAATAAAGATCTTGTAGTAGAAGGTAAAGAAGGAATAAAAGAGATTACTTATCAAATTCAATATAATGAACAAAATATAGAAATAAAAAGAGAAACTATATCTGAAATAATATTAGAAGAGCCAAGAACTCAAGTCGTTTTTGAAGAACGATCTGAAACTGAAAAGGAAGCAGTAGAAGCAACTGTTGAAGAAAAAGAAGAAGAAAATCTCATTTTTATTTTTCTGTACATTGGGATATTTATTTCAAATTTAATTAGAAGAATAAAGCAAAAAGAGAAAAAATGCATAATAAATAAAATATTTACTACTAAACTAAAATATTTATGGTTAATAATTTACTTTCTTTTAATCATTCCTTCTTTTATAGATTTTGTGATTTTGTGTATCAAAAAGAAATCTTAAAGGTCAAATCATGACCTTTTTTGTGTTTTTACCCAAACAACATAAAGAAAATTGAGTAGAATACCTATGAAGGAGGAAAAAAAGATGTTGTTTGATAACACAGATTTTGATTATGAGATAAGTTTTTTAAAAATTCCAGGAAGTGATTTTAATAAAGAAATTCGCGACTCGAAATTTTTAAGTCCAGAAGAAGGATTTTTAAGAGGAAATTTAATGAAAGATGAATATGTTCCCTATAAAAATTTAACCTATTTTAAATTAACTCCCCAAAATGAACAAGAAGCACTGCTTTTAAAATTAATGGCCTATTCTTTCGCGATAAATGATTTAAATTTATATTTAGATTTAAATCCTAAAGATCAACAAACATACGAATTATTTAAAAAATATGTCAAAGAAAAAAATCGCTTAGAAGAAATGTACAGTGAAAAATATGGCCCAATGACAATCACAGAAACACAAGGATCAAATTATAATTGGATAATGGATCCATGGCCTTGGGATAATACAGGAGGTAGTATGTATGTTTAAATATGTAAAACACCTAAATTATCCAATTAATATCAAAAAGAAAGATTTAAAAATGGCCAAATATTTACTTACACAATTTGGTGGAGCAAATGGAGAACTTGGAGCATCTTTAAGATATTTTAGTCAGAAATTTACGATGCCAGATGAAAAAGGAAAAGCACTTTTAAATGATATCGCGACTGAAGAACTAGGACATTGTGAAATGATCTGTACCATGGTTCATCAATTAACAGAAAATGCTACTATAGAAGAACTAAAAGCAGCAGGCTTAGGATCTATGTATACAGAACATGGAAAAGGCATATATCCATCAGATTCGTTTGGCAATCCATTTACTGTAACTTATTTTGCAGTTACAGGAGATGTATTAGCAGATTTATCAGAAGATATGGCAGCCGAACAAAAAGCAAGAGCAACCTATGAAAACTTAATAAATATGACAGATGACCAAGATGTAATAGGAATACTACTTTTCCTAAGGCAAAGAGAAATCGTTCATTTTAATCGTTTCAAAGAATTATACGATTATTACAAGAAAAAAGAATATTAAAGAAAAAAATGATTTTTAATCAAGAATAAGTAAAGAAAATGGTTAATTGTCAAATAGTGTGTGTAGGACAAAGTAATCACACGAGATAGTGAAT
>ERZ1643246.3070-NODE-3070-length-14901-cov-23.337801_pt1 | contig 14901 bp, 11 predicted proteins | sample MGYA00579265_ERZ1643246 | MGnify/ENA primary metagenome ERZ1643246 (study PRJEB29033, sample SAMEA4952261) | chicken gut metagenome | biome: Broiler Chicken; feature: Gastrointestinal Tract; material: Caecum | place: Ireland | collected 2018 | study: Broiler... | reverse complement strand
TCTCCATCAGTGATACACATCCGCTGTGGGCAAAGAATCCGAGCGAGTGTACAAAAGATGAGTATATTGCATTTTACCGCAAGGTATTTATGGATTACAAGGAACCTCTGTTCTGGATCCATCTGAATATGGATTATCCGTTTAACTTAAAGGGTATTCTGTATTTCCCGAAGATCAATACAGAGTACGAGTCCATTGAAGGAACGATCAAGCTGTATAACAATCAGGTATTCATCGCGGATAACATCAAAGAAGTGATTCCGGAGTTCCTGATGGTATTAAAGGGAGTCATCGACTGTCCGGATCTGCCGCTGAACGTATCACGAAGCGCGCTGCAGAACGACGGCTTTGTAAATAAAGTTGCGGATTATATTTCCAAGAAAGTAGCGGACAAACTCGTGGGAATGTTCAAGACAGACCGTGAGAATTATGAGAAATACTGGGATGACATCAGCCCGTTCATCAAGTTCGGATGCCTCAAAGACGAGAAGTTCGGCGAGAAGATGAAAGATTCCATGATCTACAAGAATCTGGATCACAAGTATCTGACTTTGGAGGATGTGATCAAAGAGAGCAAAGGCGGGGATACGGAAGAAAACAAAGAGACAGAGAACTCCGCTGCCGGGGCTGAAAGTGACAAGAAAGAAGAAAACGCCGGAGATACGGCGGAAACTTCCGATGGCGGAGAAGAGACAGACAAGGAAGAGAAGAAGACAAGCATCTACTATGTGACCGATGAGGTACAGCAGAGCCAGTACATCAATATGTTCAAGGCTCAGGGACAGGATGCCATTATCCTGACACACAACATCGATTCCGCTTTTGTGACATATCTGGAGCAGAAACATCAGGATCTGCAGTTCCTGAGAATTGATGCGGATGTTCACGAGTCTTTGAAAGACGAAGTGGCTGAGGATGAGAAAGAAGACTTCCAGAAGACTGCAGACAGCCTTGTGGAGATATTCCGTAAAGAGCTGAATAATGACAAGCTGGATGTAAAAGTTGAGAAGCTGAAGGATGACAAAGTGGCATCCATGGCTGTTCTTTCCGAGCAGGAGAGACGTATGGCAGAGATGATGAGGATGTACGGCATGAGCGGGATGGATCCGTCCATGTTCGGAACACAGGCTGCTCTGGTTCTGAATGCAAACCATCCGCTTGTGAAATTCCTTGTTGAGCATAAGCGCAGCAAGAATGTGCCGATTATCTGTAAACAGCTCTATGATCTGGCAATGCTGGCCCATAAGCCGCTCAGTCCGGAAGAGATGACGGCATTTGTACAGCGGAGTAATGATATTATGATGCTGCTGACAAAATAATGATGTAGACGTCGAAAGTATGACACAGAAGTAAATTCTGGCGGATAAAAGAAACCCGGTGACAGAAAACTCAATTAGTGAGCTTCCCGTCATCGGGTTTTCTTATTGGTTTATGGCGCTGCTTCATAAGAGACCGGTGATTATATCTTTTCGAACGGGATCCCTTTCTGATGCAGAAATTTTTCTGCCATTTCATCCCAGATATGTTCCAGAGATTTATCTAGTGTAAAAGTCTTGAAAGATGTTCCGGTCACACAGGTGAGATGTGTCCCGTCAAAGTGCAGGTTCAGATAGAGACCCTGTATTTCTTCCGGGCGGAGGGAAGAGGCATTCTGCTCGATCAGACGCTGGATATTTTTCGGGGAAAGACAGAACACAAAGTGGAAACTCAGAGGAGTCCGTTTCCCCCGGATAATATGCAGACAGTATTCGCGGACATTTTTCCAACGGGAATACTCCGGCAGGCTCGCATCGCTGTCAAAGAATCCTTTTTGGATGAAACCGTCAATACGGAATGTATTAAATGTTACGATCTCCCCCTCTATGAAGCAGAAACTGTCAAAAGTGTCTTTTAGAAAAAGCTGTGATGTAAAGTCTTTAATGTCGGTCAAAGATAATGATATCATTTCAGCAAATACCCCCTGATCTGTCCTTATCCCATCATATCATAAAAAGCATGTTTTGTAATAAGGAAATTCAGGACACATCGGCGTCATTGACTTTTACGCCGAAAAATTTTATTATTATAAGGTATCGTGGCTTATTACAGCTAAAAACAGAGAAATCAATACAAACATCTTTTCGAAGAGAAAGTCGGAAGAATCTATGATAAAAATAAAACGTAAGACAAAGCGTTATCTTATACTTTTGGGCCTGGCAGCGGCAGTTATCATTCTGGTGCTCATCATTGTTCACGGAGTGAGGAGCGTACTGCGTCCGAGTACAGATACTTCTGCCGGACTGGAATATATCCAGCAGGAAGAGGCGGGAAGCGTTTCAGCGATCGAAGACAAGATAAATCTGCTGGAACAGCAGGAAAGAGCGGCAGCCGGGGACAGCGAGGATACGCGCAGCGTGAAGGAAAAATTCAGCGGGGCGGTCGTGATCGGCGACTCGGTAACACAGGGATTTTCAGAATATGATATCCTCAATACTTCCAGTGTGGTCTCAAAGATAGGGGTACATCTGTACGAGACGGATGAATTGATCACCCAGGCGGAGGCGCTTAGCCCGGGAACAGTTTTTCTCGCCCTGGGGAGAAATGACCTGGCAGCCACAGAGGGAGACGTGGATAAGTTTATATCTCAGTACACAGACGTGCTGGATCAGATTGCAAATGAAATACCGGATGCCAATATCTTCGTCAATTCCATCTTTCCGGTACAGGAGAGTGCAATTGAGGATGATCCCTATCTCGCAGATATAGCCGATTATAATGCGGCTTTGAAGGAACTGTGTGACAGCAGGAGCATCGGATTTATTGACAATACGGATCTTGTGGAGGATCAGTATTTTGAGCCGGACGGTCAGCATTTTAAAGCAGACTTTTATCCAATCTGGGCAGAGCACATGGCGGAGGTGGCAGCACTATGACATCAAAAAGACCAGGCATAGCCTATATTATGAAGTATGTTGTGTTTGTTCTGATCATAGGGTTTGTGGTGCTGCTCATGCTGTTTATGAGCGGGAGCAATAAGCCCTTTGAGGAAGTTAGCAAATCAGTAGAAGACTCCCTTGACACGGAGGCGCTGACAGTACAGGATACAGCCGTATTTAAGCGTAATTTCGGCCTGAATGCAGCGGATTATACCGGTGTCTTGTACTATTCTTCCGGAGCGAATATGTCTGCTGAGGAAGTGCTTCTTGTAAAGGTAAAAAGAGACAGTCAGGTACAGGAAGTAGTGGATGCTATTGATGAGAGGATTCAGTCTCGTATCAATGATTTCGAGGGGTATGCACCCGATGAGGTAAAGCTGCTCGAGGATGCGAGACAGAGTGTGAGAGGAACTTATATCTTTTATGCATGCTCACCGGATGCGGACCGTTATCTGAGCATTTTTAGCGGCAGTCTGTAAATACGCCGCATTAGCCTGTAAACAGAGAGGAAAGAACGGATGTTATTCAGCAGTATTACATTTTTGTTTATGTTTCTGCCGATCGTGCTGGCAGTTTACTATCTTGTCCCGTATAAAGTAAAAAATATTGTCTTGCTGATCGCAAGTCTGTTCTTCTATGCATGGGGAGAGCCTGTCTATGTCATACTTATGATACTTTCCATTGTGTTCAATTATTTCTGCGGGCGGGACATAAAAGCGAAGGAAGAAGATCCGCGCAGGGCGAAGTTCGCTGTGATATTTGCGATAACAGGTAATCTGCTGATCCTGGGATTCTTTAAATATTACGGATTCCTGATCGAAACGATCAATTCAATCCTCCCCACGAATATTCCGTACAGGGAGCTTGCTCTTCCTGTGGGAATTTCATTTTACACTTTTCAGGCGATTTCCTATATTCTGGACGTGTACTGGAAAAAGGCGGAGGCACAGAAGAATATTCTTTACTTTGCACTTTATATCAGCATGTTTCCGCAGCTGATCGCCGGTCCGATCGTCCGGTATGTCGATATTGAAGAGCAGCTCAATAAAAGGAAGATGAGTGCGTCAAAGATCGGCGTGGGTGCAATGTACTTTATTATAGGTCTTGCCAAGAAAGCTGTGCTTGCCAATACCGTGGGAGCAGTTTTCGAAGAGATTGCAGGAATGCCGGCAGGAAATCTGTCTATACTTACAGCGTGGCTCGGAGTCTTTTCCTATGCGTTCCAGATCTATTTTGACTTCAGCGGATACTCGGATATGGCGATCGGGCTGGGAAAAATGTTCGGATTTGAGTTTAAAAAGAACTTTGATTATCCCTATGTTTCCAAGAGTGTCACGGAATTCTGGAGGAGATGGCATATTTCATTGAGTACATGGTTCCGTGAGTATGTATATATCCCGTTAGGAGGTAATCGGTGTTCTGTTTCACGAAATATATTTAATCTTATGGTCGTGTGGACACTGACCGGGATGTGGCATGGAGCTGCGTGGAATTTTGTGGCATGGGGCGTGTACTATGGCGTGATCCTTGTGATGGAGAAATATATATGGGGAGTGATGGTCGATCAGCTTCCGAATCCGGTGCGTCATATCTATACAGGAGTTATCGTGCTCGTGGGATGGGTGTTTTTCTTCAGTCCCAGTCTCGGATATGCGATGCGGTATTTGCTTGCTATGATCGGCGGCGGGGCCGGCATCGTGGATGCGACAGGAGCATTTCTTCTGTTTACGCACTGGCTCCTGTATCTGCTTGCGGTGATCGGATCTTCATCTCTGGGACTGAAGATTATCAAATCCGTGATACGGGCGCCCAGAAATCAGTATGTACAGCTGGTAGTGGCAGCAGTCATTTTTATCGGCATGTTTCTGATCTCGACGGCATTTCTTGTGACAGGTACTTTTAATCCATTTTTGTATTTCAGATTTTAGGTGGGAGTCTTATGATAAACAGAAAAAGAAAAGCGAGGATTGCAAATCTGATCGGGAAGATATTTATTTTACTCCTTTTTCTTGTGATGATCATAAATGTGATCGTACCTGACCGGGAGAAATCGGAACTGGAGAACCGTTCGCTCGAGTCACGGCCACGATTTAATCTGACGACGATCCTGTCCGGGGACTTTATGGAGCAATGGGAGCAATACCTGAGTGATCAGTTTGTCGGCCGGGATACGTGGCGCAGCCTGAAAGTCGGGCTTGACCGGCTGGGCGGAGCCAGAATGGAAAATGATATTTACATCGGGAAAGGCGGACAGCTCATGGAAAATATCGAGGTGCCGGATGAGGAGCAGCTGGAGGCCAATCTGACAGCCATCAAGGATTTTTCCGATACCTATGAGAATATCCCGGTCACGATGATGCTTGTGCCGGATGCCGCATGCATCCTGTCAGACAGTCTTCCGGCATTTGCAAGAGTGGAAGACCAGCGTCAGATGTTCAGCATGGCAGAGCGGGAGCTGGGCGATTCTGTTAACTGGATTGATACGGTGTCCATATTGAATAATCATAAATCAGAAAAGTTATACTATAAGACAGATCATCACTGGACTACCCAGGGAGCTTTCTATGTGTTCCAGGATGCGGCAAAGACATTAGGTATCGAAGGGGATGTGTCAGATGATTTTGTGTCTTATACGGTGACAGACAGTTTTAACGGTGTCCTTGCGGCTTCCAGCGGCGTAGGACTGGATGAAAAGGAACAGATCGATATCTATGCGCCGACAGAGGGCGATGACGATGTCGTGGTGAATTATGTAGACGAGGGACGGAAGACGACATCTCTGTATGATTCATCAAAGTTGGAGACGCGTGATAAATACGGTGTATTTCTTGGCGGAAACACATCAGTTATAGATATCAGGACCGTGTCTACAAGCCAGAAGCGTCTGCTTGTGGTGAAGGATTCTTTTGCAGACTGTTTTATCCCGTTTCTGGCTCCGTATTACAGGGAAATCGTAGTGGTAGATCCCCGGTATTACAGCGGAACTATGGATGATATTATGGATACTTACAGGATCACGGATGCATTGATCCTGTACAGCGGCAATACATTTTTTACAGACAATAATATAAGCGGAGTGTTTACAGGTGAGTAATCAGATCAGAGAAGAATTTTTGGGCAAGAAAGAGCCGGTAAGACTGAATAAGTATTTAAGTGAGGCGGGCGTGTGCTCCAGGAGGGAGGCGGACCGCCTCATTGAGTCTGGACGGGTAACCGTGGACGGGAAACCTGCACAGACAGGAATGAAAGTTATTCCGGGACAGGAAGTACGGGTGGGAAAAAAACTTGTATCCAAAGGGGACGAGATGGTTGTGCTGGCGGTGAATAAGCCGCGGGGAATCGTCTGCACCGAAGAGAAGCGGGAGCGGAACAGCATCGTCAGATTCCTTGATTACCCCATCCGTGTAACCTATGTCGGGCGTCTGGATAAAGATTCCAGAGGGCTTCTTCTCATGACGAACAACGGGGATATCATCAACCGCATGATGCGCGCATCCAATTACCATGAGAAAGAATATAAGGTTACGGTAGACAAGGAAATCACGGATGAGTTTCTTGAGAAGATGGCAGGCGGCGTTCCTATACTGGATACGGTGACAAGGCCGTGCAAGGTCAGAAAGATCGGGAAGTATACGTTTTCGATCATCCTGACACAGGGGCTCAACCGCCAGATCAGAAGGATGTGTGAAGCCCTCGGATATGAGGTAAAAGACCTCCTGAGAGTAAGGGTAATGAATATCCGGCTGGGCAGCCTGAAGGAAGGCGGATACCGGAAGGTGACAGATGCGGAATTAGAGGAACTGTATAAGCTGATACAGGGATCCTCTGCCAGATGAGAGAAGCTGTGCGGCAGATCGGATATGAAAAAGAATGTGACAGAAAAGGCAGATATAAGATTATGGAAGATAAGATGGTAAACGATGTGAAGACAGGGTCTGACGATAAGATGAAACGGATGCGTGAGCTGGTGGATCTTTTGAACCGTGCACGGCGCGCATATGAACAGGAAGATACGGAGATCATGAGCAACTTTGAGTATGACCGCCTCTATGATGAACTTCAGGAACTGGAGAAAGAGCTTGGAACAACGCTTGCTGCCAGTCCTACGGTCAATGTGGGATATGAAGTCTTAAGCGAACTTCCCAAAGAAAGACACGAGCGTCCCATGCTCTCTCTGGACAAGACTAAAGACGTGGCGCGTCTCAAAGAGTTCCTCGGCAGTCAGAAGGCCATGATCTCATGGAAACTGGACGGCCTTACGATCGTTCTTACGTACCGGGAAGGCGCGCTTGAGAAAGCCGTGACCCGCGGCAACGGGGAAGTGGGGGAAGTAGTAACAAACAATGCCAGAGTGTTCAAGAATGTTCCACTTACGATACCCTATCAGGGAGAGCTCGTATTAAGAGGAGAAGCGGTTATTTCCTATAAGGATTTCGAGAAGATCAACGAAGAGATCGGGGATGCCGATGCAAAGTATAAGAATCCGAGAAATCTGTGCAGCGGTTCTGTCCGTCAGCTCAACAATGAGATCACGGCAAAGCGTAATGTCAGATTCTATGCGTTTACTCTCGTGCGGGCGGAAGGTGTTGATTTTAAAAACTCCAGACTTTATCAGATGCAGTGGCTGCAGCAGCAGGGATTTGACGTGGTGGAGAACCATCCGGTCACAGCAGATACTATTGAAGAAGAAGTGGCATGGTTTGCGGAGCATATCGAGAAAAACGAAGTGCCGTCCGACGGACTGGTGCTTGTCTACGATGACATCGCCTACGGGCAGTCGCTGGGGACTACCGCAAAGTTCCCCCGGGATTCCTTTGCGTTTAAGTGGGCGGACGAGATCCGCGAGACCACGCTGACAGAGATCGAATGGAGTCCGTCGAGGACAGGACTGATCAATCCGGTTGCCGTATTTGAGCCGGTGGAACTGGAAGGAACGACGGTAAGCCGTGCCAGCGTCCACAATATCAGTATCATGGAAGAACTGGAACTGGGAGTGGGGGACAGGATCACCGTGTACAAGGCGAATATGATCATTCCTCAGATCGCGGAGAACCTGACGAGAAGCGGTGTGAAAGACATCCCGAAAGAATGTCCGGTCTGCGGCGGCCCTACAAAGATCGCCATGGAAAATGAGACAAAGACGCTTTACTGTACCAATCCGAAGTGTCAGGCGAAACATGTCAAGTCGTTTACTCTTTTTGTAAGCAGGGACGCTATGAATATCGAGGGGCTTTCCGAGGCGACTCTGGAGAAGTTCATCATGAACGGATATGTAAAAGACTTTACCGATCTGTTCCATCTCGACAGATATGCGGATGAGATCCGCCAGATGGACGGCTTCGGGGATAAATCTTATGAGAACCTGCAGAACAGTATCAAAAATGCGCGGACGACAACACTCCCCCGCCTCGTCTACAGTCTGGGAATCCCGAATATCGGTATCGCAAATGCGAAGATGATCTGCGGGGCTCTTGGAAATGATCCGGAGCGCATCCTGAATACAACCGTAGAGGAGTTAAGCGGGATCTCCGGAGTGGGCAGCGTGATCGCGGGGACCTTTGTGGATTATTTTGCTGATGAAGACCACAGGAATCTGTTTAAAAGACTTCTCGAAGAAGTCGAGATACCAAAAGAGGAGATTACAGAGGACTCCCGGAAATTTGAGGGAGTGAACTTTGTCATAACCGGAAGCGTGAACCATTTCGCCAACCGGGCAGAAGTAAAAGAAGAAATTGAAAAGAGAGGAGGGAAAGTGACAGGAAGCGTAACATCGAAGACGAATTATCTTATCAACAATGATGTGAATTCCACTTCTTCCAAGAACAGAAAGGCGCGGGAACTTGGAGTCCCGATCATCTCGGAAGAGGAGTTTTTAAATATGTTGAACGGATAGTATAAAGAAAGGCAGGTAATGTGTGAATTTCAAAATCGCAAAATTAAAAGAAAAGTTACTGGAAAAATTAAATGAGACTCTGAAAGCAGTACTCCCGATCATTGCCATCGTGCTGGTCTTATGCTTTACGATCGCTCCGCTGGAGCCCGGCATCCTGCTGGCGTTTCTGCTGGGGGCTGTATTCCTGATCGCGGGGATGATGTTTTTTACTTTGGGCGCAGAGATGTCCATGACGCCTATCGGCGAAAATGTGGGAACCAGTATGACGCAGACGAGAAAACTGTGGCTGATGGTGCTTCTGACCTTTATCCTCGGCTTTATCGTGACTATATCGGAGCCGGATCTTCAGGTGCTGGCAGAGCAGGTGCCCGCGGTGCCGAACATGATCCTTGTGCTGTCTGTGGCATTCGGCGTGGGTATCTTCCTCGTAGCGTCACTGCTCCGCATGCTGTACAATATTTCGCTGGCGCATATGCTGATCGTGCTCTATATCATCGTGTTTGCGCTGGCATTTCTTGCCCCGGATGAATTTATTGCCGTGGCATTTGACTCCGGCGGTGTGACGACAGGACCTATGACGGTGCCCTTTATCATGGCATTCGGTATCGGTATTTCCGCGATCCGAAGCGATGAGAGGGCAGAGGATGACAGCTTCGGTCTTGTGGCGCTTTCATCTGTGGGACCGATTCTTTCCGTGCTCGTGCTGAGCCTGATCTACCGGCCTGACAGCGCGGCTTATGTGCCGGAAAGTATCCCTGAAATCGGAAATTCCGTAGAACTCTGGCATATATTTGCAGAGGGAATCCCGGAATATATGAAAGAGATGGCAGTTTCGCTCCTGCCGATCATTGTCTTCTTTATCATTTTCCAGATTGTATTCCGGAGAGTACAGAAGAGAATGCTCATCAGGATCGGAGTCGGCATGGTATATACTTACGCGGGACTTTTCCTGTTCCTGACAGGGGTAAATGTGGGCTTTATGCCTGCAGGTAATTATCTCGGACAGGTGCTGGCGGACAATCCGTATAAATGGGTGATCGTTCCCATCGGCATGATCATCGGATACTTTATCGTGCGCGCAGAGCCCGCGGTGTTCGTTCTGACACGGCAGGTAGAGGATATTACTTCAGGGACCATAAGTGCGGGAGCCATGAGCCTGAGCCTCTCCATCGGTGTGGCTGTATCTCTGGGACTCGCTATGGTGCGGGTGCTGACCGGAATATCGATCTTCTGGTTTGTGATACCGGGATATGCCATTGCCCTGCTCCTGTCGTTCTTTGTGCCGAAGATCTTTACAGCCATTGCGTTTGACTCCGGCGGCGTGGCATCGGGGCCCATGACCGCCACATTTCTCCTTCCGTTTGCCATCGGGGCTTGTACGAGTGTAGGAGGGAATATCGTTACGGATGCATTCGGTGTGGTCGCCATGGTCGCCATGACGCCTCTCATTACAATACAGATATTAGGGCTTGTATTTGAACTCAATTCCAGACATCTCGAGAAGATGGAAGCAAGAAAGGCAGCTGCTGCATTTGCCCAGCTTCCGGATGATGAGATCATAGAACTTTAAGGAGGAAAGGCTATCGTTATGAGTGAGATAAATATGTTGATGACTGTCACCAAGAGATCTGTAGGCCGCAGACTGCTGGCATGTTATGAGGAGATTGGTCTTTCTTCCACTCTGTGTACGCTGGCGCAGGGGACGGCAACCAGCGAGATACTGGACTACTTCGGGCTTGAAGTCACAGAGAAGATAGTGACGCTGACAGTGGTGTCAGATGACACATGGAAACAGGTAAAACGGGAACTTGAGGACAGGTTACAGATTGATGTCCCCGGCACGGGCATCGCGTTTTTGATGCCGCTGTCCAGTGTGGGCGGCAAGAAGGTGCTGCAGTTTCTGATCGACGGACAGAAAGTTGAAAAAGTAGAGGAGAGTGTCATGAAAAATACCAATTATGAACTGATCATTGTAGTCGCAAACCACGGGCACAGCGAGGAAGTGATGGACGCCGCGAGAGCGAAGGGAGCAGGAGGCGGTACCGTGATCCACGCGAAGGGAACAGGGCTTGAGAGAGCGGAGAAGTTCCTCGGAGTATCCATCGCAGATGAGAAGGAGCTCATCCTGATCGTCGCAAAGGCAGAGATGAAAAATGCGATCATGAAATCTATCATGGATCATGCGGGGCTTGAGAGCAAAGCACGCTCTGTCGTCTTCTCCCTCCCTGTGACGGACACCGCCGGGCTGAGACTGCAGGAAATCCAGTAACAGGACGCTGTTTTAGAAAAAGTTCATTTGTATAACCTGCGTATCTGTACTATAATAAAAAAGCCGGATGCGTGCGCATTTTACAGGAAAAGTGCTGCAGGCTGACGGAGATTAATTGATTGCAGAAGGGATATAATATGTCGGATCAGGATTTCATCATAGTGGATGAGGAAGATAAAGAAAAAGAGAATAACGGACAGGACAGCCTCTCTGAAGAAGGACAGAAGAAAGAGGTGGTTTCTTCTGACAACAGCAGAAAAGACGGCGGTTCCGATAAGAAAGATGACGACGGATATGAGAAGATCTGTTTTATCTGCCACCGTCCGGAGAGCGTGACGGGGAAGATGATCGATCTGCCCAATAATATTACAGTGTGCCCGGACTGCATGCAGAGAAGCTTTGACGCCATGACCAACGGTTCTGTGGACTTGAACCGTCTGATGAATATGCCGGGCGTACAGTTCTTCAATATGTCGGATCTGGAGAACATGCAGCCGAAACCGCAGAAGATCAAGAAGAAAAAGGAAAAACCGAAAGAATTCCACAAGCTGGATATCAAGAACATTCCGGCGCCTCACAAGATCAAGGCAAAGCTGGACGAATATGTGGTGGGGCAGGAGTATGCGAAGAAAGCAATGTCCGTTGCTGTGTACAATCATTATAAGAGAGTAGCCACGGATACAATGGACGACATCGAGATCGAGAAGTCCAATATGCTTATGATCGGACCGACGGGAAGCGGAAAGACTTATCTTGTCAAAACGCTTGCGAGACTCCTTGACGTGCCGCTTGCGATCACGGACGCCACATCCCTTACAGAGGCCGGATACATAGGCGACGATATTGAGAGCGTCGTATCTAAGCTGCTGGCAGCCGCTGACAATGATGTGGAGAAAGCGGAACAAGGTATCATCTTTATCGATGAGATCGATAAGATTGCCAAGAAACGCAACTCCAATCAGAGAGATGTGAGCGGTGAGTCCGTACAGCAGGGAATGCTGAAACTCCTCGAGGGAAGCGATGTGGAAGTACCGGTGGGCGCCAACAGCAAGAATGCCATGGTGCCGCTGACCACGGTCAATACAAAGAATATTCTTTTCATCTGCGGAGGAGCTTTCCCGGATCTGGAGGAGATCATCAAGGAACGTCTCCAGAAGAAGACTTCCATGGGATTTAATTCGGAACTGAAAGATAAATTTGAAAATGATAAGGATCTTTTATCTAAGGTTACAGTCGAGGATCTGAGAAAGTTCGGTATGATCCCGGAGTTCCTCGGACGTCTCCCGATCATATTTACGCTGAAGCCGCTTGATAAGGACATGATGGTCAAGATATTAAAAGAGCCGAGAAATGCGATCTTAAAGCAGTATCAGAAACTGCTTGCCCTTGACGAGGTGAAGCTGGACTTCGATCAGGGCGCTCTTGAAGCAATCGCAGAGAAGGCTATGGAGAAGGATACCGGAGCCCGTGCCCTGCGCGCCATTATCGAGGAATTCATGCTGGATATCATGTATGAGATCCCGAAAGATGACAGCATCGGCGAGGTCGTGATCACGAGAGAATATATCGAGGGAACCGGCGGACCGATCATACGGCTGAGAGGGCAGGAAGTGCCGCAGCTTGAACAGAATTAAAAATATATAAATACAGACAGCGCATCACACAAATTGTTTCTGTGTGATGCGCTGTCTTCTTATGTCAGAGCTGCCGCATTGTTTCAAACGTGTTATACAGATTGAGCTGACCGTACCCCCACTCCCGGTTCGGATACTCCATAGTCTTCGGGCGTACCGCACCGAGGATCAGAAGGCTTTTGATCTGGAAAGAGTCGATGCCGGAGGCTTTCTGGATGTCAAGGATCCATTCCAGCATCAGCGCCACAGCTCCGGATGTGATAGCGGCTGAGATGCAGGAGCCGGTGCGGGAAGAGAATCTGTCTCCGGGAAGGGCGCCGGTCACGTTAACGCCCGGAGCTGTGATGTCAGGCTTGAGCCGCCCGGTCCGCGTGTATCCTCTCCCCGATGACTGGGAAACCGCGCCCGCAGTTCCGTTATAATAGGATACGACAACGGGACTGTCAGTATTGGCGGGATTCGTGAGGGTGTAGTACGGATCAGATTCGAGGAAGAAGACTTCACCGGTGAGAAATTCCGTCAGCGGAAGCCACATGTGGAAACGTCCGTCCGCGACAGTGAGCGGTTCCACAATGATCTTCCAGATGCCGGGGGCAGGTGCGTTAAAGCGGAAGAATACCAGCTCGGAACTGCTTTTCTCCACAAGGAGCCGGTAATCCACTGAGACTTTCGTGCGCTCGAAGAGAAAGTCGATCTCGGCGCTGGCGCCCACCCGGAAAGGAATACGGGACGTATTTTCCCCCGAAGGCGAGATGATGGATATGGAGAGGATATTTGGCACTTCGGTCCAAAGCTCCAGAGAGAAGCCGGTTACATTTTCGCCGACTCTTAATTCCACTGTCTTAGTATCCTCTGTATTTTCCAGTGTATTAAAATAATGGTGCCGTTTGTCAGCCTCGTTTCCGGTGCCGATCACAGTGATATGGTTCGCCCTTGTGCTGTAGCCTTCGATCAGAAAAGAGAGAGGCAGTGTGCCGATATGCCCTCCCATGCTGGAGCCGCACGTAATGCATATGACCAGCGGCATTCCCAGACTGTCGGCAAGATCATTCAGATATTTGAGCCCCAGCATCAGATCCGTTTCCTGATAACAGACTGCGTTTCCGGGAATAAAATAGTAATCTCTCAGGTACTGTTTCGCCTGCTTCAGTTTGACCATAGCAATCGCGGCTTCCGGAGCTGCCCCGAGAAACTGCTCTCCGGCGTCGGCTCCGCCCGCCGCGAGGCTTGCGGCATAAGTGCCGTGCCCGCTTTCGTCCGTGGATGGAACCAGTTCGAGCGGTTCTTCAGACTGAAGAGCGCTGTTGATCTGTTCCTGTGTGTATTCACTGCCATAAGAAAAATCCCGGGGCGGAGTGCCGCTCTGCACCGTCTGGTCCCAGATGGCGGCAATCCGCGTAGTGCCGTCAAGATTCCGAAAGACCCTGTTCGTATAATCAATGCCGCTGTCCATGAAACCGATCAGGATCCCGTTTCCTTTCAACTGCAGGGTGGGGTAATTCTGGACAGGAAGTATCCCGGTCTGATTCAGCGTCTCCATGCTGATGGGAGCATAACACTTGGGGATGGAATTATAGGAATATTTGGGGAGCGTGATAGGATCAGCAGCCGATGCGGGGAGATAAATGCATTTATACCCGAATCCGGCATCCTGCTCGCAGTGATCCTCCTGCATAATGCTGTCAAAAAAAGAAGTCCGGACATGATTGCCGATAAAATCACGGTAGTCTTCGGACAGAATCTGTTCTCTGCATTGTTCAAGATCTGATGGCATAGTATGTATCTCCTTGCTCATTTTATATAAACAGGCAGGCGGGGAAACAAAGCAGTGCCCGCCTGAATTATCCTATGCAGGAGAAGGTCTGGGTATGCAGAGCAGCCATCAGTTAGCCAGTCGCCGGATCTTTATGCAAGCATAAATCCGTCTCCTGCTGACTGATGGCTGGCTTGGAGCAGCAGTTCAGCCCGCGCCATTCGCAAAGCCGCACTGCCGTGCTTACTGCGGCGATGCCGCATCTTTGCTCATAAGAAGGCGCTCACCTCATCAGTCAGTCAGTCTCCGGATCTTTATGCAAGCATAAATCCGTCTCCTGCTGACTGATGGCTGAACTGTTGGTTAAAAAAGTATAAATTCCGGGTGTTTTCTTGAAGTTGACAGATAATAGGGTATAATAATTATATGTTTGGACG
>ERZ1643246.3069-NODE-3069-length-14903-cov-8.585197_pt1 | contig 14903 bp, 10 predicted proteins | sample MGYA00579265_ERZ1643246 | MGnify/ENA primary metagenome ERZ1643246 (study PRJEB29033, sample SAMEA4952261) | chicken gut metagenome | biome: Broiler Chicken; feature: Gastrointestinal Tract; material: Caecum | place: Ireland | collected 2018 | study: Broiler... | reverse complement strand
TGGAGATCGAAGTGCGTCCGGCACACAGTGACAAGCGGCTGGACCCTCCGACGAAACTGAAGAATGGGTGGTTTGCCAGGCCATTCCTGATGTTCGTGGAAATGTATGGCATTCCGGACTATGACGGAATCGATCCGGTGCCCATCGTGGCCCTGACCTATTCCTTGTTGTTCGGAATCATGTTCGGAGACGTCGGCCAGGGCATCGTGGTGATCCTGGCAGGTCTTTTGCTGAGCAAATGGAAGGGCATGAAGCTGGGAGAAGTGATGATGCGCATCGGCATCTTCTCCACGATCTTCGGCTTTGTCTTTGGTTCCGTATTCGGAAACGAGACCATGCTCGACCCGCTCTATCACGCTTTGCTGGGAATTGACGGAAGGCCGATCAACGTCATGTCCAGCGACTTCATTCTCGTGCTGCTGATGATCGCAGTCGGCATCGGCGCCGTGCTGAACTTGTTCTGTATGGTGCTCAATATGCGTCTGCAGCTGCGCCGGAAAAATATGGGTGAATTTCTCTTTTCGCAAAACGGAGTGGCCGGATTTATCTTTTACGGCTCAGTCGTGGCTGCTGCTGCGCTCTTCGTTGCCGGAATCAATGTATTGAACCCGATATATATCGTGATCCTCATCGTGCTGCCGTTGCTCTGTGTGTTCCTCAAGGAACCGCTGACCCGCAAGCTGCACAAAGAGGCCATGTTTCCAGAAGGCTTCGGCGCCTTCTTCATGGAAGGCTTCTTCGAGCTCTTCGAAGTCTGCCTTTCCTATGTGACCAATACCATCTCTTATCTGCGTGTGGGCGGATTCGTCCTCTCTCATGCCGGCATGATGATGGCCGTCACGATGATCATGGGAATGTGCTCCGGCGTCGCCGCCGCGGCAGTCGGAATATTTGGAAACGTCCTGGTCATGTGCTTGGAAGGTCTCGTTGTTGGAATTCAGGCACTGCGTCTTGAATTTTATGAAATGTTTTCCCGGTATTTCGAGGGAAACGGCACTGCGTTCCGCACTATGGAACAAATTGGATGATAGGAGGAAAAGATTATGTTGTTAAGTCCACTTGAATTACTGATGCCCGCTGTCATGCTCATTTTGATTTTTCTGCCATTGATCAAGGTCATCCGCGGCAAGACTTCCCTGAGAAGCGCCAAGATCCGTCTGGCATCTCACATCTGCATGTTCTTCGGCATTGCGATCGGCTTTGTGATCTTCTCTATGTATAAGGTACAGGCCGCTGAAGCGGTGGATACCGCTTCACAGATGAACGGTTCCATCGCGCAGGGCCTGGGCTTTTTGGCCGCAGCGCTGGCAACCGGCCTCTCTTCACTGGGTGCCGGCATCGCCGTTGCCTTTGCTGCTCCGGCAGCCATCGGCGCCTTCTCTGAAAACAAAGAGAACTTCGGTAAGGCCATGATCTTCGTCGCCATGGGTGAAGGTGTCGCCATCTACGGTCTGCTCATTTCGATCATCATGATCTTCATGAAGCTCTAGGAGACATTCATGAAATTCTTTCTGATCAGTGACAACATCGACACCCAGATGGGAATGCGGCTGGCCGGGATCGAAGGCGTCGTCGTACACGAACGCCAGGAAGTTTTGGAAGTACTGGAAAAAGTGCTTCACCGCGAGGATGTGGCAGTCATACTGATGACGACCCGTCTGGTGGAAACGTGCCCGGAAGTGATCAGTGAGCTGAAGCTGAAGCTCAAGAAGCCGTTGATCGAAGAGATCCCGGATCGTCACGGATCCGCAAAGATCGGAGAGACGATCGACCGATACGTAAGTGAAGCAATTGGCGTAAAACTGTGAGGTGGTAGGAATGCCATTTAATGAAAAAGTAAATCTGGAACAGTATTTCAAGGATGAGATCGAGCGCGTCAGCAGCAGTGAGATTCGCGCTGTGGAAACACAGATCGAGGATATTCGCAGCAACGCGATCAAAGATATCGAGGCTGAAGCCCAGCAGGAAGCTGGCATGGTGGAAGAGCAGGAGCTGCGCGAGCTCAACAGCGAATTTGCGGTGCGCATGAGCCAGCTGCACGAAGCGACCGACCGCCGGCTCATGCAGAAACGCAACGAGCTGACAGCTGAGATCTTCAATGCCTGCGAAGCGCAGGTCACTGCCTTTGCAGACAGTAAAGATTATCCTGAATACTTGCGCAAACAGGCTGCCAAGCTGGGCGGGCATCCCCACACCGGCGCTTGTCTGTATGTGCGTGAGGAAGATATGCGGCATGAACAGCTGATCCGCGAGGCATTCGCTCAGCCTTGCCGCGTAGAAAAAGACAGCGCGATCCGCTGCGGTGGGATCCGCCTGGAATGCGCTGAGGAAGGCATCGTCATCGATGATACCTTCGATAATGCCCTGGCGGAAGAGAAAGACTGGTTCTTCAGCAATTCTGGCCTGTTTATCAAATAGAAAAAGTGAGATGATACAATGGCAGAAAATGTAATTTATTCAATCAATGGCCCGGTCGTAAAAGTGAAAGACACCACTGCCTTTTCCATGCTGGAAAGAGTGCTGGTCGGCAAAAAGAAACTGATGGGCGAAGTCATCAGCATATCCCGTTCCTTTACGACGATCCAGGTGTATGAATCCACCACGGGCCTGATGCCGGGCGAAGAAGTGATCCCGACCGGATCGCCGGTCTCTGTCACCCTTGCCCCCGGCATCCTGAGAAATATATTTGACGGCATCGAGCGTCCGCTGCAGGCGATCGCTGAACGTTCCGGCGCTTTTATCGCGACCGGCAGCGACGTTGCCTCGCTCGATGAAGAAAAGCAATGGGATGTGCGCATCACCGTAAAGGCGGGCGATCATGTCCGCCCGGGACAGGTCTATGCCACGGTGCAGGAAACGCCGCTCATCGAGCATCGCTGCATGATCCCGCCGCAGCTTTCCGGTGAGGTCGTCGCGGTCAGCCCGGAAGGCGCATACCGCATCGTTGATGAGATCATCCAGGTCAAGGATGAGGCGGGCGAAGTGCATTCGCTCACGCTGATGCAGAAATGGCCGATCAAGCAGGCTCGTCCGGTCAGTGCGCGGCTGCCCATCAGCGTACCGCTGATCACTGGTCAGCGTATCTTTGATACCTTGTTCCCGATCGCTAAAGGCGGCACCGCTGCCATTCCGGGCGGATTCGGTACCGGCAAGACGATGACCCAGCATCAGCTGGCCAAATGGTGTGATGCCGACATCATCGTTTATGTCGGTTGCGGTGAACGCGGCAACGAGATGACCCAGGTGCTTGAAGAGTTCTCTGAGCTGATCGACCCGAAGTCACAGCGTCCCCTGATGGATCGCACGGTGCTGATCGCCAATACCTCCAACATGCCGGTGGCCGCGCGTGAAGCGAGCATCTACACCGGTCTGACACTGGCGGAATATTATCGTGACATGGGCTATCATGTCGCCATCATGGCTGATTCTACCTCACGCTGGGCCGAGGCGCTTCGTGAGATCAGCGGCCGTCTGGAAGAGATGCCGGCTGAAGAAGGCTTCCCGGCATACTTGCCCTCAAGGCTTTCACAGTTCTATGAGCGCGCCGGCTATGTGCGCACGCTGAACGAACATGAGGGCAGCGTATCGATCATCGGCGCGGTATCGCCGCAGGGCAATGACTTCTCTGAGCCGGTCACACAGAACACGAAGCGTTTCGTGCGCTGTTTCTGGGCGCTGGATAAGTCACTGGCCTATGCCCGCCATTATTTTGCCATCAACTGGAACGAAAGCTATTCCGAATATGTCGGCGACCTGAGTCGTTGGTACAACCATAACGTGAGCCCCTATTTCCTGCGCGACCGTCAGGAACTGATGAGCCTGCTCACGGAAGAAAACAAACTGATGGAGATCGTCAAGCTGATCGGCAGCGACGTATTGCCAGAAGACCAGAAGCTCGTCATCGAGATCTGCAAGGTCATCCGGGTCGGTTATCTGCAGCAGAACGCCTTCCATCAGGATGATACCTATGTGCCGCTGGAAAAGCAGCTGAAGATGATGGATACCATCCTTTATCTCTACCACAGCTGCATCGACGCGCTGCGCCAGGGGAATGCCCTTAGCAGCATTCTCGCCACCGGCATCTTTGACACGGTCACCAAGATGAAATACGACGTGCCAAATGATCACCTTGAATTGTTTGACACCTATACGCAAAAGATCGATGAAGCGATCCGCCGCGGAACAGAATAGGAAGTGAATCAGTATGAGTCTGCAGTATTTAGGACTGGACGAGATCAACGGACCGCTGGTCTTTCTGGATCACGTGGAAGGCGTAGGGTATGAAGAAATGGTGGAGATCCGCTGCAAGGACGGCTCCTCCCGCATGGGAAGAGTCGTGCAGCTGGAAGGAAGCCGTGCTGCCATCCAGGTCTTCGAAGGAACCAACGGCCTGAGCCTGACCAACACCAGGACCCGTTTCAAGGGCAAACCGATGGAACTGCCGCTGTCACTTGAACTGCTGGGCCGCGTATTCAACGGCAGCGGCCGTCCGATCGACGGTCTGGGCGAGATCTATGCCGAGAAGAGCGCGGACATCAATGGTCTGCCGCTGAACCCGGTATCCCGTGTTTATCCGCGTAACTACATCAATACCGGCATCTCAAGCATCGACGCGCTGATGACCCTCATCCGCGGTCAGAAGCTGCCGATCTTTTCGGGATCGGGCATGCCCCACAACGAACTGGCGGTACAGCTGGTCAAGCAGGCAAAGATTTCCGATGGGGACGGCAAGAATTTCTGTATCGTCTTCGCCGCGATGGGCGTCAAGAATGATGTCGCTGATTATTTTCGCCGTTCCTTTGAGGAAGCCGGCGTCATGGAACATGTCGTCATGTTCGTCAACTTGTCCAACGACCCGATCATCGAGCGTACGCTGACCCCGCGCTGTGCATTGACTGCCGCGGAATACCTGGCATTTGAACACGATATGCATGTACTGGTCATCATGACCGACATCACCTCATATTGTGAGGCGCTGCGCGAGTTCTCCAGCAGCAAAGGCGAGATCCCCGGCCGCAAAGGCTATCCGGGCTATCTGTATTCTGACCTTGCTTCGATGTATGAGCGCGCTGGCATCATGAAAGGATCGAAAGGCTCGGTCACTCAGATCCCGATCCTGACGATGCCTAACGATGACATTACCCATCCGATTCCTGACCTTACCGGATATATTACCGAAGGACAGATCGTGCTGGATCGTGAGCTCAATCAGACCGGCGTATATCCGCCGGTGGGCGTGCTGCCTTCGCTGTCCCGACTGATGAAAGACGGCATCGGTGAAGGCTATACGCGCAAGGATCACAGCGATGTCAGCAACCAGCTCTTTGCCGCTTATGCCAAAGTGCAGGATGCACGTTCCCTTGCCAGTGTCATCGGTGAGGATGAGCTGAGCGAGACCGATAAGCAGTACATGTCATTTGGCACATTGTTTGAACAGCATTTCCTTAATCAGGGCTTTGATTCCAACCGTTCCATCGATGAGACGCTGGATCTGGGCTGGGATCTGCTCAGCGTATTGCCGCGCGGTGAACTAGACCGCATCGATAACGAGGTACTGGAAGAACACTATGACCCGCAGCGCGCTGCCAAGCGGTTTCATCTCACCCCGGATCCGATCATCCGTGAACTGAAGAAACCAGGTGAGTGACCATGGCAAACAAGCAGGTCTTTCCGACCAAGGGCAACCTGATCGCCGCGAAGAAATCAAATGCGCTGGCGACCATGGGCTATGAACTGATGGACCGCAAGCGCAATATCCTCACTCGCGAGATGATGGAACAAGTGGAGAATGTGCGCATGCTCAGGGAAAAGATCACCGAGACTTATCAGACCGCGTATCAGGCATTGCAGGAAGCCAACATCACCTTGGGCGTCATTGCTAATCTGGCTGACGCGATCCCGGTGGATGACGGTCTTCACGTGACTTATCACAGTGTGATGGGCGTGGAGATCCCGAAGATCCATTACAAGGAAGAGAAGCTCGATTTCTGCTATGGCATGGAATATGCCAACTCCAAGCTGGATTACGCTTACCTTTGCTTTCACCGCGTAAAAGTGATGACGGTGACGCTGGTCGAAGTAGAAAACAGCGTGTATCGGCTGGCTAACGCCATCCGTAAGGCGCAGAAGCGCGCCAACGCGCTCAGGAACATCGTGATCCCTGGCTTTGAGCATGACATCAAGTTCATCTCTGATGCTCTGGAAGAAAAAGAGCGGGAAGAGTTCTCCCGTCAGAAAGTGATCAAAAGCAATAAACAGAAACAAGCAGGATGAGCGATCACCCTGCTTTTCGCATTTTTTGCGGCAAGCTATATGGTTCGTGACCAAAAGCGATGACACAGCGCAAGGATGATGATACAATGAACATAAAGAGTGAGATCAGAAAGGAAGAGGAGACCATGACAAAAGAAAGAAAAGAGCGAATATGCATGATCTGCTTTCTCGCTGCCTCAGCATGCTGGTACTTCGTATCCATCGTCAATCTCATTGAACAAGATACGACGGCTGCAGTATTGGGACTGTGCTTAGGATCAGCGTTTTTATGCTTATCCACTGCGCATATGAACAAAAAAGGATACAACGACAAGGATCATGACGAGCATTGAAGCGATGTCACAGCTTATCGAAAAGCCGGCAGGAAAGTGAAAGATTTCTGCCGGCTTTTCGTATGTATGCGTTTGTTCTTCAAATGACGAAGATGACGGATGTATTCATCTCATCTGTAGATAAAACGGGAACGATACTCACGAGGGGTGAGCGTCGTCAGCGCACGAAACACTCTTCCAAAATAAGTGGAGCTCTGAAATCCGACCTCATGCGCGATCTCTTTGATCTTATACTCGCTTTTCAATAGATTTTTTGCGTGCTCCACCCGGCAGATGTTGAGAAACTCCGTAAAGGTAAAGTCGGTATAATTGCGGAACAGCTTGCAGATATAATATTCACTGATGTCCAGGTCGTCGGCGACATCGTTCAGACAGAGCTTGCTGGCTGTATGGTTATTCAGGATATGGTAGAGGATCTTGCGCAGCTGGGCATGCGGCGCATCATTGCGCTGCTGCTGATAAGGCTCGCTCATCCGCTGATACAGATCTTGCAGCACATGATAGACTTCCTTCGCATCCTCAAATTTCTGGCAGACATTCACTTCGGTGTGATGTTCTTCATGGAAAGAACGAGCGAGCAAAGTGCTGAGCGTTTCAGCCAGCTGTTCGATCAGGGCGCGGACCATGTCCGGGCTGTACAGGAAGATCATCTGCGCCGCAGTGCGCAGATGCACTTTGACATGACTTTCATTCATCATCAGAAAATAAGCGAAGATGATGTGGGCGCGCTGCTGGATCTGGATGTCCAGCTGAGTGCGGTCGTGTTCAGACAAGCGTTCTTCCAAAGGAATGACGCAATTGATGAGGATCTCTTCCACTGCTTCCTTATAACAGAGATGCAGCTGCTTGATGCTCCGCTTGACATAGCCGGTACCGAGAAAAAACGTATCGCTGTTGAGCAGCGCGATCTGCTTTTCCAGCCGCTTTACGTCCTCATAGCGGAAGAATGGGTGAGCGAGGATCAGATACAGCGAATATTCAAAAAAGTCGCTGCGGATCACATCATAGCCCCAGCGGGCAAATAACGCGCTGACTTGGTCCTTGACGGTCTTTGGCTCAGTGACCGGCACTGCGGCGATGACACCTTCGCAGAAGGTATAGCCAAGGATGCTGAGATTCTGCAGGATCCTTTCCGCCGGCGCGTTGACCGCGATATCATGGATGAGCATGTTCTCCAGCTGCGGACGAAAACGCTGCATCCGTTCCGTGAGCCGACTGATCAGATCCCGGTCATCCGCGATGGTCGTGATCTCCTTCAGACAAGCAGAGATGATGTCGAGGAAATTGTGTTCATCCAAAGGCTTGAGCAGGAACCGTTCATTGCGTTGACGCAAAAAAGTGCGCAGCCGTACGATGTCGTTTTCATTGAGCAGAAGGATGAGGATGCTGTCCGGCAGCATTTCCTTCAACTGGTCAATAACTGGATAGAGATGCTCATCATCCAGAATGTCTGAATCAAAGATGATGAGCTGAGGAGTGTATTACTGACACAGCGAAAGGGCTTGTTCCTCATTGTCTGCGTGCAGGAGCAGGCTGACCGTGTGCAGATGTGTCCTGACCAGCTCATTGATGGTGCTGACCAGAGCAGTGTCATTTTCGATGAATAAGATGGTGCTCATCATTCCACCCCGTTTCTGTTCGTTCGTTTGCGTGGCCGCGTTGATTTCCCGGGAAACGGCAGAATCTGCCAGATGCTCTTATTATACGACATCTTGAGCCCATCTGACATCTGTCTTTCCAAAAATGGGAAAATCAGCCACAAAATGAAAATGACAAGATTGTACGACAAATGACAAAATAGTTGCAATGTCTTTCCTTTAAAATGAGGATAAAGCATGGGCATGGTTTCTGCCATGCTGAGCATACCATTGCGGCGGACCAGGAAAAGAGGTGAGCGAACCCACCAATGTCCGCGCTGAAGAGAAAGGAGAAATTGGATGAAAAAGAAAAAGCTGCTTACCGCGCTGACCGCGATGTGCATGTGCGTTTCGGCCTTTTTCCCAGGCTTCGTCCCAACACCGGTCGAAGCCAGCGAACAAGGGGACGTGCGCGTGGCGACCTTTAACATCGCGGCGACCAGAAACGCGAGCATCGCAGAATTGAGCAGCGAAATGCAGGAATACGGCATCGAGCTTGCCGGTATTCAGGAAGTGGATATTAATACATCACGTAATCCGATCGACATGATGGAAGAATTCATGAACGCGGGCTACTTCACAGACAACCATTTCCAAAAAGCAATCGACTATGGAGGAGGAGAATACGGGATCGGCATCCTCTCGACATCCGCACTTCGCGATAAGAGCGGCGGCGCGCTGATCAGCGAAGGCATCAGCGAGGCCAGAGCTTATGCGAGAGCTGTTTATACGACAGCGGGCGGCAAAGAAATCGCGTTCTACAACACGCACTTGACGCATGAGAACAAAGATGCTCGTCAGCAGCAGCTGGCACAGGTGCTGCAGATCATGGATGAAGACCCGGCTGAGTACAAGGTGCTGACCGGCGATTTCAACACGGATACAGATGTGAGCGAAAACTATCCGATGCTGAAGAACTATGACATTGCCAATGGATATGATGGCACATGGTATCCGACATGTGATGAGGAGCTGGGCAGCCGTGCCATTGACAATATCATCGTTTCCCGCAACATCGAGATCGTATCGGTGGGAATGGATCAAAATCTGCTTTCAGACCACCATATGCTGTATGCGGATCTGAACCTGCTGGATGAAGCACAGCCTTCCACACAGCTCATGGATCGTCTGGTCGAAGACGCGAAGGCTGTGAATGCAGAAGAGTATACGGAAGAAAGCTATGCGGCAGTGAGTGAAGCGCTGAGCGCGGCAGCAGCTGTGGATACCGCGTCTCAGGATGCCATCAATGCTGTATGCGATGCGCTGCAGAACGCGATGAATGCGCTGATCACTGCCGAAAAAGAAATCATCATCAATGATACGCAGATCGGTACTGGACTGAATCAGTTCAATTATGTCGGCGCATGGCAGACCAGCACCGGCTATCCGGAACAGTTTTACAACGGAGATGAGCACTGGTTCAACTTTGCCCGTTATCAGGAAGGCGACACGATCCCTTACTTTGAGATCCGCTTTGAGGGTGTCGGCATCGAGATCTATGGAAACAAAGATACAGTAAACGGAATCTATGAGATCTATATCGACGGCGAGCATGTCACGGATGTGGACTGCTACAATCCGCAGCGGCTCACGCAGCAGCTGATCTATGGCGTAAATGACCTGGAATATGGCGAACATACACTGAAGCTGCAGCTGACGCAGCGCAAGAATGACAGTGCGACCTCTTCTGACGGTGAAGTCGATTATGCCAAGATCATTCGTGAAAAGGAAACGGTGGAGGTCGCTCCCACGGTCAACCTGATCCCGAAGCCGCGTACATACCAGCAGACCGAAGGTTATTTTACTTTAGGTCCTGACGCGCAGATCGCCGTAATCGCAGAAGATGAGAGCGTAAAGGCAGAAATGATGGATACCGGTGAATACATCGCTGAAGTGTTCCGCGCATCCACTGGCTATGATCTGTCGGTCATCGAGCAGACAACGGCAGGCAGCGGCGATATCACGCTGCGTCTTGACCAGGATGGCGGATATGCCGAAGAAGGCTATTCGATCAATACGACCAGCAGCCGCGTAATCATCGAGGCAGGCACTTCCGCAGGCATCTTCTATGGCGTACAGACCTTGCGGCAGATGTTCCCATCAGAGATCGAAAGCGAAACGCTTGTCAATGATGTGACATGGAACGTACCATGCTCTTCATTGTCCGATGAGCCGGAATACGGCCTCCGAAGTATGATGCTCGACGTGACCCGTCACTTCTTCACTGTCGATCAGGTAAAGCGTCAGCTCGATATGCTCTCTCAGTATAAGATCAATACGCTGCATATGCATCTGAGCGATGATCAGGGCTGGCGTCTGGAGATCAAGGGCGAGATGTATGGCGAAAGCCTCGATAAGCTGCGCACGATCGGCGCGCAGACTTCCTGCAACACCAACGGCATCAGAGCCGGACAGTATACGCAGGAAGAGTTCAAGGAGATCGTTGCTTATGCCAATGAGCGTCATATCCAGATCATTCCTGAATTTGATATGCCGAGCCATGCCTGGGCAGCGCTCGTTTCGCTGAGCTTCCTGAACTCTACGGAAGATGGCAGACCGCCGGCAAACGGTTATGACAACACCCGTCCGTATGAGGGATGGGATGTCGGCTTCAATTCACTGGAGTGCCGCAATGAGAAGACCTATGAGTTCATCGATGAGGTATTCCGTCAGGTATCCGAGATCTCACCGTCCAAATATATCCATATCGGCGGCGATGAAGCGCATGTCACGAGCCATGATGACTATGTATACTTCATGAATCGGGTGACCGAGATCGCCAAGAAATATGGCAAGACGCCGATCGGATGGCAGAACTATGATACGGCCGTTGAGAATCCGGAAGGAACGGTGACGCAGTTCTGGTCCACCGGCAATGCCAAGTTTGAAGAAGGCATCAACTATGTCGTCAGCCCGGCGGATCACGCATATATGGATATGAAGTATGACAGCGACTGCCCGTATGGACTGGAATGGGCAACGCATAACCCGGTAGATGATTCCTACAACTGGGATCCGACTGACTATGGATCAAAGGATCAGATCGTCGGTGTGGAGACCTGCCTGTTTACCGAGACGATCGCGACGGATGAAGCACTGGATTATATGATCTACCCGCGCGTGCTTGGCCACGCAGAGATCGGCTGGACAGCAAAGGAAGACCGCAGCTGGGATGAATACAAGACAAGACTGGCGACGCATGATGAGCGCCTCGAGCTTCAGGGAATCGGCTACAAGCGCGATGCCATGATCTGGTACAACCCGGTAAACTTCCGCATGCCGATGGATGAAGGAAGCGGAACGACGATCGACGCAGCAAGCGGACCGTACAGCGGAACGATGAACGGCGGCGTGAGCTGGACAGAAGGAAAGTATGGCACGGCGCTGCATCTGGACGGCACGAGCGGATACATCGATATCGGCGCGCCGGACGTGCAGGATGAATGGACGATCGGCATGTGGGTAAACCGCGAAGCAGCGGAAGGAAACAATGCGGCATTGATCTCCGGAACCCAGGGAGAGCTGAAGATCGAACAATACAAGGATACGAAGAAGGTCGGCGTGACGAAATACGGAGAAGTAGACGCAGCGTTCGACTATGAGCTGCCGGAAGGAGAATGGGTGCACCTGACCTTCACGGGCAACAGCGAAGGCGTGAACCTGTATGTGAACGGCGAATACAGCGGACACTTGGATGTCGTGATGAACGGACCGGCAAGCCGGATCGGCGCGAACTCCGCAAGCGGACTGGCCGACATGGGCTACATGAAGGGATCCGTGGATGATCTGCAGATCTACAACAGCGTGCTGAGCGAAGAAGAGATCGCAGAGATGATGGAAGATCCGTATGGATTCGGCGAAGAAGCATACTGGACGATGAACGAAGGCGAAGGCGAGACCATCACCGACGAGAGCGGGCAGAACACCGGCACACTGACGAACGTAGGCTGGAGCGAAGGTCAGGAAGGAACAGCACTCACCTTTAACGGCGATGGCTATGCCGATCTTGGCTATCGTGACATCATCGGTGAGTGGACCGTGGCATTGTGGGTCAATGCTGGTGAGACCACTGGAACTAATTCAGTGCTCGTATCCGGAAACCAAGGTGAGATCAAGCTGGATCAGTATAGCAACACCGGAATGGTCGGCATCACTGAGTTTGGCGTAGCGGACCATACCTTCAATTACAGCGCGCCGAAGGGCGAATGGGTGCATCTGACCTTTGTATCAAACAGTAAAGGCACTACCCTTTATGTCAATGGCGAAGAACAGGATCATCTGGACGCAACGATCAATGGCCCAGCCGGAAAGCTTGGCGCAAGCGGCGGAACCGGATTAGCGGATACAGGATATCTGAGCGGTTCGGTAGATGAGCTGCGGATCTATGCTCGCGCGCTCAGCGCAAATGAAGTTGCAGAGATCGCTGGTGTCGAGCATGAAGATACGACGCTCGCCAAGACCATCCTGAAGAGCGCGATCGACAGCGCAGAAGAAGTCATGGCAGCGGAAGACTACGAGTTCATCGTCCCATCAGTGCGTGAACTGATCGAGACCAGATACGCTGAGGCCGTTGCGGTCTATGAAGATGAGAACGCGACTGTCGCAGAGTGCATGGACGCATGGACCAACCTCGCCAACGCTCTGCAGTATGCAGAATTCAAGGGAGATAAGCGTGAATTGCAGGCACTGGTCGACGAAGTGCGCGGCATGGATCTGTCTGGCTATACCGAAGACAGCATTTCCGCACTGAATGAAGCGCTGGATGCTGCCCAGGCCGTATTGGACGATGAAGATGCTTTGCAGGACAGCATCGATGAAGCATACGATGCGCTCAACGCAGCCATTGAAGCACTGGAAGAAATCAGTGAACCGTCTGAACCAGCAAGCGAAGCAGCTATCCAAGCATTGAGAAATATGGTCGATAAGGCCAATGCCCTTGGTTCTGATGACGCGGCATTGAATGCAGCAATCGACAATGCACAGGCCATCCTGGATAAGGAAGCACCGACAGCAACTGAAGTCGTTATCGCATTGCTCGATCTGAGCGAAGCAATGCAGGCGCTGAACACAGAGGAAAGCGCAGATGCGCTGAGAGCGGATGTACAGGCAACGATCGACTTCATCAATGCAAACATCCTGACCAATGTGAATAATATTCGTCCGGCAAAGGTACAGGCGCTGAGAAATGCCATCACAGCAGCACAGTATGTGCTCGCCAACAAGGACGCCACTGCCGATCAGCTGAAGGCCGCTAACGAAGCGATGACCAAAGCAGCCCAGGAGCTGTGGGAGATCGTGACAAAAGCCGAGCTGGAAGCATTGATCGAAGCCGCAAACGGTTACCTCGATGGTGATTACACGGCAGAAAGCCTGGAAGCACTGCAGGCAGTGATCACCAATGCACAAAGCGTAGCGAATAATGATGACGCGACAACAGCTGAGGTCACTGACGCTATCACCAGCCTGGCGAACGCAATCGCAGGTCTGGAAAGTATTACGCTGGATACTTCTGCGCTCGAACATGAGATCGAACTTGCAGAGCAGATCCTTGCCAACATCGATGACTATGTACCTTCTACTGTAGAAGGATTGCAGGAAAAAGTTGACGCAGCCAAGGCAGCATTGAGCGCCACGAGCCAGGAAGAAATCGATGCCGCAACCGAGAGCTTGCGTGAAGCAAGACTGAACGCAAGGACGAAGGCGGATGTCAGCGCTCTGGAAGAGCTGGTTGCTTACGTGAACAGCCTTGAGCTGAGCGCATACACGAGCGTAAGCGCACAGCCAGTGATTCAGAATGTGGCACGCGCCAAAGCGATGCTGATGAATGCGGAAGTGACGCAGGAAGAAGTCAACGACATGGTCAAGACGCTGCAAGCTTCTGTAGACAACCTGGTTGAGGTCAGCACCGACAGCACAACTGCTGGTACGGATACGACAGACACGACAAACACCTCGGCAGCGGCGCAAAGCGGCATGATGTTTGCACTGTTAGCAGCTGCAGGCGCAGCAACAGTGATCATTCGCAGAAAGCGAAGCTGATCATTTACAGCAAATTGAACAGAGGCAGAGATGTCTCTGTTCTTTTTAGAACTGAAGGGCAGCGGCAAGAAACTTATCCCTCCAAAGGAATGGCAACGTAAGATTGAACTGTTGATTACCCAGAAGCAGGCGGACATCATCAACAAGAAGGTCATGCGGGAGGAATCGAAATTCGTTTAATGGCTCCGCAAGGCAGCCGAGCAACTGACCCGCAACAGGACAAGATCGGAACCAAAACGGTAAAGGAAATGACATCTTGGTGATCTTTGCGCACAAAAAAACCGTACAGGTTTCCCCATACGGCAATGACACTCTCATTTATTGAACAGGTCGCTGTGCGTCCCAGTGCGAGCGAGTGTCAACACTAACACATCATCCTCAATGCGGTAGATGAGCAGCCAATCCGGAAGGATGTGACATTCCCGATGGCCTACCCAATCGCCGGACAGATCGTGATCGCGGTTCTTCTCCGGCAATGGTTCGCCCATCGCCAGCAGCGCTACGACCTGCTCCAGCAATTCGATCTTCAGGCCACGCTTGATTGCCCGTTTATAGTCTTTCTTAAAGCCGGTCGTGTACTTGACGGTGTACTTTGTTTTCCTCATTTTTTCAGGTCGGCAAA
>ERZ1643246.3068-NODE-3068-length-14905-cov-10.497239_pt1 | contig 14905 bp, 13 predicted proteins | sample MGYA00579265_ERZ1643246 | MGnify/ENA primary metagenome ERZ1643246 (study PRJEB29033, sample SAMEA4952261) | chicken gut metagenome | biome: Broiler Chicken; feature: Gastrointestinal Tract; material: Caecum | place: Ireland | collected 2018 | study: Broiler... | reverse complement strand
TGACTGTGTCCAGACGTTGTGCGTAACATCAGCCGATACGAAAAATCGGAATTTAACTTATCGTTCCTCGCGGAAGTAATTGAGTCCGCAGCTCTTAGGCTGAGCGTGCTCTTTGCTCTCTCTCATGCTTGTCACAACAAGCACTATAATTGTTGCCACATATGGCACCATATCATAGATCTGTGCCGGAAGCCCGGGGATGTTAATGTACATACGCATAATCGTCAGGCCACCGAAGATAAGTGCGACAAGCATACCGCGGGCCGGGCTCCATGTGGCGAAGATAACGAGAGCCACTGCCAGCCAGCCATAACCGCTGACACAGTCATGAACCCACACGCCGGATGTAGTTACCATACTCATGTACATACCGCCGATTCCGCATATTCCTCCACCGATTACAGTTGCAAGGTATTTATACATCGTAATGTTTATACCTGCCGCATCTGCTGCTGCCGGATCTTCCCCCACTGCGCGCAGGTTGAGTCCCACACGGGATCTGCTGAAGAACCACGCCATAATAACTGCCACTACAATAGCAAAATATACAAGCCAGTTGTACTGGAAGAAAAGCGGGCCAAGAACCGGAATATCAGAGAGAACCGGAATATCAAGTCCTGAGAAGGCTCCTTTTGTCACGTCTGAAACTGCCACGTAGCCGCCGGTCTGCTGTCCGATATACTCACCGAAAAAGTTACCGAACCCGGTGCCGAAGATTGTCAGCGTAAGTCCGGTTACATTCTGGTTTGCCCGAAGTGTAATCGTAAGGAAACTGTATATCAACGCCCCGCCTGCACCTGCGAGGAAGGATGTTATAAGCGCGATTGCCGCGGAGAGGACTCCGTTCGGGTTTCCTCCTCCCGCAGTCACTGCCTGCTCATAGTAATAAGATCCTGCAAGACCGGTGATCGCTCCCATGAACATCATACCTTCCACACCGAGATTTAAGTTTCCAGATTTTTCAGTCAGAATCTCTCCCAGAGCTCCGAGCAGAAGCGGCGTGCCCGCAAGAACTGCCGCAATAAACAAACCATTCAAAGTACTAAGCATGATGTTCCTCCTTCCCTCTTCTGATCAGCTTATATGAGATAAAGAACTCACAGCCGAGCATGAAGAACAGTATAATACCGATCAGGAGATCGGACGCAGACGCCGGAATTTTAAACTGGGTCTGAATCGCATTGGATCCGCGTTCCAGCATTGCGATAAACACAGACACGATCAGCATCCCGAAAGGATTCATCTTTGCAAGCCATGCTACCGTAATCGCAGTGAATCCCACTCCGCCTGCCGTACCCTCTGTGATCGTGTAATCAGCTCCCGCAAACTGAAGCATTCCCACAAGGCCGCAGAGTGCGCCCGAGAGGAACATGGTTCTTCTGAACACCCGTCCCACATTGATTCCGGCATATCTGGCCGTATTATTACTCTCACCAACGACTGCAATCTCATATCCCTGCTTTGTCTTATTAAAATAAATATAAGCCACCACAACAAGAATCAGAGCGAGAATCCAGCCCCAGTGCACACCCAGCACTTTTGTCAGACGCGCTCCCGGAACGAGCATATCGATCTTCGGGAAGCTGCTTCCTTTCGCCTTCCACGGGCCGTTCATCAGATATTTAATAAACGCCAGTGCTATATAATTGAGCATCAGTGTAAACAATGTCTCGTTTGTTCCCCATTTTGCTTTACAGACAGCCGGAAGGAGTCCGTAGATACCGCCGGCCACAATCGACGCCAGCATCATGAGCAGCACCAGCGGAAGTTTCGGAAATATGTGCGCCGTAAAAAGTCCGAACGCTCCGGCTGCTACCGCCCCCACAAGGATCTGTCCCTCGCCGCCGATATTCCAGAATTTCATCTTAAAGGCAAAGGAAATACCGATCGCCGTAATCAGCAGCGGAACTGCGATCTTGACAGTCTCATGGATGACCGTGCTTGATCCCCACGCCCCCTTTACCATGGATATATATACAGAAACCGGATTGTGTCCGAGACAGAGAATCACAATTCCTCCTGTTACAAGCGAAAGGATAAATGCAGCCGCACGAATGCCCCACGCTTTTTTCCGGGACAGAGTATCCCGTTTTACCATTCTTAAAAGAGGCTCTTTTGCCTGTGTGCCGTGTGAACTCATGCCGTCACCTCCCCATCTTTATCTCCGGAGGCAGAATGCTCCGCGTGTATCATCATCAGTCCGATATCTTCTTTTGTCACCTCGCGGGGATCTACTATACCGCTCACCCTGCCGCCGCACATAACCATAATCCGGTCTGAGAGCTGCATCAGCACATCCAGATCCTCACCGATAAAGATAACTGCAACGCCCTTCTTCTTCTGTTCATTGAGAAGGTCATAAATGCGGTAGGACGAGTTGATATCCAGCCCGCGGACAGGATACGCCACGATCAGCACGGACGGCTGACAGGCGATCTCACGGCCGAGAAGTACTTTCTGCACATTTCCGCCGGAAAGTCTTCCCACAGGCGTATCCACTCCCGGGGTAACAATCTCCAGCTCTTCGATCAGTTTCTCTGCCAGTTCCTTCGGTGACTTCCGGTCTACAAAGATACCTTTATTAGACTTATAGCTTCTGAGCATTACATTGTCCGTCATATCCATACCGGCAACAAGCCCCATGCCCAGTCTGTCCTCCGGGACAAATGCCATAGAGATTCCCTTTTTCACAATCTCATCCGGCTTCAGTCCGAGGATACGCTCCTGTACCGGGATTCCGTTATGTTCACCCAGATACAGAACTGATCCTCCGATGGATGGATATAAACCTGCGATAATTTCACACAATTCTTTCTGACCGCTTCCCGCAATTCCGGCAACTCCGAGAATCTCTCCGCCGTATGCGTCAAAGGACACATTATCCAGGGCTTTCACGCCGTCTCCGTTCAGGCAGGTCAGATCAATTACCTGAAGTCTCTTCTCCCCTCGCTTCACTTCGGGTCTTTCGATCTCAAGGCTGATCGGACGCCCCACCATCATCTCAGTAAGCTGAGCCTGATTAGTCTCACTTGTATTAACGACACCGATATATTCCCCTTTTCGGAGAATGGCCACCCTGTCCGAAATAGCAAGTACCTCATTTAGTTTATGGGTAATAATAATAATCGATTTGCCATCCTTTTTCATATTCCGGAGCACGGCAAAGAGACGGTCTGTCTCCTGCGGTGTCAGCACCGCCGTCGGCTCATCCAGGATCAGGATGTCAGCGCCTTTGTACAGGACTTTCAGGATCTCTACTGTCTGTTTCTCGGAGACAGACATATTATATACTTTCTTCGTCGGATCCAGCTCAAAGCCGTAACGTTGTGCAAGTTCCGATACTTTCCGGTTAATCTCCTTCCTGTTTACCGTAACCGGCCCTTTCAGCCCGAGTACAATGTTTTCCGCCGCAGTCAGTACATCCACCAGTTTAAAATGCTGATGAATCATACCGATACCGAGAGCGAACGAATCTTTTGGGGAACGGATCATAACCTCCTGCCCTTTGACATAGATTTCACCATGGTCTGGAAAATAGATACCGGACAGCATATTCATCAAAGTTGTCTTTCCACTTCCGTTTTCCCCGAGGAGCGCAAGGATCTCGCCTGTTTTCAGCTCAAGATTAACATCTTTATTGGCAACGACTTTCCCGAATGTCTTTGTCACATGATGCATCTTCACTGCATACTCTGCTGTTCCTCCCAAAACCTCACCTTCCTTCTTTTGTTATCTTTTTGTATAGCATATCCGCGTTTCTCCCCGTTCACACGCATACCTGCACCGGTATTTGCCGCAGAAGAGAATCGCGATACAAACAAAGCCGTCCGAAGACGGCTTTGTATTTGTATCTTATCTCTGACCCGACATACTGTACAACATTCAGGTCCGTTTGCATATATTATTCGACAACGTTACATCCGTCGATAATATACAGCCATGATGGTGCGGATGCTTCTTCCTGCTCATGGTAGTACTCGCCTTCGGGAACTTCATACTCTTCTCCCTCCGGGCTTACTCCCTTAAGCGGTCCGTCAAATACATGAATCTCACCGGAAATCAGTTTCTCTTCTGCCGCATCGATTGCTTCCTGAGTTCCCTCAGCCGCAATATCTGTATTCAGAGGTGACAGATAAACAGCTCCGTCCTCAAGGCCTTTACACCAGTCAACCGGGATCTCGTCTCCATTGATTACAGCCTGAACAGCTTCTGTCACATAGATGCCCCAGTCAATACGCGGAGAAATCAGGGATGCATCCGGAGCGGCCTCGATCATATCATTGTTGTATCCCACCTGCCATACGCCGTTCTCCTCAGCAGTTGTTGCGGGAGCTGTGGAATCGGAGTGCTGTGAAATCACGTCACATCCGCGGTCGATCAGAGCTTTTGCAACCTGTGATTCAACTGTCGGATCATTCCATGAGTTTGTATACATAATATCCATTGTCACATCCGGATTCACACTCTTTGCGCCCAGATAGAATGCAGTATACCCGCTGATAACCTCTGCAAACGGAAATGCGGCTACATAACCGAGCTTATTTGTCTCTGTTTTCATTCCTGCTGCGATACCTGCCAGATAACGCCCCTCGTAGATCGATGCAAAATAGTTGTGGAAGTTGTCAAGACCGGAGTCTGCCGCCTGATATCCCGTTGCATGGCAGAACTGAATATCAGGATACTCGGATGCCACTTCTTTTACATAATCCTCAAATCCGAAACTTGTGGCGAAGATAATGTTACATCCGGCATCTACAAGCTCTCTCAGAGCAGTATCACACTCTGCTCCTTCAGGCACATTGTATTTATTTACAATCTGATCGTCACTTAAACCGAGTGCTTCCTGCATCTCCTGTGTGCCCAGATCCTGATTGTATGTGTAACCCATATCACTCGGGTCTGATACGTGTACAAACCCTACTTTAATCTCATCTTTTGGAATTCCTTCTGATGCTTCAGATGAAGCCTCTCCTCCTTCATTACCGCCGGTTTCTGCTGCAGGAGCTCCGCACCCTGCGATCAGAGTGACTGCCATAGCCGCACACAATAATACGCTGATGATCTTCTTTTTCATTTTTTTCCTCCTTTTCTGCTGTTGTCCCGGTCGGCTTTCCCCGGAACCGCTCTTGTCTGTTAATAAAAACGCCATCCTCACCTCAGAAAACTTCTTTGTATTCGGACAGCTACTATATTATTTTACCCTCTGCACACCTGTGTGTCAATAATTCATAAAAAAACTATAAAAAGAAGGCCGGGGAGCCTACTCGATCCCCAGCACTTTGTAATCCTGATCTTCAACAGCTTTTTTCAGCACATCATCGGACGTTTCCTTACTCAGCGTAACTACGGCCGTTCCCGCCTCATGGCTTACCTCGGCTGCAGCCACACAGTCAAGAGCCTCCAGCGCTTTCTTCACCCTTGCCTCGCAGTGTCCGCACATCATACCTTCGATTTTCATTGTTTTTGTCATTGTTGTTTCCTCCTCTTTTTTCTTGACTTTTATTTTCTTATCTCTGCTGGCATCATACATTTTGAACCAGTTGAGCCTAAGTGCATTACTTACCACGCAGAAACTTGACAGACTCATCGCCGCCGCTCCGAACATCGGATTTAGCTGCCATCCGAAAATCGGGATCCATACTCCTGCCGCCAGTGGAATGCCGATTACGTTATAGAAAAATGCCCAGAACAGATTCTCATGAATATTGCGGAGCGTAGCCCTGCTCATTCGGATCGCCGCAGGTACATCCGTCAGTCTGCTCTTCATAAGCACTACATCTGCGGCATCGATGGCAATATCCGTCCCTGCGCCAATGGCAATTCCCATATCCGCTCTTGTAAGAGCCGGAGCGTCATTGATTCCGTCACCCACCATGGCAACTTTTCCCTGCCGTTTCAGAGAACGGATAACACTCTCTTTTCCTTCCGGCAGTACACCTGCAATTACTTCATCCACACCGGCCTGGGCTCCGATAGCCTTCGCCGTGCGCTCATTATCTCCCGTGAGCATAACCACGCGGATCCCCATATTCTGCAGTTCTTTTACCGCCTGCGGGCTGTCCTCCTTGATTACGTCAGCCACGGCAATAATACCGATAAGCTTTCCGTTCCTGCTGAAGAACAGCGGTGTCTTTCCCTGTTCTGCGAGGATTTCCGCCTGATTTCTGATCTTGCCGGAGATTTCTGCATTCTGGCTGATGAACTTAAGATTCCCGCCGCAGACAGACTCACCGTGGATTTTTCCTGACAGACCGTTTCCGGCTACCGCCCGGAAGTCATCTGCCTCCACTTGACTTTGCGCCCCCTGCTCCTCTGCTTTTACCAGGACGGCACGGGCCAGCGGATGCTCGCTTTTCTTTTCCAGTGTATAGGCAAGTGTTAAGAGCTCCTCTTCCGTGACTCCATCAGCGGGAATCATATCTGTCACCTTCGGCTCACCGCTTGTGATCGTACCGGTCTTATCAAGGGCAACAATCTGGGTCTTTCCTGTCTCCTCCAGAGAAACGGCAGTCTTAAACATAATACCGTTCTTTGCTCCCATACCGTTTCCGACCATAATTGCCACGGGTGTTGCCAGTCCCAGTGCACACGGACAGCTTATCACGAGTACCGAAATTCCTCTTGCCAAAGCAAAACCTGCTGTCTGTCCTGCAATCAGCCATACAACGATCGTCACTACGGCAATGGCAATTACTGCGGGCACAAACACTCCCGACACACGGTCTGCGACTTTTGCGATCGGGGCTTTCGTCGCCGCAGCGTCGCTTACCATCTGAATAATCTGGGAAAGTGTAGTATCCTCACCCACCCGCGTCGCCTCACAGCGCAGATATCCGGACTGGTTCAGCGTTGCGGCCGACACAGAATCACCTGTATTTTTATCTACCGGAATACTCTCTCCTGTCAGGGCAGATTCATTTACAGCGCTTGAGCCATCGAGTACAATACCATCCACAGGTATATTTTCTCCCGGTTTCACAACAAATACATCGCCCTTTCTGACCTGATCGACAGAAACCGTCTCCTCTTTCCCGTTTCTCACCACAGTCGCAGTCTTCGGCGCAAGTTTCATCAGGCTCTTCAGCGCATCCGTTGTTCTTCCTTTTGATCTTGCCTCCAGCATTTTTCCGACCGTGATCAGTGTCAGTATCATAGCCGCAGACTCAAAATAAAATTCATGCATATAAGACATTACTCCGGCCATATCGCCCTGCATCTGGGCATCCGTCATGGCGAACAGCGCGTACAGGCTGTACCCGTAGGAAGCGCCTGCTCCGAGGGCAACCAAAGTGTCCATATTTGGAGCACGGTGGAGCAGCCCTCGGAATCCGCTGATAAAAAACTTCTGATTGATCACCATAACAGCGGTGGTCAGAAGAAGCTGAATCAGCCCCATAGCCACATGGTTGTTTTCAAGGGACGGCGGAACCGGCCAGTTCCACATCATATGTCCCATAGAAAAGTACATCAGCGGGATCAGAAAGCACAGCGAGGCAATCAGTCTCTTCTTCATCTTCGGCGTCTCCCTGTCTTTCAGGGAATCTTCCGCCTCCGCAATGGATATCCCTCTGCTTCCCGATTTTTCCGCACCGTGTCCTGCGCCTTTTTCCGACGCTCCATACCCGGCCTCCTCGACAGCTGCAATAATATCATCCGGGGAGGCTGTTCCCTCGACTCCCATAGAATTTGTCAGCAGACTGACCGAGCAGGACGTAACTCCCGGGACTTTGGAGACAGCCTTCTCCACACGCGCACTGCAGGCGGCACAGCTCATGCCTGTCACATTATATTGTTCCATATCAATTCCTCCCGTCCAAGGGCTGCCGTATCAGCGGCAGTCACCTATTTCATAAGTTTCTGAAGGACCAAAACGAGCTCATCAATCGTTTCTTCTTTTCCCTCCCGTATGTCCTCGGCCACGCAGGAACGAATATGCTCCGCAAGAAGCACTTTATTAAAGCTGTTGAGCGCTGCATTAACCGCAGAAACCTGAATCAGAATTTCCGGGCAGTATACATCGCTTTCCACCATTTTTTTAATTCCTCTGACCTGGCCTTCAATACGGCTCAGCCTGTTGAGCATATCACGCTTCTCTTTACCGGACCTTTCTTTCGTTCTGTGTTTGCACGCGGGACAGACTTTATCATCCGTCGTTTCTTTCACAGCTCTTTCTTCCATATAATTATCACCTCTCATTCAAAAAATTATAAAAGCATATATAAAAACCCCCGAAGGGTATATATCTCACAAAGAAAGTATATACCCTTTAGGGGTATTATACAAGTATAAATTTTAATTTTTTTCTTCCCATTCCTGCTGACGGAATCCAACGAGTACATTTTCACCATCTACAAGAATCGGACGCTTCACCAGCATACCATCTGATGCCAGAAGATTAATCTGTTCTTCCTCGCTCATCTCCGGGAGTTTATCTTTTAACTTCATCTCTTTGTAGAGATTTCCGCTTGTATTGAAAAAGCGCTTAAGAGGAAGTCCGCTCTTTTTCCACCAGTCTCTCAGTTCATCTGCCGTCGGATTTTCTGTTTTAATATCTCTGAGCTCATATTCAAATCCTTTTTCTTCAAGCCATTTTTTCGCCTTCATGCACGTGCTGCATTTCGGATAACATACAAATAACATTCTTTCACTCCTCCTGTAATTCTATTACCCGCTGTTTCCGGGAGGTCTGTCCGGTTTCAGCCAGTGGCTCCGGAGCCGTCCCGCTTCGGTACGGGTTTCAGCATAATAATAGCAGTTCTCGCTACTAAAATAAATATGCATATTGCGAAATTTAACTTTTATGGTAGAATATAGTCGTTGATAATTGTTTATTCATTCACAATCTTTTTCTATAAGGAGGATTTTTCATGCACTGTTTCAGAAAAATTACAGACGATCTGTACTGGGTGGGAGCCAGCGACCGCCGTATCGAGCTGTTCGAGAATATTTTCCCGCTGTCAGACGGAGTATCTTACAATTCATATCTGCTGCTTGATGACAAGACTGTTCTCTTTGATTCAGCAGACTATTCAGTCGGACGCCAGTTCCTTGAAAATGTTCAGGCAGCTTTAAACGGCAGATCACTGGACTACCTGATCGTCAATCATATGGAGCCGGACCACTGCGCCATGATCGATGAGCTTGTGCTGCGCTATCCGGATATGCAGATTATCGGCAATGCCAAAACTTTCCCTATGATCGATCAGTTTTTCAATTTCAATCTGGAGGGGAAAAAAGTCATAGTAAAAGAAGGCGATACTTTCTGTACCGGCAAACATACACTTCATTTTGTTATGGCGCCGATGGTACACTGGCCGGAAGTCATGATGACATATGATGAAACAGACAAAATTCTGTTCTGTGCGGATGCATTCGGCACGTTTAAAGCATTAAACGGAAATATTTTCAACGATGAAGTAAATTTTGGCCGCGACTGGCTTGACGAAGCACGCCGCTATTATACAAATATTGTCGGTAAATACGGCATGCAGGTTCAGGCTGTGCTGAAAAAAGCTGCCGGCCTCGACATTCAGATGCTCTGCCCGCTCCACGGTCCAATCTGGAGAACCGACCTTGATTACATTATCGGGAAATACGATAAATGGAGCAGATACGAGCCGGAGGAAAAAGGCGTCATGATCGCATATGCGTCCATGTACGGCAATACGGAAAATATGGCTGAAATACTTGCCGCAAAACTTGCTGAGGCAGGGGTCAAAGATATCCGCATGCACAACATCTCCAAGACACACGTGTCTGAGCTGATCGCTGATAGTTTCAAGTACAGCCACATTGTACTTGCTGCTCCTACATATAATAACGGTATCTATCCTCTGATGGACAACTATCTGGAGGACATGAAAGCCCTTGCTCTTAAAAACCGTACCATTGCGGTTCTCGGAAATGGAAGCTGGGCGCCGCAGAGCACGAAACTGATCAGCACAAAGATCAGTGAAATGAAAGACATGTCTCTTATGGTTGCTGCCGTAACGATCAAATCTTCTGTAAAGGAAGCACAGATGGAAGAAATAGAATCTCTTGCAAGACAAATCGCAGAAGAAGTGTTATAATATCAGGTACCTGATTTTTGTGAATACAAAGGAGGAGTTCTTATGAAATTAGTAATCACCATGAGCCGCCGTTTCGGAACCGGTGCAAGTATCATCGCAAAAGAACTTTCCGAACAGCTTAATATTCCTGTATATGACAAGGCGTATATCGAGCAGAAGGTCAATGACCGTATGTATGAAAGTGAAGCAGAGGCAATCCGCAAACTGGCCGAAAAGCCATGTATCATCCTCGGCCGCTGTGCATCCGATATACTGAAAGACAGAATGAATGTCCTCAATATTTTCGTATGCGCTGACAAAGAAGACCGGATTCACAGAATTATGGACAAAGAGGGCTTGAATTACGATGACGCAAAAGAAAAAGTGGAGACAACTGATGAAGAAAGAGCCTCCTATTATTACGAACACACCGGCAAGACTTGGGGAGATGTAAATGACTATCACATGATTCTGGATACTTCCGAGCTGGGAGTAGAGAACTGTGCCGATATTCTGATGCATTATTTTGAAAAATGCGAATACATCTGATCTTCATGCAGTAGACGGAAATCATTCCGGTAAGTCAAAAAAACAGCGGTTATCATCAACCGCTGTTTTTTAGTTCAAAGCTATATATCTGCTCTTTCTGTTCATTCATTTTCATATGAGTTTACTCTGCAGCTCCATCCTCTGCTCCTACGCCATCAGCTGCTCCGGTGTTATCTGATGTACTTCCGTCTGACGTATCACTGTTGCTGCCGTCGGTGCTGCTGTCGTCTGATGACGTTTCCTCTGTCTCTGATGTAATAATCGTCACACCCGTATCCTCAAAATCCACTTTTTCCCATACCTTGTCGTCAACGCTGATATCCGTACTGTTTCGCCACTCTTCCAGAAGAGAATCATACTGATCCTGTCTACGCTGCTCAACGATAGAAGCTTTCTTCTGATCTGTTGCATCACGGTCAAGAAGACTTGTGAGCTGTCCCACATAAAGTCCGTCGTCCGCCTCGATAACGTCCGTTGTTTCTCCTTCCGTCTCAAAAGCATCAACTGCCGCGATTAGATCCTCATTGGGACTGGTACTCTCTGAATCAAAAGTAAGATCATAGGCTGTCTGTCCCATTTCCTCTGCAACCGCTGAGATATCCTCTCCGGCTTTCACTCTGTCCGCAAGAGACTGGGCATCTGTCTTCAGACCTTCTTTTTCATCATCGGAAAGCGTTGTGGAATTTCCCGAATCGTCTGTGGAAGTATATGAGAAAAATACATATTTCATTGCTTTCTGCGCCGCTTCTTCATCTGATACTTCCTCGTCAACACCCTCTCTCATCTTGCCGTCCATCTTGGTCTGGATGGTAGCAAGTTCAAGGAATTTCTCCACATCTTTCTTATAGCCGGACACCACTTCTTTTGCCTCGTCTGTATTTGCCTCGCTGAACTGCTCAGCAGCTTCTGAGATCGCGTCTTTCTCATCTTCTGTCAAAGACACTTCATAGTCTGCCGCGTGCTGGGAGATAAGGTACATATTCTGAAGATTCTCCATCAGGCTGTCCTTTACGGACTCCTCGTAAGTCTGATCCTCACCGGCTTCCTGTGTCCACATGGCCTCGCCGGTGGTTCCCATCATGCTCGCATAATAAGTCTCATACTGTCCCTGCGTCATTCTCGCATAGAAATTAGCGACCCCCAGTGTAATATCTTCATCTCCCACTGTGGCAACAACTGCATCTGTATTGATTGATCCGCTGCATCCCGTAACTGACATAGCGGCAAGCGCTCCTGCCGCAGTAAGTATTGCAGCCTTTTTACCGAAACGTATCATAAGTATCCTCCTCTTTCAGGACATATAAAATATTGCTTTACATCATGTCCGCATATACTGATACATTATAACGTGTTTTGGGGGAAGTAACAAGTAGGAATCACAAAATCAACATATCTTGCCTCACTGCTTACAGAACTCTTTTAATCTCTGCTTTCAGATTCGCTGTATCGAAACCGGCATTTTCGAACCAATCAAGACACATCCGGGCATATTCTTCCATCAAGCTTTTTACTTTCTCATCCGGCTTTCTGTCAAATCCCATATACAAAATAAAAATCTGCATATACATTGTAAGATAAAATCGCAGATTTGCCTTTTTCTGTTCCTGTTCCATAATAAAGTTTGCAATCGTTCCAGCACTTATATAATCTCCGTCTGCAAGGCTTAAAAGCATCTTGGCAAACACCGCATCCGGATCGCCGTACGTATCTGCCAGCTCATCTATAGCCTTGCAGGCAGCTTTCCGGTCATTCTGCTTTCCATAAGTTTCCACCTTCTTGCGCAGGATCATCTCCGGAAATGTTTTAAGGATCAGAGGCATCTTCTCAGCCTCTCTCAGATATTCTTCATTTTTTTCCTGCATTTCCAGTACAGCCAGACTGTCGAGCTGATACTGGAGCTCATCTCTAAACTGCTCCGATATTTCTTTTAAATGATTCTCTATCTCCTCATACCGCTCTTTCTCTGCCATGACCAGGAAGAGCAGATGATGTCCCTGATACTGTTCCGGAAATCTTTCGGTCAGCCTGTGTGCTTCTCTTTCTGCTTTCAGCATCATTCCACGCCTGAGATAAAATAATGTCTGAGCAGATGATGTAAGCATCTGTTCTCCCGGCTCTTTCGCCGCACGGGCGGCCTGCATATATAGTCTTTCGATCCTTTTCCAGTTTCCCGCACCCTCTGCTTCCGACATTCTGCTGCGGGCTGCCGCCATATTCAGATACACGGCATATATACTGTAACCTGCGGCTTCCGCTTCTTCATAATACTTACACGCCGTTTCATTTTCTCCTGTAAAGAGTGCGATATTTCCCAGATCAAACGCCGCTCTTCCGTCCGTTTTGTCTTCTCTGACAATCTCTCCCAGTATCACTGCAGCCGCATGGTAATCTCCCTGCCGGATCATAAGTTCTGCCTGTTCTATCCGTTCCTTTGGTTCGCTCATACACTCTCCCTGCCTTATCCGTTAATTAACAGCGACATACTCCATATCGCCCAGATCCTTTATTGTGCTCCACTCGTCCGATACAAAACCGCCGACCGAACTTTTCTTAAAAACTTCTTCACCGACGCTTTGTTTCGGATCCGCAGCAGCTAATCCATAGTCCAGCACAGTATGAATATTAGAATATATATTCTTATCTCCTTCAAAGTCCTTATACATATCGTTATACCGTTTCCATTTTGCTTTTCTCATGTATTTCGGGCGTTCCAGATCATCCGGTGTAATCTTTGTCTCAAATCCCAGTTCAGAGCCGATCGTATGTACGATATTATCTTTCGTGAAGTTTTCTTTCTGAAATGTGTCTGTCATCCCTTTGGCATCTTCATACACCTTGTACATACTGTTTATATCATCCAGAGCGCCGCTTCCCTTTGCCAGACCACCATAGATCTTTTTCTCCCATGTACCGGATTGTGCAAGGCTTTCAAATTCTCCGGTCAGTCCGTCTCTTGAATTCAGGGATTCCGACTCTTCCAGCGCCTTCTCTCTTACTTTATTCTTGTTTTTTCCGGACAAGCTTCCGATCCCGATTCCCAGACCGACTGCTGTAAATGCAGCTGCTTTCTGTCCGAACGAAAACATGGAATTGATCAGATCCCATTCAGCCGATACAATTTCTGCATAATCTCCCGAAAGAACGCCGCTTATCATCTTGCCGGGCATAGCCAGTATATTTCCCGCAAACTCTCCTAAAGCCGAGACACTGCCTTTGGCAGCCTCAAGCGCAGCACGCTTTTCACTATAGGTCAGTTCCTTATCATAAGTCTCTGCAATCTCTCCTCTTGCAGTTTCCAGTTTTTTATTTATTTCTTTACAGTCTTTACGTATAGATGCGGCAGGTGCAATAGAAAATCCCGGATTAATCTGGTCTCTTAGAATATGAACATTATCAATCCATGTATCCAGCATGGAGCTGACTTCTCCGAATTTCTTTTTGAATTCAGAATCGACAGAATAAACTTCCTCAAAGATCTGATCAATTTCTTTTTTTGTCATATCGTTCATATCCAGCATTTTCTTATGGTAGGCGCTGATATTGTCCATATAATTATTGATATCCAGTATCCCGATCCACCTGCTGAATCTTGTTCCCAGATCGCCCAGTCCGTCTGTCAGCCAGCACAGTGTCTCACTGTTTATTTCGTCGATCTGCTTTTTTAATTTTTCTTTTCTGTCTTCTGAAAAATCACGTATCATACTTTATTCCCCGCTTTTACTTCTTTGTAACAGATGCCGCTTCAGCCTGATCCGATGCGTCGAATGACGCCTTTGATACATCAAGGAATTCAATAGTTCGATCAATCAATTCAAGAAATGCTTCCTTTGCGCTTTCCATTTTCTCACTGATCTCTTCCACTTCTTTGTATGTTTTTCCCTGTGCGGCATCAGAAACCGGCTTTTTATTACATACGCTGTAAGTTCCTCTCAGCTCTGTAAGCTGTGACACATATTCTGCCACTTTCTCAGTATCGACTTTGAACTTCGCCATAATATCCGTCTCCTCTTTGTACCGTCTCTATCCATACAAATCTTTATCGGCATCGTCTATTCTGCTTACATAATTTGTACAGTATCTTTTCAGCTGATCTCCCGTTGTATCCACACCGCCGGAATTATCTACTCCGACAAGACTCCTCGCCTGTTCGAGAAATTCTTCAAGTGCTTTTGAAGTCTCTCCTTCGGAGATTCCGTCTTCACACACCTGCCTTACAATCCGAATATAGGACCAGATCATCTCGTCCAGTTCGTATGCTTCCTTTTTCAGATATTCTCCCATCTGTTCCATATATTCGTCATCTACAC
>ERZ1643246.3067-NODE-3067-length-14909-cov-5.350343_pt1 | contig 14909 bp, 14 predicted proteins | sample MGYA00579265_ERZ1643246 | MGnify/ENA primary metagenome ERZ1643246 (study PRJEB29033, sample SAMEA4952261) | chicken gut metagenome | biome: Broiler Chicken; feature: Gastrointestinal Tract; material: Caecum | place: Ireland | collected 2018 | study: Broiler... | reverse complement strand
AGAATAGAGACACAGTCTCTTTTTTCTTTACAAAACTAACAATTGATGTTATAATATACATACTTCAAAGGGGGGTATAAAAGTGAAATATATAGATATATATAATAATATATCTAATCCATTAGATGCTGAGGATATGTTAGATGCATTATCGGAAGTATATGCTAATAGACAATTTAAATTAGGTGGCTTTTATAGTAGTTTAGTAGAAACAACAGAAAAAGAATATGTAGGAAAATATAATCCTGATGAAAGCAATAAATTCTATGCCACAGCATTTAATAAATGGAAAAATGGAATAGTAAGTTTAACAAAAGAAGAGTTTGAGCAGTTAAAAGCAAGAAAAAGTTATGATGATAGATTAATTAAACTAAGAAACTATTTAAAAACAGTACCTGATGTAACAACTGAGGAAGAAGCAACAAAAATAATGAGTCAGAAATTTCAGGATGATGATCTAAATGATGCTATGGACGATTATCGCTGGGATAGTACTAGTTGGGGAACTGGATGGCTTCATGTAAAATCAAGATATTTAAATGGAAAAAGAGGAACTGACTTTCCAATATCTCATAGACTATATTTAAATGTAGAGCCAGTAGACATTCATAAAGTAGCCAATGAATTGATTAAAAAGTGTGATGAATACAATGTACCATACTATTTTAAATTTGATGAATTTGGCAATAGAGATGACACATTAGTAGTTTATTCAGATACTGAAAAATTGCCGTTCTATATCAATATGTTGAAAGAAATTGCCAAAGAGAATCCAGAAATAAAATCAAGAAGTAAAAGACCACCAATATTAACAGGAAAAATAGATGGATGGATCGGATACGGTTCAGAACCGGAAGTAAGAAATGGAAAAAGAAGTTCTTTTAATCTTGTACGCAGTGATTGTATAGAAAAAGCAATAGATGAAGAATATGAAAATTGGTTTTCCCTAAATGAAAATAAAAAAATCAATTATCAAGGGAAAGAAATAACTTTAATGGATTATATTGCAATACTTAAAACAGAAAAAGAAATCAGCAGAATGAAGTTAAGGTTAGCAAATAAACCAAAAAGCAAGTCACAAGAAGAATATAAAAATTATTTAGGTTATAATGAAAAAGATATTGAAAGTCCAACTCTAGTCCAAACAATATATGCTAAAATAAGAGAAGTAATTAAACTTAATTGGACAAATCCACAACAAAGAACAAAAGATATAGAGATTAATAATCGAAGCAAAAAAATAACTATTTACGGTTTTAGAGTAAAAGAATTAAAAGATTTAGCATTACCATATGTAATGAAACATGATAATGCTTTTAGAGAAAAAGTAAAAGATAAAATAAAAGAAAAGAAATATCTAAAAAAGAAGGAATTGACATAAAAAAATATTGTTTTGATTCAGCCACGAAAGATAAGCTATTAGAAGAAGATCAAATCAATAACAACATGGACAATTTATATCAACAATTTGAAATTTATGCTAACAAACACAGTATATCTGCACCAAGAAGAAAAAAAATATATGAATCTTGTATAGATTATATAAGTTATTTGAAAAAATATGCTAAAGATAACAATATTAGGAAAAATAAAAATCAACAACAGCAAGCAACTTCATCTGTTACAACAACATATAGTTTGAAGAAAGAGCAAATAATTCAAGATTTACCGATTAACTCTAAAGAACAAAGTAGATATCAAGGGATAATGACAAAGAATGAAATTAGAGAATCTAGAATAAAACTAGGATTTATTAATCCACAAATAGATAATACTACAACTTATAGTTTAAAGAAAGAACAAAGAATTCTAGCTTTACCTATATATTCTACAGAAGAAAGTAGATTCCAAGTGGGAATGTCAAATCAAGAAATAAAAGCAGCACAGAAAAGAATCGGTACTTATAAGAAATAAAAAAGAGAAATGAATATTAATTTCTCTTTATTTATTTTGAGCTTGAACAGCAGTAATAGCAACAACACCAACAATATCATCAGAAGAGCAACCTCTAGATAAATCATTAACAGGTGCTGCAATACCTTGTGTAACAGGACCATAAGCTTCTGCTTTAGCAAGTCTTTGTACTAATTTATATCCGATATTTCCAGCATCTAAGTCAGGAAATACTAACACGTTTGCACGACCAGCAACTTTACTATTAGGAGCTTTAGAAGAAGCAACCTCAGGAACAATTGCTGCATCTAATTGTAATTCTCCGTCAATTTTATATTGTGGATATTTTTCTTTAGCAATTTTTACTGCTTCAACAACCTTATCTACATCAGGATGAGAAGCACTTCCCATGGTAGAGTGAGAAAGCATCGCAACAACTGGTTCTTTTTGAACTAATAATTGGAATGTCTCTGCACTTGATGCAGCGATTGCAGCTAATCTTTCAGGATTTGGATTTTGTTCAAGACCACTATCAGCAAAAATAAAAGTGCCATGTTCTCCATAATTACAATCAGGAACGACCATTAAAAAGAATGCAGATACTAACATAGTTCCTGGTTTTGTCTTAATAATTTGTAAAGCAGGTCTTAATGTATTAGCAGTAGAATGGCATGCACCACTAACTACACCATCAGCTCGGCCAGTTTTTACTAACATACAAGCATAATACATAAAATCTTCTAATAATAATTTTTTAGCTTCTTCATGCGTAAGACCTTTATTCTTTCGAATTTCTACTAGTTTTTCAATTAATTCATCTGTTAATGAAGAAGTAAAAGGATTAATAATGGTAGCTTTACTAATATCAAAACCTTGACTATTAACTTCGATATCTTCTTCTTTACCAATTAATATAATATTAGCAATTCCTTCTTTTAATATTTTCTCTGTAGCTTCCATAATACGTCTATCCATCGTTTCTGGTAAAACGATAGTTTTTTTATCTTGTCTAGCCCTTTCTTTAATAGTATCAATAAATGACATAATTAACCTTCTTTCTAATCATCTTTTAATATTTCATAAATTTCTCTTTTCTCATGATTATAAAACTCTTTTTTCTTATATCCAAAGAATAATCTTAAAATATTAGATGGGAAAGATACAATTAATTGATTAAATGTTACAACAGTATCATTATAGAATTTAACAGCCGCAACTAAATTAATCTCATTAGCATTAAGTTCTTCAACGATTCTAACTAAAGATTCACTCTTAAATAATTTTTCATTATCATCCAAAGTCTTAAATAATTCATTAAAAGCTAATTTTAAAGTATCATTAAGTTCAAAATGATTTAAATCATCTAAGTAGCTACCTTCTAATTGATCCAAAAAAGAATCTAATTTTAACTCTTTTTTAACAATAGGAATCGTTCTTTTTAATAAATCTAATTTTTTTAATAAAAATAAATCAATATTGTTTTCTGCTTCTTCTATTTTAATAATAGAAATTTGAAATTTATTATGATAAATAACAAAAATTAAAATAATTAAAGCAACAATAACAATACAGCCTAAAACAAGCTCTAACATAGTATCACCCCATATACTATAATTATAGCAAAGAAAAAGAAAAAAGAAAATAGAACGAAAAAAAAACTAGAATCTTAAGAATCTAGTGTCTTTTGTAAGTTTTAACTTTTACGGAATTAATCTTTTCTTGAGATGCCGTAATTTCGTCATCACTCATACCAATAGATTGAAAGAATTGTTCTTCACGACTATTAATAGCAAGGTCTTGAATAATTTCTTCTTTTGTATAATGATAAAAGTCAGGAGAAGAATCAGAGTCAGCAGGTGTTAGTGACTTATCTTCTAATAATAAAACGGGCTGCTGCTGATAAACAGGACCAGGTATACCAATAGGATATGGATTATAAAATGTTTCTGTATATCCTGGATTATTATCTTTAGAAGTATCCTGAGATTTTTGATGAACAGGTTTTACTTTTCTATTAGATTCTTCTGCAGGCTTTTTTTCTTTCTGAATTGTCAAGAAATCTTTAGGAAGACATAACTTTTCAGAATCATAATTTGATTTACTGTATTGATTACGAACATTTTGTTTAATAATATCTAAAAATGCAGGATGAGATTGAATAACATTAGGTAATAAAGACTTAATACCCTTACGTATCTCTTTATCAGTAAATAAAATAGAATCATCATTCCTAGAAAATCTAGTTTTTATAGGGACATCTATCGGAAGAATAATATTTCCTCCCTTTGTTAATAGATTAGAAATATTATTAGTAAGAGTTTTCCTCAAATCCTTTAATTGTCTATTACTTAAGTTTGAAAGGTGAGAAGAAGATTTACTTAATTTATCCTCACGTTTTGTTGCAATGATTTTGGATACAATAGCATTAATTAAAGACTCTTTTTCTCCTTTATCATTTACAATAGCAAGGTTTGGTTGCTTACGAAGTAAAGTACGATAACTATTGCGAATAGCTTGATAAACACTTTTATCAAAGATAGAACTAGATTCATAATAATTATCAAAAGGAGCATATCTAATTCCAATCACATCATCAATAATACCAGCTCCTAGGAAAGGATGAATAGCATTTTCTTTGATATCTTTATTCTCCTCTAAAACTTCATGAAGCACACGGTAACAATCTAACAAGTTTTCCTCATCTACATAAATCTCAAAAGAAGTATAGCGACTACAATAAGATGTATGAACTAAAAATTCTGAATCTTGCTGTTTCTCATGAATTTTATCAAGAAATAATCTATTAGCAATATAGCGGTATTTATCAGATGAGAAACATAAAGAAAACACGTAAGATTTTGTTAGCCATTTATCTTTAGTTAACCAATGATTATAATTATTATTAGGATTATACATCTTTGTAAAATCTTTATCATTAGAAATAAAATTAGGAGAACATCGAAAAAAAGGTTGACGTAAAGAATAATTTAAATATGAAGCATACGGAATCATATCCTTGTCTTTATAAATATTTTCAATAGAAAATATACTAGCTGGTATTTCAAAATTAATATCTCGTTCTGCAAAACCACTACGATTATTTCTCCTTTGTAAAAAATATTCATACATCCTCTGATGTTCATCATTTTTTTCTTCTATATATTCTTCTTGTTGATAAGCATCAATCATTTTTTGGATTGTATAATCATCATCTAATGGATTAGTAATATGATTATAAAATTCTTGTAAATTGTTAATCATTAAAATTCCTCCTATAATACATCGAATAATTAAAAAAACTTTAAATTTTATCTACCGTAGTAATGTCATTATTTCGATATATTTTATCGCTTTTTTACCCTAATTTTATTTTGAGATTCTCTTATTGCCTCGTCACTCATAGAAGAACTTTCTGGATATAAATAATCTTGAATAATATTCTTTCTACTATAAGAGTAAGAATATGCATTATCATTTTGTCCTAATAATAAAGTTGAATTAAAAACAGGACCATCAATGGCTTGATACATTTCTTCTATGCTTTTATCTACTTTTTTCTCTATTTCTGTTTTTGCTTCAGCAGTTGCATTTTTTTTGCTTTCTCTTCTCTTTTGTATTTCTTCTTGTTGTTGTTTTTGTCTTTCGATTTTTCTTTCTTCTATTTTCTTAGCAACCTTTTTAAAGTTAGATTTAAAGCATATTTTTTTGGAATCAAATTGTTTATTGTCACTAATCTCTTGTTTTAGATACTCTTTTATAGCAGGATATCCCTGTACAACTTCTGGGAAAAGAGCATTAACTCCATTGATAAGATCACTTTGTGTAAACTCAACAATCTTTTTTCTATTTTTACCAAATCTTTTAAATCTAAATCTTACTGGTTCAAATTTGAACGAATTACGTTTAAAACTGTTAGACAAAGTAGCCTTTATTTGTTTTTTTAGTTTTTTCATAACTCGTTTTTTAGAACAATATCTCTGCATAAGTTTATATTTATTATATAATTCTTTGTTAGATGAAGATTGCAAATCAGAAAGTTTGTTTTCTATAATCGTATCGGTAATTCTGTTAATTAGAGTATCTCTTTCTCCATCCCTAACAATTGAAAATTTTGGACGGTGAGAAAGAACAAAAAGATAATTTTCTTGAATTACAGAATAAATATTAAAATTAATATCTTCATCTGAATGATAACCAATAACAGCATCAGTACTTCCAGAAAGAGCACTTGGACGAGAAGCTCTTTCTCTGATATCTCTATTTTCATATAAAATTTCCTGTAATATACGATGGTATTCTAATAAGTGATTAGCATCAGAATAAATTTGGAAATCATCATCATGATTAGTATATGAATTTGGAATTCTAAACTCAAAAGGCAAGTTCTTTTGGTCACACTTTTGAACAAATAATCTAGAAACCTTAATAATATCTTTAGCATCAAGGTTAATAGTTAAAATGTGATGTTTATTTTTTAATTTGTTTTTTGAAAGTAAATTTTTTGAAGAAAAAGTAATCGTACCATCATTTTCACGGTTTAAAGTATAAGCATATTTTTTCATAGCACTATTCAAATTAGTATCCATAAATTTTAAAACATCGTTAAGTCTTTCTATACGAGTAATATCGGAAATAGAAAATAAATAATTTCTCAATTGTAAGAAATCTCTATCTAAATACCCTTGATTAAATCCCATTGTAATTCCAGTAGTAGAAATATTTAAAATATAATTTTTCCACCGATTAAACATATCCATATAAAATGCATTGGACTCATTTTTGTCTAAAAGTTGTCCTCTTTTTTTTCTAGTAAGTGATGTAGCAAATTGAAGTTCATTTTCTCCATTCTTTGCATAATTTTCAACTAATTTATTTATGACATAGTCATCATTTAATGGATTATTAGTTTTTTCATAAAACTCCATTAAAGTATTCATAAATAACCCCTCCCTGTCGCGTGATATAATACCACAAAGTGCCAAAAAAGTCAAAATTTTTTTTCAAAACCACAAAAAAAGGCTTAATTAGCCTTCGCAGTATCAACTTTTTCATCAAAAACTTCTTGTTCACTACTAGTTGGTTCCGTTCCCTTAATAAAATACATCATTTTCTTTTTTGTATCACTATCAGTTGCTAGACGACCAGAAATAGGTTCTACTAACACAGCAGAAACATTATCCGGCATTTCATACCATCCATCGCCAGAATCAACATTTCTCTCATGATATTCAATAGACTGATACCAAATATTTTGTGCATATTTATATTCATTCGTTTTCAATGCTTGATTATCATCATATCCAACCCAGACAGCACAAACGACATCTTTATTAAAACCAATATTCCAATTATCTGTCTCTGTAGTACCACTTTTTAAGGCATACTTATGAGTGAGTTTAGGAGCAAGACCAATCGCAGTAGGATAGTTATAATCAATATAATCAGAATCATAAGTAGCAGTAAGTAAATTATTTAAAATAAAAGTAATACTTGGATTTAAAACAGCATCTTTTTCATTTTTGGCCTCATACAATACTTTTCCATCAGAATCTTCTACTCGTTCAATAAAATGAGGTTCTACTTTATTTCCTAAATTAGCAAAAGCAGAATATCCAGCAGCCATCTCTAAAATACCAATTTCATTAGTACCCAGTGGCAGTGACGGAACATCTTCAAGCTTTGCCGTAATACCAACACGTCTTGCAACATTAATTAAGGCATCTCCTCCCAAGAACAAATGCGTTTTAACAGCATAAATATTTTCAGAATAAGCAATGGCAGTTCCCATGGAAATAGGTTTATGACCATAAGTTTCATTATAGTTTTGAGGACTATAATCTTCTTGATCATTAAAAACAAAAGTAGTCTCTTCACTAGTAAAAGAAGAACTAGAAGTAAATCCATTTTCTAAAGCAGCATAATAAAGGTAAGGCTTCATAGTAGAACCTACTTGTCTCATAGAAAGAGTTGCTCGGTTAAAAGAAGATTCATTATAATCTCTTCCACCTACTAAGGCTAAAACAGCACCGGTATTTGGATCCATTAAGACAACAGAAGTTTGAATTTCAGACTCCTCAGGAATAGATTCTTTAATAACTTCTTCTACTTTTTTCTGTAAATCTAAATCTAAAGACGTATATATTTTTAATCCGCTAGTATCAGAATAGGTTTTAGGAATACTATCAATAGTTTCCAACTCATCCATAACTGCATCATGATAATACATAACAGTAGTAACTTCATCTCGTTCTTCTTCTCCTAAAAACTTTAATTCTTCTTGATAAGCATTATTCTTTTCTTCTTCACTAATAACTTCATTTTCCACTAATAAGTTTAATATTAATAATTGTCGTTCTTTCGCTTTTTCTAAATTAACAAGAGGAGAATAATTAGAAGGAGACTTAGGAATACCAGTAAGAATAGTTGCCTCCGCCAAATCTAAATCTTTAGCACTTTTCCCAAAATAATATTTACTAGCATTTTCAATTCCATACATACCATGTCCATAATTAATTGTATTTAAATATCCTTCTAAAATCTCATCTTTTGAATAATTTGCTTCTATTTTCATGGTATACCACATTTCATCCCATTTTCTCTTCCAAGTCTTATCAAAGGACAAAAACAAGTTTTTAGCATACTGTTGAGTAATAGTAGAAGCTCCTTGTTGTGTAGAACCAGATGTTAAATTAACATAAAAAGCCTTTAATATTCGCAAATAATCAAACCCGTTATGTTTATAAAAATTCTTATCCTCAGTATAAATAGTCGCATCAATCACATACTTTGAAATATCATCTAAAGAAATCCAAGAATTAGACTCGTTACCTTGAAAAAACACTTCTTCATCTTTATCATATAAAAACACACTATTAGTAGAATTAATCTCTACTTTAGGAGATAATTTAATATATATTTTAATTCCAATGATTCCAATTAAAAATACTATAAATAAAAAAATCATAAATTTTCCTAATTTCTTAAAAAAACGCATGGAATCAGTCCTTTCTTTATTATTATTTTATTTATAAGCAAAAATATGTATAAAAACGTAAATTTAAAAGAATTAGGAAAATAAAAAAAATTATGCTATAATCTAATAGAAATTGAAAGGGATGAGAAAATGCCAAAAATAACAATAAAAGTAACATTAATAACACCAGAGTTAACAGACGAAAAGACATATAATGCAATTTATCATCCTGAAGAAAATAGTATTATATATAAAGAAGAGGATAAAACAACAACCAAAGTAAGTCTAAATGAAAAAAGACTCCGACGAGAAAATGAAGAATTATTGATGGAATATTTATTTGCCGAAGAAAAAAATACAAAAGGAATAGTAACGGTAAAAAGTCTAAATAAAACATTAGAATTAAATCTAAAAGCAAAGAAAATAAATCAAGTAGATAAAAATATAGAAATTAATTATGTATTAGAAAATGATGAATATAAATATAAATTAGAGGTGATATAAATGAGTATAATTAAAGACTTAGAAAAAGATATAAAAAGTATTGTAGAAAAATCTGGATACCAAGTAGAAAACTTGATATTGCAACCATCTGGAAGAAGAGATTTAGGACAGTTTCAATTAAATGATGCTATGAATCTTGCTAAAGTTTATAAAAAATCTCCTAGAGTAATTGCGGAAGATATTGTAAAAGAACTAGAAAAAGATAATAGATTTACCAATTTAAATATAGCAGGTCCAGGATTTATTAATATTACATTAACGGATGAATATCTAGGAAGTTTATTAACCAAAATATATGAAGATAAAAGTCTAAACATTGATAAAAGAGAGAAGAAAACAGTTGTATTAGACTACGGAGGAGCCAATGTTGCCAAAGCTCTACATGTGGGTCACTTAAGAAGTGCTAATATTGGAGAAGCTCTAAAACGTCTAGCAAGAACATTAGGATATGAAGTAATAGGGGATGCTCACTTAGGAGACTATGGAAGACCATTAGGATTAGTAATATTAGAAATTAAGAAAAGATATCCGAACCTAGCTTACTTTGATGAGAATTATACTGGAGATTATAGTGATGTAGAATTACCAATAACAAATAAAGATTTAGAAGAAATCTATCCTTATGCTTCAGCAAAATCAAAAGAAGATGAGAAGTATTTAGAAGAAGCAAGAGAGATTACTTTTAAAGTTCAAAATCATGAAAGAGGATATTATGATTTATGGAAAAGAGTAGTAGAAATCTCTAAAGCAGATATTAAACAAGTATATGATATGTTAAATGTTGACTTTGATTTATGGTTAGGAGAAAGTGATGCTGCAGAATATATAGAGGAATTAACCAGAATTTATGAAGAAAAGAACGTATTAAAAGAAAGTGAAGGAGCTTTAATAGTAGAAGTAAAAGAGGAAGAAGATAAATCTCCTATGCCACCATTATTATTTAAACGTTCAAACGGTACTATCTCTTATGAAACGACCGATCTAGCTACTATTCTTCAAAGAAAAGAAGAAATTAATCCCGATGAAATTTGGTATTGTGTAGACGCAAGACAAGAACTACATTTTGACCAAGTATTCCGTGCAGCCAGAAAAGCAGAATTAGTAGATGATAAAGTAAACTTAGAATTTATTGGTTTTGGAACAATGAACGGAACCGATGGGAAGCCATTCAAAACAAGAGATGGTGGAGTCATGAGTCTAAAGGACTTAATCTCTCTAGTAGAAGAAGAAACTAGAAAAAGAATTAATCCAGATACAGTAGAAGAAGAAAAAAGAGAAAGTGTAGCCAAAACAGTTGCAATAGCAACACTAAAATATGCTGACCTTCTACCATTTAGAGGAACAGATTATATCTTTGATCCTGAAAAATTCTCAGACCTAGATGGAAAAACAGGACCTTATCTTCTATATTCCACAATTCGTATGAAGTCTCTTCTAGAAAAAGGAGCCCATCTAAAAATAGGAGAAATTACAAAATTTAAAACAGAAACAGAAAAAGAATTATCACTAACAATACTAAGACTACCAATCATTTTAGACAAAGCCCTAGACTCTAAAAGCCTAAATGATATTACAGAATATATCTACAAATTAACATCTTTATATAATAAATTTTATTCAGAAAACAAAATTTTAACCGAAGAAGATCAAGAACTTCAAAAATCTTGGTTAACTTTAACAAAAATTGTCTATGATATAAACATGATGCTATTAGACATGCTAGCAATAAAAGTTCCAGAAAAAATGTAAAAAAGTGTTGCATGTATAGAAGATATATGTTATAAGTTTATTGGTAATTTTTTTACTATAACAAATTAGAAATTTTAGCATATAATGTTTTGAATATAGGAGGGCAATATGAGTCTTAGTAAAATGAAGAAAGAAGATTTAGAATTATTATCGAATAAAGATATTACCAATTTAATTTTAGAGGAGCCTTTAAACACTGCAGAATTATTTAAAAAAATAATTAAATTATTAGAATTACCAGATAGTGTATTTGAATCTAAAATAGGAGATTATTATACAGCATTATCAACAGATAAAAGATTTATTCTTTTAGATGATGGTACCTGGGATTTAAGAAGTCGTCATACATCTGATAAAGTCGTAAAAGTAACTGATGAAGAGGATGAAGAGGATGAAGAAACAGATGCAGATTCAGAGCAATTAGACCAAGAAGATGATCTAGGAGAAGATGATTATGATGACACAGATGAAGAATATGATGAAGATACAAATGAAGAATTAAAAGATTTGGTAGTAATTGACGAAGATGAATTAGAACTAGAACAATAATCTAGTTTTTTTCTTAAAAGAAATATGGTATAATACCAGTGATTACCAAGGAAAGGGTGAGAACATGATAGAAAGATTAGAAGCCACGTTAGAAAAATACAATCATTTGCAAGAAGAATTAACAAAGCCAGAAATATTAAGTGATATTAAAAAGACAAGAGAGTACTCAAAAGAAGTAGCAGCCCTAGAAGATGTTGTTACGTGCTATAAAAAGTATAAAAAGGTACTAGAAGAAATAGAATCTACAAAAGAGATGACAAAAGACCCTGAGTTAGGAGAAATGGCCAAAGAAGAATTAAAAGAACTAGAAGAAGAAAAAGAAAGACTTGATGGAGAACTAGAAATATTATTAATACCAAAAGATCCTAATGATGGAAAGAATGTTGTAATAGAAATTCGTGGTGCTGCTGGTGGTGATGAAGCAAATATTTTTGCCGGAGATTTATTCAGAATGTATACAAGATATGCAGAAAAGAAAGGTTTTACTTATCAAGTATATAACTCTGTAGAGGGAACTGCTGGAGGATATAGTCAAATAGAGTTTATAGTAAAAGGAGCCAATGCTTATTCTTTGCTAAAATATGAAAGTGGATCTCATAGAGTACAAAGAGTACCAGTAACAGAAGCAAATGGAAGACTTCAAACCTCAACAGCAACAGTTCTAGTAATGCCAGAAGCAGATGAAGATATTGAAATTGAAATTAATCCAAGTGATTTAAGAATTGATATCTATCGTTCTAGTGGATGTGGAGGGCAAGGAGTAAATACGACAGATTCAGCAGTAAGAATTACCCATTTACCAACGAATACTGTGGTAACTTGTCAGAATGAAAGAAGTCAAATTCAAAATAAAGAACAAGCGATGAAAGTATTAAAAACAAGACTTTATGAAATGCAATTAAGAGAGCAACAAGAAGCAGCAGGAGCAGAAAGAAGAAGTAAAATTGGAACAGGGGATCGTGCCGAAAAAATAAGAACCTATAATTATCCACAAAACAGAGTAACAGACCATAGAATAGGTTTTACTACAAAAAACTTAGATCGTGTAATGGATGGAGACTTAGATGATGTAATTAATGCATTAATTCAAGAAGACCAAAAAAGAAAATTAAGAGGAGAAACAGAAGAGGCATGACGGTAGAAAATCTTCTGTTTTTTGCTAAAGGACACATTCATTCAGACCATGCTAAGATATTAATTGCAGAACTATTAAACTGTAATCCATTAGAACTTTTAAATCATCTAAATGATGAAGTAAGTAGCGAAAAAGTAGAATTATTAAAAAAAGAAATCAAAGCCTTAGAAGAAAATAAACCATTACAATATGTATTAGGCCATATCAACTTTTATGGTAATGACTTCTATATTGATGAAAGAGTACTAATTCCTAGATTTGAAACAGAAGAACTTGTGGAAAATACCATAAAATATATAAATGAGTTTTTCACAAATCCTGTGGATATTATTGATTTAGGAACAGGAAGCGGAGTTATTGGTTTAACGTTAGAAAAAAAAGTATCCACAAATTCTGTGGATTTAATAGATATTAGTAAAGATGCCTTAGAAGTTACTAACATAAACTGTGGAAAGTTAAATTCAAAAGCGAATATCATTGAAAGTGATATGTTTTCAGCTGTGAATAAAAAATATGATGTTATTATTAGTAATCCACCATATATTAAAACAGATGAAGAAATAGAAGATATCGTAAAAAATAATGAACCACATCTAGCTTTATATGCCGGAAAAGAAGGACTAGACTGTTATCAAAAAATATTAGAAAATATTGCCCTACATATGAAAGAAAAATGCCTAGTAGCTTTTGAAATAGGTATGACTCAAAAAGATGCCATAGAATCATTAATAAAAAAGTATTTAAAAGACGTAAAGGTAGAATCAAAAAAAGACCTATCTGGAAAAGATAGAATGATATTTATAAGAAAAGGTTTTTAAAAAAATAAAAAAAAGTTGTATAAAAAACAAAACTTCCTCTCATTATGTAAGTGAAAGAGAGGAATGACAATGAAAAAATTAGTCATTATTTTAGCAATCGTAGTTACAATATTAGCAATTAATAAAGAAGAAAAAATAGTAATACCAAAAGAAGCAATTCGTTTTAGAGTAATAGCAAACAGTAATGAAGAACAAGATCAAACTTTAAAGAAAAAAGTAGTAGATAATTTAAATGGAGAAATTAGAAAATTAACAGTACTAGATAATACATTGGAAAATTCTAGAAAAAACATTAAAAATAAAATTCCAGAATTTTCACAAGTAGTAAAAGAAACTTTAGATAAAAATCAAAGTAATCAAAGTTTTACCATAAATTACGGAATGAATTACTTTCCAGAAAAAGAATACAAAGGAGTAGTTTATGAAGAAGGAGAGTATGAATCTCTAGTAATTACCTTAGGAAATGGTCTTGGAGAAAACTTCTGGTGTGTATTATTTCCTCCACTATGCTTATTAGATACCGAAGAAGAACCAGAGAATGTAGAATATACCTCTTTTGTAAAAGAATTAATTGATAAGTATTTTTAATACAAATAAGAAATAAAATATATAAGGTGAGAAAAATGAACGATAACCTTATATATTTTTTTATGGCCATAGGTCTTAGTATGGATGCTTTTTCCCTAGCACTAGCATATGGAACAACAAAAATTAATGTAAGAAAAAAAATAATATTAAGCCTAACCGTAGGTATATTTCACTATATAATGCCTCATTTAGGAGTGTTATTAGGAACAGAATTATTATTAAATTATATTGCCAAAGCAAATTATTTAGTTGGAATTATCTTTTTGATTTTAGCAATAGAAATGTTTATCTCAAGAAATGATGAAAAAAAGGGATCGATTACCAATCTTTTATCAATTATTATTTTTGCATTCACAGTAAGTATAGATAGTTTTTCGGTAGGAATAGCCTTATCCCTAACTTCAAAAACAATTATTACAGCCTGTCTTATTTTTGCCTTAACGAGTATGTCTTTTACATTCTTAGGAATAAATATCGGACATAAAATAGCAATAAAATTTGAAAAGAAGTCAGAATATATTGGTATCATTATATTACTACTTCTAGGTTTAAAATATTTGTTTTTTTAAGTTTAAACATGATTAAAATAGAATGAAAATAGTACTTTTGTAAAAATTAATAAAATATGTTTAATAGTGATATAAACACTAGAAAAATGTAGTATAAGAGCATTCCAACATCATCTAATCCAATGGAAGAA
>ERZ1643246.3066-NODE-3066-length-14913-cov-31.389353_pt1 | contig 14913 bp, 23 predicted proteins | sample MGYA00579265_ERZ1643246 | MGnify/ENA primary metagenome ERZ1643246 (study PRJEB29033, sample SAMEA4952261) | chicken gut metagenome | biome: Broiler Chicken; feature: Gastrointestinal Tract; material: Caecum | place: Ireland | collected 2018 | study: Broiler... | reverse complement strand
CGGAGCAGATCACCGTCCATGCGGATGTGAAAAGCGTGGAAGGCAATACCAGCAAAGAGAACATGAAGAAATGCAAAGTCCAGGGCAAGTATGCCGGTGTGGTGGAAGATATCCATAAGGGAACCGTATTCGTCCGGCTCTCCATCGGCGTCAACGCCATCGCCCATTCCTGCTATGATCCTCGTACCGTAGGGAAAAAGGATGAGGTATCCTTTGTGGTTACGCACATTGATGAGGAGCGCAATGTAGCGGTGGGCCTGATTACCCGGATCATCCGGCAGAACCTGTAAGGCAATAAAAATGGCAGCACTGCCATCGGATTTAACCAGAGCGTGCTGCCTTCCTTCATTTTTTCATTGTCAGCGTCAAAACTCCATGCTATACTATTCCGGTATAACTGAACCAGAAAGACGGATGCTTTTCGATCTTGCCCTCTAGTACAAAAGGAGGGTGATGCCCATGACTATCACAGAAGTCTTGACTTTACTGTTAGTTATTTTTGCGGCTTTGACTTACATAGATAATCGACATAATAAGAAATAGCATCCTGTACCGTCCAAAGTCAAGGATGCTATTTCTATGAAATACTGAATTAACTGAGGGCATCAGATCTTGCATCTGATTACCTTTCTGAGTTCATTATACACTGGGGGATGCGAGAAATCAAGTCCTCCAGTTTTATTATATTTCAGCTCCATCGTACAGTATTACCAACTCTTTATTTTTCCGTCTGACCTCCACGGGTTTATCAATAAACCCACCTGGAAAATCTTTCTTTATATAGTTTCCCTTTAGAATGGACAGTCCTATGTAAAGATCATCTTTTCCCCCAGCATAAGAGCATAATGCCAAACCATTCTGGGTCTGAACCAATCGTACTTGACCAGTTCTGCCTGGTTTGTCCGATATTTTATATCTTGAAAAGTTAGCAATGGAGAATGTACATAGTTTGATTTCTTTCAAGGCTTGCATTGAAACCGCATATCCCGCTTCTCTGAACAAATCCGAAAATTCCTTTTCCAGTTCACCTTCTTCCATCCCATGATATCCTTTTATCTGATTTGTTCCTTCTATCACTTCATAGCTATTAGAAATTGCATTTTTCATGTTCTTTAATACGGCGCCTTCAACCCTTTCCCTATGGGCAATCAGATCTCCCCATTCCCTTATCCATTTATATTTCCCTTTAAATCTTTTTAGATAGCTTCGTATAAAGATATAAAGTTCATAAATATCATCCTCGTCAAATTCTCTGTTTACAATTCTATTACAGAGTCTTTCAAACATCTGCTGTGCTTTTTCATCCATAAATTCCTTATACATAGCATTTCTCCTTTCACAAAAAAACCTTACAGATAGTTTTTGCCATTTCATGGTTTCATCTTCTGTAAGGTTAAAAATATTATTTATTCTATATATTGTTGTCTATATATTCTTATAGCACAATATATGTAAATTTGTCAAGATTTTTCATATAATTTCTAATCAGCAAATCATTTCTGGCAGGATAATCTTTTTAGTCATGGGCGTCTACCTTTCCGGCCCGGCGCATCGCCAGTTCCATCTCATAGATATTGGTCTCATTATAAAGTTTCTCCTTCTGTCCGCCCAGCTTGATGCTCCGCAAGTAGGAGAGCCTTGTATTCTGCGTATTCTTAATATAGGCATATTTAATATATCGGTTGTTCGGATTGACAGTGGTATAGATCAGGAACTCATTTTGCAGGACTTCCAATGGGCGCAGGTTGTGGGAAGTAAAAATAAGCTGCCCTTTAGCTTTTTCCTGCATGACCTCCAAGCACTCTCCCAGCAAATATTCATAGATCCCGGAGTCCAGTTCATCCACGACCAGGCAGTAGGACTCCCGGTTATAGCAGGCTACCAGATTACTGCATATGGAGATCAGCTTCTTAATGCCCGCCGACTCATACAGCAGCGGTATCCTCGCCTCCCCCCGGATCGTGATAACTTCAAACTGGATACCGTCTTTTCCCTTCTCCGTCAGCTTCTCAAACGCGTTGTAAATCTCAATCCGGATATCCGGAACCAAAGAGCGCATCACAATATTGATCTGTTCAATGGTGCTTTTCACATACGGAAAGATCTCTTTTGGCACCACATTGATGTCCGTGAGCTTGAGCATGATCCCCGTAATCTTCGGCTTCATGGCATCTGGCCAGTCCACATTTACAGGGATCGTATCCAGGTTCAGCGCTAGAAGCCCGTAATGGGCGTTCTCGATCACTGCCAGGTCATACAAACCATAATTCCGCAATGGTTTTGTCAGAGCATAGATTTTCCTGGCTTCCCCCTGCGCTTTTCCAAACACTTCCTGTGCTTTTTTGGAGAACAGGAAGGACCCGATCTCAGAGACCTGTTTCTCCTCATTGAAATTCTCTGCAGTCTGCTGCGCCACGCCCAGCGCTACCATGCTCTCCATGTCCCGCTCAAAAGCAGAATAGTATTTTAACGGGCGGAAAAGCTCCTTCTCCCCTTTCTGATAATCGAAAACCGGCGTCAGACGCGTCTTTTCTCCCTCTTTTAATTTCTTCATGCTGAGTTTTTCTCCGCTCAGGCAGAAGTTGTTCTCCCCGTTTTTGGTCAGTTCCACTTCATATTGCACGAACATGGCTTCTTCACCTGTCCGGATCTCAAACTCATACGTAACATGGCCGCTCTTGCTGAGCGCATTGATATAATGATAGAAATGAGAGGGTATCCTCCTTCCGGACAGCAGACACTTCAGGAGTACCATACAGTCCACAACTACCGTTTTCCCGGAACCGTTCTGTCCGTAAATGCCCAGGATGCTCCCGCTCTTCCCCTGGGAGAACTCCAGCCTGCCATACCCGACATTCTTAATATTCTCTATTTCCATCGCTGTCAGACGAATCATATGGTGCATTACAATCTACCCCCTTTGCTTTTTCTTTTATTATGTGTTAGGATTCCCGTTAAGTCAATTCTTATTCTATTTTTGTTAATTATTTTAACGTAATAGGTTTTATCATTTGCAAATAATAGAAAAATAGCATCCTGTACCGACCAAAGTTAAGGATGCTATCTCTGTATTACTTATAAAATTAACTGAGGGCATCAGATCTTGCATCTGATTATCTTTCTGAGTTCATTATACACTGGGGATGCGGGAAATCAAGTCCCCATTTTTGTAGTATTTGTCACGCCCCAACATTTCATAAGCACTCCTCACCACGAGCACTTAGATTTCATACAACATATCTCGTCAGCGCACCTACCAAAATACAAATAAATCCTGCTATTCGCACTCCCCATTTTGCTCTTTTGGCATCATTACGATATCTTTCTGGATACACAGGATTTACTATGAGCATAAGCCCATACAATACCCATGCAATATTTGCACAGATCCCTTTATGGAAAACGAACGCAAGTATATTTCCAATAACGATAAGCATGATCCCAATAAGCATTTGCTTTTTAAATGTGGGTTTCTTCATACCCGTTTACCGCCTTTCCTCTCCACGATCTGCCTGATCTGGCATCTCAACACATATTTCTACCAAATGTTACCCAAAATATCCGTTCAAATAATCAGCAGTTTCTTCACTCACTTCAAATACCATGTCAAGCCCACCAATTTCAAAACTGATATAATTTCCATCATATAGTGTAATGGTAGCAATATCAAAAAGTGTTCCATCCGTATCCGTCTGCCCCAGTTTAATGGTTTCCTCTTGTGCCAATCCAAAAGATCCAATTTCAGTCGCTTCCTCTGGCAGCGTTTCTAATTTCCATTTGTCTACCTCCAGCGCCAAAACAAAGTCTTTTATTTCCTCTGCACCAGTGATCGTATCCATAACTTCCGCAGTCTCAGGAGAAACAACAGCTATTTCCTGCGCCTTTGAAATATCATCCCCATAATCGGAAGCATTGGTGTTTTCGTTTGCCTGACAACCACAGAGAAGTGTCAGTATTACCATGAGTGTAATCATTATTTTCTTCATAAGATCCTCACCTTTCTTTCTGCTGATAGGCTTCATTCATGACCAGCAGCCGGTAGGCACGAACAAGGCCAGACATATAAATACATAAAAATATTCCAATTCCTGCAACAACCATTCCCGCAGCTAAAGCAATCGCATCGGCAAAGAGCAGTTCTGCCGGAACGATTAAAGGGAAAAACAGAAAGCCTAATGCGATTAAGGCAATTCCGATCAAATTAAATAGCTGCAGAAATTTCTTTTTTTCTGCGTATGCCGTATTTAATTCCGCCTTTACAGTCTTGTCAAACATCAGTGGTTCCTTCCAGAGCTTTCGATATGGATTATCGGTTAATCTGACAGAAAACAGGAGAACAATTCCTATAATCAGTACCAGCATAAACAGAAGCATGGAAATCTCTGAAAGCATAAACGAGAGTGCAAGACTTCCAACCATGATCCCTACGGCAGTTGCAATTTTAAGATATTTCCGCTTTTGATACAAAAGAAAACCGTCCGCCATTTCCCGGCTCACATAGATTCCTTGTTCTGCAGCAGTCTCCGGTGTCTGTGTACCTTCCTCATTCAATAAATAGTCAAGTGTCACATGAAAAATTTTGCTCATACGGACAATCTTTTCTGTTTCCGGATAGCCATTGTCACGCTCCCATTTGCTGATCGCCTGCCTGGACACGCCTAACTGGTAGGATAATTCCTCCTGGGACAGCCCGGCTTCCTTCCGCAGTTTTTGTATTTTTTCTCCAAAGGTCATGTAGGTGTCCTCCTTTCGCTATCAGGATACAATTTTTACCGATAACACACAACCAAAATACGGTTGCAACTTCGCAACAGCGGGTTGCAACCGCAGAAATCAACCGATTTTTTCCACTTCTAAAGACATATTTCAATTCAACAACTTAGGATTTACAAACTACTTTTTAACAAGTTTTAACTCTATATTTCGTCTATCAGCAATTTTTTGAAGTATATCAACTATATATGAACATTGTTCTTTGACGGACAAGACAGACAATTCATCATTATGTTGTATTTGTTTCATAGCTTCTTGTAATTCTGAAAGCTCTAACAAATTGACTGCTACACAGAAGAAATTCTTCCTACGACCGTCATTATAGTTAGCAAGTAAATGAGAAAGAATCTGCATTTTTTCTCGTTGTTGAAAATTATACTGCTCAACACCAATGTCCTGTATCAGTTTCAAGTCTGCTTTCTGGCGTTTATGAGTTATAAAAGAATCATATTTATCAATATACCGATATTTTTCACATGGATAACTTTCACATTCGTAGCAGTATTCAATCTTACCATGTTCAAGGCTACACTTAGCAATTCCGCACGATTGATTACCGTTCCCGCAACCGCCACAATGCTTTCCCAAAAACATGGGGCATAACCCACAATTCAATCCGCAAAGGGAAAATAATTGATTTTTTCGCTCAAATCCTTTCATATTATCCTTTCCTTATAAATTCCAATTTTCTGCTCGACAACTTAGGATTTATCAATCATATTTTTCGATATTTATAGTAGCAATAGCAGATTGATTTGGTTCACCAGTAACAAGGTCTTGCGGTGCAGGTACTAACATCATAAAACCATTTTTTCCATACCGTCTTTCATAGCCTTGTGCGTATTCCTTATCAACAGAAATATGTTGTACCTGTCCGATTACCATAGCCGTAATCCCCGCACCGCTTAAATCTTGTATTTCTTTCAGGGTACATTCCATCGTGAGAAACGCTTCATTGATCACAGGCGCATGAATGGTTTTGGCATTGGAAACCGTAAAGCCTCCTACGGCAAATTCGTCATCGTCCCATTCATTATGATGAATGGTGTTTACCAGGTTGTCATAGCAGCTTATCGGGAGAAAGTTAATACAAAAGCATTTTTCCCTTTGGATATTGGCATAGGTGTGGGTATGCTGATACAGGTTTCCCATCACAGCAAAGAAAGCGGTCTTGTCTCCGTGGAAACAACTCCAGGAATGAAAGCACACATTCGGTTTCCCGTTTTCTTTCCAGGTCGTGACAGCAAAGAGAACGGTCGGTATTCCTGCCGTTACTTCAAAGTGGGAGAATAAATCAAATTCTTCCGGATAGGCTGGCTTAAAATACTGAGGGAAATCCTTCCCGATTTCTATTTTCATCGTCACACATCCTTCCAACTTCCAATTATCTGCTCTTGTTTATCCATTCATCAAGAAATTTCATTTGTTCTTCCGTATGGAACCAATGTTCCCCGTTTCTCATCACAGTAAGTGTTGATTTAGTATGTTTTGCAAATTCAGATATAGTCGCATAAGAGGTTAAGTTATCTTTATCGCCAAATAAAATATCTGTGGGTATTTCCCATATAATCGGATTTTTTCTTACATAACAGAGATATTCCCATGAAAGAGTTTCTCCAAAAGTTGTTTCAATCTCTTTTCTATCCTGGAGTTCATCTTCTGTAACATTCGCCCAAAACATCATATCTACAATCAGTTGTTCCATATTTACAATAGGAGAAATAAAATATGCTTTCTCTATTTGCTTTCCCGACAAGGCGTTCATCGCAAAATAAGCACCTATGCTATTCGCAACTATTTGAACAGATTTGTAATTCTTGCAAATTAGATCGAAAAGCGGTGGAAATTCTTTTTTGGCTTCCCATGGATATTGTGCGGTATAATTAAGTCCGACTACATCACAATCACTAAATAAAGACTTGTAATGTACTGATTCTTCTACATTACCACCTTTACCATGTATATAAATAACTACTTTATCCATAAGAGTTATCCTCCATAAGTGTGCTCCTTTCATCCCGCCGTTATTTCAACAGGTTAATCTCTTTCTGCAAGTTTTTCAAAAATGTTCCTGCATGTGCGCCATCCATCTGCGTGTGATGGAACTGGAACGAGAGCGGCAGGTAATACCGGAACCATTTCTTTTTGTACCTGCCCCAGATAATAAAGGGATTATTGAAAATACCGCTGTTCATACCAACAACTCCGTCGATTTCCGTATCTATGATAGCGGACGTACCGATGACCATACTGTTTTCGGATAAATCCCTGTCCTGACAGCTTGCGACAACCTGCATCGTATACTTCAGATACTCCTTGTTGAATTGATTTAACTCGGCTTTATAGGAAAGGTCGCAGGAGCTGACTTCGCCCTCTTTGTTTTTCACGATGGTATTGACTGCTATGGTGTCATATTGTATGAGCTTATCGCCGACTGGAAGGATGTAAAATTCCTTTACCTTTACGGCGGCTCTGCCGATACAGTAATCGAGCAGCATATTAAACTTCAGCTTTCTTTTCCTGCTGACCCTGACCAAATTGGTCACATCAAAAGTTTTGAAAAAAGTTACCATTGGATTGGGCGCTTTCATCCAAAGTTCATAGGCCGCAGTTCTTGTCGTGTCTTTGGGATCAATTTCTTTTTCATACTGCCCTCCATTTACTCCGCTTTCCGGATCGGGTGGCGCACGACTGTTTTCAACCGGCTCACATCGCATTTTCTCGGATCGCTCAGATAAATTTCGTGATGGTATCTTGTGTCCGTAATATCCAGCTCATATCCGTTTGTTTTCATATAGTCGTGCATGAGATCAACAGTGGCAGGCTCATCATCGTAAGAGCCGATGTGCATACACTGAACGCACAGCCCCTCATCATAAGGGAAGAACTCTACTTTGGAAAAATCCTGTTTCTTCTTTTTCGTTGCTTCCTGAACTGCCCACTCAAAATCTTCCTTCGTTACGAAGTCCGGCAGCCGTATCATAGAAATAAAGTGCATATCTTCTTTTCTTGCATAATCAAGCCCCTGTGTGTTTTCCTGCCACCAGAGTCCTTCAAGGGGCGGCACGACATACTCAAAGAAACCTTCGATCTTATGCGTCCCCTTGTAACTCATCTTTATGGTAAAGGCAATTCCATATAACAAGCCGATGGAATTTTTGTATTCTCCGTTTTCCTCATTGGGATTGCCTTTTCCCCGGACTGCTATGTAATTCATTTGAGGAATCTCTATAATTCCGGGCTTGTTCTTCGGCATATAAAATTCCTTGTATTCTTTCTTGTAGTCAAAAGCCATTTTATTCGCCTCCCTTATCAACCAATATGTTATCCATACATCTTCCAGCTCGATAACTTAAAATTTACAGACGCCTTTATCCTCTCAAACTTTCCAATTCAGCCAAAGAAAGTTCTTTAACCAGTATTGCGTTTTTATTTGTATCCAAAGAATACTGTTCAACTTTTTTCAAAGCAGCAAAATAATCCGCATCGCCTATAATTGTCTCTTTAGATGTACTGACAAGCACCAATTTCCACTCCGCTACCGATTTTCCATCAACTTTATACTCTAACTGTGGATTTTTAGGAAGTGCTGTTTTAGTGCCCTCTGTTAAAGCTATTGCACCAAACGGACTACCATCTGGCTTTCCATAAAACTTTGGTGTGGCATTATATGCATCGCTCCAATCAACGCTCTCTTTTTTTCCCTTTAACTTATCAAAAATTCCCATTACTTAACCTCCTCAATATCAATTTGTCTACTTACATCATCAAAAAAGTAAATTCATTACTGACATCACCGTTCCAGCTTCACATTCTGCGTAATCAAGAGTATTATCTGGATATAAATACACTTCTGAAAATTCTTTTGCCTTTTCTTCTACTTCATCGCTAATAATTACCGATTTGCAGGTCTTGCAATGTAATACAGGCGCATTTATGACTTTTATAGTTTTTCCGTTAATGGTCATAGAAAAATCTCCGATTTCCGTGTGCAGTGTGTTATGACATTTTATACATTTCATTGTAAATCCTCCTTGAAAAATTCCAATCTTCTGCTCTATAACTTAGGATTTATCATTCTTCCTTATCCTCAATTTCTCGTTCAAAAATTGAATATTTCCAATCTTCAGTTCCAGAAATCAATCTCCACCCTTGCTTACCATATTCGTTCAGCTTAGCAATATATCTGTCTAACTTAACATGAACATTGAATGAAGGCTCTGCACTTAAATCTACGGTCATATACTCATATCTTTTCATTCCCAATCTCCTTTCTAATAGAGGATTTGTTTCAAGCATTAAAATACATGTCATAAACAATATATCCCGTTATATTTTTCAATGCTCCCTCATAAGTTTCTTGACACATCATACAACGTGGCTCTTTCATCGGTATCCCACTTGTCGGATAAATGTTAAACATTGAAGATGTTTTAAATCCAATACGATTATAAAAATGATAATCGCCTTCAACCGTAATCCCCTTATATCCTGCATTTCTAACTTTTTCGATGCCTTGTGTAAGCATTGCGGAGCCAATTCCCTGATGAAAATGATCCGCATGAACAGCCACAGGTGCAAGCATAACGATGTTTTTTTCTTCTTTATCATCAATGTGTACTCCATCTGGTGCGGAAGATAAAGGAAATCTTGAAAACAGAAAATGACCCACTAATTTACCGTCTAATTCAGCAACAAATGATAATTCCGGGATATAATATTCCGAATCACGTATTTCTTCTACCAAAGCAATAATATCTGTTCCATCCGAGTAGTCCGTTCCTTCTCTAAATGAACGTAAAATCAATGAAATTATCTCTTTATAATCTTTATGCGTTTCTTGTCGTATCAATATATCATTTCTCAACGCTTTGACCTCCTTGTATATTCTTAGTAATTTTCCTCTCGCTTTTTTTCATAAATCAATCATACATATCCCCCTAAATTCCAATTTTCTGCTCGACAACTTAGGAGTTGTTTATTTCTTCTTTTTTGGTTTTGGGGCTGGCAGTTCATCATACATTGCATGAAACAAGCCTGTCAAAAATTCCTTATTATCAACTTCATCTACCAACAACATCTCTTTTGCTCCCTCATAGGGTAATTCATACGGAGCTGTCGGCATATAACTAATTGCTGATTTTACTGGTTTAACAAGTAATCTATCATCATAGATACCGCCTACAATCTTGCCACGATAATAAATAATAAATTCTCCCATCATAGCTCGGTAAGTAATTTCTTCTAACTCAGATAGCTGCCCTAAAATAAACTCTAAGTATTCCTTGCTTGATGCCATATTTCCACCTCAAATTCCAATTTCTGCTCTACAACTAAGGGTTTGTCTAACAACAGGACATTACTTTTCATATAAAATATGCAAATCCCCGTCAACAAATCCAATACCAACTGCCAGATATCCTTTTAATTTATTTGCGTATTTTCCAGAAGAAAGATATTCATTTACTAAACCAATAAAAACCGTTTCCATTGATTCCCAATCACTTTCGCACTCTATTACAAAAGGATTATCTCTTGTAGCAAATACTTCATCACAAGCCCAATCTTCATCATCTTTATTGAAAGAAAATGTACCGACTAGCTCAATAGACCATTTATTATCAGCATCTTCATATAGGTTAAAGTTAATCGCTTTTACCTCATTATTCAATTCATCCTTTAAAATCGAATCCAGCCATACAAAAAAATCTTTATTGTCTTTTCCCATACTAAGACCTCCGCAACTTCCAATTTTCCTTCTCATTCCTCCGCAGCCTGTTTCTTCGCTTCCTCCAGCGGAAACTTCGGGATCTCCTCCAGCAGCTTCATCCCGATCTGCTGTTTCAGGTCCTCATCCACGATCTTTTTCACGCTTCCATCCGGCTGGTCTATTTCCACTGTCGCCAGTTCTTCAATATAATCTCCATAGTATTCCAGCACCTTCCCAAGCGCCCATTGTTCCCCGGCGACCGCCGCCTCTATCGTCTTTATATCCAGCGTACATTCCTGCTCCTGCATCCGGTCCCGCTCCCTTCCTTAGAATACTTTCATCATACCACATGCGGCCCGGATAGCATAGTGGCAGCCTGCCTGATTTTCCCCGGAATATCCCGTCAATCCCGCTCCGGCGCATAAACCGCCTCAATCTCCATCCCGTCCTCTGTCTGATCCAGCCGCACATAATAATCCCGGATGTAATAGCTGGCATACTGTTCCTGCAGGGAATACAGCTCCAGCGTCTGAAAATCCACCAGGCACAGGTCCCTGGGCTTTGGTTCTTCCCTTTCCGGGCCGTAGGTTTCCATAACAGAAAGCAGCTTATCCAGGCACTTCTGGCAAAGAATGGTTTTCGCCTTCTCCACATCCAGGATGCTGTCCTCCCCGTAACGGACTTCCACCGTGGAAATCCCACGGGAAGGCGTCTGGGTGCTGGAAAAGAAATCCCCGCCTTCCCCGGTTCCTGTCATGGCAGTTCTGGTGCCGTTCTTCTCCCCGTCAGTCATATCCTGGCCAAGAATCCCCATATCCAGCACATACCATTGATTGACGCAGATCACGCCAAGATCATCAAACTGCCGGAAGTATCCCATCAGACTCTCCGGGGCAGTGCCGCACAGGTAGCAGCCTTCCGGATCTGCCAGTTCTGACTGGACCTCCGGCAGCACCTTCCGCTCCGTCAAAATCTGATCCGTATGGTTTTCCCTCCATTTTTGCACCGCTCCAAAAACACCGGTGCAGGCAATAAGCACAGCCAGCAGTCCCATCCCCCAGATCAGTTCTTTCCGTATCCGGTAATATTTCCCGTTTTTCATTTCTCTTCACCCTCTTTATTTATGTCTGTGGCAGTCATTATTTGTGTCTGTTATGGACATAAATAGTGTGTGGTACAAGCACTATTTATGCCTTACCATAAAGGCAAATGCGGAAAGGGGGTGTACAGAACATGGAACAAGCGGAACTTAAGCGGATTGGCAGAATCCTGAAGGAACGGCGGCTCCAACTCGGATACACCCAGGAATATGCCGCAGAAAAAGCGGGCATATCCTATTCCTATTATACGAAGATCGAACGTGGACAGCAGCTCCCTTCTTTGGAGATTGCCGTACTCCTGGCAAAAATCTTCAGCCTCTCCCTGGATCAGTGGATCTTAAACCAGCCCTGTGATCTCACAGTCTCGCCAACGGCTTCAAACCTCGTCCAGTATGTCCGCTCTCTGGATAACCGGAGCATAGAACAGATCCGGGAGCTTCTTGCGAAAGCCTCCCTGGTAGAGAAACAGACCTGACCGCAGGAACCTCACATCCTGCAATTTTGCAATGTATACATTGCAATTATACGCAAAATCTTCGGTAGAATCAAGGAGAGTGCAATGTATACATTGCAAATTTACGGTTATGGAAGGAGGCGGCTGTCATGGAGCAGAAATTGAAGCAGGACCTGGAAATCGGGAGCACCATCCGGGAGCTCCGCATGGAGCGGAACCTGACGCAGGACCAGGTCGTTTCCAGGCTTCAGCTTATGGATCTGGATATTACCAGAAGCATCTACTCCCAGATCGAGGGAGGCACCTACAGCATCCGTCTTTCTGTTCTGGCAGGGCTGTCGAAGATTTTCCAGGTGGATTATAATACCTTCTTCCGGGATCTCCATTTCCCGGAGCCAAAATAGAAGCGCCGTTTCTCTGTGGCACACATTCTTCCCGGTTTTGCACGAAACTGGCACAGTTTTGCGATTGTCCCGTAAATTTCCCCATGCTAAAATAGGTATTGTCAAAATTATATGCAGAAAAGACGCAGGCATCCCAGGCGGCAGCCTCCCGCTTGGGAATGGCTGCGTTTTTTCGTGCATGGAAAGGAGGCTCCTTTTCCACAACTTCATATTGTATTCTTTTAGAGAAGCAGTCCGTATTGGCCGGGCTGCTTTTGCTTTATGAGGCAGAAAACTATGAGCACGGGCGGGAATCCTTTCCCGTCCGTTTTTCAAGATCAATGAAGGAGGTCATACATGAGACAGTTACCTGTAAACTCTTCACCAAAGAAGAAGGAGGGAAAACGGACGATCTGCTATGGAAAGTATCTGTATGCAGCCTTCCTTATTTTTACGCTCCTGTCAGCCAACGTCCAGCCGGTTTTAGCCGCCAATATGTGGGATAAAGCCAGCGAGATCATGAAAGATGTCTATAACCAGATCGTCCTGATCTCCACCATCGCCGCTGTTGTGACCGCATCCGTGGCGCTGCTTTTGATGAATTTCTCCAAATCCGGCAAGACCGTGGATGAAAGCCGTGCCTGGCTGAAGCGGATCATCATTACCTGGGCGATCCTAAACGGCCTTGGTTTTATCATGGCGTACATTACCCCGTTCTTTGCCGGCGGCCAATGGAATGGATAACGGAAGGGAGGCGTTCACATGGGAATCTTAGACGGGATCGTGGAATGGATTGCCGAACAGGTCATGAACATCCTGGACCTGATCACCACTTCCGTACTTGGGGCGCTTGGCTGCTCCATGGATACCTTCCTGCGTTATTTTCCAGCCGCAGAGACGATGTACGATGTATTCCTGGCGCTGGCCCTTGGCCTCATCCTCTTAAACTGGGTGTGGCAGCTATTTAAGAACTATTTTCTGGGCGCGGGGATTGAGGCGGAGGACCCGCTGAAACTGTCCATCCGCTCCTTCCTTTTTATCTTCCTGGCCTTTTATGCGGAGGACATCGTAAACCTGCTCCTTGGCATTGCCGGGAAGCCCTATGACTGGATCTTAACGGAAGAGCTCCCCTCTTTGGATTTCGCCAGCTTCAATTCCGTGATCACCGTCATCCTGGGCGTATGTGCCAATGGAGCCGTAGCCATCATCGCCCTCATCCTGGTGCTGATCCTGGCGTGGAATTACATCAAGCTCCTGTTTGAAGCGGCGGAACGCTACATCCTTTTAGGGGTGCTGGTCTACACTGCCCCGGTTGCCTTCGCTACCGGCGCATCCCAGGCCACCGGGAATATCTTCAAATCCTGGTGCCGGATGCTGGGCGGGCAGTTCTTCCTGCTTTTGATGAACGCCTGGTGCCTGCGCCTTTTCACCAGCATGGTGGGAACATTCCTTGCAAACCCGTTATCACTCTGAAAGGAGGAGACATGAAAAACAAAAAAGTATTCCTGAGCGGCCTGGTCCTGGCCGCCTGCCTGGTCCTCTTTACCGCCATGCCGGTGTTCGCAGCAGAGCTGACAGAAGCCCAGGTAGAGGAAGCGGTGGCGTCACAGGGAAAGGAAGCGGTCACGGGGAACATCTTCATCTGGTTCCTCTGTGCCATTGCCTTCCTCAAGGTTTCCCAGAAGATCGACAGCTTTATGGCTTCCCTGGGCATTAACGTGGGGAACACCGGCGGAAACATGATGGCGGAGCTGCTCATTGCAGGGCGCAGCCTTGCAGGTGCCTTCCACGGGCATGGCGGAGGCGGCGGATACCGCAGGGCATCCTCTCCCGGAAGCGTAGCGGTAGGCGGCAGCTTCCTCTCCGGCGGGCTTGCCGGAGCGGTGGGCCGCCAGGTACAGCGGGAAGCCGTCAATGCAGCGACCCATTACTCGGAAGGCGCCAGCGTGGGGAACATGCTCTACCAGTCCTCCCTGAAAAAAGGCGGCGATTTTGCCAATAACGTCATCAGCAACATCGCCCATGGGAATTACGGGCAGGTGGGCTCCATCAAAGGGGAGGATGCGGCAAAAGCCTATACCGCTTACATGGGGATCGACGCTTCTGCCCCGGATGCTGCCACCTACTCGAACATGGAGATCGGCGGCGGGCGCATGACCGGCGTGGAAAACGCCAATGGGGTCAGCCGGGAATTTGCCCTGTATAGCGCCGACCAGTATGCGGCTCCCACCCACGGCAGTTTTGAAACGGTCCAGTCCGCAGACGGCGCTGCATGGTATAAGCAGTACGCCCAGGACGCCGTGGAACGGACCCCTTATGACGCCGGCAATGGAAAAGTCGCCTACAACGAATCCATTGTCCAGAAGCTCCCGCCGACACCCCAGCGGAAGGATAAGATGTAAATGGCGGAGCAAAGCTCTGGTCTTGGGGAAGCTGTTGATGTAGGCACCAGTGCAGCCTCCCACTTACATGCCATGAAGACCGCCGCCCATC
>ERZ1643246.3065-NODE-3065-length-14914-cov-11.342688_pt1 | contig 14914 bp, 13 predicted proteins | sample MGYA00579265_ERZ1643246 | MGnify/ENA primary metagenome ERZ1643246 (study PRJEB29033, sample SAMEA4952261) | chicken gut metagenome | biome: Broiler Chicken; feature: Gastrointestinal Tract; material: Caecum | place: Ireland | collected 2018 | study: Broiler... | reverse complement strand
ATAATACATGCCGGGAGCTGAGCCGATCAGCTGCCCGGCATCCTCCCTTTTTACGGGATGTTTTTCTCACAGTCTCCAATTAACATTTCCAGTTCTTCCGATCCGCCGACTTTATCATTCACTGTTCCGGCTGTCTCAAGGGCCTGTTCGTAATCTCCTTTCTGCATTTCCAGTTCCATTTTTTTCATTCCCGCTTCTTTGATCTTTTCCTTATCCTGTTCAAGCTCCAGCACTTTGCCGTAAGCTTCTATCGCCTCGTCCAGAAGAAGCTCCTGAGCCTCCGCTGTCTCCTTTTTCCACGCAGTTTCCTTTCTCTGCTGTTCCATCTGTTGTTCTTCCCGCTGCTCTCTTTGCTGTTCCGCCTGCTGCTCTGACTTCCGCTCTTCGGAATACGCATTCCTGCTTTCGATGATCCCTTTTCTTCCCACCCCGGCCAGAACAATGACTCCGATACAGGCTGCCGATCCTGCAAGTATTACCGACATCCTTTTTCCGGCAGAGTTTCTCCTTCCATCTGACATCCTGCGCTCTTCGGAATATTCCTTCTGACTTGGAACGTCAGGCAGATCTCTCAGGACTCCTCGCAAATCATCATATTTTTTTCTTGCCGCTCCCGTACACCGGTCAATAATTCTGGACAGACAGCCCTCCTCCCTTCGTTTAAGCGAGGGATGAACCTTTGTATAAGCAAGCATAAACTGAATCGTCCTGCCATATGCAAAGAGATCAGCATCATTATTTCTGCATATACCGATCTCATACATCGGTTTTACAAAGTGACTCCGCACAGCCCGCTTCTGCATATGCTTCATGGCCGCCTCATTGTCAGGAGCATCCATATCCAGAAGGAATATTTTCCCTTCGTCCGATACAATGATACTGCACGGATTCAGATAACGGTAATTCTGCCTGCTCCGGCTTCTGTGATACTGGTCAACAGAAACTGCCAGTTCCCGGAACCAGCCGAAAAGGACTGCTTTCTCTATCTGAGGATGTTCTTTCAGATAACTGAGCAGCACGGTTCCGCGGACACAGTCCATACTCTGCCGGCAGTGTGCATCGTGTTCAATAAACTTGAGAACTTCATACATTTTTTCCATATTCTGTTTTCTCTCGGCTGTATACGTCAGCCGACGGTGAGTCCCTCAACTCCCCGCCGGCACAACACATCCTTTTTCCCTGACGAAACCCATCAGAAACTGATGATGGAAAAGATTAACTGAGCCAGATCAGATTGATCTGAATACAAGTATCTTACTTGATACATATCAAAATAGCAAGCAGATTTACAGAGATTATATATTTTTTATAACAGTTCAGACAGTGCATCCAGAGCAGCGGCAATTACCTTATCCATATCATAGTACTTGTAATTTCCAAGTCTTCCGCCAAAAATCACGTTTTTCTCTTTAGCCGCAAGCTCTCTGTATTTTTCAAAGAGGGCATTATTCTTTTCGTCATTTACCGGATAATACGGCTCCATGCCTACTTTCCACTCCGAAGAATACTCTCTGGAAATTACAGTCTTCTCCTGCTTTCCGAATTCAAAATGTTTATGTTCGATTACTCTTGTATAAGGCACTTCCCGGTCTGTGTAATTCACTACTGCATTTCCCTGGTAATTCTCACAATCCAGCACCTCTGTCTCAAACCGTACAGAGCGGTACTCAAGGGCACCGAGCTGATAGCCGAAATATTCATCAATCATACCGGTAAAAATAACTTTCTCCGCAACATCCGGATTCTCTTTCCTGAATTCAAAGAAATCCACTCCGGTACGCACCTCTGCTTTTTCAAGCATTTTCTCTACGATAGGAGTATAGCCGCCGATCGGAATCCCCTGATATCTGTCATTAAAATAATTATTATCATAAATAAACCGGCACGGAAGTCTTTTAATGATAAATGCCGGAAGTTCGGTACATTTTCTTCCCCACTGCTTTTCCGTATATCCTTTTACCAGTTTCTCATAAATATCTTTTCCCACAAGGAACAGCGCCTGCTCTTCCAGGTTTTTCGGTTCTGTGATACCTGTCTCTTTTCTCTGTCTTTCGATGATCTCTTTTGCTTCCTGAGGCGTTCTGATCCCCCACATTTTGCTGAATGTGTTCATATTAAACGGAAGATTATACAGTTCGTCCTTATAGACCGCAACCGGTGAATTAATATAATTGTTAAACTCCGCAAACTGATTCACATAGTCCCATATCTTCTTGTCAGAAGTATGGAAAATATGTGCTCCGTATTTGTGCACATGGATTCCTTCCACATCCTCGCAGTAAATATTTCCTGCAATGTGATCCCTGCGGTCAATCACAAGACATTTCTTTCCTTTTCGTCCAAGCTCATACGCCATCACCGCACCGTACAGTCCTGCTCCTACGATCAGATAATCATATTTTTTCATATTTTCTCTCCTGTTCTGCACTGCAGTATCTGTTTTCACGTCAGAATATGCAGCACCTTTTTGTACATTGTTACCAGTATAACATTTTTTCTTAACCATTGCTCTGCATTCCGCCCCTTTTCGTTAATTTGTCTATTTTTTATATTTTTTCATTTACAAATTAGTGATTATGCACTAAACTGTAGTATAGGTGCTTTGAGAGCATTGCTTTCAAAATGACAATTTGCAAAACGGAGGTAACATATAATGAAAGGAAATGTAATTGTCGGACAATCAGGCGGCCCAACTGCGGCGATCAACTCAAGTCTCGCAGGAGTATACCGCACAGCAAAAGACCGCGGAGCAGGAAAAGTATATGGAATGCTTCACGGAATTCAGGGACTTCTTCAGGAGCGCTATATTGATCTGTCTGAATATATCACAAACGAACTTGACGCAGAACTCCTTAAAAGGACTCCCGCCGCTTTCTTAGGCTCCTGCCGCTTCAAGCTGCCTGAGATCCACGAAGACAGAGAAGTCTACGATAAGATCTTCGGCATCCTCAACAAGCTCGATATCGAAGCTTTTATCTATATCGGCGGGAACGATTCCATGGACACAATCAAAAAGCTGTCTGACTATGCAATCATCACAGGTCATCCCACACGCTTTATCGGGTGTCCGAAGACCATAGACAACGATCTGGCACTCACAGACCATACACCGGGTTACGGAAGTGCCGCAAAATATATCGGTACTTCTGTAAAAGAAATTATCCGCGACAGTTTCTGCCTGGAATACGAAAAAGGGCTTGTCTCCATCATAGAGATTATGGGAAGAAATGCAGGATGGCTCACCGGTGCAGCTGCTCTTGCAAAAGGCGAAGACTGCGCAGGGCCGGATCTTATTTATCTCCCTGAGCTTCCGTTTGACATCGAGGCTTTCGGCAACAAAGTAAAAGATCTTCTCTCAAAAAAATCATCTGTAGTTGTCGCAATCTCAGAAGGCATCCGGCTTGCGGACGGCCGCTATGTATGCGAGCTCGGACAGAGCATCGACTTTGTAGATGCGTTCGGACACAAACAGCTTTCCGGTACGGCAAATTATCTGGCAAGCTATATTGCAGGTGAAATCGGCTGCAAGACCCGCGCAATCGAGCTGAGTTCGCTTCAGCGCTCTGCATCCCATTGTGCTTCACGTGTGGATATCCTTGAGGCTTATCAGGTAGGCGGTGCCGCTGTCAAAGCAGCTGATGAAGGAGATTCCGGCAAAATGGTAGTTCTCCAGCGTCTGTCTGACGATCCGTATCAGAGCGGAACAGAAGTAAAAGACGTCCACAAGATCGCAAATGACGAAAAACTCGTTCCACGCGAATGGGTGAACGAGGACGGTTCCTATGTGACCGACGAATTCGTCAACTATGTACGCCCGCTCATCCAGGGCGACGTATCTCCTGTAATGGTAGACGGAATACCGCGTCATCTTTATCGTCATATATAATATGCAGAAGATACTGTAAATCGTCCGGATGCAGCCGGGAGGGAATCTGCCATATGGCAGAAATTCCTCCCGGCTTTTTTATTCACATCCGATCCCCCTGTTCTTCTGACTCATCTCCTGCACTGCATATGTATGCCTTGCAATTCTCTCTGCAATTAAGCTATACTTGAAACGAAAACATAAACATACAAGGAGGTTATCTATGCTCATTAAAAATGGTTTTATCATAGACCCCGCTTCCGGTAAATCTTACACGGCAGACATCCGTATCAAAGATTCCCTGATCGAAGACATTGCAGAAAATATCAGCGCCGAAAACGGTGAGGAAACATTGGACGCCGGCGGACTTACTATCGCTCCGGGTCTTATCGACACGCACGTTCATTTCCGCGATCCCGGCTTTACCTACAAAGAGACTCTCCACACAGGAGCTCTCGCCGCCGCAAAAGGCGGATTTACATCCGTTATCTGTATGGCAAATACTTCGCCTGTCGTTGACAATACGGAGGTACTCTGCGATATTCTCACCCGTGCCAAATCCGAACCAATACGAATCCGGCAGGCTGCAAGCGTCTCACACGCACTCAAAGGGGAAGAGATGACTGATATGGCTGCATTAAAAGAAGCCGGAGCGTGCGGTTTTACAGACGATGGTATCCCGCTCAAAAATGCGGCGTTTCTCTATAAGGCAATGGAAACTGCCAAAACTCTCGATGTGCCGGTCAGCCTGCATGAAGAAGATCCCGCATTCATAAAGAATAACGGGATCAATCACGGATCTGTTTCTGAACAGCTTGGCATATTCGGTTCTCCATCCATTGCAGAAGAATCGCTCGTCGCCAGAGACTGTATGCTGGCACTGCGCTCCGGAGCGCACACTGTGATCCAGCACATCAGCTCCGGACGTTCCGTAGAAATGGTGCGTATGTTCAAGGCTCTCGGCGCCAATCTGCACGCAGAGGCTACCCCTCATCATTTTACGCTGACAGACGAGGCAGTACTCAAATACGGCACGCTTGCTAAGATGAATCCGCCCCTCAGACAGGAAGAGGATCGTCAGGAGATAATACGCGGACTGGCCGATGGAACTATCGACCTCATCGCAACGGATCATGCCCCCCACAGTAAAGAGGAAAAAGAGCGCTCTATCACTGCCGCTCCCAGTGGTATTATCGGACTTGAAACAGCCCTTGCCCTTGGGATTACTTCCCTTGTACGGCCGGGACATCTTACGCTGATGCAGCTTCTCGAAAAGATGACGGTAAATCCGGCCGATCTGTACCACCTTCCCGCAGGAAGGATCGAAAAAGGCGCGGCAGCCGATCTCGTCCTCTTTGCTCCGGAAGAACACTGGATTCCGGAGCAGTACGCTTCTATGTCATCCAACTCCCCGTTTACCGGATGGGATCTGTACGGAAAAGTCAAAGCAACTATCTGTAACGGAAATATTGTTTATCAGGACTAAATTTATTTATATCTGTTCTTTCATTCTTTCAGCCGGCCGCCGGATCCCGAACAAGGGGCCGGCGGTTTTTCGTTCCGGGGCAACATTCTGATACCTGCAGATGCTGAGCAGGATTCCCATAAGAATGTATGTGACTATCGTCCCTGTCCCGCCATAAGAGAAAAACGGACAGTAATTTCCCAGATATATAATTCCGAGATTGTTCAGGAAATAGAATCCTGCCTCAATCAGAAAAACAACCGCGCATCCCGTCCCCATCATCATTCCCAGCTGGTTTCTCTGCCTGATGGAAATCTGCAGAAAGCGTAAAAGGAGAAAAAGCAGCACTCCCGCAAGAATTACCGCCGCAAGGATTCCATAATATCCTGCCACACTGCACAGCATAAAATCAGAGAGTTCCGGCATACCTGAAACACCAGATGCCATCGCATCAGCGGCGCCGACAAACCGGCTGTTCTCAAGGATGCCTCTCACATATACCATCGCATATGATATCATATCCTGCGGTTCTCCACTGTTCCCGGTCAGCGGTGAAATATAGAAAAGAAGACGCATTTTCTGATAATCAGCTCCAAAAAGCCAGATCAGAACTGCCGCTGCCACAGGCAGCGCCACAGCAGCAATACATATTCCTGCAAATACAGCTTTTCCCGGCAGCCGATACCAGCCGTGATAAGCGGCCAGCCCAAGCATTACAAGATAAGTCAGGGAAAGGACAAATGCCATCCACACACTGCTGCACTGTGTGGCAAGCCAGCACCCCGGTACCATCCACAACACACCTTTCCATATGGCAGACCAGCCCTTCCCCCTGTATCCGTACAGAACTGCACCATAAAGCGGTACCGTCAACATAAGCAGGAGCAGCACATCAACGCTCAGCCCTCCCGGCAGTGCAATCCAGCGCTCTGCTCCGTTAAGCGTAAGCCCCATGGACATCCTTCCCAGTACAATAATCAGAATAAGTCCGCTCAATAATTCTCTGGCCCGGGCTGCAATCCTCGTATAATCCGCAAAACAGACGCCGATCATCACAAGCAGCCCTAAAACAGTAAATATAATCTGCCTGCGGCTGTCATAAAAACTTCCGGCCCCCGCCGTTACAGCTTCCTGATTCAGAAGGAACTGAAAAACGCAGGATGCACCACTGAGAATCACTATCAGTCCGATCATCAGCCATGGCATTTTCGGACGATGGATTCTGTCCAGCTCCACACCTGTTTCAACCGGATTTCCCATTTCCTTCACCGCAGCAGCCTCAGCTTCTGCCTGGTTCATCCCCTCGCTCACAAACGCCCTGGTCTGATCTTCGATATGATCCCCGATTTCACGCGCCACCGCCGGGCGGGCTATTTTACATCTGATCTGGTCTGTCAGAATCTTAATATATTCTTTCTTATCCATACTTCCCCTCCTGACTAAGCCGGAATTATTCCAAGCACACTGGCGACAGCTTTGGAATAAATCTCCCACTCGCCTTTCTTTTCTTCCAGCATCTTTCTCCCGCGCTTTGTAATACTGTAGTATTTGCGTATCTTATTTCCCGCCTCTTTCTCATAAGCCGTCAGCATCCCCTTCTCTTCCAGTCCGTGAAGCAGCGGATACAGCGTCCCCGCCTTGAGCTCGAAAACATTCTGCGAGCGCTCCCGCAGCACCTCGATCATCTCATAACCATACATATCCTTTTCTGAAAGCAGCTTTAGCACCATCATAGCCGTACTTCCGGAAATCAGACTCTTATCAATATTCATTTCTGTCCCTCCTTATATCGATCATCTATATATTGCATTATATATAGATGATCGATATAAGTCAAGCATTATTCCGGAAAAAGAAACAAGTATTTCCATAAGAAAAAGAAAATAATAATTCTTAAATAAAATGAAAATTAGGGGTTTACAAATACGATCTGTTATGATAGAATATCATTTGTCGAGCGGAAGTGGCGGAATGGCAGACGCGCTAGATTCAGGTTCTAGTGGGAGTTAATCCTGTGAGAGTTCAAGTCTCTTCTTCCGCATCAGAAAGGACATCAGAATGATGTCCTTTTTCATTTGCATTTTTCTGACAGGGTGCTATAATAATATTTGTTATGGAAGCATAGCTCAGCTGGGATGAGCGTTCGCCTCACACGCGAGAGGTCATGGGTTCGAGCCCCATTGCTTCCATTTTTCATGCCTGTTTTTCGTGTTCAGTAAGAATCCCTGATTTAATCAGATCTTTCAGCAGCACTCTCGCCTCCTGCCGTATAATCTCCAGCGGTGTATTTTCCTCATGAGACTCATTGACAAACCCAAGCATACCAAAACATACGAATCCCGCAATTTTTTTCGGGGAATATTTCAGAGATAGCCGCTTTTCAACATGAAGCGTATGCCTTTCCACCGTCTCCAGAACAATACTGTAAAATCTTGATGCCAGATACGGATTCTTTTCCGGATTCGTGTGCTGAAAAAAATCAAATCTGTTATAGTACAGTTCCAGAATTGCATCCAGCATATTCACATATCCCGCCGCAAGCTTGCCTGCCGGATTATATTCCCTCTGACGCCGGTAATAATCTTCTGTCCCAATCTGCAGCATATCCTCAAAAATATCATCAAGCAGGGCATATTTATCATTATAATGCGAATAAAAAGTGATCCTGCTTATATCAGCTCTGCGGCAAAGCTCTGTAATGGAAATGTGTTCAAAGTCTTCTCTCGCAAGCATTTCCGTCATAGCTGCCTTCAAACTTCGTTTTGTCCTTGTAATGCGTCTGTCTTCCATATCTTACATTTTCCCCTTACTGTATAGTTAATTTACATATTTCTATTTTTGTTCATTGTTATTCACAACACATTTTGCTATAATTTTAACACCTGTTATAATAACGGTCAATTATATAATGTTGGGGGCAAAAGCCCCAACTATGATGCTTACGAATTTTTCAGGAGGAGATACTATGTCGGGAACAGCCGTCATGACAGATACTAACAGCGGAATCATGCCCGCCGAAGAGGAGAATTACGGAATTCATGTTCTTCCAATGCCTATTATTGTAGACGGGAAGACATATTTTGAAGGAATCGATATTACAGCAGAGGAATTCTATCGGAAGCAGACGGAAGGTGCTGTTATCACTACATCCCAGCCATCTCCCGGAGATGTAACCGATATGTGGGACCGGCTGCTGGAAACATATGATGAGATCGTATTTATCCCTATGTCTTCCGGTCTGAGCAATACGTGCCAGACTGCCCTGCTGCTGGCAGAAGACGAGCCTTACAAGAGACGCGTCAGCGTGGTTGACAACCACCGTATCTCCGTTACACAGGCCATATCCGTACTGGACGCAAAAGCTATGGCAGACAAAGGGAAAACCGCCTGCGAAATCAAAAGTATTCTGGAAAAAGAAGCTCTGGACGCAACAATCTATATCGCAGTGGATACGTTGGAATATTTAAAAAAAGGCGGTCGCATTACCCCCGCCGCTGCTGCACTCGGAACGGTTCTGAAACTGAAACCGGTGCTCACCATACAGGGAGACAAGCTGGACTCCTACGCAAAAGCACGCGGCATGAAATCCGCGTTCCGCATCATGCTGGACGCGCTGAAAGCCGATATCGCCTCAAGTTTTTCACACCTTAGGGAACAGGGCCTTCTGAAAGTAGGCATTGCAAATACATTGATGCCGCTGATAAACTGGAAGAATTCAAATCTGAAATGAGAAAAAATTTCCCCGACATGGAACTGGTATATTTTCCTCTTACCATGAGCATCGGAACCCATGTCGGCCCGGGCGGAATCGGCATAGGTGCTGTAAAAGGGCAATAAATTCCGTATTGGGGTACCGGTTCGGAAGTGAAAGGTAATCAAAAATGAGGGCGAATACAGAATGATTAATTCACGTATTCGCCCCCTTTTGATTGCTTTTCACTCCCAAGACGATATTAAAAACACAAATTAGTCCAATGTTGAACTTCTGCAGATTTCTTCTGTCTGTCCGGATTCCTCCGCCGGCTTTGACTGATCACGGAACTGAATTTCTCCGGTCTCCGCATTCATACCATCTACAATCGCCAGAGACTCAAGCTGAAAACCAAGATTGCGGATAATACGCCCGCCAGACTGGAAGCCTTTCTCGATCGCAATGCCGATCCCCTCTACTGTAGCGCCCGAAGACTGAACAATCTGAATCAGGCCCTGAAGCGCGCAGCCGTTGGCAAGGAAATCATCAATAATCAGCACGTGATCCTCCGGGCTCAGAAATTTCTGGGCCACGATTACATGGTTGATACATTTATGGGTAAAGGACTCCACCTCCGCCACATACATATCTCCATCCAGATTAATGCTCTGGGATTTCTTGGCAAATACAACCGGAACATCGAAATGCTGGGCCGCGATACAGGCAATGCCGATTCCAGATGCCTCTATCGTAAGGATTTTATTGATCGGTTTATCCGCGAATCTCCGTTTGAACTCCGCCCCCATCTGATCAAGAAGTTTAATATCCATCTGATGATTCAGAAAACTGTCAACTTTCAGCACATTTCCTTCTTTTACCACTCCGTCTTTTACAATTCTTTCCTCCAGAAAATTCATCTCTTACCCCTCTTCTTTCGTACTTTTTTCATCTGAATCGCCGTCACTGTCTTCAAATATCATGAACACTCTTCTCAGTATGTAAGAATTAATCCACGTAATCAATGATCCCCCGATCAGAAACCAGAGCGGAATTGCAAACATCAATGTAACGCTGTTCCACAGCGATGCAATAACCGCACCAACAACTACCACATCCATAAGAATTGTATAAGGCAGTCGTCCCACAGTGAGGATCAGGGCATTCCTGCTGGTAGCCCGTATACTGTTTTCATACCGTGCTGTCAGAGGAAATATATAATTTATAACCGACAGAAGTACAAAGCCTACCAGTGTAAATATACTCCTCATAACCAATCCTGCTGTTCCCGGAATCATACCCGCCACCTGGAAATCTATCCAGCATACAATTCCCAGCAGCAAAATAACAATCCATATGATTGTACTCTGCTTAAAATTGGACTTAAATGCTTTAAAGAATCCCCGGAAAATATATCCTTCTTCATTTCGCACCATTTTCAGCATAACTGTGTATAAAGCTGTGGTAGACGCACCAATCGTTACAATCGGAATGCAGCAGATCAGCCACAGTACATTGAGGCACACCATATCGCAGATCTTGTTAAGCGCCCGGACGATTACGTTGTCCGTAATATTAAATCTCATATCTATCTCCTGACCTTCCTGTTTGATTTCTTACAGTATAGCACAGAGAAAAAAATGATACAATCTGAGATTTCTTGATATCTCTCCCGCTCCGCCCTATAATCATAATATATAATAACTATACTGCTCAAGCGAGGTGAGGATCACTATGAAATTTCTATTTGCATCAGACTCTTTTAAAGGCTCTCTTTCTTCACGCCGCACAGCGGAACTTCTTACTTTGGCGGCACAGGAAATCTTCCCCGGCTGTGAGTGCACGTCCGTGGAGACTGCTGACGGCGGCGAAGGTACAACCGATGCCGTTTTATCCGCGGTAAACGGGGAAAAAATCATGCTGCCCGTGCATGGCCCTCTGGGCAAAATGACAGAGAGTTCCTATGGCATACTGAGTGACGGCAGGGTGATTATGGAAATGGCATCCGCCTCCGGGCTGCCGCTTGTCCCCTGTTCCCTGCGAGACCCGCGCTGCACATCGTCTTACGGTACAGGTGAGATGATTGCGGATGCGCTTGACCGCGGATGCCGGGACATTTCAATCGCCATCGGCGGCTCAGCCACCAATGATGGGGGAACGGGATGTATGCGCGCCCTTGGAGTCCGTTTTTACGACAAAGACGGGAACGACCTTAAAGGCTGTGGACAGGATCTTATCAAAATATGTACAATCGATACAAGCGGCATTCACCCGCTCATAAAAGACGCCTCTTTCACCATAATGTGCGACGTCACCAATCCCCTGTGCGGCGGGAACGGCGCCACATATACATTCGGCAAACAGAAAGGCGGGACACCGGAAATCCTCGCACAGCTGGAGAGCGGAATGCAGAATTACAGAGATATTATCCTGAACCGGTTTGGCATCAATATGGACGAAGTCCCCGGTTCAGGAGCCGCAGGCGGACTCGGGGCAGCATTAATGGTTTTTCTGAACGGAAAACTGAAATCCGGTATCGATACTGTACTTGATCTTGTAAGATTTGATCAGAAGCTTGACGGTGTTTCTCTTGTCGTAACCGGAGAAGGGTGCACGGACCGGCAGTCAGCTTTCGGAAAAGTCATACAGGGAGTGGGAATGCGTTGCAAAAAACGCAACATCCCCGCCGTGGCTCTGGTAGGAAGTATAGGAGACGGCGCAGAAGATATTTTCAATTACGGTATCCGTTCAATCATGACAACTGTCAACAGTCCCATGCCCCTTGAAGAAGCACTGAACCGTGCGGAGGAGCTGTATATAAAAGCCGCCATACGGATGTTCCGAATGATAAAAACCGGCATGGAATTATAGAACTATAAAAAATACCGGACAGCCTCAAAGCTTCCGGTATCTTTTATAATTGGCAAAAAAAATAAAGCGGGTGATGAGAATCGAACTCACGTATCCAGCTTGGAAGGCTGGTGTTCTACCATTGAACTACACCCGCGTCATCTCTGACACAATCGGTATCTTATCATACATTCCAAATGATTGCAAGCTTTTTTTACAACTTTTTTATTTTTTGCGTAACAGTTCAGCCTTCAGGATGGCTGAACTGTTACATCTATATGCTTCTTACGGGATATTAACGGATTATTTCCTGGTAAGAGGAGTGTTTCTTAAGCGCTTCCGTCATCTTTGCCATCTCTCCAAGATCCCCGATCAGTATCACGCCGGACAGCCTGTTATTCAGGAAGAAATATTTCCTGTACTGTCCTTTGCCCATATCGCGGAATTCTACCGTTTTATACAGAAGATTCGGATTCTTACCATTGTCTCCCGCTGCAAAGAGCGCCGTATTCATTCCGTGGAACGTAAGCGCAGCCTCAACCGGTTCATACTCCAGCTCCTCTCCTGCAGCATTAGCCCCGGCAATCCGCCCCTGTTCCACAGCCTCAGGCCAGATCGCATAGTTTGCGCCTTCATATTCCGCACAGTCTCCGCAGGCATATACACCCGGTATATTTGTCGCCATATGGCTGTCCACTTTCACAGCGCGTCCGATTTCCAGACCAATGGAATGTGCCAGATCCGTCTTTGCCCTGACCCCGGCGGATACGATAACAATATCTGCAGGTATCGTCTCGCCTCCTCCGATACGGACTCCGCTCACATGATCCTCTCCTTCAATTGCTGCTACAGAGACACCTGTACGGATTGTCACATCATGTTTCGCTGCAATCTCCTTAAGGATCTCCGCCGATCCACTGTCAAGCTGACGTCCCATAAGAACCGGAGCAACCTCCAGAACAGTCACATTGAGCCCCGATTTTTTCAGCTCCCACGCTGCTTCCAGACCAAGCACACCGCCGCCGATCACAACGGCATTTTTCGCCGTCCGCATAAGCTTTTCTACTTTCTCGACATCACTCAGCCGACGGATAGCCACCACTTCCGGAAGTCCGTGTCCTTCCATCGGCGGGATAAAGCATTCGCTTCCCAGAGCATAGATCAGACGGGTAAACCGTACTTTTTCTCCGCCATCCAGAAGCACTTCCTTAGCCTCCATATCGATGGAATCCACCTGTTTGCCGAGCATCTGATAGATCCGGTTCTCCTCATACCATTCCGGTCCTTCGATGGCAATCTGCTCTGCGCTCAGCCCTGCAACAATTGATTTTGTCAGCATCGGACGGTTATAGGAAGGATATGGTTCATTGGAGATTATCACGACCGAACCCGTCTTATCCCGCTCACGGATAGCTTTCGCCGCATTGAAGCCCGCCGCTCCGTTCCCGAGGATTACATAATATTCCTGGGTATCATTCGTATAACCGGTATCTTCCACATCCACCGGCACAAAGTTTTCTTTTCCGACGCCGCACACCGGACAGATTTCCAGCGAAGAATCAAATATCTCACCGCAGACAAGGCATTTCACAAGACTTCTGGCGCCCTTCTTCTTCGGCTTCACCGGCTCTTTATTCTGAACAACACATCCGAACTGATAACCGTACTCATACGCACTCACCAGATCCGCTTCAGACGGTTTAAAACGAACACGGAATCCGTCGGATACTTTCATCTTCAGCTGTTTTAATCTCTCCGTGATATTCGGAACGCCCTCGCCGCTCCATCCGTAGCTGCCAAATGCCCCTGCGTACTTTCCGCCGTGTGTTGCCGGGAACATCCCCAGCGTCAGATCCCATATAGGCTTCAACGCATCGCCCACGATCGTAGGCGTGCCGAGCAGAATTCCGTCCGCAAAAAGAAGTTCTTCGTTTACTTTTGCCGCATCTGCCTCAACCATATCATAGGAGCGCACATCAATGTCACCACTGTCCCGTACACCCTCTGCAATCTTTTCCGCCAGAGTTTTCGTATATCCGTAAGCGCTCACATATGGTATGATGACCGTCTTCTTCGGATTTGGATTCACAACCGTTGACCATTCCCGGTACTGCTTCATCACCGACCTGATCCTGTCTCCCACAAGCACCGGCCCATGTCCTGTGCAGACCATAGAAATGTCCATATTCTCCACCCGGTCAAGGGCTTTAAGCATAAAGGGCTTAAACGGACCGATGATGCAGTCATAATAATATTTTAAAGCTTTCTGATAATCTTCCTCATTCTTGATCTCTGTGGAAACCACTTCCGGCAGACAATAGTGAGAACCGAAAGAATCGCAGGTAACCAGTATCTGCTCTTCCTCGATAAATGTATACATCGTATCCGGCCAGTGCAGATTCGGCACAAACATGAACCTCAGTGTCCGGTTCCCGATCTCCATTTTTTCCTCGTCTCTCGCCGGAATGCCGACAAAATCGCGGTTTACGATCTCCTTAAGAAATCCGAGCGCACAGCCTGTCGCTATAATTTTCATCTGCGGGCTGTAATCAAGAAGTTTCTCTACACTTCCGGCATGATCCGGCTCTGTATGGCTGACGACAAGATAGTCGATCTTATGCACATCGGTCACTTCCTGAAGCTTCTCCAGATATTCGTCGAAAAACTTCGCCTTTGCCGTCTCAAAAAGAACCGTCTTATCTCCGGCTTTCATCACATAAGAGTTATAAGTCGTTCCGAACTCCGTGTACATGATGATGTCAAATACCCTGAGCTGATCATCAATGATGCCTGTCCAGTAAAAATTGTCTCTTAATTTGATACTTTTCATGTCTGCCTCCTTACCTTTCTTATATTTTGGAAAATTTTATATTTTATTCGCTTTTCCGCCCGGCTTTTCAAACCGTGTAACCCGTTTCCGTCCCTGTAATGCTGATCATACGCCGACTTTCTTACAGATGTCCGCCAGACAGCACTTGTCACAATGCGGCTTCGTACGCGCCGTACAGACGTCCCTGCCGTGATAGACAAGCCGGTGGCAGAAGTC